>Ga0075163_10008979_pt1 | contig 13131 bp, 10 predicted proteins | sample JI1023141ADNA_FD_71478 | JGI IMG/M metagenome (GOLD analysis project Ga0075163, IMG submission 71478) | Wastewater effluent complex algal communities from Wisconsin, to seasonally profile nutrient transformation and Carbon sequestration -... | ecosystem: Engineered > WWTP > Effluent > Algae...
GCGAGGCGCCGTCGGACGGACCTCGGCGGGAGCAGGCTGCGCCGCGGTCGGTGTGCTCGGCGGGCTCGGCGGGCTCGACGGGCTCGACGTGGAGACCTCCTGAGCTCGGGGCGATGCGGCCGGGGCGAGGCCGGCGAGGTCGGCCTGGGGCAGACGGGCGGCGGGGTCTCCGAGCAGGACATAGGCGGCGAGGTCCTGCCGCAGCATCCACAGGTGGCCCTGACGGGCGGCGTCGACCTGCACGGGGCGCCCGGCCGATCGCTCGCGGGCCTCCTGATCCTGCAGGCTCGTCAGCTCGACGTTGGTCTGATCGAAGAAGCGAAGCAGCTCGCGCATCGACACGCCGACGCGGTCGCGCTTGAGGATCGATCGGGTGATCGCCATGTAACGGGCGGGCCGGTTGGTCGCGCCCGAGTCGAGCTCCTGGAAGCTGTAGGTCCACGCGAGGTCGATGTGGCCCATGAACGCGAGCGGGCCGTCGGGGTTGGCGAGCACGGCCTGCGGGAGCGCGGCGGTGAACGGCCGCTCGTTCGGTCCGGGGAGCCCGGCGAGCACCGCCTCGGGCTTGCCGCGAAACTGCCCCGCGGCGGCCAGCGCCGCGAGCCAGTGCTGGTAGGCGCTGACGTCCGGGGTACCGGCGCCGTAGCAGGCGAGCATGAACCACACGCCGCCCGGCATGAACGGGCGGCTGCGCAGATCCTCGCCGGTGATCTTGCCCTCGCGGCCGAAGCTCATGGCACCTTGCCGGCGGCGCTGCTCCTCGGGCGATCGCCAGCCGCCGCGCGGGGCCCCTTCACCGTGGCTGAGCGTGAACAGCACGCTGGGGGCGGTGTGGCTCGCGCGGGCGAGCAGCTCGTCGGGCGAGGGCGTGACCGTGTCGCCGAACTCGAGGATCTCGTTGGCCGGATACTGGCCCGACTGCTGGCGCCTGCGCACCACCTCGACCCCGGGGGCGACCAGCGCGCGGTGGCCGACGGCGGTCGCGGCGGTGCCGTCGTGCACGGTGAAGAACAGCGAGTCGGGCTTCGCCACGCCGGCGGCGGCTCGCTCCCAGCGCAGCAGCTTGTCGATGTAGGCGCCGTAGTCCTCCTCCTTGTCGAAGGCGAGGCGACCGACGTAGCCATCGCTGGCCTGGACCTGCTGCAGCGCGAGCGGGACCTGATCGAGGTCGCCGAGGATCAGCTGATAGCGGGGGACCTCGATGTTGAGATCGGCGCCGCTGTCGAACTCGCGCTTCTTCCAGCGCATCGCCTCGTCCTGCGTCAGCCTCTGCGGGACGCGGTACACCTTGACGGCGTCGCCTTGCTGCGCCTGGCGGTGCTCGATCAGCGGTCGGACCAGCGCGAGCAGGCGATCACCCTCGGGCCCCTGCGGTGCGATCACGGCCCACCGTTGCAGCTCGATGTCGTTCGGATCGCCGCCCTCGTCCCAGAAGTGATCGGCCTCTTCGGGCCTGCCGCCGATCTGCTGGCCGCGCGCCGTCGACTCGGCGAGTCCGTCGGCCAACACCGGCGCGTGGTCGTCCGCGTGGACCATCAGGAGGTTGAGGTCGGAGGTGTTCGTCGTCATGCTTGCGTGTCATGACGCCGCCACCCCCGCGTCGTGAATTCGTCGCCCGGTTTCGTGGATGACGGTCAGCGACGCAAGGCCGCCGAGTTCGACGAGGCCATCGACCTCGGTCAGCGTCAGACCCCGAGCTCGTCGACGCCGGCGACGTCGCGGTCGGTGATGAGCGGGCGTGCACACGCCCGTGGCGGCGTGATATTGCTTGGGTGATGATCATGGCGACGCGGTGTGGACTCGGGGTGGTGCTCGCGCTCGCGGGGTGCGGCGACAGCGGGCGGGAGAGCGCGAGCGCGGAGGGCACGGGGGCGCTGCCGCAGACGACGACGGTGACGCCGACGAGCGGGGACGTGCCGACCGGCGGAGCGACGAGCACGGGGAGCGCGAGCGCGTCGGGGTCGGGCACGGAGGCGCTGACGCTCGACGTGACGGGGACGGCGAGCACGGCGACGGGCAGCAGCAGCGGGGACAGCGGGCCGCTGATGTTCTGCGGCGACGAGCCGCCGGCGGGTTATGTCGGGGCGTTCGACGCCGACTGCAAGAGCGAGCCGCAGGTCGGGGTGTTCAAGCCGGTGGTGGAGTGGAAGAAGGTCGACTGGGTGGCGAGCCCGGCGGCGCGCTCGGTGATGATGGCGCCGATCGTGGTGTCGCTGGACGACGACAACAAGGACGGGAAGATCGACGGCGACGATCAGCCGGACATCGCGTATGTCAGCTACGAGGCGTCGCAGGACGGTCCGGGGACGGTGCGGGCGATCCGCGGCGACGGCAGCGAGGAGCTGTGGAGCGCGGTCGACGGGCTGTGTGCGACCTCGGGGCTGGCGGCGGGGGACCTCGACGGCGACGGCATGGTCGAGCTGGTGGGCATCACGCAGACGCAGCAGATCCGGGCGTTCGAGCACGATGGCACGATCAAATGGACGACGGCGGCGAGCTACGTGGGGGACATGTCCTACTGCTACTCGACGCCGGCGATCGCCGACATGGACGCGGATGGGAAGCCGGAGGTGATCGTCGGCCGGGTGATCCTCGACGCGGCCGGCAGTGAGCGCGGGAAGGGGGCGTTCGGGACCGGGGCGGCCGGGTTCTCGAGCGCCTCGTTCGCGGCGGACATCGACGGCGACGGCCAGCAGGAGGTCGTGGTGGGCAACGCGCTGTACCGCGTCGACGGCAGCGCGATCTGGTCGAACGGGCTGGCGGACGGGTATCCGGCGGTGGCCGACTTCGACGGCGATGGCAAGCCGGAGATCGTGGTGTCGGGCTCGGGCGCGGTGCGCCTGCAAAACGGCGGCGGCGGCACGGTGTGGAGCGTGGTGAACCCGGCGCAGGGCGGCGGGCCGCCGACGATCGCCGACTTCGACGGCGACGGTGAGCCGGAGGTGGGGGTCGCGGGCAAGACCAATTACGTGGTGTTCGAGACCGACGGGACGGTGCTGTGGCAGCAGCCGACCCAGGACGCGAGCTCGGCGGCGACGGGATCGTCGGTGTACGACTTCGAGGGCGACGGGATCGCGGACGTGGTGTACGCGGATGAGACGACGCTGTACGTGTATTCGGGCAAGGACGGCGCGATCAAGCTGAACTACGCGGAGCACGCGAGCGCGACGATCATCGAGTATCCGCTGGTGGCCGACGTCGACGGCGACGATCAGGTGGAGATCGTGGTGGCGCACACCGGCTACAACGGGCCAGAGTTCGGCATCACGGTGCTGGGCGACATGGACAAGTCGTGGCGACCGGGGCGACGCATCTGGAATCAACACGCGTACAACATCACGAACGTGACGGACGACGGCGGGGTGCCGAAGCTGCCCGATCCGAACTGGCTGACGTACAACAACTTTCGCTCGGGCGATCTGTCGGCGGCCGACGGCCTGGCGGCGCCGGACCTGAAGCTGATCGCGCCGGATTCCTGCCTCAACGAGTGCCTGGGCGGCACGCAGGCGGTGGTCTGGTATCAGCTGGCGAACCTGGGCGCGGGCGCGCTGACGGCCGGGGCTACGGTCGAGGTGTACGGGACGACGATGGGGGTCGAGAAGCTGCTGGCGACCCAGGAGTTCGACATGGTGCTTGCGCCGGGCGAGGTGTCGGCGGGGCAAAATGTGCTGGTCGACATCCTCGCGCTCGAGGCGCTGCGGATGGTGGCGAAGCCGGCGGAGGAGGAGTGCGTCGTCGACCCGGCGGACGAGTTGAAGCTGCTGCCGCCGTTTTGCACGGCGCCGGGGTGAGCGCGATGTCGTCGGCTTGAGCGGCGCCGCGGGTCGCGGCATCATCCGCGACCATGCGAAGGATCGTGTTCGAGATGGAGACGTCGGACCCCGACGACTTCATGACGCTGCTGTGGCTGGCGGATCACCCGGGTGTCGAGCTCGCGGGGGTGGTGGTGACGCCGGGCTCGCAGGACCAGTGCCAGCTGGTGCGCTGGGGGCTCGATCTGTGCGGACGCGCGGATGTGCCGATCGGGGCGCTGCACGGGCCAGGCTGGTGGGCGAGCGCGGACGGGCAGAAGCCGCGGGTGTCCGGGTTTCACTACAAGGTCTACGGGGCGGAGATCCGCGAGCATTCGGTCGGCGCCGTGACGCGGGGGCCGGCGTTGCTGGCGGAGCTGATCGCGGCGGCGGACACGACGGTGGTGGTCGGGTCGGCGCCGAAGAACATCGGCGCGGCGCTGCGCGAGTTTGCGGAGCTGCGGCTGGCGTGCTGGGTGCAGCAGGGCGGGTTCGCCGGCGATAATTTGGTCGCGGCGCCGCTCGAGAAGTTTCGCGGCAAGCTGACGTGTCCGAGCTTCAATCCGGGCGGGGCGCCGAGGGAGACGCTCGAGCTGCTGGGGTCGTCGCGGATCGGTCGGCGCATGTTCGTCTCGAAGAACGTGTGCCACGGGGTGCAGTGGACGGCGGAGCTGCAGGCGACGCTGAAGCGGCGGCTGGCGGAGCGGGGCGGTGCGGTGCGCACCGGGCTGGCGACGATGATCTTCGCGCTCGACCGGTACCTCGAGGACCGCGGGGTGGCCAAGGCGATGCACGACCTGGTCGCGGCGGCGTGCGCGTTGGACCCGGCGGTCTGTGAATTCGCGGAGGTCGAGATCTATCGTCAGCGCGGCGAGTGGGGCGCGCGGGCGGTCGCCGGGACCGGGACCGTGATCTCGGTGGGCTTCGCCGAGCCGCGGTTTGTCGCGGTGCTGGCCGGCTAGGCGTTGATGAGGACCTGTCCTCCGGGACAGGTCCGATGGGACATGCTAGGCGGCGCGGCCGTCGGCGCAGATGGCCTTCTTCTCGGGGCCGCACTCGCAGGACTTGCCGCCGATGCCGCCGCAGGAGCCCTTGAGGGTCTTGCCGGCGACGATGGCCCCGATGGCCATGCCGAACATGACAGCGCCGAGGACGCCGATGGAGAGCAGGATCGTGATCATGGCGGGTCCAGGGTGGCCGCTTCGCCGGCCGGTTGCAAGGCGGTGAGGGCGGGGCTGGCCTGCTCGCGCAGCGTGCCGTCAGGCTCGCGGATGAGGAACAGGGCGGGGATCGAGCGCTGCGTGGCGAGCTCGAGGCCGGCGTCGGGGCCGAGCACGTTGAGGGCGGTGGCCCAGCCGTCGGCGAGCATGGCGGTGGGCTGGAGGACGCTCACGGAGGCGAGGCGGTGGCTGATCGGCCGGCGGGTGCGAGGGTCGATCGTGTGCGAGCGGCGGACGCCGTCGACCTCGTAGTAGTTGCGGTAGTCGCCGGAGGTTGCGAGCGCCTGGTCCTCGACCTGCAGCATGCGCTGGACGACGCCGCCGCTGCTGTCGGGGCGCTCGACGCCGAGGCGCCACGGGCCGCCGTGCGCGGCGCGTCCGCTGGCCAGGATCTCGCCGCCGACGTCGACGAGGGTGCGGGTGAAGCCGAGCTCGCGCAGGCGCGCGGCGATGCGGTCGGCGGCGTGGCCGGGGGCGATCGCGGAGAGCTCGAGGCGCAGGGCAGGGGTGTCTTTTTGCAGGGTGCGACCGGCGAGGTCGACGCTGAGGTGCCGCCAGCCGATGCTCGCGGCGAGGGCGTCGAGCTCGGCCTGGGTCGGCTCGGGGGCGGCGGCGTCGCGGCCCTTGGGGCCGAAGCCCCAGGCGGCGATCAGCGGGGTGACGGTGATGTCGAAGGCGCCGTCGCTGGCGGCGCTGATCTGGTTGGCGGCCTCGACGACCGCGAGGAAGCCGGACGAGGCGGGGAAGGGGGTGGTGTCCGGGTGGGCGTTGAAGCGCGAAATCTCGGAGTCGGGGCGCCAGGTCGACATCTGCACGTCGACGGCGGCGAGCTCCTCGGCGATGGCGGCCTCGATGCTGCGCTGTTCGCCTTCGCTGAGCCGGGCGACCACGGTGACCTTGTAGGTCGTGCCCATGGTCGGGCCGCTGAAGGTCAGCGCGGGCGTGACGCCCGGGTCCTGCTGCGCGAGCGCGGGCGGGCGCGGCCACATGCGCCAGGCGCTGAGGGCCACGAAGCCGACGAGCAAGAGCGGGAGCAGGACCTTCGCCCTGCTCCCGTACCTATCCCTCAGGGGATCCGACATCGAGCGCTCTCGGGATCAACCACCGAAGTCGTCCATCATGATGTTCTCGGGCTCGACGCCGAGGTCGATGAGCATCTTGGTGACGGCGACGTTCATCATCGGCGGGCCGCAGATGTAGAACTCGCAGTCCTCGGGGGCCGGGTGCTGCTTGAGGTAGTTCTCGAGCAAGACCTGGTGGATAAAGCCCTTGTGGCCGGTCCAGTTGTCCTCGGGCTTGGGCTCGGAGAGGGCGAGGTGCCAGGTGAAGTTCGGGAACTCCTTGGCGATGGCGTCGAAGTCCTCGACGTAGAAGGCCTCGCGCATGGAGCGGGCGCCGTACCAGAAGCTGACCTTGCGGTCGGTCTTGAGGCGCTTGAACTGGTCGAAGATGTGCGAGCGCATCGGGGCCATGCCGGCGCCGCCGCCGATGAACACCATCTCGTTCTTGGTGTCGCGGGCGAAGAACTCGCCGAACGGGCCCGAGATGATCACCTCGTCGCCGGGCTTCCGGCTGAAGGTGAACGACGACATGATGCCCGGCGGCGCGTCGGGCAGCTTGGGCGGCGGCGTCGCGATGCGGATGTTGAGCATGATGATGCCGTACTCCTCGGGGTAGTTCGCCATGGAGTAGGCGCGCGTCACCGTCTCGGTGCAGGTCGAGACGTAGCGCCAGAGGTTGTACTTGTCCCACTCGTCGCGGTACTGGTCCTCGATGACCATGTCCGAGTACTTCGCCACGTGCGGCGGGCACTCGATCTGGATGTAGCCGCCGGCGCGGAACGGGACGACCTCGCCCTCGGGGAGCGCGAGCACGAACTCCTTGATGAAGGTCGCCACGCCGTTGTTCGACTTGACGGTGCACTTCCACTTGCGGACGCCGAAGATCTCGGCGTGGACCTCGATCTCCATGTCCTGCTTGACCTTGACCTGGCAGGACAGGCGGCAGCCCTCGCGGGCCTCGCCCTTGGACACGTAGCCGAGCTCGGTCGGCTGGATCGTGCCGCCGCCGCTCTTGACGATGACCTTGCAGACGCCGCACGAGCCCTTGCCGCCGCACGCGGAGGGGATGAAGATCTTGTTGCTGGCGAGGGTGTTGAGCAGGGTGTTGCCGGCCGGCACGCGCAGCGAGTGCGCGGGGTCGCCGTTGATGCCGATCGTGACGGCCTCGCTGTTCACCAGCCTGGCCTTGGCGCCCAGGAGGATGAACACCAGCGCCAGGATCACGAACGTGAACATCGCCACGCCGAGGATGATGATGGTGGACATGGTGGTGGGGTGCTCCTCGTGAGGTGGTCAGCAGCTCACAGCTGGATGCCGGAGAAGGCGAGGAAGCCGATGGCCATCAGGCCGGCGAGGATGAAGGCGATGCCGAGGCCGCGCAGGGCCACGGGGACGTTGCTGTAGCGCATCTTCTCGCGGATGGCCGCGAGCGCGATGATCGCCAGGGCCCAGCCGATGCCGGAGCCGATGCCGTACACGGTCGCCTCGCCGAAGCTGTACTCGCGCTGCTCCATGAACAGCGAGGCCCCGAGGATGGCGCAGTTGACCGCGATCAGCGGGAGGAACACGCCGAGCGCCGCGTAGAGCTTGGGCGCGAAGCGGTCGACGGCCATCTCGACGACCTGCACGACCGCGGCGATCGTGCCGATCTGGACGAGGAAAGACAGGAAGCTGAGGTCGACGCTGGCGAGGTCCGGGTGGATCCACGCGAGCGCGCCCTCGCGCAGCAGCGAGGCGAGGATCGCCTGGTTGAGCGGCACGCAGACCGCGAGCACGAAGACGACGGCGACGCCGAGGCCGATCGCCGTCTCGACCTTCTTCGACACGGCGAGGAACGAGCACATGCCCAGGAAGAAGGCCAGCGCCATGTTCTCGACGAAGATCGACTTCACCGCGATGCTCATGTAGTGCTCGAACATGGGGCTACTCCTTCTCCTGCTGGGCGGGCTTCGCGGTGCGCAGGACCCAGATCATGATGCCGATCAGGAAGAACGCCGAGGGCGGCATCAACATCAGGCCGTTGGTGTAGTACCAGCCGCCGTCGTTGGTGGTCGTCATGATCTCGACGCCGAACAGCTTGCCGCTGCCGAACAGCTCGCGGATGAAGCCGATGCCCATCAGCACCATGCTGTAGCCGAGGCCGTTGCCGATGCCGTCGAGGAACGACATGCCCGGCTTGTTGGCCATCGCGTAGGCCTCCGCGCGGCCCATCACGATGCAGTTGGTGATGATCAGGCCGACGAAGACCGACAGCTGCTTCGAGACCTCGTAGACGAAGGCCTTGAGGATCTGGTCGGTGACGATCACCAGCGAGGCGATCACCGTCAGCTGGACGATGATGCGGATGCTGTTCGGGATGTAATTCCGGATCAGGCTGATGGCGAGGTTCGAGAAGGCCGTGACGACCGTCAGGCCGATCGACATGACCAGCGCGGTCTCCATCTTGGTCGTCACCGCGAGCGCCGAGCAGATGCCGAGGACCTGCAGTGCGATCGGGTTGTTGTTGAAGAGCGGGTCGAAGAGGACGCCCTTGGTCTGCTTGTCCATTGTGTCAGCCCTTCCCCGCCGACTTGCGGAAGTTGCTCAGGAAGGGGCCGTAGCCGTCCTTCCCGAACCAGAACTTGACGAGGTTGGTGACGCCGTTGCTGGTGATCGTCGCGCCCGAGAGCCCGTCGACGTGGTACGGGTCGGTCTTCGGGTCGCCGGCGCGGCCCTTGATCACCGACAGCGCCGGCTGGCCCTTGTCGTCGTAGACCTTGCGGCCGGGCCACAGCGCCTTCCACTTCGGGTTGTCGACCTCGCCGCCGAGGCCGGGCGTCTCCGCGTGGGCGTAGAACGTGATGCCCTTGACGGTCGTGGTGTCGTCGTCGAGCGCCATGTAGCCGTACAGCACCGACCACAGGCCGTAGCCCTCGATCGGGATGATCAGCGTGTCGGTCTTGCCGTCCTTGAGGACGTGGTAGACGAGCGCGTTGTTGGGCAGGCGAAACACCTTGGCCGCGTTGTCCGGGGCCGCGGTGCTGGTCGCCGGGTCCTTCTGCGCGCGGCGCTGGTCGAAGCCCTTGGCCTCGACGCCCTTGGCCGGGTTGCCGGTCTTGAGGTCGATGACCTCGGGGCGGATGTTCTTCTCGAACAGCGCCGTGACCTCGTCGGCCGTGACCTCCTGCCCGGGCTTGAGCAGGCCGGCGACGTAGAGGACCTGCTTCTGCTGGTCGAGGACCTTGTTCTCGGCCTGCCGCGGGCCCAGGGCCACCGCCGCGCCCGCGACCCCGATGCCGCAGATGACGCAGACCGCGACGGCGAAGCCGACGGTGTAACCGGTACTATCGCGTGCCATAGTGAGCCATCCTCCGCTTGATGTTGGCCTGGACGATGAAGTAGTCGATCAGCGGCGCGAACATGTTCATGAACAGGATCGCGAGCATCATGCCCTCCGGGTAGGCGGGGTTGATGACGCGGACCAGCACGACCATCACGCCGATGCCGAAGCCGTAGAGCACCTTCCCCCACGCGGTGAACGCGGAGGAGACAGGGTCGGTGGCCATGAAGACCATGCCGAAGGCCCAGCCGCCGAGCACGAAGTGCCAGGCCGGGGGCAGGTAGAACATGCTGTTGGTCTGCGAGCCGATCGCGTTGAGCAGCGCGGCCATCGCGAAGGTCCCGAGCGTGACGCCGAACATGGTCCGCCACGAGCCGACGCCGGTCAGGATCAGGATGGCGGCGCCGATCAGGCACGCGAGCGTCGAGGTCTCGCCCATCGAGCCGGGCACGAGGCCGACGAAGGCCGACCACCAGTCCCAGCTCGCCATCATCGCCGGCGTGTTCGCGGCGGCCTGCGCCAGCGCGGTCGCGCCGCTGAGGCCGTCGGCCTTGGCGAGGTCGGCGGCGATCCAGGGCCCGTCGCCCGAGATCTGGCCGGGGTAGGCGAAGAACAGGAACGCGCGGGCGACCAGCGCCGGGTTGAGCACGTTCATGCCGGTGCCGCCGAACACCTCCTTGCCGATGACGACGCCGAACAGGATGCCGAGCGCGACCTGCCACAGCGGGATCGTCGGCGGCAGCGTCAGCGGGAACAGCAGGCCGGTGACGAGGAAGCCCTCGTTGATCTCGTGCTTGCGCACGACCGCGAAGATGACCTCCGCGTGGCCGCCGACCAGCATCGTCACGATGTAGACCGGCAGGAAGTACAGCGCGCCGTGGATCATGCACGCGAGGACGCTGCCCGGGTCGAAGCCGAAGCCGAGCATCTGGAACAGGCTGGTCTGCCAGTTGGCCAGCGCGGCCGCGCCGTGGGCGATCGCGTAGTTGGCCTGGAAGCCGGTGTTGTACATCGCGAACAGGACGCACGGCAGCAGCGCGACGACGACCGTGATCATCATGCGCTTGAGGTCGATCGCGTCGCGGACGTGCGACGAGGCCTTCGTGACGTCCGGGGGCGTGTACAGGAAGGTGTCGGTCGCCTCGTAGAGCGGGTAGAGCTTCTCGAGCTTGCCGCCCTTGTGGAAGGCGTGCCCGGCCTTGTCGAGCAGGTTGCGCAGGAACTGCATGGATATCAGCCCTCTTTCTCGATCTCGCTGAGGTTCTTGCGGAGCACGACCCCGAAGTCGGCCTTGCCGGGGTCGACGAAGGTGCACAGCGCCAGGTCCTCCTCGTCGAGCTCGAGCGCGCCGAGCTGGACGGCGCGGTCGGTGTCGCCGACGAGGAGCGAGCGCAGCAAGAAGGTCGGGTGGATGTCGAGCGGCATGACCCGCTCGTACATGCCGATCGGGACCATGGCCCGCGGTGAGCCGTTGGTCGTGGTCGTCATGTTGAACTTCTTGCCGAAGATCTTGCCGAGCCAGCCGAGGTACACCGGGATGATCGTGAACTTGCCGGTGCCCGGCGCGAGCCAGCCGAGCAGCTCGCGGTGGCGGCCCTCCTGCAGCGCGGCGATCTGGACGTGGTAGCGGCCGAGGAAGCCCGCGACGTCGCCGCTGGCCTGGCGGCCCGAGAGCACCGAGCCGGAGATCACGCGGTTTTCGCCCGGGGCGAGCTCGCCGGCGACGAGCTCGTCGATGCTGGCGCCGAGGACGGTCTGGATCAGGCGCGGGCGCTGCACGACCGGGCCGGCGAGCGAGACGACGCGGCTGACGTCGAGCTTGCCGGTGGTGAACAGCACGCCGATCGCGGCGACGTCCTGGTAGCCGACGTGCCACACGACCCGCTCGCCGCCGACGGGCGCGAGCATGTGGATGTGCGTGCCGACGTTGCCGGCCGGGTGCACGCCCTCGAAGTCCTCGACCTGCAGGCCGGGCACGCCGGAGACGGCGAGCTGGAGCTTGCTCGACTTGCAGAGGTAGAGCTTCGGCGCGAGCTTGCTCAGGACCTGCAGGCCGGCCTTGAAGTCGGCCTCGCGGCCCGTGAGGACGGTGCCGACGTCGGGCGCGTGCGGGTTGGTGTCGACGGCCGTGACGAAGAGGGCGTGGGGCGCCTCCTCCGGGCTCGGGACCTTCGAGAACGGGCGCCGGCGCAGGGCCGTCCACAGCCCGGACTCGAGCAGCAGCGCCTTGACGGCGTCGGCGCCGAGGCTTTCGATGGGGGCGCGGGTGAAGGCCTGGAACTCGACCTGGTCGTCGCTGTCGTCGACCGCGATCACCAGCGAGAGGAAGGCCCGCTTGTCGCCGCGCTTGATGTCGAGGACGGTGCCGGCGGCGGGGGCGGTGAAGCGCACGCCCGGCGTCTTGCGGTCCTCGAACAGCAGCTGGCCGCGCTTGACGCGATCCCCGACCTTGGCCTCCATCTTGGGCTTCATGCCGAGGTAGTCGGCCCCGAGGAGCGCGACGTGACGGACCTTCGCTGCAGGCGAGACGACCTGCTGCGGGTCGCCGGCGATGGGCAGGTCGAGCCCCTTCGTGATGCGATGTACTGCCATGAGACGCTGTCCTCAGCGGTGCGGCGCGGGCCCGGTACCCCGCTTTGAGGCGTGCAAATACTATGTTCTCGCCGGTTTGCGGAGTATCGGTAAGACGCTGCGGGCGTGCGGGGGGTCACGAATTTGCGCGCACTCGCGGCGCGGCGGGGACGGGCGAATTATGCGGCGCTGATCCGGTCGTAGCGCATGTTGCGGCGCGCGGGCGCGAAGCCGGCGAGGCGGATGTGCGCCTCGACCTGCGCGCTGGTCATCATGAAGCGGGCGCCGGCCGTCGAGACCACGTTCTCCTCGATCATGATCGAGCCGAAGTCGTTGGCGCCGAAGCGCAGCGCGACCTCGCCGATCTCCGGGCCGAGCGTCGGCCACGACACCTGCAGGTTCGGGATGTTGTCGAGGTATAGCCGCGCAAGTGCCTGGATCCGCAGGTAACGCAGCGGGCTGGTGTCGTCGCGCAGCTTGAGCCGGGTGCCCTCGGCCTGGAACGGCCAGGTGATGAACGCCGTGAACCCGCCGGTCTCGTCCTGCAGGCGGCGCAGGCGGTCCATGTGCAGGAGGAGCTGCTCGGCGCTCTCCTGGAAGCCGAACACCATGGTCGCGGTGGTCTTCATGCCGAGGGCGTGGGCCTCGCGCATGACGTGCAGCCACTCGTCGGCGGTGTTTTTGAACGGGGAGATGCGGGTACGGACCTCGTCGTCGAGGATCTCGGCGCCGCCGCCGGGCAGCGAGTCCATGCCGGCGGCGCGCAGGCGCAGCAGGACGTCGCGGACGGGCAGGTCCTCGAGCTCGGCGATGTGGAGGATCTCCGTCGGCGACAGCGCGTGGAGGGCGAGGCCGAAGTTGGCCTTGGTCCAGCGGAACAGGTCCTCGTACCAGGCGAGGTCGAGCTCGGGGTTGAGGCCGCCCTGCAGGAGGATCTGGACGCCGCCGAGCGCCTCGGTCTCGCGGAACTTCTCGGCCAGGGTCTCGCGGCCGAGGACGTAGCCGCCCTTGGCCCCGGGCGGGGTGTAAAAGTTGCAGAACTTGCAACGAGTTACGCAGATGTTTGTGTAGTTGACGTTGCGGTCGACGATGTACGTGACGACGCCGTCGGGATGCAGCGATCGCCGGCGGCGATCGGCGGCGGCGCCGAGGTCGGTGAGGGCCGCGTT
>Ga0075163_10008980_pt1 | contig 13131 bp, 10 predicted proteins | sample JI1023141ADNA_FD_71478 | JGI IMG/M metagenome (GOLD analysis project Ga0075163, IMG submission 71478) | Wastewater effluent complex algal communities from Wisconsin, to seasonally profile nutrient transformation and Carbon sequestration -... | ecosystem: Engineered > WWTP > Effluent > Algae...
GGAGACGCCCAGCCAGCGCACCAGGCGGCGCATCTCTGACATGAAAGCAGCTACTTCAGCGGCGCTGCGCAAATCGGGTTCAGTCACGATTTCGAGCAAGGGGACACCGGCCCGGTTGAGGTCGATAAGCGAATCGGCAGGGTCCTGGTCGTGCATGCTTTTGCCCGCGTCTTCTTCCAGGTGAATGTGGTGGATGCGGATGTTCGAGGCGCCGCCGTTCAGGGACAAATGCCCCCCGATACAAATCGGATTGTTCTGCTGAGTGGTCTGAAATCCCTTGGGCAGGTCGGCGTAGAAATAGTTTTTGCGGTCGAAGGTACTGTGCGGGTTGATCCGGCAATCCAGCGCCAACCCGAGCCGGACGGCATATTCAACAGCCTGCCGGTTCAGCCGGGGCAAAGTGCCGGGATGTGCCAGGCTGACAGCGCTGATGTGTGTGTTGGGCGCCCCGCCAAAGGCTGCATCATCAGCACAAAACGCCTTGGAGCGCGTGGCCAGTTGCACGTGTATTTCGAGTCCGATAACGGTTTCGTATGTGCTGGGCATGGGACCTGTTTTTTCAAAAGAAAAAGAATGCGAACAAAATACCGATACAGAACAGAACGACGAACCCCACAAAATAAGCACAATAAAAGATGCTCCATTTGAGGATTGTTTTCCCCCAACCCTGCCCGTAATACCTGCGCATGGCAAACAGGGTGGAGAGAAAAAGCCACAAGATTACCAGGGCCCAGACGGCAAACGGTAATTTCCAGAACATGTGTATCGACAGGAAAACCGTGAGCAGTAGATAATCGCCGGTGTGGTGGTGCAACAAGAAGATAAAATGCTCCACATAATACCGGTTGCGGCGTATGTACAGCAAGGAAAGGACGCCCGCCATCAGGGCCACCAGCAGCAGGAGCGTCCAGGCCAAAGTGCCCAGATAGGTCTTGACGAGGGTTTTGGGTTCTTTTACGGATTTGAGGCCCTGCCGCAGCAGAATTTTGTCCATCCAGCGGGTGAGGTGGTACCGGGCTATGAGGGTTTCGGCATCGTTTTCAAACGCATCGGTCAATCCGATTCGCAACTGGCGAATGCCCAGCGTGAACGTCAGCGAATCCGGCGGTCGTGTGGACAATGAATCCTTGCCCTGATTAAAAATTCTACTTATTTCATACCCGGCACCCTTGTCCAGGCGGCTGATAATGCTGTCCATTGCAGCCCGCACCTCGGGCGTCTGGTAGGCAGCCGGCAACGAATCGACCATGCGGCGCATCCTTTCCGTTTGTGCGTACCGCTGTCCGAGGCGATATAGATCCTTTGGCTGGACAACCGTGTCGTTTGTGGACACATGAATTTTGTCGTCCGACTGTCTGAAACCGATATTGCCGGAATCGCCTACCATGTGATTGACCACCAGCAGGAAAAAGAACATGATGACGAAAAAAAACTGGACGGGCGGCGGATAACGTTTGCGCTTGCCGCCAAAATAATCGAGGCTCACTTGCCCGGGAATAAACAATCGCCACAAGACACGCCACGACCGGCTTTCTAAGTGTAATATCCGGAACCACAACTGCTGCAACACGTCACTCACAGGCACTTTGCCATCAGAAGCCTTCTGCCCGCAATGAGTACAAAACTTAGCCTTGTACGGCAGTGGATGGTAACAGTTCTGGCAATACTTTTTCAATGAGTGAATGAGTGAATGAGTGAATGAGTGAATGAGTGAATGAGTGAATGAGTGAATGGGTGAATGGGTGAATGGGTGGGTTGCTTTTGACCTTCTGGCGGAAGCCGTCCGCTCACGGGAGAATGAGGTTGGAAGGGTTATGTTGGCCGAAAGGTAATCAAGAGTACAATTTGCTCCTATGCCGATAAAAAAATTGAATTTCTACCTTTGTGCCCTGGTACAGCCGAACCCCGCCCGGAACAGTAATCATTTTGGCCAATAGCCAACCAGTTTTAAATCTTTCAACTTCATTCTTACGTAGAGCGGACGGCTTCCGCCAGAAGGACAAAAGCCCTCGTAGAGCGGACGGCTTCCGCCAGAAGGACTAAAGCAACTCACTCACTCACTCATTCACTCATTCTCTCAATAACATGCGTCAACAAACTACCTCCCATATTCTGATGGTGCGCCCGGCAAACTTTGCTTTCAACGAGGAAACAGCGGCCAACAATGCTTTTCAAAGCCGGGACGACAACATGAATGCTGTGGAGATGCGACAGCAGGCCGTGCGTGAATTCGATGAATTTGTAAAAAAACTGCGCGACGCCGGTGTGGATGTCATCGTGGCAGAAGATACCCACGAGCCTGCCCGGCCGGATGCGGTATTTCCGAACAACTGGGTGACTTTTCATCAGGAAGGATGGGTGGTGACTTATCCCATGTTTGCTCCGACGCGGCGGCTCGAACGCCGGGACGATGTGATCCAGATGGTGCTGGAACGCGGATTCGCAGCCACCGACCGGATTCACCTCGAAGGTAGCGAAGCCGGGCAGGTGTTTCTGGAAGGCACCGGAAGCATTATATTCGACCACCCGCACCGTTTGGCCTATGCCTGCCTCAGTCCGCGCACCGATGCAGCCTTGCTCGGCGAGTTGTGCCGGAGTATCGGCTATACGGAAGTGGTGTTCCAGGCCGTAGATGCCGAGGGCCAGGACATCTATCACACCAACGTGATGATGGCTTTGGGCGAAACCTTTGTGGTCATCTGTCTGGATTCGGTGCGCGATGCGGCCGAGCGCAGCATGCTGGAAGACAAATTTGCCGAAACCGGCAAGGAAATCATCGACATCAGCCTCGAACAAATGGGCGCTTTTGCCGGCAACATGCTCCAGGTGCGCAATACCGCCGGCGATACCATCCTTGTCATGTCCGAAACCGCCTATCGCGCGCTGACACCCGCCCAGGTCAAGGCGCTGGAAGCGCACACGCGGCTGCTCTACAGCCCGATCCAGACCATCGAAACCTACGGCGGCGGTTCGGCGCGTTGCATGATGGCAGAAGTTTTTTTACCCGAAGTGTAACCTGTCAGAAAGGCCTGCTGTCAGAGGTGGCATCAACGAACGCAAACCACCTTTTACTTCAACTAAAAAGCAACGCATTATGGAAGACAGTATGGCAATCATGTTCATCTTCGGAGTTGTGCCGGTCAGCACATTCCTGATGATCTGGGGTATTCGTTATCTTGAAAACAAGGAGAACATGGCTATGATCGAACGGGGCATGGACCCCAACCAGCACAAAAAACGCCGCAAATTCGATCCGTCCAAAACGCTGAAAGACAGCCTGCTTTTCGTGGGCGCCGGCATCGGACTGCTGTTGGCCATCGTACTCTCCAAATCCATGGCTGTGGATGGCCCCGGTCTCTACTTCGCATTGATCGCCATCTTCGGTGGTCTCGGTATGCTGGCAGCCTACCTGTACGAACGGAAAAATCCGCCCACAGAACCGGAGGCTTGATTCCTGCAGGAAAACAAAAACAAAAAATCCCCCGGTGCTTCGATTCGAAGTGCCGGGGGATTTTTTTGTCCGTATGGAAATTCCGAAAAAAAATCAGGCGCCCAACTTGCGTCGGGCGCCTGCAAAACCTCCGTGTTATTGCTCTGCTATTGTTATGCTAAACTCTTTCTCGGCTATTTGGTATTGCAAATATGTTGTCAAAACAAGGATAGGTGCAATACTTAGTCTATTTGCTTCCGATTTATCCCGACCAACAACCGTTTCAGCGCGATGAACCGTAAATACTTGCCGGTTTTATTTTCGGCCTTTTGCCCAAAATTAGACGCCCGAACCACTGCTCTGCCATTTTAAATACGCGAAAAGGCTTCATGTGTACAGTGAAGCGAAAAAACCGCGCAGTGAAACGGAAAATCAACCCGAAGGCTGAAACCGTACAACCAGATAAATGGAAAGCAGATTTGGCGAGTCCCGATAGAACCGGGAGGGGATCATGTTGAAAGTTGTGTACTATTGACACCAGAACAGGGCATAAGGTTGCATACAGGCACCCGGCAAAAGTCGAAATATCAACCAACGACCATCGTTCGGGGGCCAATGACGATTTAGAAACGACCGGCGTTTGTTTGAGGTTTTCAAGGGGGGGCAAGCCGTTTTTCCATGGAATACTGCACGAACTCCATGCCGCGCAGGATTTTCCGTTTTTCTGCTGTTAGAATAAATCCGTATTTTTCAAAAAAAGTGCGCGCGGTGATGCTGGAGCGTGTATGCAGCAGCAGCATACCCCGTTTGCGAGCCAGGCGTTCCAGTTGTTTGACCAAAGCCGTGGCAATTCCTTTTCCCTGAAAATCTTTGTGAACGAACAAAAAATCAATTTCTCCGGAATCATCGAGGCTGGCAAAACCAACCGGCTTTTTCCGGAATTCAACCACAAAACATGCCTGCCCGTCGAGCCTTGCCCAGGCTTCGCGGTCGGGTTCCACCGGTGCCCAGATGTCCAGTTGCTCCGGGATATAGTCCCGGGCATTCACAGTGTGAACCGTGTCATAAAAAAGTTGCTGCAACAGCCGCTTGTCGTCGTGCCGGTAGGCTCTCAGGAACATGAATTTACCCAAAGTTTACGTAGGCACAAAGAAACGTTTACCATTCCAACTCCTGCTTTAAGTAATCGTTACCTTTTCCCAATCCGAAATCCCCAATCCGAAATCCCCAATCCGAAATCCCCAATCCCCATTTCTCCCCCCATTGGTCGACCTGATAACAATCAATGTCAAAAACTTTCCACGGCAGTATGCAAAGACCTACTTTTGCGCCGTTTTTTAAAACTCGAAACATATGTCGTTGCTTGGTACACTGATCCGGACCGGCGCCCAACTGGGCGCCTTGGCTGCACAACCCCGCCTCACACCTTACGATTTGCAGTATCAACAACTGTTGACGCTGTTGAGCAAGGCTAAAAACACGGCGTTCGGTCGGTACCACGGATTTCAGGAAGCCTTGCTTTCCAGCGACCCTTTACATGCATTTCGGCAACAGGTGCCCGCCACCGACTATCACGGCATCTATGAACGATGGTGGTCGAAAGCGCACCTCGAAGACCAGCCCGACGTCTGCTGGCCGGGCGTCATTCCATACTACGCCCTTTCGAGCGGTACCAGCCAGTCGGCCACCAAATACATTCCGGTCACGGAGGACATGCTACGCGACATGAAACGCGGATCCCGGCGTTTGTTTTTTGATATCACCCGGTTCGGGCTGGCCTCACAGCAATTTACCAAACAAATGCTGATGGTGGGTTCCTGCACCATGCCGCGCCGCGAAGGACAGCACTGGACGGGCGACCTCTCCGGCATCATCGGCCTCAACCGGCCTTTCTGGCTCGAACGCTCCTACCGTCCGGGCCGCCACATCACCGATCTGCCCGACTGGAGCGACCGTATCGAACGCATCACCGATGAAGCGCCCGGCTGGGACATCGGTTTTTCGGTGAGCAATCCCATGTGGCTCCAACTCATCATCGAAAAAATCGTGGATCGATACCGACTTAAGAACATCCACGAACTCTGGCCCAACTACCAGGTGCTGGTACACGGCGGCGTGTTCTTCGAACCCTATCGCCCCACGCTCGAACAACTCTTTGGCCGCCCCGTGCAATACGTGGACAGTTACATGGCCTCCGAAGGCTTTTTCTCCTACCAGAACCGCCCAGGCACCCGCAACATGCGCATGCTGACTGATTGCGGCGTGTTTTTTGAATTCGTACCCTTCAACGACGAAAACTTCGACGAAAACGGCGACCTGCGCAGCAGCGCGCCGCGTACACTTACGCTCGATGGTGTGCGCGAAGGTGAAAACTACGCCACCCTCATCAGCACCAGCGCCGGCGCCTGGCGCTACCTGCTGGGCGATACCATCCAGTTCACCGACCTCGAACGCTGCGAATTCAAACTGACCGGCCGTACCAAGCAATTCCTGTCCGTGTGCGGCGAACACCTTTCCATCGACAACCTCAACGCCGCCGTACACCACGCCGACGAACTGCTGCATGCCGGCGTCCGTGAGTTTACGGTTGCCGGTGTGCGCGAAGGCTCCTTCTGGGCCCACCAGTGGTACATCTCGGTGGAGAACCAGTCCGTCACTCCCGATGCCTTTGCCCGCGCCGTGGACACCGAATTGCGCCGCCTCAACGACGACTACGCCGTGGAGCGCGACTATGTGCTCCGCGACGTGCGCGCCCGGCTGTTGCCCAACGAGGCATTCCTCGGCTGGCTCGGCAAACGGGGCAAATTCAACGGTCAGGCCAAAATACCGCGGGTGCTGAAAGGCGCCCAGTTGGCCGATTTCCAGACTTATCTGGAGGGGTGGGGAGATTAGGGATTGCGGATTGCGGATTGCGGATTGCGGATTGGGGATTGCGGATTTATTTTTGATTCATTGTTTCATTTCGTTTTTCGTGCATGAAAAAACTCATTTTTCCTGATTTCGTCGCCAAATTTCCACCGGTTTCGATGCCGGCTACGCTGGGAGAGGATACCCATCATGTGTTCAGCACGGAAAATGACCCCTTGTCTGATGAACTGATTGCACAGTTCATTCACCCGACGGAGAGTGTAATACCCGACGACGAGTTCACGGAATACGTGCCCTGCTTTGCCATCGATCATACCGAAAAATTCATTGCGCTGGTGTGGTGGAAAGCCGAACTGCTCAACTACGAATACGTGTTGGCTACCTTCGATCTGAAAGGCAAACTGATCGACCGCGAGGTGATCGCCTATACCCGGGTAGGGGAGGGACTGGTGCAGCGCGCAGTGGCTAACATCAGCCCCGACCTCGAAATCGTGATCGCCGTGGGGGCTTCCAGCGACGGCAATACTTCCTTTGACCCCGACACTTCCCGGACTTTGGAAATGGAAGTGCTGGCTACGGGAGAAATAGTTTAATTTTGGATTGCGGATTGCGGATTGGGGATTTCACTCCTTCTTCCGCCTTTTTTTCTGCTGCCATTTGCCCTCCCTTCCAATATAGTACCTGTAACTGATCGACCGGGCTGAAGTGCGGTCTTCGACGTACTTTTCGAGTGGCCACGCCTTGAAATCCCGCAGTTGGTACGTGCTTTCTATATAGATGCCGTACAGGCTTGCTTCCCGCACGCAATGAATGGTGCTGTCCGCAGGATAATACTCCGGGTTGTCCCATATTTCCCATGCGTCCATTTCGGCTGTATTCCGCAACTTTTCAAGCCCGCCATGCTGTGGATGAAACAGGTAAATCGTGGTCCAGCGGTTGCCGTTCATGTTGGTTTCGATCTGGCAGACCAGATCGACAAAGCCATCCCGGTTGAAATCGGTCAGTTGGTACAAGGGCAGTTCGAGTTTGTCGGGACCGTACATCGTGATACCGATGTGGATGATGGTGTCGATGCGGCGCCAGCCATCCGTTTCGGATTTTGAAAGATAGGAGGTGGTATCATCCACTATATCGATGGCATACAGGGTGCCGGATTGCCCGCCGGCGACAAATTCCGATCGCCAGGGCAGGTTTTGTGGGACATAACCCTGATCGGGCGTTTTGATGGCCCGGGCCTTGAAATCCAGGTAACGGATGCTGTCGGCGTATTGAGCGCAGAGCGAGACGGATAAAAGGAGAAAAAAAGACAACATGGCATACCTGTTCACTTCGAGACTCCAGCCGCGCGCGGACGCTCTTTCGGGCTTTGCCCGTGATTCGCAATTCAGTCGGTGAAAAGAAAACATGTATGTAAAAGATAGTGAACAACCCACTGACGCTCCAGGCACCCGTCCGCTCCATGCGCTTCATCCGCATTCCCATAGAAACACCGATTGGTATTCCAATGGGAACGCAAATGGCACGAATCAGGCAGATGAGCGCGGCTTCAGGCTACCTTTTTCCCACCGCTAAAATCAATAACTGGCGTAAAAGTACCCAAAGTGCGACTCCAACCCCCTAAATGACCTAATAATGCCCCTAAAAACTACTCCACCCGAAACACGGTAATGTGCTCTCCCGTCACATTGCGGCTGTCGGTGGCCTTTACAATCAGTTCCTGATAGGGCAGTGAGGGATCGAGCAAGGCAGTATTGATCATCACTTCGCCGGTTGCAGGCGCCTGGGGTTTTTCATAAATCGTATTTCCGTTGAGCGTAATCAGCACTTTGCGCAGCGAGAGTGTATCCAGCAGGTTGATCTTGATGTCGAGTGCCATATTTCCCCCGATCAAAGGGATTTCCAGATCGGGTGGCGGAGGGTTGACAAACAAAATTTGGGGTGTGGTCTGTAAAGCAATCGGTATCAATGTTTGCTGTGGGCCGTAAAGGTTGTCATATACCCAGGTATTGCCGCCCAACTCCAGAATGGATTGTGCCGGGTCGGATTGCAGGAATATGTTTTGGTGGAATTCTGCCAGCACACGCGGCACTCCGCGTACCGCCGCATCGTAGGAGGTCAGCACCGATGGATCGCTGCCGGCATCATTGATAAAGGTGTTGTGGTGGATATTCATGTAATCGCCGGCGATGTGATGCCCTCTCTCCTGCAGCACCGGCAGATAATCGTGCATGTCGATGGCGTGTTGCCCGACGTAGGGTTGCCACGAATCAGGCGCTGCCTCCCGCACAATGATGTTGTAGCGGGCTTCATAGCCGGTGCCGGGCGCCCCGCTGCCGGCGGTAGCGTGCCAGATCCAATGAATCCGGTTGGCTTCGACAAGGATCGGCGGTTCGGATTTGTTCAGCGCCACCACCGGATAGGAATGAATGTCGTGCAGATAGCAGTGATGGACATGGATGTTTTTGCCACCAGGGTACACCTCCACGCCGCCTCTGGCAAAATGTGAAATTTCACAGTTTTCGACTTCGATGTTTTCCCCTTCCACAGCGAAGCATACCAGTTTTGACTCCGGACGGACAGCATAGTCGATCTCCTGATAGTCGTCGTCGGGGCCTTTGAAGCGGAGGCCGGTGATGCGCACATTGTTCTGGACGAAAAAAATGATGTTTTCGGCCGGAGTGGATGTGGAAAAGAGCAAGGGGCCGGCGGCGCCGTTTTGCCCGCGGTTGCCGGCGAGCGTGATGCCCTCCGGTATTTCCACATTGGTGATGCCGGAGATGTCGATGTTGGCGCCCGGCGCTACCAGGATCACATCACCCGGCTGGGCAGTGGCAAAGGCAGCAAGCAACTGGGTCACATCATTGACCACAAAATCGCCCTGGGTGACAATTTTGCTGTAGCCGTTGCCGCCACCGATGGAATCGCCGGTAGGGTTGGCATCAGCACCATATACAGGAAGTGGAGAAGGTTGGGGGGATTCGGTTTTGTCGCAGCCCCAGAAAGCGGGGGCTAAAAGCAAAAAGCCAAGGGAAAAAACCAGGAATCTCATTTCAGTTTGATTTTTTAAAAGTGAATAAAGCACAAAATTACCCCTGATTTAGGCCGAAAGTCGGAATCTGCAGGTATAAAACCGTCGTTTTTCAGCAGGAAGGTCAAATAATGACACCGGGAGACCATGTACGGGAAAAACGAGTTGCTACATTTGCCGCCACATTATACAGGCTTCATTCATGAATAAACTGCTGCTGGCTTCCCTGCTACTGGTCTCACTGCAAATGGGAGCACAAACACTACCTGAGCTCGACATTCCCGTCGGCTCCAAAAACTACTTTGAAATTTGCACACAGCTGGATGCTTATTTCGAACAAGTATACGAAAACGATGAAACCGATTGCTGGGACAATGCCCAGGTCAAATACGAGCGCTGGAAGTGGTTCTGGCGCGACCGGGTCAATCCGGACGGCTCTTTCCCCGACCTGAAGGCACAATGGCTCGAACGCCGCAAATGGTTTGCCGCCAATGCACAAAGCCGTGACAACCAGCCTCTTTGGCAAAACGAAGGCCCTACCCAGAATCCCAACGGCGGCTACTGGGGCATGGGCCGCACCAAACACGTGGCCTTCCACCCGACGGACTCATTCACCCTGTTTGTGGGTACGCCCGACGGCGGCATCTGGAAAACCAACAATGCCGGCTCTACCTGGACGGCACTTGGCGACGGTTTGCCCTATCTGCCGGTGGCCATCGTCCTCATCGATTATTTGCACCCCGACACCCTGTACATTTCTCTGGGTGACAAGGGTGGCTGGTGGCAACGCAACCTCGGGGTGTACAAATCCACCGACGGCGGCTACACCTGGGTGCCGACCGGGCTGGACTGGACGCTCGACGATTTCAAGGTGATTTATGAAATGGTGATGAGTCCGGCTGATCCGCAGGTGATTTTTGCCGCCACCAACCACGGCATCCTGCGCACCACCGACGGCGGCGCCAACTGGGAAAACCTGCGCCCCGGCGAATACACGGATATCAAATTCCGGCCGGGCGACGACTCCACCATCTATGCCGCGCATCACAATTATTGGGAAAAAAGCCAGCTCATCAAGTCGGTCGACGGCGGCAATACCTGGGTGCAAATGACCAATTCGGAGGTGGTGAACAACACCATCAACATTGAAGTCACCATGGCCAATCCGGATTGGGTGGGTCTGCGTTATTCGCAAGGGAAACAGTTCCATTTGTCCAAAGACGGCGGGGCCACTTTCACCTTTCGGTCCGAAATGCCGGAAGACGCACATTTTGCACTTTCGCAGACCGATACCAACATCGTTTATACCAGCAACGTGGTGGTGTACCGCTCTGCTGATCAGGGGCTTACCTGGAACCAGATCACCAACTGGTACAACAACGACATTCACCCGGAAGTGCACGCCGATGTACACGACATCGTTCCGAACCCCAACAAACCCGGCGACATCTATTTTTGCAACGACGGCGGCATCTATCAGTACAGCGAACCGCTGGAAGCCTGGGCCGATCTTTCCGAAGGACTGGGCATCGCGCAATTTTACCGGATTGCCGTGGCGGAGTCGGGATTCATGCAGCTGGCGGCTGGCTCCCAGGACAACGGCGGCTGGCTTCGTACCTCCAACGGCACCTGGAAACACACCAACGGCGGCGACGCCATGTGCCAGGCCATTGATCCCACCAATTCCGATGTGATGTACACGGAATACTTAGGAGGTAACGCAATTTATCGCTCCGACAATAACTTCCTCTCCTACACGGTCATTTCCGACAACCTGCCCGACGATCCCAGCGGCGACTGGGTAACACCCTTTGTGCTCAATCCGCAGAATCCCAAAACCTTCCTGGTGGGCTTCCACGACTTGTACCGCTCGTTTGACAAGGGCGACCATTTTCACAAAATCAGCGAAAACCTGACGGGCAGCGTGGACAACAAAATCCGGGATGTAGCCTATTTCCCCGGCGATACCAACCGGATCGTCGCCATCTGGAAAAACCGGCTGTACAAAACCGTCGACGGCGGTCAGGACTGGGTCACACATTACGTACCGGGTCAGGAGGATATCACCCGGGTGGCTTTCCATCCATCCAACCCGCTGCGGTTGTGGGCGGTAAAAGGCGGCTATGAAGCCGGCAAAAAGGTGTATCGCAGCATGAACGGCGGCCAGACCTGGGGCAACATTTCGGATGATCTGCCCAATGTCCCCATCAATTGCATCCTTTTCGATTCGATCACCAATTACCTGTTTGTCGGCACCGACATCGGCGTTTTTTATACCGATGTCGACAATATTTACTGGCAACCCTACGGACAGGGCATGCCCGGCGTGTATGTGCTGGACCTGAAAATACGCCAGCAAACCAGAATCCTGTATGCCGGCACGCATGGCCGCGGCGTGTATTCCGTCCCGCTGGAACTGCTGGTTGATACGGACGATCAGCCGGGAAATATTCCTGAAAATCCCGTCGTTGCCTATCCGAACCCTGCAAACAATGCCCTGTTTTTCAAAACAACGGGAACTGGGCCAAACGCCGGCGTTGTGCAACTGATCGATGTCAACGGACGCACCCTGATCAGCCGATCTTTTAAAGGCCAGCCGCTTGGGCAAATTTCATTTGACGTCAGCCGTTTGCCGGAAGGGGTTTATTTTCTGAAAATGACGGATGGAGATAGCGGAATGCTGGGTACGCAAAAAATTGTCATCCGGCGCGGGAATTGAAATCTGCAGAGCAGGAATGTACCGGCGGCGACATTTGGAGCGACCTTTTGCGGTGCGGAAAACCAAACTTACTGCTTCCCCGTTTGTTTCAACAAATCAAAAAAGGAAGTAAATGAAACCAGTTTTTTTTCTTTTCGCGCTGATCGGCGCCGGGTGCCATTCGGCCCAAAATGTTTCGCCACAAAAAGATACAACCATGACAACAACAGTTGCAGCCAAAGATTCCACCATTGTTTCACCCTCAGGCAAAATCGAAGTGGCCACACTTGGCGCCGGGTGTTTCTGGTGTGTCGAAGCCATTTTTCAGGACCTGAAAGGCGTGCTGAAAGTGGAAAGCGGGTATTCGGGTGGCTCTGTGTCCAATCCAACCTATCGGGAGGTGTGTTCCGGCCTGACCGGCCACGCCGAAGTCATCAACGTATCCTTTGATCCGGCGGTGATTTCGTTTAAGGAAATCCTGGAGGTCTTTTTTACGGTGCACGACCCCACCACGCTCAATCGCCAGGGTGCCGACAGCGGCACGCAATACCGCTCGGCTGTTTTTTATCACTCACCCGAGCAAAAGACGGTGGCTGACGAGGTCAAATTGTCCATGCAATCCGTCTGGGATGCACCCATCGTGACCGAAATTTCAGCCTTCGAAACATTCTACAAAGCAGAAGACTATCATCAGAACTATTTCAAGGACAACCCGAACCAGCCCTATTGCTCCATTGTGATTGCCCCGAAAGTGAAAAAATTCCGGGAACATTATCAGTCGAAATTGAAACAGTAAGAGAAGGGGGATGCGGGTAGTTGTTGAGGATGTTGATTTGGGTATTTGTTGATTTGGGTATTTGTTGATTTGGGTATTTGTTGATTTGTTGAGGTTGTTGATTTGTTGAGGTTGTTAAAGGGCCCCAAATCAACAGATACCCAAATCAACAAATCAACAACTACCCAAATCAACAAATCAACAGATACACAAATCAACAAATCAACAACTACCCAAATCAACAAATCAACAGATACCCAAATCAACAAATCAACAACTACCCAAATCAACAAATCAACAGATACCCAAATCAACAAATCAACAACTACCCA
>Ga0075163_10008981_pt1 | contig 13130 bp, 19 predicted proteins | sample JI1023141ADNA_FD_71478 | JGI IMG/M metagenome (GOLD analysis project Ga0075163, IMG submission 71478) | Wastewater effluent complex algal communities from Wisconsin, to seasonally profile nutrient transformation and Carbon sequestration -... | ecosystem: Engineered > WWTP > Effluent > Algae...
AAAAAAAAAAAAAAAAAAAAAAAAAAAAAAATCGCGACGATGGCTTCTCAGCCTGTCACTGTCAGAGGCAGAGCTTACTTTGTGTGCGAATACACCGGCGCCCTCGTGCAACAAATGTATTTTGTTCCTTTTGGAAAAGACCTGAAGCAAAAAGAAAGGTGTTTTGCTACCTTGCCGATCCTTCTTCGCGCCATCCTGGATGAAGAGGGAGGCGAGTATACCGATCGATTCCAAAAGATCAAACACGATTGCGAAGTGTTTTTTGTTCAACCTGACATTCCTGTTCACCCGCCTTTGCCGATTGAGCGGACGCCGCTGACCCAAAGTGAGTTTGTCGAATACGCAGAAGAGCTCGAACTTGGTCTGAGCTGGACATTGGTCGAAAAAGCAGTCCCTGCTGAGAAGAAAAGGAAACCAAAAAAACTGAAAGTCGCAAATTAAATCGAGGGTCATGGATTTTGATCAAATGGTTGGATGCCGCACCTGGCCGGTTCGTCCAAGTCCTTCAATGCACAATGTGCTTGAACATCCCGAAAAACCAGAGTTCTATCACCAGGATCACACGGGAACAGACCTTGTCCCGCGTCAGCGCGTGCTTGTTGTGGGAGGAGACACTACAGATTTCAAGAACGCAGCTGACCAAAGAAACGCGGACCTGGAAGATGCTGCCATGTGGCCCGCAAAAGCGTTGGAAGTTCAGTGTTACAGTCCTTACTTTGTGTCGGGGCTGTTGTTTTTTTGGGTCATTCCTCAGTTCCTTCCGCAGCTTGGTCTTGGAGAAAACGTTCTTGCAGCTTACACAGCGGGCGGTGTGACATACTACCTGAAAAACAGTGGAGGCCCTCAAGTAAAAAAATCTTAATTTGGAGGCAGACTCTCTTTTGCTTTCATGAGAATGTCAATCGGGGCATTTCTGAGGACTTGCACCATCATTACTTGGGCCACAACCAAGCGTTCTTCTTTTGAACTAAGTGAGAGAAACGGGACCGTCACTTACGCGCGCATTCTCACTCTTTCATTATTATGCGCGCGTAGACGGCCCCTGACAGGCTTTTGCATGTCAAAAAGGGGAATTATTTACGCGACCCCTTAACCGTGGTTAAAAGGCAAAAAGTCGATTTTTCTTGGCTCCTCGTCAAGGAAGAAGTGATGTCATCGCGGTTTACAGTAAAAGCTGCCCCGGAGGAACGCGCCGGCTGGTTTTCGGCAATTTCTCCTGCTGATTACAAAACAAAACAAGACAAAGTTGACAGAGCAGAAAGATTTAAGCGTGAAAGACCGGTTCAACAAGGATTTGTTTTGAACCGCGATTATTCGGAACCTTTGGCAGATGACGAACTTGGTGATTTAAGCATGGCAAATGAGCAATATCAAAACGCTTTTCAGCAAATGTCTTACAGTGATAAAGTGAAGACTGGAAGGGCAACAAACAAGATGGAAAGACGATTTCCTTCGATTACACAGGAAATGATGTCTTACACGGGTGGCACGGGTACAAATCAAGAAGAAGGAGCCAAGGCTTTTCTTGATTATCATTTTTTGTTGAATCAATATCAGCAAGTGGTGAACGCTGAAGACTACCACGAGTCAGAGAGAGCCAAATTTGCCAGGCGGGCGGCCGCTGTGGGCGGACCAGGCACCGTGGAACAAAGAGAACGTGCTTATCGTCGGCAATTTGATACTATTTACAGAATGCGCGGTGAAAATTACGAGTATTTTAACGAATCCGACGACGAATAAATGGAGAGGAGGTTCACTGTCGAGGCAGAGATTGAAATCTTGAAGGACGAGGTTTCTGTGCTCAAAGCAATTTGCAAAGATTTGAAAATGTCAATGCAAACGCAGGAAGATATGAAAGAACACGAAAAGCAAAAAAAGAACGAGTTGGCGCGCAAAACAAAAACTCTTGAATCACAGGCACTTGAAATTTGCCACAGTAGAAATGATCATGGTGGTCACGACTTTATTCCAAAGGGAAAATCGACCACGCGCGGGGTGCTGTGTTGGAAAGAATGCTGTTTTTGTGGCGAAGAAGAGTTGACTGGGCGTAAATTTTATGTGTAGTTTGACTGTGACATACCTTGACATACAATAAACTTTTGGTCACGGGTGATTTTTTTGACTTTGATGTCACGGGTGGTGCCTAAGTATTAGTTGACCCAAAAAATGAGTCGGGTCCCAGAAATTTTTGCCAGCCAACGGCTCCTTTATATATGAGAGACAAATCCCAGGGGTTGCTTCTACCATATATAAAGTGAAGGTAGTTGAGGGACAGGTCACGGGTCGTCATCGGTCAAAATGTGAAGGGTGGTCAGGGTATCATGATACCAATGCACAGGACCGACGTTGCCCCATGTAGCCAAACGATACTCTGCAATCTCCGTAGCGTCACGCGTTACATTATCTGTGTCACGCACGCGCAGTCTAGCGTCAATTATTTCGTACGCCTGCATTTGGCGCCAAAATATCAACGTCTGTTACTAAAATCCGATTTTACAAACACGTGCACTATTCTTCCTTTTATGGAATGGCGTTGAGCCATCAATTTGTAATATCTGTTTACAAAAGTGAAATCCTCCCATCTACCAACCCAATATGGAAGACCACCATCAACAACCTTTGTAACTACTACAGCGAACATCATTGCAGCCATTCTAATACATAAGCCCCTTCAACTCGTGAATAAAACAAAACATGCAATCTGAGCACATTGTGCCCATGGTAGTGACTTTGAGATAATCACGCCCGTGCCAATTGCAATAAGCGTGCATGCAACACACGCAAGTGATCAGCCCAGGGTCTGTGCATGAAGGCATTGCGCATTCAGCTCCGTCAAACTTAACAGACTCCATTGCGCGCCAAATTTTATTTACCATTCTATTTTAACACGAGCAGGCAACCCGTATCCAAGAAAACAACCGTGTTTGACACAATAACCAAACTTTTCTAACTCGTCGCACACATCTTTTTCTAAAATCGCAACCAAGCAATTGTGACCTAAAAGAGCAGCAGCGCGAATATCAGTCATGACTGCACGCCATCTTTCTGGCAACGTTGCTAACATTTTGCAATCTAATGTTATTTGCCGCGCTTGTGCAGCTGTCAAATTAAACTCCATTGCACGCGAAAATTTATTTTTCTTCTTTGCTTTTCTTCAGCGCTATCTCTTCAGCTTGCAAATTTCTTTCCCGGGCACGCATGTTTTCGCACAACGGACAGCCGCACTCATCTGCTTTTTTGGCGGTCGCGCTCAGAACATCTTTTGCTTTGGCGCGAAGCACATCACTATCGTTAAATGAAAACATCTTAACTCCATTGCGTTCAACAACCTCAGGCGCAACACCAAAAAGGCTCGTCAGAAGCTCCTTTTCTCGTTCCGTCTTGGTTTCTTCTTCAATGGTGAAACCGACTTTTTTCTCCAGAGCTTCGATCCGCTTTTTCATTTCTTCGTTTTCACGCGCCAGAGAGTTGAGAGCAGCATTAAAAACTCTCATTCGCAATTCATTCAGAGCCTCCATTGAGCGCCAAAATTTTATTCGCTGTCCGTTTCTTCAACAATCTTTGTCACCAAATAATGTTCGTGATAATAGTGATTGTATTCCGCACAAACTTGGAGAGCTTCTGCCCAAATATCGTCCTTGCGGCACCATATTCTCACCGTTGTGTGGTCATCAAAATAAACAATGAACATGGCAAAACCACTCATTCCTTTTTATTGAAATAAGCGCCAAGGCCGTAGCCAAGCACACTCAAGAAAACAATGCGCGTGATTGAAAGCCGAGTTTCTTCAAATTGAATGTTGATGCCCAGCGAAGCCAGCAAGCCTCCAAGAAAAAGAATGTTGTTTTTATCCGTGCTTCCCATCACAGCAGAGCCCGCAAATATCATGCCGTCAGAATAATCAAGCAAACTCATTTATTAGACTCCCCCTTAACCCAGAGTTCAAGCAAAACAAGGCCAATTGCAACTTCAACAAGGCCAGCGCCGACTCCAATCACCAAGGCACGAGTCAAAGGGTAGCCGGCTCCATAAGACGCAGCAGCAATTCCACCAGCCAGGCCACCGATGCCCGGATAAACCATGTTTCCGGCAATCATGCCCGCGGGAATCAGGGCGTTGGCAGAGCTCATAACAGGAGCGCCGTAAATGAACCCGTTCACCGCAGCAGTAGCAATGAAGGGACTGGCGAACATCACAACAGTGGTCCCAGCGGCGCCAGCGGTTTCCCCGGCAGTCAAACCGTAGTTTCGATCAGCGTTGTAAGAATAAGTCGACATTGTGAAAGTCTTTCTACTCAGCGTTCAAAAAAATTCGACATTTATGGAGGGCGCGAATAAGCCGCCGCAGAGTGAACCCGTTCCCGTGCCGCAAGATCAATCCGGGGAACACCCTTGCCCCTGTTGTGACCCGGCGTTTCATCGCTTACGTCAAGCTTCGTTGTTAGCCATGCACAACAGTTTGAAGAGAATGAGAGACAGCATGCCAAAGCCAAGATAAAAGTTCATTTCTTCTTGCGAAGAGGATTTGCGGCCACTGAAGGAGGAGTAGCGCTGTCGTAGACATCCTTCACCACATTCGGCCCGACCTTTGTCCCGATTGGAGAACTGAGTTTTCTTTGGATGGCCTTTTGAGCAGACTTGTTGACCTTGGGCTTCGGCTCCTTTTTAGTCGACTTCTTCCCCTTCATTATACAAATTTTACATCAGCTGAAACAAATCGGCAATTCGATATCGCTGAAAAAGATGTTTGTGATGATCCACTTGATTCTCGAGCTTCTCAACTGCCTCTTCGAGTTCCTCCACACTTTCATTGAGAGAACCCATCATTCCAACCGCTTCGTCTGCGTCTTGCTTTTGCAAACCTTCCAATTCGGCCAAACGGTCCTCGAGTAGCCGTAGCCTGTCAATAATATCCTCAAAGCCGACAATTGTTTCCGCTGAACATAAGACTGACGACTGCGACTCCGAGTCCACATCCATCGCCCTTATTTTTGCAAAAAACTAATGGGTGGCGTAGTTTCGACAGTTCACGGTGTCAACACAATTGTGCTTTGGCCAGTTGCTATTGTGAAGGATTTTCAGAACAAGGACACCATGCCCAAAGCCGTGGCCGGCGCCGCAGTCGGATTAGGTGCGGGCTACTACATCTTTGGAAACCCGATTCCCATTGTGGAGCGTCTTGCAAGCGGGGATTTCATCACGGGTGCCTTTTACTATGGCACTGTTGGAACTGGCTACTGGGCCACGACCGCTCTTTATGATGAACTTACGAAAAAGTAAAGGGTCATGAGCGAAATTCTTGATATTGCTTTGTTTTTGGGAGGGATCGGAGTCCTCTATTATTGGATTGACAAAGAAGCAAAAAAGGGCGACGATCCTGTGAGCAAACCTATTCCGGTTCAAAGCCCACCAGTTTCTTCTCCTATCCCAGTTGTGCCGGTTCCAGTGAGTTCGCCCATTCCTGTTACGCCTGCTCCGGTTAGTTCTCCTATTCCTTTGAAACCCGCACCGGTTAGTTCGCCGGTGCCAGTGACTCCTGCGCCTGTTAGTTCGCCTATTCCTGTTATTCCCATGCCAATTTCCTTGAATCCTCCTAACCCGATTTCTCTTAAGAAACCGGTGCCGCCAATTGCCGGTTCTTACGAGTGCCCCAACTCGCCTCAGCTTTTTGTTGTGCCGATGGGAGTGACAGGAGAAAATGTCTACAGCGGCTACAGAGTTTCTCCTTACGACGATCACGCGACACCGGTAAAAATAGGAAACTTTAACTACTGGTTTCGACAAGAAGTTACCGAAGCATTTATAGCAAAATGCGGCTCTCCGTAAATCGTGTTTTTATAAAATGAGCAGGGTCCCCCCGATTCAAATTTTTTCAACTGCGGTGGGCCTTGTTTGCGTGGCTTTGGCTTTTAAATATCGAAGAAAAGGGAAAACTCCCGGTCCATTTGACCAAAATAATGGCCTGGACCCTAATTTTCCAGGAGGAAAACCAATTCACCCAAGCAGTCCCGTTGACCAGTATGATTACTTTCGGCCGAGCTGTCAAGTTTGGAACAGCGAACAGAATTTGTTTGAAAATGCTGGTCATCCTACCTGGGATGTTTCTCAATCAGCCTGTTTTAACAACAGCAACCTCCTTCCAGCCGATCAACGCAACAACGTCCGTTATGTAGACGCAAATGGAAACATGGCATGGAAGGGAGACGAATTTGGCGGAGATGCAACTGAGCGAGGACTGTGCCGTTTTTTTGATGGAAAGAACATTTCAACTTTTCCGGACATTGGCGAAAGTCATATCGCGCCTCCTAACAGATCAACGCGTCTGTGTTTCAATTCAGGGTCAACTCAAGACAACACAGGCCAGCAATTTGACAGCAGAAGCGATCCTTTGTTTCATTTGTGGAATCCGGAAGTGGCTTATGTCCCGTTTGCAACGGGGTTCACAAAAGCTTCTGGAAATCAATTTTATTGGGGGCTGAATTTGGGTGATGGCAATTTTGATTATTTGAATGGCCCGACTTGCACGGTTGATCACTGTCAAAGTTTGGAAGAACTTCAGCTCATTCCAGACCCCGCAGTAGGGCCCACTCCTGCGGATATTCTTGAAGCTTGGGTTCCAAAAGCAACAATTCAAAACCTCAAAACTCCGCAAACCTGCGCAGTCAATCAATATCAGCGTTTTTGGATGCCGAGCCAGCAAAAAATTATCTATTTTGACCCAAATGACAGTCAGCTGGTCGAAACAAGAATGCTTTCTTTTGACAATGGCCCGGCTCCGGGAAAAAGATAATTAAAGAATCGTGCATTCACTTTGATTTTGTGCAACCGGTCCGATTTTTGACCAATCATACGAAGTCGGAAGCCCGAGTTGCATCGACGGCCCGGGTTGAGTGGGATCAGTAGTGTTGCCTGGTGCCCGATAATCGTAGCATGTTTTTTCTGACCCCATGCGGTTCAAAGTCGCGCCTCCCATGCGAGCATATTTGCCATATTTCAAACAAGGCTTATCCGCTTCAGTAGGAGGAAGCATCGAAGGATTTTCTGGGTCCAAACACGGCAGCATTTGATTTTTCATGGGCGTTGCAAGTGCATCGAGTTCCTGAGGCCATTTGTCGTAAGCCCATTCCCCAGCTGAAAGGCAGGCAGTAGGAGTGCTCATCCATCCATTTGAACTGCATTCTCCCATAAAATAAGGATCGGTTCCCCAAACACCCGTTGTCAGAGCTGCCTCCATGCATTCTGTTCTGAGTTCCAACTGTTTTCCCGTCACGCCATTCAAATCTTGCAACAACGCGTCTGTCATCAAAGGCTTAGCATTTGATTGCTCGCATTTGCAAACTGTGTTCCAATGAATTTGGTGACCGGCACACCCATCATCAATCCAGTGGATCACGCCTGTCACAACACTGGCTGGAGCAAGAAGCATTTCCAAAAAATCCCCTCCATCAATCAAAATAGTCGAAACCCCGGGATATAAAATATAGTAACCCATTGCCCCGACCATGCCAAGAACACTAATCTTTGATGCTCCCGTTGAAAGTTGAGCAGGCGCAAACCCCAACTCAAACAGACCAGCAATACAAAGAGGAGCAAACCCAACAGAAATTGCAAAAGCGGCATTTCTTTCTCCTGCGTTTTGATAAATCGTCCCTTGCCACCACAGAGCGGTTCTACCGTAAACCGAGCTTATCACTTCGTAGCCCGTGTAAGCTCCAAGACCAAACGCGCCCACCTTTGCAAATTCTCCTGGAACAATCATTGCCGTGACTCCCCCGAGCACAACCCCGCCGAGAATTGGGAGATATTTTTCAGTGATATCTTTTGAATCACATTTGTTATCATATCCGTGCGCTGTCGGGTCAAGGGTGACACGGTGAATCATATTTCCCCCAACATATTCAAAGGGAATTTGATATGGCAGATTCCCACCGTAATCTGGATCAGAATAAGGATTCTGTTCGCCTGCGTGAAGTTTTGGGTCAAAATAATGGTCAGCGCTTCCACCCCCGCCAGCAAGCCCAGCATTGATATAATTTTGAGCCCACACGTCAAACCAATCAGCAGGGCTCGACAATTGCGAATTGTTTGCCACCCCAGCACCGCCGCAATCAACACCCAAAGCAAGACGAAAAGCTTGCTGCCATTCCGCGTCAGTCCAAAACGGGTTACCAAAATACCCAGAAACAAAATCAGTGTCTTGCAACGGCAGTCTTCGGTAAGCAGCTTTCAGTCCTTCAAAAACATCTGATCCCTGTTTTCCGTCAGCGCTTGTCCACTCCATTTGCGTTTTTGCAAATCCCAAGATAAATAATGGATCTGCTGTCGTTGAGATGGCGGTAGAACCGTCACCGGCTTGATAATTCAGTGTCAACTTACTGTTTGGCCAATCATACCCGTTCAACAAACCAAACTGAGCTTGAATGTCATCGGCAAAATTATTTTTCAGCGCCGTCTGCGCAGCAACAGGCGTCTGAGGATATTTTGCCAAGAAATTGTCAACTTGGCACTTTCCAATGTCCATGTTGTAAAAATGGTAAAATTCAGGCCACAACACATCTTCCAATGCAACCTCTGCTCCAGCGTCATTTTTCACTTTTACTCCGCCACACAAATCTTGAATTCTGGCCCAAGTTGTCTGGTGTTGCATGAGAATTCCAAGTGACACTTGATCCGTGTTCCACGCGTCGGCAGTTGCATATTCGGCATTTGTCATACAGTGCGGACCAGCGCTCAAATTAGACGCGTTCCACTGGATTTTGTTGTTCGTAAAACCGCACTCGTTGCAGTTTCTTAACCCCGCGTCTACTGCTATAGGGCAAGGCAAATATCTGTTTGATTGCACATCGCACGCATTGAAATATGAATCAAGCACTGGAATTGGATAATCGCCAGTAGGAGCAACCAACGCACAAGCTCCGTCTGCGAGAATCAGCTTTTTGTTGTCATCAGAAAGACAAGAAGGCCCTCCACCCATGACGAAAAAAAATATTTTATTGTTTCAGTTTGTGACCTGTTGACCTAATTTCCCAATAGTCGCAAAAAGAACAAAGATACAATCTTCCAGTTGGGTCTGTTTCGCGCTCAATTTTTCAATTTGGCAAAGAAGATCATCAACGCGCCCTTTCAAGTCCTCGTTTTCGCGAATAGCCTTGTTGGCCGCGTCCGCCCAGTTGACTGAACAATCCGTCGTGATCGCATGAACGTAGAATCCTCGTTGTTCCCGTTGTTTTTGAGAAAGTTCACCCTCCATTTTATTCCGAATCTTCCATCAAATCAACTTCGTTCTCTCCAAACATTTCCCCGACCTCCTCGCGGTCAGCCTGTCTCATTCTCTTCAAACCCCAGCCCTCGCGCTCGGCGTCTTCCAGCTCGTCGTAACCTTCATCTTCTTCCTCTGCGCCGACATCCAACCCCACCTTGCGCATGCGCTTCTCTCGGCGATCAGCTTCTTGGTACGCCTGCTCAGCCAAATAAGTCATGGCTCCCTGATCTTCCTCCTCCGGTTCGGCCTCCTGTCGAGCGCGTCTCATGGTCACGCGATCTTGTCTGATCCATTCATCTTGGGCGTCTTCGTCGTCCATTCCTTCTCTGATTCGATGCGCGCTCTCCAAATCTCTCGCCTGCTGCTCCTTCTCCATCGCGATTTCTCTTCTATAAGCAGCTTCTGCGGCCTCCGCTCGCGTGCTCTCTGATATCATCAACTCTCGTCTGGGATTCGGCGGCGACGGAGCACGATAATTTCTGCTCTGACCCGGCGGCGGCGGAGGCGGCGGAGGCGGCGCAGCAGACGCAGCGGCCACCGGCTGCTGAAGCGGAACAGCAGAAGAAGCACGTCGAAGGCCCCGTTTCATCAAATACTGAGGCGAACTTCCCATATAAATCGAAGCTCCCATAAATTCGGGCGTGTCGGTGTTTTGAAATTCCGGTCGCGACGCACCATAACCTTGACAATACTTCAAAACTTGCTGCATCGAGTTGTCGATCTTATAATCGAGCGTATTTCCCGTGATTTCGGTCCATTCGCCTTCGAGCTCAGTCAAGAAGACATGAATATTTTTTTTCGTCAAGCTATTCTTCGCGCACCACTCGACATAAAGCTGATACAGAGTGTCTCTGGGCACATATTCTTCCCAGCTGTGAGTCTTTGCATTTCTCTTGACCAAAAAAGAAGCCATATCCTGGGAGCGAACATGACGCATCACCCCGACCTTATCCGGATTCTCCGCGGCAGAAAAAGAAAACCCACGCGACACCCACTCCTGAATCAGCTTTCCAGCTTGCGTCTGAACTTTCTCCTGCGCGTCTGCGGTTCCTGCGAGATTCGGAATTTCCGTTTCAAGCGAAGTTTTCTTCCAAACAGCGCGCTTCCCCAAATAAATTTCGTAGAGCATCCCAATAAAAGGCATAAACAAACGACCAGAGCGAAGCTGGTCAAACTCGCGACTCTCGCCTTCTTCCATTCGCGTGATCAAACCGTGAAAACATCCCATAAAAGAAGAATGGTCCATAAAAGAGTGCTCTGCGCACGGCGAGGCCATGCCAGCACGCTGAACACCGGAACAATAACACTCGTATTTGAAAAAATTGCCATCCTCGAGTTCATCCATCGCATTGATCCCCAAAAACTTGTAGATGCAAAATCGCCGCTCCTTTCCGTGCTTGTTCACAGCAAAAAAGATTTCCTTATTCGTCGTCGCGGCAAAATTGCGTCTGTTTCGCTGCTGCGTCGCGTTCTCTCCCTTTCTCTCCTCACGAAAAATATCCGACACAACAGCCTCCTTCAATCTCTCCACTGTCGGCATATCCAAAAAAATTTCGTCCAGCACAGTAAAATTGTTGCAACCACCGGTGAACTGGGCTTTCAGCAAATCAGTGGCCGCGCGTCCCATCGTGCTGTTCTCGGGTCCGAGAAAAGAAGCAATAAAATTGAGAAGCGAAGATTTTCCCTGACCACCGCTCGAGCTCGAAAAAACAGGACAGACTTTCGTCGCGCGATAAGAATCAAACATAACAAGGCACGTCCACTTCTCCAAGAAATCACGAGCCTTCAAAGCGACAGCCGGATCAACAGAACGTTCATATTCGCAGGCCATTTTCAAATAATGAAGCCAAAGTGCCCGCATACACTTCTTATCAGCCTCGTTTGCTTCTTTCCAACATTTCAAAGCTTCGTTCACGTCAACTCTCTTCGGGAAAGGCAAAGACAAAGATTTCTCGCTCAATTTCAACAAAGGACCCCGGTCATACGTTCCAATCTGATAATTGCCGTGTTTTTCAAAAACAGGCCAAAACGGCTTTTCCAAAATAATAATATCTGCGTCTGCTCCTTTGCCCTTCTTCTTCTCAATCTCATAACAACAATCGCCCAACAATTGCTTGATAGAAACGAGCTTCTGTGAAATAATTCCCTTTTTCGTGCGAGCAAGCCAAGTGTCAGCAGTAGAAACTTGAGCAAAGAACAAACTCATGTAAGACAGCAGCAATTCGCGACATTTAAAAAACGCATTATCAAAAGGATCAAATCGTTCGACCAAACTCGAATCGCGAATAAAATTGAAAAAATCAGTGTCGATCATCTTGCCTCGTCTGCGATCGACATAAAAATAAATCCATTCCGGAGGAGGTTCAATACCCTGATAACGGCAGAAATCGACATAATTCAACTCCAAATAGCCAAACCCTCGAAAATCCGGATCAGGTCTCTCGGCACTGTCATAAATTGGAACATCCAGTCGACACAAATCATTCGGAACCATAAAATCGCGCAAAAACTCAAACTGTCGCTGATAACGATGAGTTAACTCGGTGTAACCCAACTCGACTTCCTTGCAAAATTGTTTGCATTGAACTCGCATTGTCATGCGCGTGACGCGAGAATCCACAATAATCTTCGCTCCCCGGTGCCCACATCCACACTCAAGCTCGTCGCACTCAAAACTGTTGATTCCCTTGCTCGAAATCGTGAGATCATCCTGATCATAAAGACGCTTCAAAGCAGCAAGAGATTCGCGAAATCCCGCCTCATCCGGCTGACGCTGAGGACGCGCCGCTTCAAGTTCTACTTCAATCAAATGACTCGGCTCATAAACACACTGAGCAAGAGCAAGACGAATATCAGCGAGAGTTATTTGGTCGTGTCGTTTTCCCATAATCAAAAAGGGAGAATAAGCCGTCTTATCCCATTTTCCGCTGTAAGGAGCACGAAACTGAGCTCGAGAATTATAAACATGCATGTCAACGCAGAATTTCTTAATGTCAAATCCCGAAGCAATCAAATGAGCTCCGATATGACGATTACTCTCGTAATGAATTCCAGCGTTAACTACCACGTGAAAGGAAACCTTATTCGGATGAAAACATTGCATCCAACAATAATCCGTCAGATCGCTCGAATAACCCAAAAGAGACGAACAATGACCAACGAATCCGCCGATAAATTGAAAAATTCCCTCCGGAGTTTCCATCGCGTCCGTTCGCGGCATATCAATATCAAAGAAAGGCTTGCAAATACGATCCGGAAAGAACAATTCGTTCACATATTGCTCAGAGCCCTTTCGAGCCTGCTCCACCATCCAATGAATATTGACGGGTCCATATTTCCGCGGAGCGCTGCCAGAATCACGGGCCTGCTGTGTCTGACAAGCAGCATAAATGAAATTTTCACATCCCAGCGGCGGCTCCAACTTTCGATTTTCGTCGAGAACGTTGAGCTGGACCAACGGGGCACGCGTGTGAATCTTGAATAACTGGTCACCCCGCCTCCAAATGCGCCAGGTGTCCTCGTTGATGATGATGTTGTTCACAAACTCCTGCTGTGCGTCCGGGAGGTTGGCAATAAAAGTGTCCAAGTCAAAAAGAGGCTGCGACAGAGACATCGAACCCGGCCTGGGGTAGGCAGGAGGAGTAGAGATGACCTGCCCGTGACCCGCGGCAGGCTGAGAGTTTTCAGAGAAGCTGAAAGAGAGAGACATCGTAATCTGAAGAAAAAAAAATTAGACAATGCATCCACAAAACCACATACCGACACCACCGCTTCATCGCCTGGCACCCACATATCACTTTGCGAGAGCCCGAGCGAGAGTTATGGATGCAACACCGAGATCAAGAAAACAAAAGAAAAAAAAAAAAAAA
>Ga0075163_10008982_pt1 | contig 13129 bp, 10 predicted proteins | sample JI1023141ADNA_FD_71478 | JGI IMG/M metagenome (GOLD analysis project Ga0075163, IMG submission 71478) | Wastewater effluent complex algal communities from Wisconsin, to seasonally profile nutrient transformation and Carbon sequestration -... | ecosystem: Engineered > WWTP > Effluent > Algae...
GATGCCGCCGCCGCGCACCGTGGCGTGGACGTCGTACTGGCCGAGCAGGCCGACTTCCTCGAGCGGCTGACGGATGACCATCCGCGCGGTGGCGCGCTTGAAGTAGTCGTCGTCGACGCGGTCGTTGATGTTGAAGCCACCCGAGCCGGCGGTGAGCCACACGCGGGCCACGGCCGTCTTGCGGCGGCCGGTGGCGTAGGTCTTGGTCGAGGTCGCAGTCGCCATGGTTATCTCCGGCTCACGCTTCAATCGTCAGGGGACGCGGCTTCTGCGCGCTGTGGTCGTGCGCGGCGCCCGAGTAGATCTTGAGCTTCTTGATGATGCGGCGGCCCAGCGGGCCCTTGGGCAGCATGCCCCACACCGCGTCGCGGATGGCGCGGGCCGGATCGTCGGCGATCACCTGCTTCGCGGTGCGGGTCTTGAGACCGCCCGGATACAGCGTGTGCTTGTAGTAGATCTTCCCATCCATCTTGTTGCCGGTCAGCTTCGAGCCGCCGGCGTTGATGACGATGACGAAGTCGCCCATGTCGACGTTGGGCGAGTAGGTCGGCTTGTGCTTGCCGCGGAGCACCGACGCGATCTTGGACGCCGCGCGACCCAGGGTCTGGCCCTGCATGTCGACGATGTACCACTCGCGCTGCGCCTCACCGGCTTCCTTGGTGAGCCAAAAGCTCTTCTGGGTCGTGCTCATGACGGTTCCGTTCGCGGGCACCGCGGGGGGAACCGCGGCGAAGGGGGATCGTCTACAAGGCGCCGGGCCCGGAGTCAAGGCCCTGAACACCATCCCGGGGGCGATCACCGCCCGGACGCCCGTGGTAACACGCGGGAGTGGCTCAGGTCGGCTTCGTCCTCAAACCTTCGTCCGCCGAGGCCCGGGATCTGGCCGACGACCTGTCCCGCTGGCTCCTGGGCTGCGGCCACACCCCGGTCTTGCTCGCCGAGGACGGCGTCAGCTCCCCCGGGGCGGTGATCGCCCCCGAGGACGCCCTGCCCCCGGTCGACCTGGTGTGCGCCCTGGGCGGCGACGGGACGATGCTGCGGGCCAGCCGGGTGGTCGGCGACTCGGGCACCCCGGTGCTGGGCGTCAACCTGGGCCAGCTCGGCTTCCTGGCCGGGTTCCTGCCGGCCGAGGCCCGGGCGGCGCTCACCGCCGGCCTGGCCGGCAACCTGCGGGTCGAGGAGCGATCCCGGCTGACGGTCACCGTGCAGCTCGGCAGCGAGCTGATCCACCGCACCGCGCTCAACGACGCCGTGCTGCACCAGGGCGCGATGGCGCGCATCGTCGACTGCGACGCGTGGATCGACGACGCGTTCGTGGCCAGCTACCGCGCCGACGGGCTGATCGTGTCGACGCCGACCGGCTCGACGGCCTACAACATGGCGGCCGGCGGGCCGATCCTCATCCCCGGCGCGGCCGGGATGACGCTGACGCCGATCTGCGCCCACTCGCTGACCAACCGGCCGCTGGTGGTGCCGGCGCGGTCGATCATCCGGCTCGAGCTGCGCCCCGAGGCCAAGGACGTCGTGCTCACCGTCGACGGCCAGTGGGCCCGCCCGATCCTCCACGGCGACCGGGTCGAGATCACCTGCGCGCCCAAGCCGCTGCGGCTCCTGGCCGGCCCGCAGAGCTACTTCGACGTCATGCGCGACAAGCTCCACTGGGGCCTGCGCGGCGCGCGCTGAGCTCGACCGGGGCGGCTACGCGGCGGCGCGCAGCGTCGCGAGGAGCGTCTGGAAGTCCGCTGGCGGCGGGGTCTCGAACGCCAGCCGCGCGCCGGTGATCGGATGCACGAAGGCCAGGCGGGCCGCGTGGAGCGCCTGGCGGCCCAGCGCCACCGCGGCGGCGGCCAGCGCGCCGTCGTAGCGGCGGCCGTAGACGGCGTCGCCGACCAGCGGCCAGCCGCGGTCGCTCATGTGCACGCGGATCTGGTGGGTGCGGCCGGTCTCGAGGCGCAGCCGCACCAGCGCGGTGGCCAGGGGCAGGCGCTCGACGACCCGCCAGTGCGTCACGGCGGGCTTGCCGGTGGCCACCTTCGACGAGAAGCGCTTGCGATCGACCGGGTGCCGGCCGTACAGCGTGCGGATCGTGCCGACGTCGCCCAGGGTGGCGGGCGGCGCCGGCCCGCAGACCGCGACGTACTCGCGCTCGACCTCGCGCTTGTCCTGCCAGGCGGCCGCCAGCGCGGTCAGCGTGGCCTCGTCCTTGGCGACGACCATCACGCCCGTGGTGTCGCGATCGAGGCGGTGGACGATGCCCGGGCGCAGCTCGCCGCCGATCCCGCCGAAGTCCTCGACGTGGGCCAGGAGGCCGTGGACCAGCGTGCCGGTCGCGTGGCCCGGCGCCGGGTGCACCACCAGCCCGGCCGGCTTGTCGATGACGATCAGGTGCGCGTCCTCGTGCAGCACCACCAGCGCCATCGCCTCGGGCACCAGCTCGATCGGCGTCGCCGGGCGGATCGTCACCACCACCTTGGCGCCCGGCTTGAGCCGCACGCCGGCCTTGGCCGGGACCGCGCCGTCGACGGTGACGTCGCCGTCGTCGATCAGCCGCTGCGCCTGCGCCCGCGTCAGCCCCAGGTCGCTGTCGACCAGGAACGCGTCGAGGCGGGGCCGCTCGCTCGCGAACGGCGCCACCCGCTCATGCACCACCGCCGCCGCCGGCCCGCCGGCCATCCGCTACCAGATCTTCGACTTGACGTGGCCCTTGCTCTTCACCAGCACGTCGACGATGGCCCGCTCGTAGATGTTCTGGCCGAAGATGTCCTCGGTGACGCGGCTCTTGAACAGCTCGCGGCCGTCGTTGATCTCGTCGTGCATCACCTCGAACAGGTTGTCGTTGGAGATGCCGTCGAGGATCTTGGCCTCGTGGTACAGGGTCAGGTCCGACGCGATCGCCCGCGCGAGCTGGCGCGCGCGCTTGGCGTTGTCGATCAAGTTGGCCATGGGGGCGATCGTAGGCGGGCCGGCCGCGCCGGGTCAAGCCGCCGGCCGGCAACACGGCCGCGGCGGCGCGTCACTCCGCGGCGTCGCTCTTGGACTTCTTGCGCGCCCCACCCTCGCCGGCGTCGGCGCTCAGCCCGCGGCCGGCGCGGTAGCGCTCGAGGTAGGTCTCCTTCACCCGCAACGACGGCAGGCCGAGGATGCGGGCGTACTCGACGAGGAAGCCGCGCACGTAGACCGGCGCCGGCAGCTTGGTCCACTGCTCGGCCTCGAGCGCGGCCAGGTAGCCCATGCCGATCTTCGAGCGCTCCGACAGCTCGCGTAGCTCGATGCCGGCGGCCTCGCGGATCTGCCGCAGCACCGGCCCCGAGTACTCGCTCTTGGGGCCAAGCTCGGGCATCGGCGGGCGCAGCGCCGCCGCCGCCTCACGGTCGAGCCGCAGCGACGGATCGATCGCCACCGACGTCGGCAGCGCCGCCGGCGGCATCGGGATGCCGTCGGGGAACAGCTCGGCGTCGTACTCCTTGCGCTTGGCCGCGTCCATCAAGGTCGTGTACGCGAGGTCGAGCCGGCGGTGAACCGCCTCGAGGCTGGCCGGGTCGTACAGGCCGGCGATCGCGATCGACTCGGCGCCGTAGACGTCGCGGATGCGGCGGTTGGCGCGGCGGATGTCCTCGAAGCTCGCCGACGGCATGACCTCGAGCAGATCGTAGTGCGAGTCCGACGGCAGGAGCTCGGCGTCCTGATCGGGCGCGCGCACCGCCATCAGGTTGCGCGTGACCTTCTCGATGCACTTGGTGATGCGGGCCTCGGGGTGCTCGACCAGCAGCGGCCGGCGCCGCCGGGTCGAGGCCCACACCGCCTCGTCGTACTCGAGGTGACCGAGGTAGCCGATCGGCACGCCGAGCCGGCGGTGGGTGGCCGAGGTGATCGCGCGGCCCAGCTCCATGTCGTGCTTGGAGCGCGCGGCGTTGATCACCAGCTGCGGCGCGAAGCCGAGGATCGCGGCGCGCAGGTGCTCGAGGTAAGGATCGTCGGCCTCGACGGCGTCGAGGTAGATCTCGAGCGGCCCGGCGATGCCGCCCTTGGGCGCGGCGTGGCGCTCGGCCAGATCGCTCAGGCCGTGCTGGCGCAGCCGGTGGAGGAACGCCGCGCCGATGAACCGGTGCATCAGCTCGACCGAGGTCGGGTCGGGCACCGCGGCGACGATGCCGACGTCGGCGCCGAGGAACAGCTCGAGGACGACCGCGCTCATGCCGCCGGCCAGGTCGAGCACGACCCAGTCGCACGGCAGCTCGCGCACCTCGGCCAGGAGCGCCTGCGCGGTCGCGAGGTCGACGTCGGCCACCCAGGCCGGGTCGGCGGCGCCGGCGATGAGGCGCATGCCGGGCACCGGCGTCGACACCGCCAGGTCGGCCAGCGGCGCGCCGCGCGGCACCAGCGCCTCGGCCAGCGTCCGGGTCGGCCGCGGCACGCCGCAGAACAGGTGCAGGTTGGGCGCGCCCAGCGAGCAGTCGACCACCACCACCTTCTTGCCGAGCGTGGCGAGGAAGATGCCGAGGTTGGCGGCGATGAGGCTCTTGCCGACGCCGCCTTTGCCGCCGCCGACCGCGACCACCTGGGGCTCACGGGCTGTCATCGCGGGGCGCACCCTAGCACAGACACCCCCGCCGCCGGTCGCCGCTACTCGAACACCATCACCTCGGCCCGCCACGGCTCGGGGCCAGCGGCCCGCACGGCGGCGACCGCGGCGGCGGGGCTGGCGCCCGCGGCCAGGCGGGCGCGCAGCGCGCCGAAGAAGGCGGCGGCCTGATCGTCGGGGATGGGCACCGCGGCGGCGATCACCGCGCGGGCGCCGGCGGCGAGGAACGCGTCGGGCAGGCTCCAGCGGCGGTTGACCAGCGGCGTCGCGGCGGCGGCGCGGCACGCGGCGAGCACGACGATGGGCGCGGCGGTCAGGCGCGCGTGGGCCAGGTCGGCGGCGGTCAGCGCGAAGCGGCCGTCGGGCGCCGGCGACAGCGCGAGGAACGAGGCCTCGGCGCGGCCCAGGTCGACCAGGCCGTGGACGTGCAGCTCGACGTAGGCGGCGGTGGCCATCGCCGCCAGCACGCGCGCCGGGGTGGCCTCGGCGCCGGCGACGACGCGGTCGCCGGGCTGCTCGACGGCGCGGGCGCCCACCCGCGGCAGGCCGAGCGCCGCCGGCGGCGCCGCGTCGCGGATGATCAGCGCGTCGCCCGCGCGCGCCGCGGGCGGCTGACCGCGGCCCAGGAACGACCACGCGGTCGTCGGCGCGAGCAGATCGGCGCGGCCGTGGAGCGGCGGGCGCGCGATCACCTGCACCGCCGCGCACGCGGCGAGCGCGGCGCGCACCGCGGACGGCACCAGCACATCGGCGTCGGCGGTGAGCACGCGGCCGGTGCACGCGTGGTGGCCGCGCAGCGCGCCGTCGGCGCCGCGCGCCACCGTGGTCACGCGATCGTCGTCGAGCGACACCATCAGCAGGCAGCCGCCAGGATCGGCGAGGCCGCGCTCGGCCAGCGCGTCGGCCAGCGCCTGGGCGTGATCGCCGCGCGCGCCGGCGTCGTCGACCAGCGCGCTGTAGGCCCAGGCGCTGAACTCGGCGGGGTTGCCGACACCGGGCAGCGCGGCGGCGGCGGCGATCGCGGCCGTGAGCTGCGCGCGACCGCCCGCCGGATCGGCGCCGATCGCCAGCCGCCCCTGCCCGGCCTGCGCGATCATCCGCCGCTCGGGATCGTCGGTCGCGGCGAGCGCCGCCAGCGCGGTGGTGGCGCGCGCGCGGTCGCCGGCGTCGCCGGTGAAGCGGGCCAGATCGACCGCGACCATCACGTACGGCGGCTCGGGTGCGGCGCCGCACGCGTCGGGCGCCGGCAGCGCCGCACGCGCAGCGGCCACGTCGCCCTGCCAGTAGGCGGCGGTGGCGCGCAGCTGGCCAGCGAACGCGCCGCGGGCGCAGTCGTCGGGTTGCTCGGCGACGTACTCATCGAGGTACGCCCGCATCGCGGCGAAGCGCGCGCGCATCCGCTCGAGGTCGCCCTGGTAGGCCAGCGCCGTCGACGCCAGCGCTGGCGTGCCGGCCGCGACGAACGCCGCGCGCGCCGCGACGATCACCGGCTCGGCCTCGGCCAGGCGCAGGCTGTCGAGGTACAGGCTCGCGAGGTCGAGCCCGAGGCCACCGCAGCGGTACGCCACCGTCGGCGGGCACGCGGCCAGCGCGGCGCGCAGCGCAGCCTCGCCGCCGGCCAGGTCGCCGGCCGCGCGCTGCCGCCGAGCCTGGGCCCGCGCGACGAACGTCGTGAACCAGGGATCGCCGTCGGCGGCCGCCAGCGCCGCCAGCCGCGCGACGCGGGCGTCGACCTGACCGGCCAGCACGATCGCGCCGAACGCCAGGTCGGCGACCGCCGGACCGGCGCGGTCGAGCTCGTCGAGGAACGCCGCGATCGCCGCCGGGGCGAGCTGGCCGGCGACCAGCTGGCGGTAGCGCGGCGCGAACCGCGCGCGCGCGGCGAAGTCGGCCGCCGCGACCCGCGCGACCGCGCGCCGAGCGCCGTCGCCGCCGGTGGCCTGATCGATCGCCGCGGCCAGCGGCGCCAGCGCCTGCGCCGCGGCGGCGCTGTCGGCCATGCGCAGCGCGTCGTGGAGATCGACCCGGGCCTCGCCGGGGAAGCGCGCCCCGAGCGCCGGATCGATCGGCGCGCCGCCGGCGAGCATCGCGGCCTCGGCCTTGGCGAACGCGGCGTGGGCCGCGTCGCGGGCGGCGACCGGTCCGCGCAGCCCGTCGGCCAGCGCGCGGGCCTCGTCGCTCCACCCCGGCTCGCCCAGCGCGGCGACGCGCTCGAGCTCGGCCGACGCGGCCCGGGCCAGGCCCAGGTCGCGCAACGCCAGCGCGCGGTTCCAGCGCGCCGCCGGCGCCGGCGCCGCGGCGAGCGCGCGATCCGCCGCAGCGAGCGCGCCCAGCGGATCGCCCGCCAGCAGCGCCAGCGCCGCGGCGTCGGTGTCGCGGGCCGCGCCCGCCGGCTGTCGCTCGATCGCCGCGCGCGCGCGCTCGAGATCGCGGCTCAGCAACAACGCGCCCGCGTACGCCTGCGGCGCCTTGGCCTCGAGGGCCGCCAGCGCCGCCAGCGGGATCGCCTCGCCGACCGCGCTGCCGCGCTCGACCGATCGCGGCCGGTGGCGATCGAGCTGCGGATCGGCGACGCGCACCTCGACCGCGCGGGTCGGCCCCAGCGCCAGCGCCGGCGGCGGCGCGTCCCGTTGCGGCGCGGGGCGGGTCGTCCACCACAGCGCGAGCCCGGCCGCCGCGGCCAGCACCGGCGCGGCGATCCACGCCCGCCGCCGCCGCGGTGCCAGCGGGATCACCGGCGCGGGCGGCGCGGCGATCGCCGGCGGCGGCGCGGCGATCGCCGGCGGCGCGCTCACCGGCGCCGCCGCCCCGTCGGCCGCCACGCCCGCCGTCGCCCCGCCGGCCGCCGCGTCGAGCGCCATCCACTCGGCCAGCTCGGCCTGGCAGCGCGCGCACGCCGCCAGGTGGCCGAGCGCCGCGGCCTCCTCGTCGACCGTCAGGTCGCCGTCGTAGTAGCGCTGGGTCAGATCGTGCTCACTCATGATCGCCACCGGTGAACATGGCGCGGATCCGCCGCCGCGCGCGCAGGATGCGCGTGCCGACGGTGTTGCGGGTGACGCCCAGGCGCTCGCTGATCTCCTGGTACGACTTGCCCTCGATCGAGAACATCCGGAACGCGTCGCGCAGCTCCGGCGGCAGCGCGTCGATCTTGGCGCGGACGTCCTCGGTCGACAGCCGATGCCACCACGCCTCGGGCTCGCGCGGCGCCTCGGCGAGCTGCTCGGGCTCGACCGCGGCCGTCGGGTGCTGCCGCCGCACCATGTCGATGAAGCGGTTGTGCATCACGCGCACCAGCCACGCCCGCACCGGCAGCTCGGGCGGGATGCGATCGACGTTGGCGACCAGCCGCTCGAGGACGTCCTGCACCAGGTCGCCGGGGTCGAGCTGTGACCGACACAACCGCGCGGCCATCGCCTCCAAGAATCCCCGATGCTCGCGGACCAGCGCGGCCAGGGCCTCCTGGCGGCGGCGTCCGTCGTCGGCCGCGGGCACGTCTGCCATCGACATCGAGGGGGAATATTCGCGGCGAGCTGCGTAGAACGAGGGGCGGTGAACCTGCCCCAACTCGATCTTCGCACAGGGAGACTGCCGATGACACGGATCACGACGACTGCATTGCTCCTGCTCTCGCTCGCCGCCTGCACCGAGTCCGGTGAGGTCGAGACCACCGCCATGAACGCGATGGGCAACCACGCCGGCGCCTACGTCCCGCCGCCGCGCACCTGGAACGGCGTCGCCTACAAGGCGCCCTACGGCAAGATCACGCTGGCGCTCGACGTCGACCCGCAGACGCCGACGATGGTGCACGTCTACTTCATCGATCGCGCTGCCGACTTCGCCTACGACCACGTGGTCGCCAAGTCGACGCAGCTCGGCAACCTGGTCAACGCCACGGTCTCGCTCAACCAGGACCTGGCGATCGTCGGCACCGCGACCGGCACCCGCCCGGGCGGCAGCGGCCCGCGCCCCGGCACCGAGGGCTGGTTTGCGCTCGACATGGCGGGCGGCTTGCCCGACCTCGTCACCCAGGCCGCCGACATCGCCAACGCGTACCCGTGACGCGCGCGGTCCGCCGAGCAGAGTGATCGTCGCCACGGGCCCGGGACGCGCCACCCCACCGATCTTCCCGCCGACGCTCAGCCCGGGCCCAGCGCCGCCACCACCGCCGGCAGCTCGTCGTCGGCCAGCGTGCGCGCGTCGAGCCACACCCGGCCGTCGGCGATGCGCGCGATCACCGGCACCGCGGCGGCGCGCAGGCGCGCATCGATCGCCGTCGCCGCGCCGGCCACCACCACCGCCCACGACGGCAGGCTGGCGGTCGGCATCGCGCCGCCGCCGACCGTGGCCACCGACGCCTCGACGGTGACCGCCGGCCCACCGGCCGCCGCGATCGCCGCCGCCAGCGCCTCGGCGCGCGCGCGCAGGGTCGCCGCATCGGCCTCGAGCCGCGCCACCACCGGCACCTCGCGATCGCGGCCGTCGCGGTACAGCGCCAGCGTCGCGCACAAGGCCGCCAGCGTCAGCTTGTCGGGGCGCAGCGCGCGCATCAGCGGGTGGCTGCGGATCGCCGCGATCGCCGCGGCCTTGCCGACCAGGATGCCCGCCTGCGGGCCGCCCAGGAGCTTGTCGCCCGAGAAGCACACCACGTCGGCGCCGCTGGCCACCACCTCGGCCACCGTCGGCTCGGCCGGCAGGCCCGCCGCCTGCTGGCGCGCGCGATCGAGCATGCAGCCCGAGCCGAGATCGACCATCGCCGGCAGCCCCCGCGCGTGGGCCAGCGTCGCCAGCTCGGCCTCGCCGACCTCGGCGGTGAAGCCGACGATCGCGAAGTTCGAGCGGTGGACCTTGAGCAAGAGGCCGGTGCGCTCGCCGATCGCGCGCTCGTAGTCGGCGCGCCGGGTCTTGTTGGTGGTGCCGACCTCGCGCAGCGTCGCCCCCGACAGCGCCAGGATGTCGGGGATCCGGAACGCGCCGCCGATCTCGACCAGCTCGCCGCGCGACACGATCACCTCGCGGCCGCCGGCCAGCGCCGCGAGCGCCAGCACCGTCGCCGCGGCGTTGTTGTTGACGACGCACGCGGCCTCGGCGCCGGTCAGCGCGCACAGGAGCGCGGCGGCGTGGGCGTGGCGGCTGCCGCGCTCGCCGGCGCCCAGGTCGTACTCGAGGTTCGACGCGCCGGCCGCCACGTCGACCAGCGCGGCGATCGCCGCCGGCGCCAGCGGCGCGCGGCCGAGGTTGGTGTGCAAGACGACGCCGGTGGCGTTGATCACGCGGCGCAGCGGCGGCGCCGCCAGCGCCCGGGCCGCCTCGGCGACCGCCGCGGGATCGATCGTCGCCGGCGCCTCGGCGTCGGCCAGGATCGCCGCCCGCCGCGCCGCGATCGCCGCGCGCGCCGCCTCGACCACCGCCCACCGCGGCGCGGCGCCGGCGAGCGCCAGCGCCGCGTCGACCAGCTCGTGGACCGCCGGCAACGCGCGCAACCGGATCGCCGGATCGGCCATGGCCCAGGTGTCGCCCGCCGGCGCGACCGCGTCAATGCGCCGCGAGCGAGTCGCGGCTGCTATCTTCGCGCCGTGAACGTCCAGGCGGTCTCGGCGCTGCTGGCCGCGCTACTGATCATGGCGATCGGCGCGTCGGTGCTGCTGCGCGATCGCAGCGCGCGCTCGTACGTGTCGTTCGCGACGTTCACGTTCGTGGTGTCGACCTGGCACATCGCGACCTTCATCGAGATGGCCACCGACTCGCCGTGGTGGCGGTGGGTCGCGCTGTGGCCGGCGGCGACGATCCCGCCGACCGCGATCGCGTTCTTCCGGCAGTTCCTCAGCCAGCCGTCGATCGGCGGCCCGCACCGCCCGCCGCGCGTCACGCTGGCGTGGACGCTGCTCGCCTACGCCGGCCTGATCTACGGCGCGGTCATCTACCCGATCCACGAGTCGAACTGGTTCCTGCTGCCGTTCGGCGCCTACGTCTTCGGCGGCCTGTACCGCTCGGTCTACGACATGTACGTGCAGTACCGGGCGGTGCGGAAGCGCGTCGAGAAGGCCCGCATCCGCTACCTCGCGCTGGGCGGCTTCGTCGCGACCACGCTGGCGCTGACCGACGTGCTGCCGCGGTTCGGCGTGGCGTGGCCCACCGTCGGCAACGTGCTGTCGATCCTGTACCTGTACTTCATCAGCCAGACCTTGTTCCGCAGCCGGCTGATCGACGTCAACGAGCTGGTCGGCAAGATGGCCGTGCTCGGCTCGCTGGTGGTGCTGCTGTCGGCGGTGTACTCGCTGCTGCTGTCGTGGGTCGGCGGCGGCCAGCAGGGCATCTACCTCCTGAACGCGCTGGTCGCGTCGTTCGTGATCCTGATCCTGTTCGAGCCGGTGCGCAGCCGGCTCGAGAACGGCATCAACCGCTGGCTGTTGCGCCAGCGCCACGAGATGCGCGGACGCCTCGAGGCGCTGCGCCGCGAGCTGACCACCGTCGTCGCGATGCCCGACCTGATCGATCGCGTGGTCACCGCGCTCGAGGAGTCGCGCCGGGTCACCGACGCCGCGGTGTTCCTGCTCGATCCCGACGGCGCCGGCTTCGATCGCAGCGGCCACTTCGGCGCGCGCCCGCTCGATCGGCTCGAGGCCGGCGCCGCCCGCGCGTTCATCGATCGGCTGCGCACCGGCTACCTCGACCTCGAGCTGGTGCGGCGCGAGCTGGCCGGGCTGCCGCCCGACGCGCCGGCCGATCGCCGCGAGGCGCTGGCCGCGACGGTCGCCACCTGCGAGCAGCTGACCGCCGGGCTGGTGTTCCCGTTCCTCGGCACCGCCGAGACCGAGCAGGGCCCGTGGCTGCTCGGCTTCCTGACGATCCGCGACGATCGCGCCGAGGGCGCGTTCGACCTCGACGACATCGACGTGTTCCGGGCGCTGGCGTCGCAGGCGGCCCGGGTGATCGAGTCGAGCCAGGCCTACGAGCGGGTCAAGGAGCGCGATCGCCTGGCCGCGCTCGGCGAGATGTCGGCCGGCCTGGCCCACGAGATCCGCAACCCGCTCGGCGCGATCAAGGGCGCGGCGCAGCTGCTGGTCGGCCCCGATCGCAAGCCGCTGCCGCTCGGCCCCGAGTCGGCCGAGTTCATCGACATCATCCTCGAGGAGGTCGACCGCCTGAACAACGTCGTCAGCCGGTTCCTCGACTACGCCCGCGCCGATCGCGGCGAGGGCGGCCGGCCGCAGCCGATCGATCTCAACCACGTCGTCAAGAAGGTCGTGACGCTGCTGTCGTCGGCGCCCGAGGCCAAGGCCATCGACGTGCGGGTCCGCTACGACGAGCAGCTGCCCAAGGTGGTGGCCGACCCCGAGGCGCTGGTGCAGGTGTTCTTGAACCTCGGCCTGAACGCGGTGCAGGCGATGCCCGACGGCGGCACGCTCGAGATCCTCACCACCCGCCGCCGCCGCTCGCGGCTCGGGTACGGGCAGTTCGCCGAGGTGCGGCTGCGCGACACCGGCCACGGCATCGCCGCCGACAAGCTGTCCAAGCTGTTCATCCCGTTCTACACGACCAAGGTGCGCGGCACCGGGCTGGGCCTGGCGATCGCCCAGCGCATCGTCAGCCAGTCGGGCGGCACCATCGAGGTGCGCTCGACGCCGGGCGCCGGCTCGACGTTCTCGGTGTTCCTGCCGGTCGCGCCGGGCACGCCGGCCCAGGCCACGATCACCGGGCAGATGACCAACCCGCTCTTGCCGCCGCGCGCCGAGCCCGAGCCGGGCGAGGACACGCCGGTGGTCGACCTGCCGCGCGGCACCGCGTGAGCGCCCGGCCGGCGCGACGGCACGACGCCGCGTCAGGGCTTGCGCCGCCGGCCCCGTGCGATACCGTGCCCCCCGACATGACCGAGCCCGTCCGCGTCCTGGTGGCCGACGACGAACCGAACCTGCGGCGCGTCCTCACCGCCGTCCTCAAGCGCGACGGCCACGACGTGGTGCTGGCCACCGACGGCGCCGAGGCGGTGGCCGCGCTCGACGGCGTCGACGTCGTGATCACCGACCTGCGGATGCCGCGGCTCGACGGCATGGAGGTGCTGCGCACCGCGATGCGGACCCACCCGCACGTGCCGATCGTCATGATGACCGCCCACGGCTCGGTCGGCCACGCCGTCGAGGCGATCAAGGCCGGCGCCTTCGACTACATCGAGAAGCCGTTCGAGCAGGAGCAGATCCGCGCGATCGTCGACAAGGCGGTGCGCCAGGCCGCCGCCAACCGCGCCGCGCCCCAGGCCGGGCTGTACCCGCCCTCCGACGACATCCGCGGGCGGTTCGGGCTGGTCGGCGACTCGGCGGAGATGCACGGCGTGTTCGCGGTGATCGAGCGGGTCGCCGACTCGCCGTCGACGGTGCTGATCACCGGCGAGAGCGGCACCGGCAAGGAGCTGGTGGCCAAGGCGCTGCACGAGGGCTCCGACCGCAAGGGCGGCCCGTTCATCAAGATCAACTGCGCGGCGATCCCCAAGACGCTGATGGAGTCCGAGCTGTTCGGCTACGAGAAGGGCGCGTTCACCGGCGCCACGACGTC
>Ga0075163_10008983_pt1 | contig 13129 bp, 13 predicted proteins | sample JI1023141ADNA_FD_71478 | JGI IMG/M metagenome (GOLD analysis project Ga0075163, IMG submission 71478) | Wastewater effluent complex algal communities from Wisconsin, to seasonally profile nutrient transformation and Carbon sequestration -... | ecosystem: Engineered > WWTP > Effluent > Algae...
GTGTTCGCTACCCAGCGCAAAACATGGCGAACCAAAAAACGACCTACAAGAATCAATAGAATGACGATTCCCACAACCTTCACTGTATGCTGCCACGACGGAGCGAGCGATTGGCCATCCTGGAATAACGCGAGGGATGCCAACAAGGGGACGAGTGCTAAATCTTGAAAGATCAAGATGGAAAACGAGCCTTGGCCATGGGCGGTATTTAGTTGTCGGTTTTCCTCGAGCAATTGAATGCCAAATGCGGTGGAGGAGAGGGCTAACCCGAAACCGGCGACGAAAGAAACCGACCATGAGTATCCGAGCGCCAATCCGATGGCTAGGAACAACGCTCCGGTAAGCAGGACTTGCAGTAATCCGAGGCCGAAGATCGAATGACGAAGTTTCCATAGTGTTTCGGGTGCCAGTTCCAAACCGATGATGAACAACAAAAACACCACGCCGAGTTCGGAAAAGTGGAGGATGACCTCCGGATCTTGGATCAGGGCGATGGCATGTGGTCCGATGAGGACACCGGCGAGTAGGTACGCGAGGATGGGGCCGAGCTTAAAGAAGCGGAAAAGCGGTACCAGAATGACCGCGGCCGAAGTGAAGACCAATAAGTCGAAGAGCACGGAGTTCAAGCATGATCCTTGAAGAATTTTTTCCAGGTGTCTTCGTTGAATCCGACCAAACCATCGCCGTTTTTAAGGAGGACAAACGGACGTTTGACCAGCAGCCCATCCTTTGAAAGTGCGTCTTGCATCTCTTTTGCGCTGAGCCCGTCGATTCGATCCTTCATCCCCGAGGTTCGATATGCTTGTCCCGAAGTGTTGAAGAGCTTCTTCGGGGTGTCGGCGTAGTTCTTTTCCATCATCGTTTGGATTTCTTTTTTGGAAGGCGCTTTTTCTCGTAGGTCATGGAGCACGTGGTCGACGTCGTGCTTCTTTAAGAATTTCACGGCATTCTTGCACGTGGAGCAGTTGGGATGCCAGTAGACGGATAATTTTTCCATAAACCTTTTTAATGCCGAACGTCGCTTTTTACAACCAGAAGTGGACATTTTAAATGGGCAACCTACAATTCCTTCCATGCAAATCAAACACCTGATTAGACAGGTGTCCTATGCATTGTTGGCCAACATCCTCTAGGGAGATACACATGAGACAACTAGCTACCGCCATTCTATTTTCGATATGCACCGTAATTTTCGCGGTACACGCAGAAACAAAAGAATCACCCAAGCTGTTAGCCGAAGATCGGGTCGTCAAGTGGAGGATCACCGATGCCTTGGATCATTTCAAAGGTCAGTCCGTGACCCTGCTGCTAAAGTCAGGTGGCGAGATCAGCGGGAAACTGTCCGCGTTCAAAACCGAGGCGAACCCATCCCTGGTTTACTTAACGGAAGTCAGCGATAAGTCTTACTTTGGCAGCTTGATCCAGGTTTCCGAAATCGTGGGCATCACGTTCCGTAACCAAAAGTAACGCTTCTTAGGCTCTTTCGAGTTTGCGATACTTGATTCGCTGTGGTCGGGCATCTCCGCCGACGCGGCGTTTATGGTCTTCTTCGTACTGCGAATAGTTCCCATCGAACCAGACGACTTTACTGTCGCCTTCGAACGCCAAAATATGCGTGGCGATTCGATCTAGGAACCAACGATCATGGGACACCACGACCGCGCATCCCGCAAAGTTCTCCAACGCTTCTTCCAAAGCTCGGAGTGTATTTACGTCGAGATCGTTCGTCGGTTCGTCGAGCAGCAACACGTTGGCGCCTTCGGTCAAGGCCTTGGCCATGTGCACGCGGTTGCGTTCCCCGCCGGATAGTACGCCGGTTTTTTTCTGCTGGTCCGATCCGCTGAAATTGAACCATGAAACGTAAGCGCGCGAAGGTACTTCTCGCTTACCCAGCATGATGTTGTCGTTCTTGCCGGAAATTTCTTCCCAAATGGTTTTCTCCGGATCGAGCGGTCGATTCTGGTCGATGTAGCCTAACTTCACCGTGCCGCCGACCTTGAAGTCACCGCTATCGGGTTTTTCTTGGCCGGTGATCATGCGGAACAATGTTGTCTTACCCGCGCCGTTCGGCCCGATGACCCCCACGATCCCTCCGGGAGGTAGTTTAAATTCGACGTGCTCGAATAGAAGCTTGTCGCCGTAAGCCTTGGAAATATCGTGCGCTTCGATGACGACGTCGCCCAAACGTGGTCCGGGCGGAATGTAGATTTCGATCTCGTCTTGGCGTTTGTCCTGCTGTTCGGCCAGCATGTTCTCGTAGGCGGCGATGCGGGCTTTACTTTTGGCGTGCCGACCTTTCGGATTCATGCGTACCCATTCAAGCTCGCGGGCGAGGGTTCTTTGCCGTTTGGATTCGGTCTTTTCTTCGCTTTCCAATCGGGCTTTCTTTTGTTCCAACCACGAGGTGTAGTTACCCTGGAAAGGTAGTCCTTCGCCGCGGTCCAATTCTAAAATCCAACCGGCGACATTATCTAAGAAGTAACGATCGTGGGTGACGGCGATGACCGTTCCCTGGTATTGGCCCAAATGCTGTTCGAGCCAACCGATCGCTTCCGCATCCAAATGGTTGGTCGGTTCGTCCAAGAGCAATACGTCCGGCTTTTGCAACAATAGACGGCACAAGGCCACGCGCCGGCGTTCTCCACCGGATAGTACGGAAATTTTTGTGTCGGAAGGGGCGCAACGAAGGGCTTCCATCGCCATTTCCAATTTACTGTCGATGTCCCATCCGTCGGTAGCGTCGATTTTTTCTTGAATCTTGGATTGCTCTTCCATCAGTTTGTCGTAGTCGGGATCCGGTTCCGCGAATTTGGCGGCGACGGCTTCGTAATCGCGTAGGAGTTTTACGGCTTCTACCGCACCTTCTTCGACGACTTCCTTCACTGTTTTATTTGGATCGAGGTCCGGTTCTTGGGGCAGGTAACCGAAGGTGACTTCCGGGTTGGCGGAAACCTCTCCAGAATATTCTTTGTCGAGACCGGCGATGATGCGGAGTAGGGTCGATTTACCAGAACCGTTCAACCCGAGCACGCCGATTTTTGCGCCGTAGTAGAAGGAGAGATGGATGCCTTTGAGCACCTGTTTATTCGGTTTGTGGGTCCGTCCCACGTTGATCATGGAGAAGATGATTTTTTTATCGATGGCCATAGAAGGCAGAACCTATACGATTTTTTAAAACGTGGAAGTTTTCCGCGTTTTGGGCAAAATCATTTCCACATGCCGGCCGAGCGCACCCTACGCACCATCAGTTACCAAGATCAGCCTATCGAATTTCATTTGATCCAAACTAAGCGGCGGTCGCTGGGTATTCTTGTTCGTCGAGACCAGCGGGTCGAGGTGCGCGCACCTCGTCTTGCGAAAACCGAAACCGTCGACCGGTGGGTGTATGAGAAGGCACCCTGGATCCTCAAGCATCGGGAGCGATTCGCCAAACTCCACTATGTGCCCGAAAAAAAGTACGAGCCGGGCGAAAAGCATTTCTATTTCGGCGAAGCTTTAACGTTGCAAGTGGTGGAAAGCACGATGACCGACGTCGACGTCCAGGGTGACTGGTTGATCGTAAAAACCAAAGACACGCAGCCACGGAACGTGAAAAAATTGGTAAACCGTTGGTTCGAGGCGCAGGCCAAGGCCTACCTGCCCGAGCGTCTCCAGGAAATAAAGGGGAACTTCCATCCACGATCGATTCCAGTATTTACTACCTATATTCGACGAATGAAAAGTCGTTGGGGCAGCTGCTCTAGCACGGGCAAAATTACGCTCAATACGACGTTGATCCACTACCCCAGCGATTGCATCGACTACGTCATGGTTCACGAGATCTCGCATCTCTTCGTGCCCAACCACAGCAAGGCATTTCATGACCTTATGGAGCAAGCCCTTCCGGGCGCCAAGATGCTTCGCAAGCGGCTAAAATCTCTGCACTACGGTTGATCCATCCAGGTAAACATCGAAATCTTTTTTTGCGGTATCGAGGGTATTCCTATACACATAGAAGATGCAATCTGGATGGGGTACGGCCAATACAAAATTTTTCTTCGAGTTGACCCCCGACCAGGTGATCTCCGCCGTTGAAAGCCTGGGTCTTCTTTGCACCGGCGCCTGTTTCGCCCTCAACAGCTACGAAAATCGCGTCTATGAAGTTGAGTTGGAGCCTACCGCCGAGAATGAAGACCTACATCCCATTCATCGCAAACGTGTCGTCAAATTTTACCGACCCGGACGATGGACCCAGGAACAGATTCTCGAAGAGCACGAATTTTTGCAAGACCTTGCCGATCACGAAGTGCCCGTGGTCAACACCGTACGAGTTGCGAATGGTTCGACCATTCATACCGAACCCAAGACGGGTTTATTCTATACGTTGTTCCCCAAGGTCGGCGGACGCATACCCCAGGAGCCGACCGAAGATCAGCTGATGCAGATCGGCCGGTTGATCGCGCGTCTGCATAACGTGGGGGAAACAAAGAAGGCGAACCACCGCATCGAGCTCAACGTGAATACGTACGGACTTTCCAATTTGGAATTTTTAATGAAGAACCAGTGGATCAACCGCGAATTCGAATCCCGTTATGAAAAAGCGGTCCGCTCGATCTGCGAACTCATCGACCCAGTACTGGAGCGATTGCCAAAGATCCGCTTGCACGGTGATTGCCATTTAGGCAACCTGCTGGAAAATAATGAACAGATTTTTTTCCTCGATTTCGACGACATGCTGTCTGGTCCGCCAGTGCAAGATCTGTGGTTGTTGATGTCTGAGTCTGGCCGGTCGGCGCGGACTCAATGGGAGATTTTACTCGAAGGCTACGAACAGATGCGCACGTTCGATCGATCTAGTTTGAAAGTGGTGGAAGGTTTGCGCGCCCTGCGCATGGTCCATTTCACCGCGTGGCTGGCCCGCCGGTGGGACGACCCGGCCTTTCCGAAGAATTTCGGATTTTTCAAAGAAGCCGGTTACTGGCAAAACCAAACGTCGGACCTGGAAGACCAACTGCTCTTGCTTCAAGAAGAAATGTGACTCATGCATTTCGATTCGATCAGCATCGTCGTACCGTTTTACAACGAAGCATTTATCTTGGGAAAGACGATCGAAGAACTGGTTCGGTTTAAAGCTAGCTCATCTTTACCCATCACCTTTATCTTGTCGGACGACGGCTCGACCGATGCAAGTTCGATCATCGCTCAAAAAGCCGCGCTGGCGTATCCGGAAACGTTTCGCTACGTTTCCGCCCCAAAGAACACGGGAAAGGGAAACGCGCTGCAAATCGGTTTTGCGATCGCCGAAGGCGAACTTCTCGGTTTTTTGGATAGTGACCTGGAGATTTCGACTGACGACCTGGGCAAAGGCATCCGCAGAATGAACGAAGGGAACGATCAGGTCCTGATCGGCACCAAAACGATGGTCGTCTCCAACAGTATCCGCGCTTACCATCGCGGCATGGCCAGCATTTTTTATAACGCGCTCGTAGGGTTCACGTTGAATTCGCATCTTCCCGATCACCAATGCGGGCTGAAATTGTTCCGCCGGGAAGTGTGGGAGCGCGTGGGTTCGCGGATGACGTCCCATGGTTGGGCCTGGGATACCGAGTTCTTGCTTCGGGCGCAGAAGGCGGGTTTTCCCGTTACCCCGTTCGAGGTGACGTTGCACCGCCAACGAAAAAGCACGGTGCGCTTTTGGTCCACCTGCTTTTCGATGTTCGGAGCGGTGCTTAGGTTCATGAAAGAAGGGCTTTCTCTGTGAGTCGCGGCAAGGTGGCGATGCTACTTTTCCTTTTCACCATCTTGTTCTACGCGCGCAGTTATAACTACGGATTTTATTTCGACGATCGCTCGCAGGTTCTCGAAGGTAAATTGATTCGCAGTTGGAACTCCGTGCCGCAACTTTTCAAGGCACCGGTATGGCAGAACGTCGATACCGCGCGCAGCGAACAGAACGTTCGTCTGGATACCTACCGACCCTTTTTCAATCTTTCTTTGTTGGTCGATTTTCAGAAAGGCGGACTCTCGTCGTGGACGTTCCATTCTACGAACGTCATCCTGCACGCGCTCGTCGGTACGATCCTTTTTCTGCTGCTGACGGCGCTCGGCCTATCGGGTCTTTGGAGTAGCTTGGGCGCGTTGCTTTTTTTGGTACATCCAATTGTACTCACCCCGGTCAACTACGTTTCCGCGCGAGCGGACTCGCTTTGCGCACTGTTTTGTTTGTCGAGCATCTACGCTTTGGTCCGATTTGAATCCTGTAAGAATGTTCGGGGGAAGGTTTTCGTCGTCGCGGCATCCGCGGTTTTTTACGGCGCTTCTTTGCTGTCTAAAGAAACCGGTATCCTCTTGCCGTTCATTTTGTTGCCCTTGGTTTGGAACTTCGATGTCCCGAAGAGAAACAAGATAGCCATCCTGACGACCATGCTAGCGACGACCATCGTCTATTTCGTTTGTCGAAAACATTTCCTGGGGGCTAGCAAGGTGGCGGCCGATTCTTCGCATTTGGTTCGCGTCGCGGTCCATTTTCCATGGGTCGTGATGCATTTTTTTCGTCAGGTTGCGTGGCCGACGCTTGCGTATCCATTGGTCCGCTTTTATCCGGTCGTGGCCAACAGCCTACATCTCGGCATTTCTCTACTTTTCTATCTATTCACCACGGTGGTGATGACGTTCATGTTTTTTTCCCGAAAGGGCCGGGCTATGGCATGGCCGCTGTTGCTCTGCTTAGGAACGTTGTTGCCACCTATGATTGCGGTCGTTAATACCGAAGTGATAGACGGCCATTACCTATACCTGCCGTTCCTTGGGTTCGTTTTATGTTTGTCCGTCAGTGCCCGAGTGGCGAAGGTGAAGGTTTCCTCGAAAAGCCCACTTTTGGCGGCAATTCTTTTGGTGTTTTTGGCGGTAAAAAGTTTCTACGTCTGCGAAGACTTTCGTAGCGAGCTTACCTTTTATCAAGCCATCGTTCGGACCGGCCGGCCCGTGTCCATTGCCTATCTTAACTTAGGAAATAGCTGGTTTCGTGCCGGAGAATGGAACAACGCGATCGACGCGTATGAAGCGTACGAAAAGCGATTTCCGGTGACGGAAAAGATCTTGAATAATAAGGGCGTAGCCTTGATGAACGCTGGTCGTTTGTCGGAGGCGGAGAAAACGTTGCTACGGGGAATCGCTTTGTTTCCTCAACATCCGAAAAATCACTTCAATCTAGCCCTGGTCTACGAGAAGTCTAATCGAGTCCCGGACGCTCTCCGACAGTTGAAAATGGCGCTGACTCTTCAGCCGGGCTATGCCGAGGCCCGAAATGAAATTTCCTCTCTCTGCGGCACCCATCGGAAGCATTGCCGCCATTAACAATTGTTAATGACTTTTTCATAACCGGTTACTTTCCAATCCCCGGCTGCCGGGTGCTGAGGTAGAGTTTCTTTATGAAAAAGATTGTAAAAATTCGTTCGGTTTTATACTCGCTGGCCTTTTTTCTTATGAATGTTTTAGGCTGCGGTGATATCCCCGAAAATCAGCAGGGCTGTGCGATTAATGGAGATAGTCCGGAATGCTACGTATTTAAAAAACCGGTCGGAAAGACCTGCGAAGAGACTTCCGGGCCAAACAGCGTGATAGATTACAAAATCGTGGATATTCGGGAAGTCGGACCTTGTTACGTGGACCTCTGACCTATCGATGTACGTTCCCTATCCGCAGGTTCAATTTCTCTGGAACCCTTCTAGAGGTTTCACCGTTTCTTCGCCGTGGTTAACGCTTAGGTGTGAATCTTCCGATGCTTTAAAACCCGTGATCCTACGTTTGGGAGAATTTTCAACAACCAGACGATGTGACTCGTTGGATGACGCCTCCATCCAGCGCTTTCTTTCGACGCTCATGACGTATCCGTTGGTATTCGACGTCGACTCGCCGGCCATCGACCCTAGCGTTTCCTCGCTTTTTGATCGGACCGGGGCCGTCAGGGCAGTGAGTGCTTATTCCGTACTTCGATATCTACGCAGCGAAAAGATCGTTTCGCAAGTTCGTGCCGAGCGACTGTACGAACTTTTGAATGAAACACCCGAGATAGAGAATCCTAAATACGTGGAAAATATCGCGCAGGTGATTCGGCAAACCCATTTTGTCACCTCCATGTGCGATTCGTCCATCGAACCGGCTTGCCGAAAGCCTGGGCCTTGGCAAGTCATCATCGAGGACTTTCGAAACTCGGAAAAAAATCACGATAAATTGATGCGACAAAGCTTGGCCGGTTTAGGATTCCTAGACCCTGAAAAAAAACCAGTTTTCAATTCCACGCGGCAAATGATGGATTTGCTCCGCGAAGCAGCCGAAGAAAGCCTGTTCGCATTCTCCGTCTGCGTTGAGGCTTTCGAAGGGGGCGTGCAAAAAACCGGATCTGGTTTGTTGGGAAAAGCTTTGGAAAAAGATGAGCGAACGAAGGATGCGGCCAAGGGCCTCCTCTGGCACGATCAAATCAATCGTAAGGGACGGCACCATAGCGTCGGCCTCGATATCGCGAGAAGCCTTCCCCCGGTTTCGCGCGGCGAGTTCGATTGGGCGCAGGAGCAAATGCTACAAATCTTAGCCTGCCAGGAAAAACTCATTGACGACAGTATCGAACTGTTCCGGTCGGTGTGACGGATCCGTTATTTTTGTTTTTGTCGATCCAGGCGATCGAGCGCTTCTCTCGCTTTTCCGTGGTGGGGATTCAATTGCAAGGTTTGTTCGTACGACTCTTTAGCCTTTGGTACGTCGCCTTTGTTTTCGAAGTAGAAACCGAGATTGAAGCTTGTATCCGGGCTTCGTGGGTCGATGGCGTAGGCTTGCTTCAGGTGAACCAAGGCCTCGTCCAACTCACGGTGGTAAATAAGAAGCACCGCTAATACGTTGCGCGCCCAGGTATTCTGCGGCGACCTCTCCAACAGGCTACGTAGGTGTTTTTTCGCCTGGTACGGGTCGTTCACTCTCAGGCTGAATTGCGCGGCTTCGAGATATACCTGTGGGTTGGTGGGCGTTTCCTCAAGAATGCGTTGAATGGTCTGGGGGTACGTTTGCCAATGCCGGGATGAAACAAACGAAAGGTAGATTAGTCCGCCCAAAAGCCCCAGGAAAACCGTGGTAAAAAAGTACTTTCGATACGAAGATAAATCGCCTCTTGGTGACGCCGTTCCGGCCATCATCGACAAAGCTAAATGCGAAACATAGAAATACCGGTCGTGGATATGTCCCGCTAGGTCCGCGACCAGCGAAACCGTGAAGAGCGGAACGAAGAATACCGAAAGGCTCATGAGTTTGAAAGAAAGTGCATCGTCTTCGCGTGGTTTAAACAGAGAAATCACGATACCAAGCAAACCCAAACAACCCAATCCCAAACAAAACAAACGGGCGAGGCCGATTGGCGAATGAATGTCTGCCATGAACACCCCGGACCTCCAAGGCAACAACAACACTTCGAAGTACCTCGCCAGCGTGAACAGTAAATTTCGGCCAACGATGGAAAAACTCGGGAACCCGAAAAACCATTCGCGGAGAACTTGATATCGAATCATGATCACTGCAAGAAAGGACATCAACGCTAAGGCGATGGCCAAGATATCTTTTTTGCGCATTGGAAGAAACGAACGTCGATATTCGGTCCACATAAAGTAGCAGTAAATCGCCATCAGCGACGCGGCGACGGGGAGAAAGGTTTCCTTCACTAGCCCGCCGACCAAGATCAGTGGCCAGGCCCATATGGGTTCCTTACGTTGAAGAACATAAAGTAGCAATGCGACGCCTAGGCCTAACATCAACTCATGGCGACCGCTGCTCCAGGCGACGGGTTCGGCAACGATCGGATGCAAGGAGAAAAGCATACTGCCGATCCAGGCATTTCGCGCACAGGTGAAAGACCTGATAGTGAAAAAAAGGGTCAGGGTCAGGGTAAGATGGATGGCCAAGTTAACGAGTCGCGTAACGAAAGGCGAAAGACCCCAGGTCCGCGCTTCGAATTTGTACGTTAGAAGATAGATCGGGCGGTAGATCGAACTTCTTTTCGGTGGAGACAACACTTCTCCGGTGTTGCGCGTGAAAAAATCGGACCAGTGTCCAGATTCTAATACCAGGGGGTTCTCAGCGAACTGTTGGTAGTCATCGTTGAATACCCACGTGGATTTCGTAGATGGAAACAGCGCGCCTCCGGCGGTCAAGGTGAGCGCCAGAATATAAATCAGCGTCGAGTATTTTTTAAAGAGCGCGGAAAAAGCCGGAACCATGAGGTGGGAATGTTAATGCGCGAGCCACGGGCATGCCAGTTTTAATTTCTTTTATTTCCAATTCTTTGCGTATAGATTGGTCCCATGAATACCCTGAAAAAATACCTCGTCGTCAGCTGTTGTCTCGGCCTTTCCTTCGTTTCGGTAAAGGCGGAAGATGCGAAAAAAACCAACGAACCAAAAGGAAGCACCATGAACACAAGCACCCTAAGTCCCGAAGCCGAAGGCAAAGCCTTCCTCGAAAAAAACAAAACCGACAAAGACGTGAAGGTAACTTCTTCCGGCTTGCAATATAAAGTCGTGAAAAAAGGAACCGGCGCGCACCCCAAGTCGACCGATACGGTTCGAGTTCACTACAAAGGCGTCCTCATCAACGGAACAGAATTCGATAGCTCCTACAAAAGAAACGCACCGGCAGAGTTTCCTCTAAACCGCGTCATCTCCGGTTGGACCGAAGGCCTGCAGATCATGGAAGAAGGCGCCACCTATAAGTTTTACATTCCGGCGGCATTGGCTTACGGCAACCGCGCGCTTCCTGGAATTCCGGCGAACTCCACGTTGATATTCGACGTCGAACTGATCAAGATTTTGAAATAACGCGTTCCCGTTTTTACGGCTAGAAACGTAGGGTGGTGCCCGTAAACGGGTGGGCCCTACGTTTTTTTTTAGCAAGGGTCACGATCGGGCGATTGTTTTTGCGCAAATCATTAAACAGCGATAGACAAAAGTATGCGCCTTATAAAAAGATCCTTTTTGTTATTCCTATATATGTTCTACGCCTCCAACGTATTCGCCCAAGGCGACTCTTCGGAGATCCACAAGATCGTGGAGCAAACGATGGGGCAGGCTCGGGAAAATATTTCCCGCATGCTCAAGGAACACGCCCAGGCAAAAGATCCTACGTCGAAATTCCTCCTCTCAAGCCTTATCGTCGAATTGACGAAAGGTGGTACTTTCAAAGACTACCCTTCGATCGGCCAACAAATTTCCGATCAAGATAGAAAAACGATCGCGGCGATCGTGAAAGAATTCGATAAAATTCAGGAGCAAGTGAAGCAGTTCGAATCCTCCTTGACCAAAGAAGACGTGGAAAAGATCGTGCAAGACAACCCCGCTTCGATTTTCAAAAAATTGGGAATTTATTCTTCGATGTGGAACCTCGGCGAATGCACGAAAGAAAAATACGAAGCTGCGAAAAAGACATTGGATGAATCCGGTAGGTACCAAAACTATCCCGACGTATCCGCCTTGGTGACCCTTTACGACGGACTCTACGTAGCCGAATACCATAACCGTACCCGCGAACTTTTGAGTACCGAGAAGAAATACGCTAAATTCAAGCCCCTGGGCGAGACATTCTACTTCGATTTGGCCAAAACCGGTCAGAACCCAAAGGACCTGATCGCCGAGATCAAACAGAACATCGATATGGTCGAGAAAAAATTCCGCGAGAACAAGGCCAATAAAAGGACGACCGATATCAAGGCGTATGTATTGCAAACCACGGCGGCACATCCTGAATGTCTGGCCGGTTTCAATAAAGATTTTTGGAACATGTGGAAGACCGAACTCACAACCGAGCGCGGCGCATACTGGTTGGATAAGTTAAAGAAAAATAAGAAGTTGAAATGTGATAACGCCGCCGCCCTAATGGGCGCGTTATCCTTGGATAAGGCTTCCACGATCAGCAGTTCTCATGCCGACGCCGATGGAATCAATTATTATTTTTCCGCGAAAGGCACCTCCTGCGAAATGCGCGCGATGGGTGTGAATACCCAAGATACGTCGGACGATATTTTAATTGGTTCTTTTTAGCCGTCGATCGATATGGTTTCGCCCGCGCAGGTTCAGAAAAACATCCAGGATATCCTGACCCTGTCGGTTGAGCACACGTCGGATAAAACCGCCCTGATTATTTTCGACCGACAATCTGAGTTAGCGCGAATCGTATCCCAAGGTTATCGCGAGTGCCTGCCGAAATCACCTTCTATGATATTCGACGAAGTACCGCCGGAGGAAATACTCGCAGCGTTCGAAGCGTTACACGAGGGAGACCTCGTGGTGTTGATTCAATCGTCGAGTTTTCGTTTGAACGCCTTTCGTATACGGGTCGAATTATTCAAACGAAAACTGAAAGTGATCGAGCATCCCCATCTAGGTCGCATGGAAGGCGAAGAAATATCTTGTTACCTCGATGCGCTCGCGTATGACCCGGCATATTTTCGAAACACCGGTAACGCGTTGAAAGCCCGCCTCGATGCCGCATCCCTAGTGGTCGTCGACAGCGATGGAGCGCTGCTTCGCTATGAATCGAAATTTGAGTCGACCAAGTTGAATACCGGCGACTATTCCACTTTGAACAACGTCGGTGGACAATTCCCCATCGGCGAAGTGTTCACCGAGCCTAAGAATCTTGAGAGCGTGAACGGAGACATTCGGATTTTCGCCTTCGGGGACATCCATTTTCGCGTGAATAAACCCGCAGCGCCGATCACCCTCGTGGTCGAAAAAGGTAGGATCACCTCGGTGAAGAATTCCACGCCGGAGTTTGACTTGATCCTGTCTCAAATTAGGGCCGACGAAGGCGAGGTCTGGATTCGCGAGCTAGGGTTCGGTCTCAATCGCGCATTCACCCCGGAACGCATCGTATGCGATATCGGCAGTTACGAACGGATGTGCGGCGTGCATCTCTCCTTAGGTACCAAACACGCCGTTTACAAAAAGCCCAACTTCAATCACCGCGCCGGCGGCTACCACGTCGACGTCTTCCCCGTCACCAAAACCGTCACCATCGACGACGAAGTCGTTTTTAATAGAGACCGATGGTTGGTAGGGTAGGTAGCATCTGTTGGAAATTCTCTGCTCAGGTGCTTTAAAATTGGAGCAAGGAA
>Ga0075163_10008985_pt1 | contig 13126 bp, 13 predicted proteins | sample JI1023141ADNA_FD_71478 | JGI IMG/M metagenome (GOLD analysis project Ga0075163, IMG submission 71478) | Wastewater effluent complex algal communities from Wisconsin, to seasonally profile nutrient transformation and Carbon sequestration -... | ecosystem: Engineered > WWTP > Effluent > Algae...
TGCTCACCAGTCCGTTGGAAGAAACGAACGAGGCCTATGCGCTGGCCAAGATCGCAGGATTGAAGCTCTGCCAGCACTACCGCGCGCAATACGGAGCACACTTCCACTCCGCCATGCCGACGAACCTTTACGGCCCAGGCGACAACTACCACCCCGAGAAGTCCCACGTCATCCCCGGCCTCATCCGCCGCATTCATGAGGCCAAAGCCAGCGGCGCGCGCGAGGTGATCATTTGGGGCACCGGCACACCGAAACGGGAATTCCTCCACGTTGATGACCTCGCCTGCGCGTGCATGCATCTTCTCGGCCTCGCAAACCCACCCGACTGGGTCAACGTCGGTTCGGGTCAAGAAGTCACGATCGGCGAGCTCGCGGCCCTCATTGGAGACATCGTCGGCTACTCAGGCGAGTTGCGATTCGACACCACCAAGCCCGATGGCACTCCGAGGAAGCTTCTCGATGTGAGCCTGCTCGACTCACTTGGATGGCGGGCCACCACTCCACTACGCGAGGGTCTCGCCGCCGCTTACCAAGAATTCAAGCGGGCCACGGCGGACGCGGCCGTGCGTGGATAAAACGGGCGCATCGTCGCTCCGCCGCACTCCCATCTTGACCGCTGCGGCCTCACTCCCGACTGTCGCCGCCACGATGTCCGACGCCAGCGCCACTCCCATGATGAAGCAGTATCTCGCCATCCGGCGCGAGCTGCCGGAGGACGTGCTGCTCTTCTTCCGCCTCGGCGATTTTTACGAACTCTTCTTCGAGGACGCGAAGACCGCCTCGCCCATCCTGAACGTCGCACTCACGAAGCGCAACGGCGTGCCGATGTGTGGCGTGCCGCATCATTCGTCCCAGGGTTACATCGCAAAGCTGATCAAGGCGGGAAAGCGCGTCGCCATCGCCGAGCAGACGAGTGATCCCATCCCTGGGAAAATCGTCGAGCGCGCCGTCTCGCAAATCCTGAGCGCGGGCACGATCAGTGATCTCAATCTCCTCGACTCCAGTCGGCCAAACTACCTCGCCGCCGTCTTTCGTGAGGGCAAGCGAATCGGGCTCGCCTACGTCGATCACACGACTGGCGAGTTTGAAGTGGGTGAGTTCAAGGACACCACCGAGCTTGCCGATGAACTCGAGCGCCTCCAGACGAGCGAGCTTCTCTACAGCGAGGACCAGCGCGATCTGATTGACGCCCTCGGCAGCCCCGGCTGCGCGCAGCCCGTCGAGGGCTACCTCTTTCTGCTCGATCAGGCGCAGCACAGCCTCACGCAGCATTTCAAAGTGCAGTCGCTTGATGGCTTCGGCTGCACGGCCATGAACGCAGCCGTGTGCGCAGCGGGTGCCGTGCTGCAATACCTCCAGTTCCAGCTCCGACGCAGCGTGGATCACATCCGACGGCTGCGCGTGTCGCAGACACAGGATGTCGTCTTGATTGATGCCGCGAGCCAGAGTCATCTGGAGCTCGTCACCGCGCGAGGCGGCACGCAGCACACCTTGTTGAGCGCGCTCGACCGCACTTGCACCCCGATGGGCGCGCGCAAGCTGCGCAGTTGGGTGCTGCATCCACTGCGCGATCTCGATCAGCTCACGCAGCGGCAGGACACGATCGCCGCGCTGCTCGATGAAACCATCCTCCTTGGCCAGCTCCGCACTCTATTGAAGGAGGTGCGCGATTTGGAGCGCACCAGCAGCCGCCTCAGCCAGGGCAGCGGCAATGGGCGCGATTTGCAGATGCTCGCACTCTCGCTGGAGGTCGTGCCTGCATTGCGGGCCATGCTTGAGCCGACCGATCAGGCTGACCCCTCACCTTTGTCGCAGCTCTGCCACCATCTCCACGACCTCTCCCCCATCGCCGCCGAGATCCATCGCGCCATCGTCGATGAGCCGCCGATGCAGATCAAGGAAGGCGGCGTCTTCCGCGAAGGCTGGCTACCCGAGCTTGATGAACTGCGCAACGCCACCACGCTCGGTCGGCAGTGGATCGCTGATTTGCAGAACCGCGAGATCGAGCGCACCGGCATCAAGAGTCTCAAGATCAAATACAACGCCGTCTTCGGTTACTTCATCGAGATCACCAAGGCCAATGTCGGCAGCGTCCCCGCCGACTACCACCGCAAGCAAACCACCGTCAACGGCGAGCGCTACATCACCGACGAACTCAAGCGCATGGAGGACAAGATCCTCGGCTCCGAAGAGCGCAGCAAGGCGCTCGAATACGAGGAGTTCATCAACCTGCGCGCCAAGGTGCTCGGTCACCTCGCGCACATCCAGGAAACGGCGGAAGCCATCGCCGTGCTCGATGCGCTGTGCTCGCTCGCCGAGACCGCGCGCCTCTTCAATTACACGCGGCCCGTTCTCAACGAGACACGCAATCTTTTCATCCGCGATGGCCGCCATCCCGTGCTCGACCAGAACCTCACCGGCGGCGAGCGCTTCGTGCCGAACGACGTCACGCTGGAGCCGGAGGAAAGTCGTCTGCTCCTCATCACCGGCCCGAACATGGCTGGCAAGAGTACCTACTTGCGCCAAACTGCGCTGCTCACGCTCATGGCGCAGATCGGCAGCTACCTACCCGTCGCCAGCGCCGAGATCGGGCTCGTCGATCGCATCTTCACCCGCATCGGTGCCAGCGACGACATCGCGCGCGGCCAGAGCACGTTCATGGTCGAGATGAACGAGACCGCGCTCATCCTCAACAACGCCACCGAGCGCTCCCTCGTCATCCTCGACGAGATCGGCCGCGGTACGAGCACCTTCGACGGCCTCAGCATCGCCTGGTCCGTCGCCGAGCACCTGCACGACAAAATCGGCGCGCGCGCCTTGTTCGCCACGCACTACCACGAGATCACGGCCCTTGCCCAAAGCCGCAGCGCCGTGAAGAACTACAACGTCGCCGTGAAGGAGTGGAACCAGCAGATCATCTTCCTGCGCAAGATCATCCCCGGCAGCGCCGAAAAAAGCTACGGCATCCAGGTCGCGCGGCTCGCCGGGCTCCCCGAAAACGTCATCGCCCGCGCCAAAGAAGTACTCCAACAACTCGAAGCCGGCCACCAGCCCGCCGAGAGCGTCAAAGAAGTTCCGGTGCCGACCAGCGTGCCTGCGAAGACGCGGAAGAAAGCCATCAGCGATGCAGATGCGGGGCAGATGACGCTGTTTGGGTAAAGGTAGCGGTGACGTTCGACTACACGATCTCGAAATGAGAGAGACGATCTAGACCGCCTAGGTTTTCAGCAATTCGTAGTCGTACCTGTTTAAGAATCTTTGTCCGTCCTCCGTCAGCCTATATGCGGGGCCCTCAATGGCTCTGCTGATTAGGCCGCGCTGTCTTAACTCGTCAAGATGCTGGCGTCCATTGGACGGAATATGGCCACCTCGCCCCAGATCCACACGATTTGAAATAAAATGCTCAATCGCACCATTTTTTCGAGCAAGAACTTGAGTTCCGCAAATGTAAGGCCATTGAACTGAGGAACATCGCTAGCCTTGCCGGTTTCGGAACGGAGCTTGGCGTTCTCGTTGCCGAGGCGAGTCATTTCGTTGAGCAGGCCAGCCAAATCGGTTTGCCCGCTGGCCCGGACCCAGCCAACAAGCTCCTCGCGTCGTGCGAGGTGAGCCAGGGTTTCGGTCACGGCAATCTTAATGTCTTTGGCATCGTCCCAAAACTTTGAGAGTTTCGTGAGCACGAGCGCTCGAAACTCCGCCAGCTTAATTCCATTCACCTTTTCAATCGCGGCTGTGCCTGCTGCTTTCACGCGGGTTTCGATGGCCGCTTCATTAATCACACACGCAAACAACGGTTTGTTCTGTGAAGCGGCATATTCGTACTCCAAATGAGTATAGCTCTTGCCCGACGTTGGTTCGAGTGAGCCATACCGACCTCCGAGAATCAGCATGAATACGTCGGATTCATCGATCCACTGCTTGATCACATCCATCTGTGACTCGTCACCAGCAGTGAAGAGTTCCATGCCCGCCGGAATGTGACCCGCTGACAGGATGGCCGATACGGCGGCCTGCCGCTCAGTGATCAAATCAGTGTAAGTCGAAGAGACAAAGACTTGAAGCTTCTTGCGGATGAAGTCTGCCATGTCGGCGAAACTGACACACAGGAAGCCTGAGGCAACAGACGTTTTGGGAACTGACGTCAGGCTGCGACGGTCTGACAAAAGACAACACTGATTGCTGCCATCGCGGTTCGGTGTGCGGCTTCGATTTGTCTTCTTGCCTCACTTGTGGGCAGAGATCGTTTTTCGCCATGACTACTCTCAACGCACCTGCCGAAGCTCTGCTGCGCGAACAAGCCGCCAGCGGGCAGTTCAGGTCCGTACATTCCGCCGTGGAAGCAGCGGTCGAGACGGTGTTTGGACGTTGCGCCTGTCAGGCGCTCGAATTCTTGCTGGATGAAGCGCTTCAACGCTAGGGACGACGAATCCCTCTGTCGGAAATGCGCCAGAAGCAGACATGAAAACTGGCACCGCACCATCCGGCAATCAAAACCGTGGGTTGCGTTCCCGTGGCTGTAACAGATAATCCTTCCGCCATGGCCTTCGACCCTTCACAAATCCAGCTTCCGCCACGCGGGGCCAAGCTGCGTCTGCCTCCGAAGAGCATGCGCAAGCCGACTTATGCCGAGGTTTATCAGATGGTCCGCCGTCATCTGAGTGAGGAAGCCGCTCCCAAAATGACGACGCACGTCCACGGACACCAAAAGGTACGCCATGCTGACTCAGCAGGACTTCGCACGATTGATTGATGGTGCTGCGATTGATGCGGAGATCGACCGCCTCGGCCAACAGGGAGCGGATGGTGTTGCGATGGCAGGAAGACTCTCACGGCGCGTCAACTGCACGGTCGATTGGCAACCGTTGGGGCCAGATGGAGCCAGGTATCGACACATGGCCAGTCGTGGCGAGGCCGTTGTGTTTTGGGATGATCTGGATGGCGACCGCGTGATCAAGCTGCGCGGCATGCCGGAGAACGGCTACGAAACCACGGGATTCGGTTGCATCCTCGGACGCAACAAGCTTGGCCTGATCGAGTTCCAGCCAGGCACGCTCGCTCAAGCAGTGATTCGTGAGGGCCTTTGCTGGGAACATTTCGGCTTCGGCTGCCACGTCGAAGCCGTCGTGGGAGAAGATGCCGGTCTTGTTTTGGCCCAAAAATGGATCCGGCCCGCGACCGCATCCTCGAAGTCGGCTTTGAAACGGGAAATTCAAACTTGGATGGTCGCACGCGGCTGGGAGTCTCTGACGGATCGTCGCGATGTGTCGGTTACTCTTCGTGACGAAGCTTGGCAGCGTGATGGCATGGGTGCCTTTGATGTGAATGAGACCAACTTCATCAAGAGCGAGGAGGACGGAGAGCTTTACCCCATCGATCTGATCGTATGGCCCATGCCGGATTGAATCAGCGGACCGCCTGATCGGCAGAGTTTCGCAACGTCTCTCCTGACCCGACCGGTCCACCTGATTCTCATCATCTTGCGCCGCTCGTCTAGGCCGAGCCCTTGATTCCGAAGACCAAACATCTGGCGGTTGATGTCCCCGCGCCCGCCTGACTCATCCGCCAAAGAGATACCGGGCATTGAGTGCTCGGAATGCGGCCCCATGAGCACAGGTTCTTCCCGCCCGCCGTTTCCACAGGCAAAATCGGTCCAGAGCTTTTTCGGATCATCGGGAGGAAGCGTGTCGGTAAAGACCATCAAACTCCGGCCTTTCCCGTCTTGCTTGTAGCTGCTGCGGCGACGACGTGTGCAAACTATGAACACGCTTCGCATCGGTGCCATTGGCGCAGGAGGCTTCGGCCTGTTCGCTCTCCAGCAGTTTCTTCAGATCCCGGGCGTGCAGCTCGCGGGGATCGCCGGGACGCATCGCGAGGCGGCGCTGGCTGTGGCGCGTCGCTTTGGCGTGCCCGATCTAGTGGAGGTGGACGCGCTGCTCGCAAGCCCGGAGGTCGATCTGGTGTACATCGCGACGCCGCCGTTTCTCCATTACCCGCAGGCGCTCGCGGCTCTGAAGGCAGGCAAACATGTCATCTGCGAAAAGCCGCTCGCCCTCACGGTGGCACAAGCCGATGAACTCGTGGCGCTGGCTCAAGCCAAGGATCTCCTCTGCATCGCCAATCTGATGCAGCGCTACAATCCGCTGTTTGAATCCGTCTGGAAGCTAGTCGAATCCCGCGTGCTCGGTGAGTGCCTGCACGGCTGGTTTGAAAACTATGCGAGCGACGAGGGCCTGCGCGCCGAGCACTGGTTCTGGGACCGGTCGCTGAGCGGTGGCATCTTTATCGAGCATGGTGTGCATTTCTTTGACCTCTTCGAAGGCTGGCTGGGCCAGGGCGAGGTGGTGGCCGCCCAGCGTGTGCTGCGGCCCGGCTCGGGCATCGAAGAACAGGTGCAGTGCTCCGTGCGCCATGCGAGCGGTGCGCTGGTAAATTTTCATCACAGCTTCACGCAACCATCGCGGCTGGACAGGCAGGAGTTTCGTCTGCTCTTTGAGCATGGCGATGTGACCCTGGAGGAATGGGTGCCGGTGCGCGCGCGCATCCGTGCCGCGGTGAACGAGGAGCAAACGCGCACGCTGCTGGAGCTGTTTCCCGGCGCGAGTCTCGATGTGCTGAAGACCTATGGAGGGGCTGATCGCGCAGCACGTGGCCGGTTCAAAGAACTCGACTTCTACCAGCAGATCGAACTGCGCCACGGACTCGGTGACGACAAGATGCGCCGCTACTGTGAGCTGCTGCGCGCGCTCTTCACCGACCAGCTCGCCTGGCTGCGGGATCGCACGCATGTGCGCAAGGTAACGGAACGAAACGGTCGTGACTCTCTGGCGATGGCCGAGAAAGCTACGCACCTCGCCGAGGCTTCCGCGTGATCGACGAGTTGTCTTGACGCCCTATGTCAGAGCGGAACACCGCAGAGATGAGTTTTGAATGGATTTCTCTGCGGTTATCCTATCTCTCGCGGCGCAACCTTCTCAGGCTGCTGGCGTCCGGCCGAAGCGCTTCTTGAGCCCCTGGAAAACGGGAATCAGAATGTGATTGGCGAGGGGATCGACCAGGGCACCGACGATGACGCCGAGCACACCGGCGATGCCTGCACCGACGAGCCAGGCGAGGAAGGACTTCACCCCAGGGACCAAGCCAGCCACAAACTCTGCGGCGTGATGCACCATTTCCTCTGGAGCATGAATGCCGAGAGCGTGCAGGCCGTGGATGAGGATGCCTCCGCCGACCCAGAGCATGGCCACCATGCCGACGAGGCTGAGCAACTTCAAAAACGCCGGCATGCCGAGCACGATGCCACGTCCGAGGGCGCGCACCGGCCCCTGCGAGGAACGCGCCAGGGCCACGCCTGCGTCATCCGCCTTTACGATGACGGCCACGGCACCATAAACGAGCAGCGTCATGCTTGCGCCGACGACTCCTAGCACCACGGCCTGCATCCAGACCGCCGAGGTGGCGACGGAGGCGAGCGTGATGGCCATGATCTCGGCCGAGAGAATGAAATCGGTGCGGATGGCGCTGCTCACGCGCTCGTCTTCCAGCTCCGCCGCTGTCTGCGCCATCGGAGTCGTCTCTTTGTCGTCGCTGTGCCCAGGATGCACCAGGTCCATGACCTTGTGATAGCCTTCCAGACAAAGGAAAGCCCCGCCAGCCATGAGCAGCGGCGTGATGGCCCAGGGTGCGAAGAAGCTCAGCACCAGGGCTCCAGGCAGCAGCATGAGCAGTTTGTTCTTCAGCGATCCGACGGCGATCTTGGCGATGATCGGCAACTCCCGATCCGCTGTGAGACCGACGACGTATCGCGGTGTGACCGCCGCATCATCAATGACGATGCCCGCCGCCTTGCTGCCCGCCTTTGCCGCTTGCCCCGCAGCATCATCGAGCGAGGAAGCGGCCACCTTTGTGAGGGTGGCAAGATCATCCAGCAGTGCGATCCAGCCTGAGGTCATTGGCAGTCTCCTCTCGAGAGGCGTTGAGTGAAGTTGAAGATGAGTGGCATGATGAAGTTGTCCTTTGTAAGGCGGCTCGCACGAAGCTCAAGTGTCTCAATCGAACAACGTGTCGGTCCTTCAATCGAGTGACCCCACGCGCGGGTCAGCATCATCCCAAACGAAGGCACAGAGCCCCGGGTCCAGCAGGGCATTGGAGGGGCGGAGCATCAAGACTGGGTCGGCGGGGCTTCTGGCGATGGTTCGGGTGGCGCGTCTTTGGTCTGCTTCTTGACACGCGGGGCAAAACTGGGCGGCGGGATGAATCCACTGCACCCGCTGCCGCCTGACCAGTCGCGCCCGGAGTTTTTGTTCTTGAAGGGTCGTGGCGCTTTGTTGCTTTGTTTTTGGCTCCTCATCTTCTGGTGTTCGTCGTTGATTGGCCTGTCTGGCTGACGCCGGAGTCATCGTCGAGCCGCGGCGCTCCATGATCGTTGCGGAGGTCGGCGATCTTGGCAAAGCGAATTCCAATCGACCTGCGGCTCCGTGGTGACAGGAACAATTCAGGGGCAGGACAACACAGGCGGAGAGGAAGACGAGAAGAAACGGGAGCGTTTGCATCCAAGGAAACTGAAACCATGACTCTCTCATCTAGCCTCCAGAAAAAACACGGCTCCGTTGTTTCAAGGGCCTTGATGGCCCTGATCGTCGGAGTGTTTCCATGGGCTGGAGTTCCGCTCGGGCTGGCAGCCGATGCGGGACAAAAGGCGGCTTCACCTCCCGGAAAAGTTCTCGGCTCCACGCTGCCGGGCAAACACTCGGATGCCACCATTGCGGCTGCTCGCGAGCGGGCAAAACTGCTTCACGATGTTTACACGACCACGCTTGATGTGATGCACCATCGCTATTTCCGTCGGGACGGACCCGTGCTGCCAGCGCGTGCGATGGAAGACATTTTCGAGGAGATGGCCGAGTTGTCAGGCAGCTACGCCAACTGGATCGCGGTGAACACCAAGGCCATGAGCATCAATCACGAACCCTCGACCGACTTCGAGAAAAAGGCGGCGGCCGAGATTGCCGCGGGAAAAACGGAATACGAAACTGTCGGCAAAGCGGTGTATCGCAGGGCAACTGCCATTCCGCTCCGATCCAGTTGCGTCGGCTGCCATACCAAGATGTTTGCGAAGATGCCAGACACCCCACGATTTGCCGGGTTGGTGATCAGCATCCCCTTGAAGGTGGAGAAAAAGTGATGCCGCCGACTTAGATGGTATCGTGTCAGGACATCCCCGAGACCAGATTGAGTTTCGGCGAGCGCAGCAGCCAGTGATAGTGATTGGCCATGATCACCTAGGCCAGCACCTTCCAACCAGATTTTTCTGGCACGCCTCGGCCAGGGCCGCCCGCAGCATCTCGCGATCTTCGTCGTCATGCCCAACGTCCTCGCTCCGCTCGCCCTGGGTCTCGAGGGGTGCGTGAGAAATACAGCTTAAAGGTTGTCATTTCCGGCGGATTCATTCAACCTCTGCGCCCATGTCCTCGACCCCCACCACCGACCCCAACGCGCCCTGGTACAAGCAGCTCAATAGCTACCACTGGTTCGTCTTCTTCGTCGCCACCGCAGCATGGTGCTTTGACTGTCTGGACCAGCAGCTCTTCATCCTCGCGCGCGACAATGCGCTGAAGGCGCTCAACCCGACCGGCGATCAGGCGAAGCTGAGCGGCATGGCGATGAGCGTCTTCATCGCGGGATGGGCCACGGGCGGCCTCATCTTTGGCGCGGTGGGGGACCGCATCGGCCGCGCCAAGACGCTGGCGCTGACGGTGCTCATCTATTCCGTGTTCACCGGTCTCTCGTCCTTCGCGGCAAACTCGGACCAGTTCATGATCTACCGCGCGCTCACCGGCCTGGGTGTAGGCGGAGTCTTTGGTCTCGCCGTGGCGCTGGTGGCCGACTCGCTGCCCGACGGCGCGCGGGCAAAGGCGCTGGGCACGCTGCAGGCGCTCTCGGCCGTGGGCAATGTCACCGCTGGTCTCTGTGCGATGGCTGTGTCCGAGATGGACCCGAACGTCTCGTGGAAATATCTCTTCTGGATCGGCTCCGCGCCGGCCTTCCTCTGCATCTTCATCATGATCCGTCTCAAGGAGCCGGAAAAATGGGTGGCCGCCAAGGCCGCGAGCAGGACGGACAAATCGAAGGCCATGGGCTCCTATCTCAGCCTCTTCGGTGATGCGCGTTGGCGCAAACCGGCGCTCTTTGGCATGATGCTGTGCGTGTCCGCCGTGATCGGCCTCTGGGGCATCGGCTTCTTCAGCAACAAACTCGTCGCACCCGCCATCGCCGCCGCCCTGGCCGCGCAAAACCTCTCGCCGGAAAAAGTGATCGCCGGAAAGCAGTGGTGGGCCGCCGCGAATCTCATTGTGATGAATCTCGGTGCCTTCTGCGGCATGATCGCCTTCAGCAAGGCGGCGTCGCACTTCGGTCGCAAGCCGGTCTTTGTGATCGCCTTTCTCGCCGCGATGGCTTCCACGGTGTTCTTTTACCAGTGCTTCAAGAGCACGACGGACATCTGGATGAGTTTCGTCATGGGCTTCTGCCAGCTCTCGATCTTCGCGGGCTTCGCGATTTATCTGCCTGAGCTTTTCCCCACGCGCCTGCGCAGCACCGGCACCAGCTTCTGCTACAACGTCGGACGCTTCATCGCCGCCAGCGGCCCCATCACGCTCGGCGTGCTGGCCTCCAATCTCGCCAAGTCTGCCAAGGCCGCGCTGCCCGCCATCCCCGACGAAGCCGCGCGCAAAGTCGCCGAGGCCGCCGCCGAGCTGGCCGCCTTCCGCAACGCGGGCACCTGGATGAGCCTCATCTTCCTTCTCGGGCTCGTCGCGCTCATGTTCTTGCCGGAGACAAAGGGACGGCCGATGCCGGAAGATTGAGTGGAAGGGTGAATGGTTGATTGTGGATGGTTGATGGAATGCTGACATGACCGCCGACGAACTCAAAACCTGCACGCAAGCCGAAGCGGAAGCCGTCTCTTCCGAGGCGCTCTCGCTCTGGCATTTGAAGAAGGGCAGCTGGGAGCAATCGCACAACATCGCGCAGGACATCCACACGCCGATGGGATCGTGGATCCATGCGTTGATCCATGTGATCGAGGGCGACCAAGGCAACGCAAACTACTGGTTCTCGATGGCAGGCAAGCCCTCGCGCCGCATGTCGGACATCGACGCGCTGTGGGACGAGATCGCCACCCAAGTCTGCACGCCATGAGTGATCCCACACCATTCCCGCCCGCCCCGCCATCGCCTCCGCCCGACAAGTCGAGCGTGACTGGCAAGTGGGTCTTCTGGATCGTCAGTGCCGCGGTGCTGCCCGGACTGGCTTTTGCGGTCGTCTCTGGGGGCACGGCGCTCGAGCCGATCGGTTCGCTCATCTTCCTCGTCGCGCTCCTGGGTCAGATCATCGGGTCCATCCGTCTCGGCATCGCCCTTTCCAGGCGATTGGGCAAAGGCGCTGGCATGGCCGTGCTGCTCGTCCTCGTCCTGCTCGTTTCCAGCGTGGCCGTCGGCACCGCATCCGCGCTCGCCTCATGCGCGGTGGTCGCGCCAAATTTGAATTTTCACTGAGCGCTCCGTTCGCACGGCAGCCGGTTGAGCGCCTCGTCAGTGCTGGACTTGAGGGTACACCCGAAAACTCACCCACTGATCAACGCAGAAGGTGTTTTCCCGCAGATTCAGAAAACCCACAGATGGCGTGTTTCTGACCCCAATCTGCGGGTTTTCTGAATCTGCGGGAATAACTCAGTTTTCCGGGTGTTCCCTTGGGCTTACGAGCGGCCCGTTCCCGGAGCCGACCGATCATCGCCAAAGTACTTCTCGCTCCGGTATCGCAGCCACACGCGCAAGACCTGTGGCACCTTCTCCCGCTCCGCCGCGCTCAGGCTCTCGTACAACTCTATCGCCTTCTCGCGCTCGCCCCGGCACGCGCGGTTGTTGTGCGCGTCCCAGTAGCTCCGCGCCACGCGGATGCGCCTACACGTCTCCTTGATCAAGGCCGCACCGGTCAGCGGCTTGGCGTTTTCTTTTTTCTTCGCGGGCATGGTGGGAGGCTATTGGGTGACGACGGGCCAAGCAAGACAACATCCGGCCGATCCGGATCGAAGAGAATCAATCTGTTGTCGAATGCGCTGTCGGTTTTCTTCGCGACAGGATGATCCCCACAGCGCCAATCATGGTGAGTAGCAGACCAATCAAACCGATTGTGTTCTTCGGCCAAATCGTCTCAGGGCGAGGAGTGGACGGTCCATCACGCCACGAGGTTATGTCATCCTCCGTGTACGGCACGCCGTCCACTCCATGGCTAAACACCGCAACTGCCAGCGGCAGCCGCTCCGCCGAACCCAATTGAACCTTCGGATTGGTGTTTAGGCGATCTGGATTCCACACTTTCCTGTCATGGTTGGCGTCCATGATGATCTGATAGGGATGTCCCCACTGATCGAGCAATCTGAAGCTGCCCTTCTCTCCAACCAATCCGCCCCTGCCCGCCTTGGCCATTATCAGTCCGACGAATGCAATACTCCGAGGATTGTCTTGAAGATCGTCACCCGAAAGCGACCCCAGGAACCGGCTGTTCGCCGAATCAATGGTTAGGTCATCCTGAGTTGAGTTGGCTTCCACCAACGGGTAACGACCGTATTCGGCCTCGAAGCCTTTGATGGCGACCTGGAGATCTTTGATCGTTGCCAATTCTCGTACCCTTCGAGCCCGTTCCATGGTGCCGAACGACACGCAGAAACTCACGGCATCGAGCAACATCAGGCCCACACCCAACCAGAACAGTAGCCAAAAGAATCGTCGCGGCGGGCACTTCATGAGCCTCATCGTGACCATTCTGGATCAGAATGGCAAGCCTGAATGCGGTTCAGATGTAGGGCGGGTTTGTTCACCCCAGGCGGAAGCCTCGCCGGACGGTCAGGCACTGGAAGGCATCACCCGCACCTGGGGCCGAGACGAGGAACCTCCCGGCCTCATCAGCTCCGGGCGTCGTGTCGCCGAGATATCGGCGGATGAAGTTGCCTTGCGTCTCGTATTCGAAGTCACCGCAGCCGATCCGAGCGCACGCGCTGCGCAAGTCGGTGAAATTGATGTCGGTGGTGATGTCCTGTCGGCCCGCGTTTTCATAGACGGCCGATCCTTCG
>Ga0075163_10008986_pt1 | contig 13125 bp, 9 predicted proteins | sample JI1023141ADNA_FD_71478 | JGI IMG/M metagenome (GOLD analysis project Ga0075163, IMG submission 71478) | Wastewater effluent complex algal communities from Wisconsin, to seasonally profile nutrient transformation and Carbon sequestration -... | ecosystem: Engineered > WWTP > Effluent > Algae...
CTGCTTTCTTTCCCCTGTGTTGTCCGGGATTGCTGATTATGGGGGACATAGAAAATTGTTTATGCGCATTTTTACCACATTGGGTAGCCTGTGTTGTATGATGCTGTTTTTCTTTGATGGAATGGACCACTTATGGATCGGGTTACTTGCATTCATGGGTGCTGCGACCTGTCACGCCGGATCGCTGGTATTTTATGACTCCTATCTGTCGGAACTTGTGCCACCAAAACGATCGGATAAGTTAAGTGCAAGAGGTTATGCTTTCGGATATGTTGGCAGTGTCATCCTTCTAATCTCCAACATTTTAATGATTCAAAAACCGGAATGGTTTGGATTTACTGAGGAAATGGTAAAAAATCATGTTCCTGTGAGAATGGCATTCTTTGCAGTAGGTGCATGGTGGCTTGGTTTTAGTCAATTATCCTTTGCCTGGTTACCAAAAGATAAATCGGTTGCCAGTAAGAAATTTCTTCTTTCCGAAGGACTCCATGAGTTGCAAAAAGCATGGAAACAAATTCAACAACAACCATCGGTATTTTACTATCTGGCATCATTTTTTTGTTACAGTGCCGGAGTACAGACTGTTGTATATCTTGCATCGCCTTTTGCACAGAAAGAACTTGGCTTTGAATCTTCGGAACTCATCATTGTAATTTTACTTTTGCAAATTGTTGCCATTGGAGGTGCCTATATTTTTGCACATGTATCCAAGCTTACCAACAATCTGGTGAGTATGAAATGGATGCTTTTTATCTGGGTAATTATCTGTATTGCCTGTTATTTTATCCATACCAAAATTCACTTTTATTTTATTGCAGGAATGGTAGGGATGGTCATTGGTGGAATTCAGGCAATCTCCAGATCTACCTATTCAAAATTACTTCCACACGACCACAGAGACATAACCTGTTTCTTTAGCTTTTATGATGTGGTGTATTATATCTCCATTGTAAGTGGTACATTATTATTTGGATTGATCGAACAAATTTCCGGAAGCATGCGCTACAGTGTGTTAAGCCTCATTATGTTTTTTATCCTGGGATTTGTGCTAATCGGAAAAGTAAAAAAAGAACATCTTGCTTCGGAATGATTGATGAAGTAAAAATTAAGGATGAACACTCACTTATTCCAATCCGTTATCTACCCTTTTAAGAATAAGTTAGCGTTTCAATTTAATTCATAACAACCAAGGTCCGGAAATTGTGCATCCCTCATCAGGTTCTTGATATCTGTTAGGTGTAATCCAAGTGGCAGTGCTTTTTTGTCGGCAAAGGAGAGACTATCCAATGTATAATCGTCTTTAGAAATATTTTTAAACAGACTGTCCAAATCATTTTTGTAATAGCAATTCATCCCATACTTCTCCTTAAAATCAGGAAAGTAATCCTTATTGATCAGCTCATTTACTTTAAGCAAACAATGATCTAAGTTTACCTCAAACCCCACTTGTTCATCCACATCCTTTCTCATCCAGAATTCATCGCCTGCAGTTCCGGTGATCAGACAGTTGGTAAAACTTGCTTTCAGCGGATGTTTATTGTACATGGTGCAAAACGGCGAATTTGTGCAGTAATTATTACTCAACAGAACAGCAGATTCAGAATTCCCTAAATTGGCAAAAGTGCTGTACACTATTTCATAAATTCCGCCATTCTGAATCAATAAAGATTGTTGTCCCTGGTTGTAAAAAAGGGAATTAAAAAGTTTCAGTTGCGCGGCGTAGCAGGAAATTCCCTGATAAGAATTGAAGGAAAATTTGCATTTATCCACAAGACATTCTGAAAGTGAATCCAGGTAAAGGCCTATCAAATTATTTCTTATTTCTGCAAAATGAATTTCATTACCTGTCGAATATTTATCGATAAACAGACCGGACCACTGACCTGGAATATCCTGATAAGAAGACTCCAGACGAACCCCTCTGAAAATCACAGGTTTTTCTAAAGTGCCATTCACCTGAATGCTTGCATTGCTCCCAATGATAAGCCTGCCATCGTTGTAGTAAAAACGATTTCCTTCCGCATCCTTTGCGAGCGTTATGCCACCAAAAAAATGAAGATTGGTTCCAGGATCAATAACCAGAGTACCATTGTCCACGACCACAATGCCATAAAAAATATAAGGTTTAGGGTCAGCCAATCTGAGTGTCCCCCCTTGAAGATCCAATAAACTAACTTGTCCTTTATTGGATTTGTCCGGAAAGTAATTGGCATTTTGTCCCCTTGCTTCCAAGAGCACGCGCTGAGTCACTGTATTGGTAAGAAATACAATTGAATCCTGGATGATAAAAGGACTAACTTCCAGAGGATCAACCGGGTTAATGGTGACTTCACAAAAAATGTACAAACTGTCTTTTGGTCTTATTTCAATTTCCTTAAATTCATTTCCAGGAATGCCATCGAGATTTATCCTGAAATGTGACAGCGCTCCGCCGGCAAGACGGATCGAACGAATCCTCAAAAATTCTTCATGCGGGTTATAAATTTTAAAATAAAGCGTTGCTGAACCCAAAGTTGTAAAAACGGTGTCAAACGAAAGTGTATCCGTTGAAAATGCTGGTAATTTAGCAGGATCTGAGGTAAACTGTTCCTTCTGACAGGCCCCATTCAAAAGAATGATCCAGACAGAAAGACTTTGCAAGAGCCAAATAAAATTATTTTTTTTCATCAGTCGACTTAGAGAAGCTAAACGAAGATATTCTTAAAAAATATACTATTTTTGCCAAAATTTATCTCATGTCAGAAAGAAAAGAATCCAAACGAAACGACTGGCTAATTTTCCTGGTATCCCTTTGTGTTATGTGTGGACTACTATATGCTGCACCGGCCTGGTTTTGGGTACCTCTACCATTTGTATTGACCTATCTTACTAAGGCATTAAATGCCCTTTAGACCTTTTAAAATAAGGTTTTTTACTTTGTAATGATCATTGATGTCATTACGCCTGCACTCAATGAAGAGAAGGCAATCGCGAGTGTTATCCGGGACATCCCTAAAGGTTTAATAAGACATTTTATCGTCTGTGACAATGGCAGCATCGACCGAACTGCTGAAATTGCCCGATCCATGGGCGCATTGGTGATCCATGAGCCTGAGCGGGGCTATGGCGCTGCTTGCCTTAAAGGGATTGCATATCTTAAAGACTTGCCAATTGACAAACAACCGGATATCGTGGTGTTTATCGATGCCGACTATTCTGATTTTCCAGAAGAAATCCCTGAACTCGTCAGACCTATCCTGGAAGGCAAAGCAGATCTGGTCATTGGGTCCCGGGTCTTGGGAAATGCAGATCGCGGCTCTTTAACTTTTGTCCAGCGGTTTGGCAATGCGTTGGCAACCCTTTTGATCCGATTAATCTACGGCTATCAGTTTACCGACCTGGGACCGTTCAGGGCGATTAGATTCAAGACCTTACTAGAACTTGGCATGAAAGACCGGAATTTTGGGTGGACTGTAGAGATGCAAATCCGTGCGGCTAAGTTGAAAATAAGTGCCACGGAAATTCCGGTTAACTACAAAAACCGTATTGGTAAATCAAAAGTATCCGGCACCGTTAAAGGGAGTATTTTGGCTGGCTACAAGATAATTTACACCATTTTTAAATTACTATAATTAACATTTATTAAATCTTGTGAATGATATGCTAATCTCCTGGTTGCAGGGAATTTGATTGGGACATTATGGGTATTTTTGTCAGTATGAACCAACTACATGTCTTTTTAATCATTCTATATACGGCTTGCTTGTTGTATATGACATTTTTCTGTCTTCTTCAATTAAGCCTTTTAAAGGCATACAGGAAGCAAAAGAAAAACAAAGTTATCGTTCCTTCACTCACTGCTGAGGATGAACATCCGATGGTGACCATTCAGCTTCCTATCTTTAATGAGCTGTATGTGGTGGATAGGTTGTTGGATAACATCACCAAGTTGGATTACCCAATTGAAAAAATGCACATCCAGGTATTGGATGATTCTACAGATGAAACTGTAGGGCATGCACAATCCAAGGTGGCATTCTATAAAAGTCAGGGATTTGACATTGAACACATTCACAGAACCAACCGCCAAGGTTACAAAGCTGGAGCTTTAAAGGAAGGAATGAAATCTGCGAAAGGCGAGTTTGTTGCAATTTTTGACGCAGACTTTTTACCCAACCCGGATTTTTTAAAAAGAGCATTACCCCATTTTAGCCATGAACGTATAGCTGTAGTACAAAGCAGATGGGCTCACCTGAATGAAGATTATTCCCTATTGACCAGATTGCAGGCATTCCAGCTCAATGTGCACTTTACGGTAGAACAGGCAGGCAGATGTGAAGCAGATCATTTTCTCCAATTTAATGGCACTGCTGGTATTTGGCGTAAGGCAGCAATAGAAGACGCTGGAGGTTGGCATTCCGATACCCTGACTGAAGATCTAGACCTTAGTTATAGAGCCCAAATCAAGGGTTGGAAGATTAAATTTGTGGAAGATATTACCTGCCCGGCAGAATTACCGGTTGAAATTTATGGCTACAAATCTCAGCAATTTCGCTGGATGAAAGGTGGTGCAGAAAATTCCAAAAAACTTTTGCCTACAATCTTAAAAGCAGATTTACCACTAAAGACAAAATTTTACGCTGCCATGCACTTATTGGGTAGCAGTATTTTTCTCGTAATATTCTGGGTTGCATTGATCAGTGTTCCGGTCCTCTATGCGATGGATGATATGGGCATGAAAGCTACCTTCCTTGGATTTTGTTTATTGGGTACTATTTCCATGATGTCCATTTTTTATGAAGCTAATGTGGTTACCTGCTGGCAGGATCAACCACTTGGAAAAAGGTTATTGAATTTTGCCATATTATTTCCTGTGTTTATGGCTGTCTCCATGGGACTTAGTTTTCACAACAGTATAGCCGTAATTCAAGGTTTCCGTGGAAAGAAATCCAGCTTTGTGCGTACACCAAAATTCAGCATCATCAAGAGCACTGAATCTTTTAGCAAAAACCAATACATTATTCAAAAAATTGATTGGAAAACTTGGGCGGAAGCTATCATATTCGCGTATTTTGCTTTTGCCATAGGACTTGGACTGGTGATTGAATATTACTCCTTCATCATGTTTCACATCATGTTGATGGTAGGTTTTGGCATAAATTTTTTCTATTCCATGCGCCATCTAAGCACCAAGTAAACAACATTTTTTATGTCAAGGCCTGCAGAGGAGTATAACCTGCTGAAAGGGAGGTTTGGCTATCTGTGGTTGGGTGTTTTTTTTGCATCTCAGGTCTTCTTGCTTTTTATTTCTGATCAAAAGGACTTTATCTCCATTTTGATACCTTATGTTCTGGCATTTGGCAGTTATATGCTTTTGATCAGAAAGCCACTAAACTCCGGCACCATCTATTTTTTAATTAAAATTGGATTACTCCTTCGGGTGTTTTGCCTATTTACTTTTCCGCATCTTTCAGATGATGTGTACAGATATTGGTGGGATGGGACTCTTTTATTCCATGGTATAAATCCTTTCAGTTATACTCCTGCTGAAGTTCTTAACACCTCGTTGGATCCTGCATTAAAGCAATCACTATTAACTGTTTTTCCTAATCTCAACTCACCGGATTACCACACGGTTTATCCGGGATATAGCCAACTGTTATTCTACCTTGGGGTTTTGATCAGTGGCAAAAATCTATTTCTATTTAGTTTTGTTTTGAAATTATTTTTTTTTATCGGTGATCTCCTACTACTTTATGTTACGAATAATCTTACCCGAAAATTAAATTTAACACTTGGTCTGGTTTTAGTTTATTTTCTGAATCCATTGATCATTACTGAACTTTCGGGCAATCTACATTTTGAACTCTGGCTGGTTTTATTTTTGGGTTGGTCCATTTTGTATATTTTAGAAAATAAATATGTGCATAGCGGTATAATGCTCAGTCTATCCATCGTTTCCAAAATCATTACCGCGTTCCTGGCTCCATTGTTCTTGTCCTTTAAATCGATGAAGCATGTCCTGATCTTCATCTTCATCGTAGTGGCGGTATGTATTGCAGCTCAATTTTATTTTATCTACGATATATCCCATCTAAAAGGATATCTATTGTACCTCCGACAATTTGAGTTTAATTCTTTAATCTATAGTCCACTGGAGCAATATTTCATTCAACACAATCTTTGGGTGCTGAAATCGAAAACAGGAATGATTACCGGTGGAATATTTATAGGGTTGTATACCTTGATCATCGGATATTATTTTGTTAAACAATTTAAAGCCTCAGGATCATTTTCAGGTGTTGTCCCCAATTCAAATTCTTTGACGGATGAAAAATTCAATTTCAAACTGGCATGGTGGATACTCTTTTTATATTTTTTGCTGAGTTCTACTGTTCATCCGTGGTATCTGGCTACGTTGCTTTTTCTTGGCATATTTAGTTATCCGCTAATTTCCATAGTCTGGACAGGATTAATAATGCTCAGTTATATCCATTATGATAAATCCTATGATGGGTATTTTAATTTGGTAAAGATTCTGGAATATTCTGTTTTATGCGTGGCGTTATGTTACACTATAGCTTATCCAAATAAAAAGTTTTTGAACATAAAAACTGTCTTTTGAAAATAATTTCCAGCGAAAAGGATAGAGAAGGTGTTGAATGGATTTACTAAATAATTTAAATGGAAATCAAGCACTTGCTTGTTGGATATGACTTAACCATTTATACTCAGGAAACCTTTTTTACCGGTATAAACTTTTCCTATTCTGGTACCAAGTCTCATTCCCTCTTCGCAGTCCATTCTAAAATGGACCCCTAAATGCATTCGCGATCTGGCATTTTCATTGGCCATTTCAAAAAAGGAGTTAAAAGTTCTTGGCTTTCCTAAGAACTCTTTCCTTCCTTCATGGGAATTGTCCGTTAAATTGAAATTGCTGCCAAAATAATTTTCTAAAATTACAGCGGCAGTAGCTCCAAAAACCGAGTGTCCGGAAGGATACGCTGGAAATGATGGCGCAGGAATCATAGAAACCCATGTGGGTTGGATGTATTTCTGAATGAATGCTTCGGGTCTTTGCACATTGTAATGATACTTTGCTGCCCAGGTGATCGCACTGGCATCATTCATCGCCAATCCCAATACCATATTTAATTCAAGTACTTTTCTAAAACTCAGATCAGATTTTGCAGAAGCCTGGCTTGCAATGGAAAACCACCTACCCACAGGGGTCATGGTCAATCCGGCTTTATCATCACTCCAAAATTCTGCAATCCATTTATCCTCTTTAGAATTATTCTCACTGACGTAAACCAATTCCTGTGCTTGCTTGAAATAGTCAGAAAAAACGGTAGTGTCGAAAGGGATGGGTGGATTAATTGCAATGTCTCCCGGCTTAATCAGAAAGGTTCTGATTTTGCCCCAGTGTGGTAACAATGCAGGCATTGGTCTTTCGCCAATCTGTTGCCAACAACCTTTACAAGCAGGAGGAATATAAAAGTTGTCATAATTAAACAAAAATCCATCGTGACCAACCTTATCCGTCTTGGAATATTCCCAAATTTTATGCGCAACCTCTTTACCATATAGTAATGATCTGTTGTACGCTTCGGGACTAAGCCTGTTAATAAATTTATTCTTACATTTTTGGTTAAGTTGGCTTACCCTTGCTTTAAAATCTTCTGATACCGTCGGAAAAAACATTTCTGCCAAATCTGCAAAACAACTATTTATGGCAATGCCAGGCTCTATCCCTTTTTCTTCCACCCCATGATACAATTCCAAATTATTTAAAAAATCAGAAGTATTTAGAAAATCGCATTCTCCAATGGAAGATAAATAAGCCCCTAACTCTACATAAGCAAACATTCTGGCGCTGACAGGACCTCTATATCCAGGTGTGAATCGCTCCAATTCCGTCAACAATGTATTCCAATCTCTGATGATTTCTTTTCTGGAAACGTCCAGGTTTTTTTGGTTGGCACATGAATAAAAAGTTAACATCATGGACAGTACCAAAAAGTATTTTAAGATGGAAAGATTATTTAGACACATTTTCATAATACTAGTTTGGAGAGTATAGTGGAAACTGAACTTTAAAGATTGTCCCTTGACCTTTTTTAGAATCAATGTCAATGGAGAATTGATGAATTTTCATAACGGAATCTACCAAGGACAAACCAATTCCGGAACCTTTTTTATGTTTGGCCTTTGGATCACGGTAAAATGGTTTAAACACAAGTGGGATGTCTTCCGTTTTGATCCCCGGTCCATCGTCTGCCATTTCTAATCTTCTGTGGCCATTTTTTTCAAAATATATTTTAACATCTACATACTTATCCTGAGAATATTTACAACAATTATCCATGATATTCATGAATGCAGACCTAAGTAAAGATTTATTACCACTTACGCAAAAGTCCTCTTCAGAAAGAGGATCCCCTACAATATCAATGTCAATCTTATAATCAGAATTGGATTTAAGCAAAAGATTTCTGGATTCTAAGAGCAAATCATCAATTCTGACGGTTGAAAAATTTACGGAGCCCTGTTCTGAATGAAGTCTGGCCATCTGTAAAAGATTATCTGTAATGTCTGATAAACGGTAAGAATCCTCCAATACAGACTGAACAGAGCGTTTGTATTCGTCTTCCGTCCTGCTCTTCTGCTGCAACAACACTTCCAATTGTGAGGTAATTACAGAAATTGGGTTTTTTAACTCATGAGAAACATTAGAAATGAAATTCTTTTGCATGGCAAATGCTTCTTCTATTCTATCCAGCAACCGATTAAATGTCAAAATCAAATGATTGATTTCATCTTTGGATCCACTGTTTACAATTCTTACATTCAGATTGGAAGGCAACATTGATTCTACCTGGTCAACAACCGTTTTAACAGGACTTAAAGCCTGCTTGGTATACCACCACCCTCCTACCGCAGCAATCAAAAGGCCTATCAGCATAGTCAACCAAAGTATATATTGAATACTGATTAAATCTTCCATATTCATTTTCTTCTGTGCAATGACATAAAATTTGTCCCCATCAGCAGAAAGAAACGTATAGCCAATCTTATTGATGTCAAATTTATCGGTAGAACAAATCTCCTTATCTTCCATCAGGGATACCATTTCATCTGAATCAAGGTTTATCCCACCTGAATTTAACGCAAATACTTTTTGGAATTTACTGTTATATATTTCCACATTGGAATTCACCACCAGAGCAAAACTATCTTTCTGTTTGAGTTGACTAGGGACAGCTGGGTTATAATCCTTTAAAATACGTTCCGCAATATTAGCCGATCTGGATTTCAAGGAGTAAAAATGTTCCTTAACAACCAACTGGCTGTACTTGGAGTAAAAGAACATCAACGAAAAACCAAGTATACCCGCTGCGAGAAGTATAAATTGAAAGGTTAACCTGGTTCTGATTTGCATGTTTATTCCGACTTTAGAATATACCCGGTCTTAAAAACAGTGTGGATCAACTTTTGTTGATCATTCCTGTCAATCTTCTTTCTTAAAAAATTGACATACACCTCTACAATGTTGGTTCCTGTGTCAAAATCCATATTCCAAACCTTTTCGGACAACTCATTTTTAGAAATCACTCTTTCCGGATTCAATAAAAAATATTCCATCAAAGCAAACTCCTTAGGTGTTAATGGTATTCTGAGGTTAGCTGATTTTCTGTATGCTTCTTTGGTTTTATAACGAAGTTCTATATCACCGAAAGCAAGCACATCCCCTGTGGTTTGTTTGATCTCCGCAGGACGTCTGGCCAATGCCTTTATGCGTAAAAGTAATTCCTTAAATTCAAAAGGCTTTGGGAGATAATCGTCAGCACCTGCCTCCAGTCCTTCAATTTTATCATCCGTATGATTTAGTGCAGATAGAAAAATAAAGGGGGTGTGCTTGCCGCTTTCCCGCAGCTTTTTTAAAACCTGTATTCCTGAAATTCCGGGCATCAGAACGTCGGATACCACAACATGGTAATCGTTTTTTTCCAATAGCGCAATGCCTAATTCTCCGTCTCTGGCAGTCTCCACTTCAATATGATTTTCTTCCAGACCTTGCCTAAGGGACTGCAATAACTTCACTTCATCTTCTATCAGAAGAACTTTAAGCATTGTGGTCAAAATTAAATATAAGGAATGGTCAAAAATACTAAAAACAATGGGAAGTTTAACTTAATCAACCTATTTGGATTTTCTAAAACAAACTCCACTAAATTTAAAGAATTGATTTTCAGTTATTTAAAATTTAAACACTAAATGTTCATTAGCTTTTTGGTTCAAATTTTAATAACTTTTTAAGCTAAATTTTCAAACTTTCAAGCCCCTAAAGTCTACTTTTGCCGGGATTTAGCCTATTTTAATTATCAAATCAAATTTATGCATTACAGAATTAACAAAATCACTGCCCTGATTTTTGTGTTCGGGATGGCCTTATTTACCAATGGTTGTAAGAAGGACAACGATACTAGCAATGGTAATTCAAACACAAATTTAGTATCCACCTATTCGTATAATGTAATTTGGGAATGGAACGAATTGTTTCTGGCCCTGGACAAAGATGCAATGGGTTTTAGACCCGGCCCAGGTCCACGAGCACTCGGTTACATGGGAATTGCTGCCTATGAAATTTGTGTTCCGGGTATGCCTAATTTTAACTCATTGAAAAATTTACCAAGTTTTCAGGGATCAAATATCCCCGAACTGGCAAATGCAAATGACATACACTACCCATCTGCATTGAATGCTGCTTATGCCTTACTCATGAGTAAAATGTTTGAAAAGGTTAGTTATTTTCAATCCAGCAAAGGCAGTCACATAGCCAATACTGAGGCTGGGCAGAAATTGATTGAGGATCTCAGACTTAGCCTGGAGAGCAAATACAAGGCAGAAGCAGGTACTTCAAAGTACAATGCTTCGGTAGAATGGGGAGAAAAGGTTGCTGAAGCTGTTTGGGAATGGTCTAAGACAGATACTTATGGTCATGAAGCATACCTCAATCCATTGAATAACGATCCTTCAAAAACACCTTACCACAATTGGAAAGAAGCAAGTCTGGATGCCAATGGAAAAAGAATTCCGGGTAAATGGGCGCCTACCAACGATAATCCGGATGGTGGAATGTTTCCTTTCTGGGGACGTGTAAGAGCTTTTGCAACCAACAATTCTCAAAAAATTTCCAGACCTCCATTGCCTTATAGTGAATCTAAAACTTCTCAATGGTATGCCAACAATCTTGAAGTTTACTCAGCAACAACGCCAAAAGCAAGTTATGAGGACGAGTGGGTAGCTGAATTTTGGTCAGATGACTTATTTGGATTAACCTTCGCTCCACCTCCAAGAATGGTTGCCATTATGGATCAGGTTTTTGTCAATGAAAAATCTAATCTGGAAGAAGCTGTATACGCCAATGCAGTGATGGGCATAACTTTAAATGATTGTGCTGTGGTTTGTTGGAATTCCAAATGGCATTACAATACTGAACGACCTGAACATTTTATTAAAGACGTGATAGATCCTACCTGGGAATCTCAATTGGATCATCCTTATACCGGAACCAGAGGCGTTACACCTGCATTTCCTGCATACCCTTCCGGTCATTCAACTTTTGGCGGTGGTGGCGCTTTTGCTTTAGCTGCTATTTGGGGCGATCACTATACCATTACAGACCGTTGTCATGAGTACAGAACTGAATTTATAGGAACGCCAAGAACTTATTATAATTTTAGTGATCTGGGACTTGAGGATGCTTTATCCAGAATTCCGCTTGGTGTGCACATCCGAATAGATTGCGTGGAAGGAGTTCGTCTAGGACGTGAAATTGCGGCCAGAGTGGCTTCATTGCCTTGGAAAAAATAAGCATTTTAGAAATATTAAAAATTAAAATAGAAAAGCCTCCAATTGGAGGCTTTTCTATTTTAATAACATGTAGATTTAAAGTATCGCATTAAAGTTCATTGCAGGCCTAAATACGACCAATCAACTGAAAGTTTAGTAAAAGCTGGTAAAACCGGAGAGTAGTGAGAATAACTCACAATATCAAACTGTATCAAATTTTAATTACTTTTTAATTCGCTTTAAGCCTGATAGTTATGGTCACTGTCTAATTTTGTGCAATCATTTTCTATGGACAAATTTAAAATTTTAATCATGACTTCCAATTTAACAAAATTAACTACTTTCTTATTGTTGCTGGGGATGGTCCTTGTCAACAATGGTTGCAAAAATGACACCGACACCAACGGAAACGATACATCTGTCAAAAAGGTAAGCGATTATCCTAATGAAGCTGTATACGAATGGAATGAATTATTTCTAAAAATCGAGCGTTATGCTGCCGGTTACCGTCCGGGACCTGCTCCTACTGCATTGGCATATATGGGTTTTGCAGTTTATGAGGCGACAGCACCAGGATTTTCAGAATACAAATCCATTCAGAATCACTTCCCTGAAATTACCATTCCAAAAATCGAAGATGGTAAGGAATACCATTGGCCAACAGTCGTCAATGCTGTTTATGGCACTATGATGCCTAGATTTTTCATTGATCAGCCTCAAGAACACAAAGGATGGATGACCACCCTGGATGCAAGATTATTGAAAAAATACCGTGATGAAGCTTCTGATGAAGTGATTGAAAGATCCAGAAAAAGAGGCCAGGAAATTGGTGAGGCAGTTTGGAAATGGTTCACCTCTGATATAGTTGCCTATAATCATTACAAAGACCCATTCCAGGGATATGACTGGCAAGCAAATTACAAAAAAGAAGGTGATTGGAAACCAACCCCTCCGGGACCAAACAAGCCAATGGGTGGAGTTTATGGTCGATGCAGAACTTTCGTTCTTCAGGGAAATGCAGAAAAAACTGCCAGAAAACCTTTGCCATACAGCACAGATAAAAATTCCCCATACTATGGACAAGCTTATGAGGTTATAACCCGTAATAATTCATTAGAAGCTGAAGAAGACCAGTGGGTTGGTGAATTTTGGAGCGATGATTTGTTGAATCAGACATTTTCTCCAGGCCCAAGATGGATTGCTATAGGTGATCAGGTGTTGAAAAACGAAAACAGTAATTTAGAAATCGCAATTGCCATGAGTGCAAAGGTGGGCATCGCTTTGCATGAA
>Ga0075163_10008987_pt1 | contig 13125 bp, 8 predicted proteins | sample JI1023141ADNA_FD_71478 | JGI IMG/M metagenome (GOLD analysis project Ga0075163, IMG submission 71478) | Wastewater effluent complex algal communities from Wisconsin, to seasonally profile nutrient transformation and Carbon sequestration -... | ecosystem: Engineered > WWTP > Effluent > Algae...
CCATGCGTGGCCGCGGCATAGAAGCGCAGCATCTCCGGGCGCACCATGGGGTGCTGCCAGCCGCTGGTCTGCAGCCGCTTGCGTATGGACGGGTGGGCGTTGCGGCGCTCCATGTCGGCCAGCAGTTCCTGCACCAGGCCGTCTTGCGCGCTGGCGGACAGGGCGGCCAGTTCGGCCGCCACCTGCTCGCGCCGGCGGTTGACCCACTCGGCCAGCCAGCGCGCCTGGCGCTTGGCCTGCAGGTCGCGTGCGGCGGGGCTTTGCGGGTCGGCCAGGGCGGCCGCGGCTGACTGGCGCTCGGCGTCACGTTGGGCGGCGCGCTGGTCGGCCTTGGCTTCTTCGGCTGGCATCAGCGAGCGCAGGTAGCGCAGCGGGTCGCGCAGCGGCTCCGGGAAGTTGGACGCCATGCGGCGCTCCAGCGCGTCCAGCGCCGTGCCCAGCGCTTCGTCGCCATGTTTGTGGCTCAGGGCTTCCGCCGTGTCTTCGGGGATGCCCATGCGCGTGGCGCGCTGGATCAGGCCCACGTCCACGGGCTTGGGTGCCTGTCCCAGGCTCAGGCTGGCCTGGCGCTTGGGGCGGATGTGGAACTGGATCTCGTCGATGAACCGCCCTTCCCTGTGCTCGACGAGTTCCACGTCGATGTCGGTCAGCGCGTTCACCTCGGCCACCGCGGGCTTGAGGGTGTCGCGCTTGAAGATGCGGTACTCCTGCTTGGCCGAGCGTTCGGACGGCGGGTTGCCACTGAGCACCGGCTGCCACCAGCGCCAGTGCTGGCGTGCGGTGCGGCCGATGTCCTTGTAGCGGGTGCAGATCTCGTACAACGCCACGCCCGCGTGCGAGCGCAACTGGCTGATGATTTCCAGCCGCAGCCGCGCGAAGACCGTGGGCTGCAGCAGTTCCTGCTTCAGGTTGACGGCGTAGGACCACTCCACCCAGACCTGGCCGCGCTCCTTGGTCAGGCGCGCGTGGGCCAACAGGCCGCTGACGTTCCAGCTGTTGCCTTCGCCCGTGGTGGGCGACTGCCATTCCACCGTGGTGGAGACCATGGCGCGCAGGTGCTTCTTGACCAGGGCGTGGTCGTTGCTGTCGAAGTCCACGCCCTTGATGACACGGTCCAGCGGAGCGCGGAACACGTCGCGTTCCAGGCCTTGCTCCTGCGCCTCGTACAGCAGCACGTTGTAGCTCTTGCGCCCCAGCGTGGTGATGCGAGCGGACTTGGGAACGATGGCCAGCGTGTTGACGGGCTTGCGCAGGAGTTCGGGCTCCGTGGCCAGGCTGGCACGCGCGCGCCTGGGCACGGGTTTGCCGGCGTCTTGGCCTGGCGTCGCGGAGGGCGGCTCTTGCATGTGCGGGACTTTACAGGATGGGTGAGTTGCCGCCCTCACCTCACGGCCGCGGCACAAGCGCGACACGAACGCGGCGGCAGGCACGCGTGAAGTCCCGAAAAGTCTCACGTGAAACCGGCCCTCCGGCAAGACTTTTTGGGGCTGTGCCCCCGAAAACTCTCACCTGTTGTGGGGGTGCCTGCAGCCGCGAGCCCGTGCTGTGCGCCGTTGCGCTGCGCGGCGTATGCACCCGTGGGCTGGCATGCGGCGCGTGTGTGAGGGGTTCGTGAGGGATTAGTGACGTATGCGGGAGCGGCGGGCCTGGGCAGCCTGTCCCGCATCCACTCACCTGCAGTCCCGTTGGAGCGCCAAGCGGTCCCGCAAGCCCTGCCGGACTGTCCTGTAAACCCTCCACCGTGTCCCGTTCGGTCTCCGCGAAGAGACGCAAGTGCTTGTCAGCGCAGAAGTTTCCTGCGCCTAAAGGTATTAGAGGACTTCAAGGAACTCAATCTCTCTCCAAAAGGAACCGGGGAAGTCAGCCCAAGCGGGAAGACAGTTGCCGTGTAAAGCGATAATCTGTACCGCAAGCTCATAGCTTGACGCTTTGCGCGGGGTTGACGTACTTCGCGTCAAACCACCGCAGGACACTTTGTAGAGGCCATTCTTGACAGCCATCACCATCAAGCCACAGCGGCGGATCAACCTTCAAGACATTGCCGACCAAGCCGAGCGCGCGGTGGCCATGATGGAGCAAATCCGCAGTGCGATGTTGGCACCCAGCGCGCGCAAGGCGCCGCCGGTGTTCAACCTGAGCCAGTTGGCCGCCCTGTGCGGCATCGAGAAGGGCTCGGTGAATCACCGCATGTCCAAGGCGGATCTGCCAGGTGGCCAGTTGAACGCGGCCGGCAGCCGGCGCGAGTTCACGCTGGCGGAGTCGCGCACTTGGGTGCGCGAGTACAGGCGGGACAGTCTGAAACCGCAGGGTGCCGAAGCGGTCACCATCAGCATCGGCAACTTCAAGGGTGGCGTGTCCAAGACCACGACGGCCGTGACCTTGGCGCAGGGGCTTTCGCTCTTGGGCCACCGGGTGTTGGTGATCGACACCGACCCGCAGGGGTCGCTGACCACCTTGTTTGGCATCCTGCCGGACACCGAGGTGACGGAGGAGGACACCATCCTGCCGTTGGCCATGGGCAGCGAGACCTCCATCCGCTACGCGATCCGCCCGACGTACTGGGATGGCATCGACCTGGTGGGCGCGGCGCCGGTGCTGTTCGGCGCGGAGTTCGCCTTGCCGGCGCGGCAAACCCAGGAGCCGGGCTTCGAGTTCTGGCGCGTGTTGGACCTGGGCATTGATGACGTGCGGTCCGAGTACGACGTCATCGTGATCGACACCCCCCCTGCCCTGTCGTACACCACCATCAATGCGTTCATGGCGTCGGACGGCATCATCATGCCGCTGCCGCCCAATGCGCTGGACTTCGCGTCGGCGTCTCAGTTCTGGAACCTGTTTTCAGACCTGACGACAGAGTTGCTGACCAAGCGGGGGCTGAGCAAGGAGTTCGATTTCATCCACATCCTGCTGGCCCGCGTGGACTCAGCCGATGCCGCCAGCAACATCATCCGCCAGTGGATTGGGCAGACCTACGCGGAGAAGGTGTTGCCGGTGGAGATTCCCAAGACAGCGGTGACGGGCGTGACGAGTGCGGAGTTCGGGACGGTGTACGACGTGTCCCGGTACGACGGCAATGCCCGCACCTTCAAGCGGGCGCGTGATGCGTACGACAGCTTTGTCGGACACATCGAGGGGTCCATCCGGTCGGTGTGGGCACGGCAATTGGGGGTGTTGAACGGTTCAACACCTGCTGCATCCGAGATGAAGGGGGCTAAGCGATGAGCAAGAAGCTGGCAGCCAAGGCGCTGCTGATCCAGGCCCCGCCGGCGCTAGCCACGGGCGGGCAACCGGTTCTGGAAGGCGGCGAGCACCGGCCAAAGACGGCCCCAGGGTCCATGGCGCACTTCATGGCGTCGCAGTCGTCTGCCGTGCGGGAGGCGGAGGAGTTGCGGGAGCGCTTGAAGGCGTTTGATGGGGCTGAGCCGGTTCGGATGCTGGACCCCCGGTTGGTCAGGGCGTCTCGTTGGGCCAACCGGCATGAGGCCTCGTTCTCGGATGCGGCCTTCGCCGAGTTGAAGGCGGAGATTGCTGCCGCTGGGGGCAATGTGCAGCCGGTGAGTGTTCGGCTGGTGCGCCCGGCGTTGAACGGTTCAACACCCGGCGAGCCGGCGTATGAGTTGGTGTTTGGCCACCGCCGCCACCGCGCCAGCCTGGAGCTGGGCCTGCCGTTGCAGGCGCTGGTGACAGACATGGATGACCGAGAGTTGTTCGAGGCGATGGAGCGCGAGAACCGCGCGCGCAAGAGCCTCAGCGCCTGGGAGCAGGGCGCCATGTACAAGCGTGCATTGGACGAGGGGCTGTACCCGTCTCAGCGCAAGTTGTCTGAAGCACTGGGCGTGGACGTGGCGCTGGTGTCCAAGAGCCTGTCGTTGGCGCGCTTGCCAGATGCGGTGGTGGCTGCGTTCGCCAGCCCGCTGGAGATCCAGTTCCGCTGGGCCCAGCCGTTGAGCGAGGCGCTGCAGAAGGACCCGGAAGGCTTGATCGCGCGCGCGCGGGAGGCGCGCGCGTCGGCCCAGCCGCTGCCCGCCGCCAAGGTGCTGGCCCTGCTGGTGGGCACGCCAGAGCGGGGGGTGTTGAACCGTTCAACACCGCAGTCTCAGGTGATTGCCACGGTGGGTGCCCAGCGGGCGGTCATGTCCGTGGACAGCGACGGGCGCGTGACCATCAAGGTGGACCCCGGCTTGCTGAGCGAGGCAGGCCAGGCCCAACTGGCCGCCGCCGTGGCACAGGTCATCCAGGCTCACAACTGAGCCCGGCCTGGGGCAGGCCCGCCTTCAGGGCAGTGAGGCTGGTCGATACGGGGCGCGGCGCTTCACCGTACCAACGACTTCCCTGCGCTTGACGGGATCCCTGAGCTTGCTGCTCGAAGCGTCAAGCGTTCCCGAAAACTCTCCGCATTCGTGGCGGTCGTGCGCCGGCTTGCAGTTGAACGCCCCCCGGCCGCGCTCAGGGGCGCTGGTTCTTCCTGCCGCGCGCGTAGAGGGCCGTCGCCGCGCGGCTTTCGTGACCCAGGCGGGCCCGCAGAACGCCCTGCGGGACGCCGTTGGCCAGGGCATGAGAGCCGTGGGTGTGCCGCAGCCAGTGTGTCGACGCTTCCCGAATAGTCTCCGCGGCGTGCCGGTCGTGCCCCAGCCACTCGGCCGCGCAGCAATCGAAGCCGTGAACCAGCACTTCATAGAGCCGTGCGGCTGACAGGGGCGCATTGCGCGCCACGTGTGCAATCAGAGGCGTGTCTGGCGGGTTGCCCAACAGAGGGATGGCCAGCGCACGGCAGGCAAAGTAGTCCTGCATGCAGGCAATGGCCGCGGCTGGCAGCGGAACCTCGCGCTGTTTGCCGCGGTGGCCCACCACCTGAAGAGCCCAGGCAGGGCTCCCGTCGGCATTGGTGACCTGCTGCAGCCCACCCACCTTGCAGGCCACCAGTTCGGACAAACGAAGGCCCGTCAGGTACGCAAACTCCAGGACAAACCGCAGCCGGTGGTGGGCAGGGGAGGGCGCTCGCTCGGACTCGCGCGCCAACCACGTCTGCACCAGTGACCATTGGTGCGCGCTCAGCGCACGCAGGGGTGTTGGGCTGGCCGCAGCGGGCCGGTGGGGCACGCCACCCCAAGGGTTGGTGTCCAGGTAATGGTGGCGCTGCAACCATTCGCAAAGCGAGCGCACGATGACCAGGGCCTGCTGGCGCGATCGTGCGCTCAAAGGGCCCTCAAAGGGCCGCCAGGCCTCGGAGCTGCGTTGCGCGCTGCGGGGCCCGGTCCACGCCGGGCCGGGTGCGGCCAGAAAGTCGCGGTAGGCTGCGCAATCGGCGGTGTCCAGCGACGACAGCGGTTTGCGTTGGAGCATCACGGCCCACAGCAGCAAGCGTTCGGCCTCCTTGCGGTAGGCGCGCCAGGTGTGGGTGCCCGCCGGCCACTGCGCCAGCCAGGCCCGGACGGCCGCCAGGTCGTCGGCCGCGGCCAACTGGCATCGCTCCGCGGCTGCGCGGTTGCGGCCCTGCGCCCCGTCCAGGCCGGGCGGCGGGATGAACCGTTCCAGCGGCGCGATACCCGCGCGCGGTGGTGGCGTTGCCGCCGCAGGGCCCAGGCTGCGGCGTGGCAACCGGGCGCTGGAGGGCAGGGCGCCCAGCGTCTCCTGGTGCTCGTCAAGCCAGCGAACGATGCGCGCCGCGCCTGCCGCGCCCAGCCGGGGCACGGCCCGCTGCCAGTGGAAGCCCTTGCTGCAAACCCAGCCGTGCAGATCACCCAGCGTCTGGATACCCACGACCGCCAAGCGCTGTGCCACACGTTCGTCCAGCCAGGCACTGACCAAGTCGCCCGACGCGGGCGCGCGCACGCTGACGCCTTCCAGCCACTGCAAGGCGGCCAGCAGGCGTGTGCGCAGGCGCTGTTTGCGCCGGCCTGAGCTGCGTGAGGGCAGGGCGCCGTGCTCTGCCTGGTAGAGCTCGACGAGTTCCGCCTCGGCGTAGAAGTCTGGCGGATGCTGGGTTCGGAACTCCTCCAGGCTGGGCGTGGGCGCACCGCGTTCCGGGATGGCCTCCGGGTCGCGCCGCAGCAGGACGGCGACGTCCTTGCGACCCTGTGCCGATGCCACGCCCCGCAGCTGGTCCAGCAGCCGCTGCAACTCCCCGCGCGCCCGGCGGGCATCAGCGACCCCTTGGACGGAAAGGTAGCGGTTCCAGGACGCGACGAGATCCAGGCCCTCCGCCCAGCAACGCACGAACGCAAATTGGGGGGGCGTCAGGCGCAGGCCGGTGGATCGAAGAGGGGCTCTCAAACGACGCTGGGGGTTAACGGTGGACGTGCGCGCGCCGCCTCCGGGGGAAAACGCCAGGAAAATCAATCACTTGCGAAGTGTGTTGAATTTTCGCGGCTGTTTGCTGCGAGAAAATGAATACCATGATAACTGCACATCTTGGCGCTCGGCAGTCCACCGGCAGCAGATGGACAGCACAGGCGCACGCCGTCGGCGCCCTTGTCCTGTCGCGTGCTGGCCCGGATGAATCCGCACTCGCCGATGAACTGCTGGCTCGGGTGAACGTGATGCCTCGTGACCCCGCGTCCTGGTCGGGGCCATGGGCCATTTGGTGGGTGTCGCGGCCGTGCCCCGTCCAGGCCGCCAGCCCCGCCTCAGCAGCAGGCGGCAGAGCCCATGCCCTTGCCCTGACCCGCGGCGGCGGGCTCAGCCGCCCAGCAGGCGCGGCAAGGCCAGCGAGAGGCCGGGCCACACGGCGATCAGCAGCGTGCCGATGAACACCGCCAACAAGGCGGGCAGCACCGAGCGGGCGACATAACGCACAGGTTTGTCGAACATGGCCGATGCGAAGTAGATGTTCATGCCGGCCGGCGGGCACAGGAAACCCATCTCCATGGCGGCCAGGAAGATGATGCCGAAGTGCACCGGGTCTATGCCGTAGGCCGTGGCCAGCGGCAGCAGCAGGGGCACCAGCACCACCAGCGCGGCGTAGATCTCCATCAGCGCGGCCGCCGCGCACAGGAACAGGCACAGCACCACCAGGAACAGGTAGCGGTCGGGGATGGCGCCCTGCACCCAGCCGACGGCGGCGTCAGGGATGCCGGCGTCGACCAGGAAGTTGGTCAGCGCCAGCGCCATGCCCAGGATCAGCATCACGCCGCCGATGAGTTGCGTGCAGTCCGACACCGTCTGCGCCAGGCGCCGCCAGCCGAGTTCGCGGTGCGCCAGGGCTTGTGTCAACACCGCGTAGGCGGCGGTCAGCGCGGCGGCCTCGGTGGGCGTGGCCAGGCCCGCGGCCAGCGAGCCTATGGCCACCAGCGGCGCGGCCAGTTCCCACTTGGCGGCCCAGGCGGCCGCCAGCGCATGGCGCAGGCTCACCGGTTGTGGCGGCGGCGCGGGCGGCGCGCCTGGCAGCACCGGGCCACGCCGCAGGTAGCCGCCCACCAGCAGCAGGCAGGCCACCATCACCAGGGCCGGCAGCACGCCGGCCAGGAACATGTCGCGCATGGGCACACGGGCGATGACGGCGTACATGATCAAGGGCACCGAAGGCGCCAACAGCACGCCCAGGGCGCTGGCGCTGGTCACCAGGCCGATGCCGCGTTGCTCCGCATAGCCCGCGTTGCGCAGCAGGGTCAGCAGCAGACCGCCCAGGGCCAGGATGGTGACCCCGCTGCCGCCGGTGAGCGCCGTGAAGGCCGAGCACAGCAGCGCCGCAGCCAGCACCGTGCCGCGCACGCCGCCGCCAAACAAGGCCAGGAAGACGTTGCCCAGCCGTTGCGCCGCACCCGTGCGCGCCAGCACCAGGCCGGCCAGCGTGAACAGGGGCAGGGCCGGCAGGGACGGGTTGACGGTGATCTGGTAGTGCGACAGCGCCACTGACGCGAGCGGCAGTGCGTCGCTCCAGAACAGCAGCAGGGCCAGGCCGCCCAGCGCCGCGAAGATGGGCGCGCCGGCCAGCAGCAGTGCCACCAGGCCCAGCACGCCCAGCACGCCCGGCAGCAAGGGCAGGCTGTGCCCGTCTCCCCAGGCGGCCGCGGCCGCGCCGGCTGCGGGCAGCAGCACGGCCAGCGCCCAGGCCAGGGCCGGTCCCTGGCCGACCCCAGACCCGACAGCCGGCGCCGCCACGCAGCGCCGGGCCATGCGCGCACCCAGCAGCGCAAAGCCCAGTGCCATGCAGGCCTGCACCCACCACATGGGCAGCCCATAGGCCAGCTCCTGGGCGGCGCCGCGTTCGCTGTCCACGAAGCGTGCGCTGGCCAGTGCCAGGGCACCGCAGATCACCGCCGAGCCGCCCCAGGCCAGGGCCTGTGCGTGACGCCGTGCGGGGCTGCCGCCGGCGGTGGGCGGGCCACCCAGCGTGGTGAGGTGGCCGTGCCGTTCGGCCGCCAAGGCGCCGAACATCGCCATCACCAGGCCCAGGTGCTGCACCAGCACCGGTGCGTTCATGATGCCCTGGCCCATCAAGGGCCGCAGCGCCAGTTCGACGACGGGCACCAGCAGCATCAACAGCACCGCCGTGCCGGCCACCCATTCGTCCCACCGGGCCCAGGCGTGCAGCGGTGGTGTTGAAGAAGGGCTGGTCATCGCGGACGGCTGGCGCGGTAGGCCTTCAGGTGCGCAAAGACCTCGTCGAAGGTGTCCGCCGGGACCATGGTGCCGCGTATGCGCGGGTACAGGCGCTCGGCCAGTTCGTTCCACTCGCGCAGGTACTCGGCCGTGGGCTTGTTGACGGTGAGGCCGCGCTTCTGCATGGCGCCCACGGCGTCGTCCACTTCCTTGCGGGCTTGGTTGCGCAGTTGCACACCCGTCCGCTCACCGGCCACGCGCAGCGATTGCTGGGCGGCGGAGCTCATGCTGTCCCAGGCCTTTTGCGTGATGACCATGGCGCCCACGATGGGCGCCCAGTTGATCTCCAGCATGTGCCGCGCGGTGTTGAACACCTGCCCCGCCAGCGCGAAGTACGGCGTGGAGGGCACGACGTTGATCATGCCGGTCTGCAGCGAAGGCAGGATGTCGGCGGTTTCCAGCGGCACCGGCGTGTAGCCCAGCGTCTTCATGATGGCCTGCTGCTCGGGCTCCGAGCCCCAGGTGAAGAACTTCATGCGCTTGTAGTCATCGGGCCTGAAGGCGGCTTCCTTGGAGAAGAAGCGCACCCAGCCGGCATCGCCCCAGCCGATGACCACGAAGCCCTTGTCGGCAAAGCGCTTCTCCATGGCCGGGCGCATCTTCTCGCGCACGTGGTCCACCTCGTCCCAGTCCTTGAACAGCAGCGGCAGGTTCTGCAGTGCCGCCACCGAAGGCTCGATCTCGCGCAGCCCCACCACGCTGAGCAGTGCGCCCTGCAACTGGCCGATGCGCATGCGGCGGGCCATTTCGGCTTCGCCACCCTGGCTGCCGTCGGTGAACACCGTGAAGCGCGCGCCGCCGCCCTGTGCGGCGCGCCAGGTCTCGCCCAGCTCCAGCAGCGACTGGTGGTAGGGCGAGTTCTTGGGCACCAGGCTGCCAATGCGGACCTGCGTGGTCTGCGCGGCGGCGGGCAGGGGCAGGCCCAGGGACAACAAGGACAGTGTGGCGGTGCGGCGGTTGGTGTGGTTCATGCAAAGGGTGTGGTGATGGCGGGGGCGGCCGCCTCCCGCGGGGCTCTTGCGCGGTGGTCGGTCGGGGCGGTCAAAAGCGGTCGTCGGCCGTGTCCAGCAACCACTGCGCGCGTTCGCGCATCACGGTGCTGGCCAGGTCGCGTTGGCCGGCGGCGGCCTTCAAGGCTTGCTGCAGCAGTTGCTCGAAGCCACGACGGTCGCCGGCCGGTACGGAAATGGACTCGGCTTCGGACACCAGCACGCCGGCATTGCGGCCCTGCGCATGCGCGCGGGCGGTGTCGAAATAACGCTGGGCCTGGTTGACCTGACCGCCAGGCCGGGCCGCTTCAAAGCTGCCGGCCAGTGCGCTCAAGGCGCCTTCGCCATAGGCCGGTTGCAGCCGCCAGGCCAGTTGGGTCAGCTGCACGGCCAGGGGCAGGTCGGCCACGGCGTCGGGTTGGTCCTTGCTGAGCGAGATGGCGGCGCCCCAGGCCGCTGCGCCCCAGTAGGCCAGGGCCACCTGGTCAGCACCCAGTTTGGCCGTGCCCGCGGCCAGGGCCTTCGCAAAACCGGGTTGCTGCGCTTCCAGCGTGGCCAGCGCGTGGCGCTGCGCGCGCCAGTACAGCCGCGCGGCCCGTTCGCGCAGCCGTCTGGCGGCCTTGGCGTCCTGGGCTTCGATCTTGTCGGCCTCAAAGGCCACGAAGGCGTACGCGTACTGCGTCAGCCCGCTGGCCACGGCAACGGCAAGCGGGCCGTGGTCGGGCTGCTGCCGCAGCACCGACTCCGACAGCTTCAGGTAAAAGGCCGCGGCGTCCCGCGCCAGCTCCAGGTCTTCTTCCTGCGTCTGGCCTTGTTCGGCAAGGGCATCAGCCGTGCCCTTGAGCAGCAGCGATTGCGGCGAACAGGCCGCCAAAGGCAGGACCAGCAGCCAAGACAGGTGCGAAGACTTCACACGATGGGACTGTAGGTCCGCCAGATGAAGCTGCGGTGACACGGATGTGTCGGCCACATGCCAGGAGCCAGGTCACCGTCAATCGTCCGTTGCGGACCCGTTCTCGGTGTGCCGGTCGGGCTCGGTGGTGCGCAGGATCTCGTTCAGAACAGACGTGGCGTAGGTCCCCGCGGGCAAAGCGAAGGTCAGCACCAGTTGATGGGCTTGCGGCCACTCCCACGACAGGTCCACCGGGCTGGCCACCAGGGCGCGACGCTCCTGGTCAAGCCCGGCGTGTTCCATGCCGTCACACAAGGTGGCGTGGCGTGCAGCCACGGCGTTTTCCAGGGTTTGCGCTTCCTCCGTGGAGACCACGCGGCCCCGTCCCCAGAGCGGCCCGGTGGGCCGGCCCGACGCATCGATCACGTCGCCGGGCAGGGTCTTGCCCCAGAGTCCCTGCTGGATACGCAGCGCCAGCACTTCATTGAAGACGAAGGAGCGTACGGCCGACAGGTAGATGCTTTTCTTCTTCGGGTTGCGTACACGGATCTCACGCGCCAGCATGGCCTGCCCCTGCATGACGTTGCCGCCGTCAAAGCCGAAGCGCTGGGCACCGAAATAGTTGGGCACGCCCTGCGCCGCCATGGCTTGGAGATTGGCCTCAATGGCCGCCAGGGCGTCGCGGTCACCGGACACGTCACGCAGCACGATGCGGAACCGGTTGCCCTGCAGGTCACCGGGGCGCAGCTTCTTCACGTGTCGGCTCTGGCCCAGCACCTTGAATTCCGGGTGCTGAAGCAGGGTCAGGTCGGGCGTTTCGCCCTTCGGCAGGTAGACGCTGAACCACTGACGGGTGACGGCGTAGCGGTCCTTGAGGCCGGCATAGCCCACGTCCCCTTCCTGCACGCCGGCGGCTTCGGCCAGTTGCTGGGCGACGAAGGCGGTGTTGGCACCGTTCTTCTCGACGTCCAGCCAGATGTGTTCGCCCTGGCCGCAGGGCGGCTGCAGGGGCAGTTCGGTCACGATGAAATCCTCGTTGAGGCGTTTCAGCGTGGCGCTGGCGCCGCTGGCCGGATAAGCAGTGGGCCACTGCGGCAAGGTCGTGTATCGAGTGTCGGTCATGAGCGGTCTGACGGCACCGGTTGAATCTGGCGCCAGGCGGTCTGGCCGACCAGGGGCAATGCTGGCAGGCGATTGTGGCCCGTCCTATCCGCAGGCGCCGCCGTCAAAGGCTTCGCCCTTCGCCCACGTCCGCTAAGGATCAACTTGCGGTAGGCCTGCAGCACGCCACGTACCGGTCCACGTGTTGCGGCATGTGCTTGATATCAGGGTTGCGTTGAACCCAGGCGCCTGCAAGCGTCAACGGGGCCTTGGGGCCGCGCTTGCGTCAGAACAGCTTGCCCACGTTCAACAGCGTCAACACCCCCAGCACGGCGAAGATGGCTGCGGCGATGCCGTGCACCAACTTCATGGACACCTTCTTGGCGATCTTGTCGCCCAGGAAGACGGCGGGCACGTTGGCCAGCATCATGCCGAAGGTGGTGCCCAGGACCACGGGGACGATGTCGCTGTAGCGCGCGGCCAGGGCCACGGTGGCGATCTGCGTCTTGTCGCCCATCTCGGCCAGGAAGAAGGCGACCACGGTCGTGCCGAAGACGCCGAAGCGCTGCTGGCCCGAAGCGGCGTCGTCGTCGATCTTGTCCGGGATCAGCATCCAGCCGGCCATGGCCAGGAAGGACACGCCGATCACCCAGCGCAGGATGTCGGGCCCCAGGGCTTGCGCTACCCAGCCGCCCACGGCGCCCGCCGCCGCGTGGTTGGCCAGCGTGGCCACCAGGATGCCCAGGATGATGGGGACCGGCTTGCGAAATGCCGCGGCCAGCACGATGGCCAACAGCTGCGTCTTGTCGCCCATTTCACCCATGGCGACGATGCCGGTCGAGACGAGAAAAGCTTCCAACACGAACTCCGCGGGTCAGCACAAGAACGGGACTGCACGGCATCCCTGTGCCCGTCCGGAGGCCGTGCAGTCTAGACCTGCCTGGTGTTCCGGCAGCCGCAGCCTCAGAACCCGCCTTCCCGGTAGACCCTCTCGAAGTTCAGCATCAGCGGGCCCACCTGCATCTTGGCGCTGAACATCGTGCCGCGTGGCGCTCCGTGCCCTTGAGCGCCACACGCTCGACGAGCGGCTCGCGGCCAAGGCAGACAGCCACTGGAACCGGATGCGCGACTGGCAATGGCGCGGGTTCAACGCGCCCGCGCCTTGAACATCGCACCGTTGCCGTCGGCCTGCGTGACCCGCGCGTCGCCGACGGTCAACCAAGGCCTGCGAATTGGCACTGTTGACGACGCCCTCGAAGTCTCCCAGCCGACGGAAGCCATGTTCTTCGAAAGATCGGCCGCGCGGCTTGATTGCAAAGGCGGTCGAAATCGGCCGGCCGCTGTCACGCATCTTGCCCAGTTCACCGTCCCGGCCATTTCCAGTCATCCGATCTGCCAGAAATGTGCCTTGCCGACGACCGGTTCAAAGTACAGCCGCCTTCGATGGGCGGCCGCAAGAGTAGGCCCGAAGCGGATGGCCGCCTCTCCCACCGGCGCCCCGGGCAAGCGCCACCCGTACAGGCCGCCCCTAAACTGCCGCGA
>Ga0075163_10008988_pt1 | contig 13125 bp, 7 predicted proteins | sample JI1023141ADNA_FD_71478 | JGI IMG/M metagenome (GOLD analysis project Ga0075163, IMG submission 71478) | Wastewater effluent complex algal communities from Wisconsin, to seasonally profile nutrient transformation and Carbon sequestration -... | ecosystem: Engineered > WWTP > Effluent > Algae...
GATGGCTGGAAAAGATCCCGCGGCTATTGCTCGATTCATCGAGGCCTTCCGGTCCGTCACCGAGAACGAGGCGATTTCCGAAATGATTCAGAACAGCAAAAAGCGTAATTAAGGACTTTCTGCGTATTCCGGTGAAACCCACCGCTTGGTCCAAGGGAATGTATGCCACTCATTCCCTGCCAAAGTCGGCCATCTATCCCGATCCAAACCCAGCCAGCAGATCCGTCTCAAAGTCGGCCATAGAGTCCGAACTCTGTCACCAACCATCGATCCATGTTTAGCCAATACGCCGCTATCAGATTCGCATGCTCGGCGCTCTCGCCCCGAAGAGAGGGCCGTAGGCCCGAACGTAGGGGCGAGAGCGCCGAGCGGCGCCAGACCGGTTGGCGCCGGCTTTCTGCACCATGGCCCCTCTTGCGCAAACGCCTAGGTTTGCGTCGCTGGACAGGGGGCAATCAGCTGGTCAGTCAGCGCAGTCGAGCCGCCGGTCGGAACTGCCCCATCCGTTCCCATCGGCTGTACCTCTCGAGTGCAGTTATTGCGCGCTCGATCCGACCGTCAGTTCAACCCCAGCGCCTTGAACGCCGCCTGCCGGACATCACCGTAGAAAATCGGGTCGACATGCTCCAGCACATCAGGAGCGAGCTCAAGCACCTGTCGCTTGTTCCCTACTGGCAATAACGCGCGTTTCGCTCCATTGTCCATCGCGACCTGTAGAGGCTCAGCCAACGATCGAACTGGCTTGATATTGCCTTGGACACTCATGTCGCCCAACACGAGGAGACCGGGTTGTGGCTGCGCTTTACGGGTGATGCTGAAGGCCGCAACGAAGAATGCGACGCCAATCTCGGCCTCCACCCGATTTCCGAGAAGGTCGATGACTTCGACGTGGAAGTCAGAGGTATCGAGTTCCCGACCGATGCCGAAGGACACCTTATTCGCCTGCAGGTAGCTGAATGCGCGGCTGACGGACTCTTTCATCGTCCCGCTAACGCCCCCAGCAAGCTTCAGCTTGCCGGTGCCTGAAGACTGCGACACCTCCACGCGGTAGAGCCCAACAGTTCCGTCACTGCTGACTGACGCGGTATAAACAGTCCCCGGTGGCAACGGGTCCGCGGAGATGAGGTCACGTCCCCCTTGCTCAGGTACACCCACGAAGTGCTCCTCACCTGTAGCGCTGTCAAGGTAGCTGAAGCTGGTGTGGTGGTACTCGAAGCCACCCATTTTCTTGAGTTGCTCCTTTACGCGCCGACGGCCTTCGATCGCAAAGGCGAGGATTTCTTCGAGGTCCTCTTTAGAAACCTGCCCGTGGGGATGCAGGATCTTCATCATTGCCGACACCGTGCGACGCACCGCCTTGCGGTCGCGGGCGTTGAGGTGGCTCCCCAGCCCGAAGTGATGATCGATGACCTCGGTGAAGTTCGACTTGCGGAGCTCACGCAGCGCCTCGGCCAAGTAGTCGACCACGAATCCATAGTGATCCGTGAAATGATCATTCTGCATCTTCGGTACTTCCCAGCCCGGGAGGTAGAAGTGCAGGCGGTCGATGAAGGCCATGTCGTCTCGGATAATGTCCGGCATCGGTGCGAAGAGGTGCCCTGTCTGAACCATGACATCGATCGGTTGCTGCGTATTGCCGAAGAGCGCGATGCTGGCGTAGCCAGAGACCTCCTCCTGACCCCGTTGGTAGCGGCCAGACTCGCAGTAGGTTTTGAGCGTTGTGATGACCTCTTTTGGCATTTTCTGGAGATCAGCAACCTCGTCAAAACCGACGACATCCCAGATCTGAACAAGACCTTTCTGGCGGCCCGACATGTGCCCAAAGAGGTTTGCGACCGTGGTTCCGCCCGTGAGCAGCGACGAGTATGGCGAGAGCTCCTGAACTGCGTATGACTTCCCTGTGCCGCGCGGGCCGAGCTCGACGAGGTTGTAGTTCTGTTCGCACAGCGGTGCAAGACGCAGCAGGAAAAGGAGTTTGAGCCGCCGCTCCATGACTGTAGGCTCGTATCCCATACTGCGAAGGATGAAATCCATCCACTCGTCGGTAGTGAACTCGGCGCGCAGCCTGCGGTAATCCTCCAAGTCAAAAGCGGCGAGCTGGATGGGCGTCAGCTTGTCGATCCAGAACGGGTACTTGCCGCGATTCTCCTCGTCGTACTCGAAGCGCATGTCCACCTGAGCCCAAATCCCTCCGGTGAGCAAGCGATCGAAGTCCCGAACATAGTGGTCGGGAACATGCACGTACTTATGGTCGAAGTGGGAGAGCTCTGCCCAGTAGTCGGAATCGACCAGCCGCACCTTGACCTTGTCCAGGAATGTCCAGCGCTGCTTCTCCTTCACCTTGCTTTGAGCCTTCATCGACTCGTCAGGACGGATGTAGTTGTCGGACAGCGTATCCATGACAACCTGCATCCCCATCTGGATGGCCATCTCGTCCGACGACGCACAGTACTTGCCCAGAAGATACTCGAGGACGAAGACTGGCACGTTAGCGCCGACTTTCACCTTGCGGACAAGATCCTTGCGGACGACCTTGCCTGCAAACACGCGGTTGACCTTGTCGTCAAGGTCGTCTCGCCTCGCTACGGTCTCGTTCGTCATGGTCACATTCCCAGCTTCACGTCGATATCGCCGGACTGAGCGAGAACCGCATCAGTGGCGGGGTCCTGCGCGACAATCCGGATCTTTGTTACCTCATCCCGGGTGAGCATCATCGCTACATTTGCTGGCTTACCGGGCTGCAGCATCAAGACGCCAGAAGCTCGATCGAGCTCAGCATCCAACGCCATGCCACAGCGGCCGACTTCGAGCCCATCCGTCAGAAGGATGAGACGAACAGGCACCTGCTCCTGCGAGAAGAGCTCTGCCGCGACCAACACGCGCATACCAAACGTACGGTTGGTGAGCACACTGGGGTAGCCCTCGAGCGCAACCTTTGAGCCAGGCGCTGTCTCCGGCGCCCGGGCCGACGGCATCCGGAGCGTGACCACCGGGACAATCATTTCCTGAAGGCTCGGACCGCCGTGATGGAACGCCAGATCACCCCCAGCTCGGAACACAGCAAGCCCTTTAGGGAAGATGAAGTCGAGATCGGTTTCGTAACCGAGCTCCGCACCGGACACGCGGGTCGCTGCTGCGGGAGTGTGCGCACCGCGGCCGGCCCAGCATCGCCGATGCTGGTCCACCGTATCGCCCCCTGGCTTATCCATCAGCATGTCCTCTTCCTTGCGGATCGAGAACTGATGGCCATGGTCTGCGGTGATGACAAAATGCTCTACGCCAGTGCGGGCGAGCTTTCGAACTGCTCGGGCGAGATTGCCGATGATCGTGTCCATGATCTGCCGCGCAAGCAGGCCCCCATCCATCTCCCCAAGACCATCAATCGACTGCGACCTAACGATGGTTAGCGGTGCATCCGCGAGTTGCTTCTCCAGCGCTCGCGTCGATTTCTGCAAGAGCTCGCCAAGGTCGATGTCGACGGCTTCTGGGCGAACGGCTTTGAGATACTTCATCCGTTCCGAGAGCCCCGGCATGGTCGTGTCGCCAATCCGGGCCGCCAGTTTTGCTTTGTGGTCGATCACCGAAAAGCTCGAGGATGCGCCTGGCAGCAGCGCTGCCATGCCGATCGGCGTGATCGAGGGGAGCGCGCCCACGGCAGGCACAAGGCGGAGCTCCTGAGCCCCTTCGAGCTGCTCGACCAAGTCGGCTGCCATCTCGAAGCGCATCGCGTCAACAAAGAAGTAGGCAATGCGGCCGCGCACCGGCTCAACGAGTTCCGGGTAGATGCGGGTCTGGTGGAGAATCCCATTGACTGACCACCCGGCTGCGGCCAGCGCAGTCGTGTAACCCTGGGTCATCTCTTTCAGAAGCGCCTCATGGTTGCGACGAACCAGCCCAAGTGCTCTTTCGAGTGAAGGCTCAGGCTCGTCCTCGAGTTTCGCAACCCAGGACTCAAGCGCACGCTGGGCTAGGTCGGCCCGATACCAATCACTCGCGTAGCCTTCGACCCAGCTTTTCGGGGTACCGTTGCCCTTCTTGAGCAGCGGACGAGTAGTGGCAACCGCCCGCCCTAGCTCGGCCATCAAGCGGCATGTTTCCCACTGTCCGAGTCTGCCGAGACTGCGATCCACCCAGAAACTGCGTCGGCGGGCTAGCACCAAGTCGAGGGCGCGTTCGTAATGTGCGTCCCCGATCAGCTTCGCCGCATGTTCGAGCAGAACCGTTTCCTCGAAGCGGAAGGTGTCGATCGTTCCGAGTGCATCGGCATCGATCGCCAGCGCAGGGAGATTGAGCTCGCGTTCGAGCCCATCAGCTATCTCTGTATAAGCATCGGGATACTCGTGGCGAAGGCGTTCTGCAACATCACGAACCCGTTGCACCTCGTCCTTCGTCGGCGGTGTCGGGATCACACTCAGCTGACTAGGCACCTCGCTCGCAAGATCCGCGCGGAACTCGTTGATGAGTACGTAGCGCAGGGTCTGGTGCCGAGCCTTGACCAGGCTGGCATCGGATAACGAGAGGCCAAGGCGGGCCTGTACAAGCTTTAGCAACTCCGGCACCGCCTGTTTTGCCTCGAGATCAGCGTCCCAAGCATCATCGGCGAGCCAACGACAGATCAGCTCCTCGCTCGCCCCCTTACCGAGGACGAGCTTAACCAGGGATGCTGATCCGCCCTCAGTGCTGGTCGGATCGACCAAGAATTTCACGACGTCTTGATAGGTCAGCGATGTCGGCGCAAGCATCTCGTCAATGTCGCCATCGGTGTATCGCCGCCGTAGTTCGTTGCGTGCGAGCGCCCGCAGGCTGGGCTCGTAAGACCTGCCGGCGCAGTCGAGCTCGAAGAGTACATTCCAAACCTCCTTACCCTGCGCGGCATTCGGACCAGCCGGCGCCCGCAGCTTGCCCAGCCTCTCTTTGGCATAGCCGGGAACGTACACCAGGAGAGGCTCAGGGAATGGCGCGGCGAGGATTGGCTCGACAGCAGCCTTGAGGGCAAAGAACGAGCCGTCGAAACGGGCCAAACAGGCCGCCGTATCTAGGATGCGAACACGTGGGAGATTGCCCACGCCAGTGCTCACGACTTCAAGTTCCTCGAGAAAGGGTTGGAACTCCTCGCGCAGGTCGTGAAACATGACAATCCGTCGCTCGCGAAGAAGGCGGTCAAGCGTCGACGCGATCTGTTGATGGAGACCGTGCACTATCTGTCCTCCCCGTGTGCGCCCACGTGGTAGCGCGTGCCCCGCTTCTGTCCGCTGCGAATGACATCACCTCGATCGAGCAAGACGGAGACGGCTTTGTTCCAGTCCGTATCGGATAGACCAGTCGCGGTGAGGACGTCGGCTTTTGAAGCGCCACCGGCAACGCGGGCGATGGCAGCCTTGACCGCGGTGAGAGTTGCCTCATCAACGATCGCCTCCGCAGCCGGAGCACGAGCAATGGCCGGAACAGACTTCGGCGCCGCGCCTTGCGGCGAAGAGCTTTTTGCCTTCGGTTTCCGCCCCTTACTCACTGCCAGTGTCGCGGCAGACAGCAGGTCCCTCAGTGCAGCTTTGACCGTAGCAGAGGTCCGCTCGTCAATGAGTTTCTGAACCGTTGTCTCATCGACTTGCTGCTTTTTCCAGGTGCCGGACGCATCCTCATGCCAGAACACTTCCTTTAGACCGTGGGCAATTGCGAGGCTGCGGTCGTCGACGCACTTGAGGACCACTCTTTCGGGCCACAAGTGCATGGCGAGGTGCGCCCAGTCGTACTCGCCACTGACAAGCTTGTCCCAAGCCTTCTTGCATTCGGCCTGCCAACTCCTGCTCTGCGGAACTAGCCGCCAGAGTGGTGCGAAGTTGAGGATGACCCCGTCGTCGAGGTTCGGCTTCCAGAGCGGCGCAACTCGCGCAATCTCAGTTCTGAGCGCACTTAGCTCACCGACAAGAGTCTCCTGCAGCTCGATCTCGCGCCGCGCAGCTGCCGAGGGATTCGCCCCCGCTTCCTGGGCGAGGCGGTCCAGCTTCGACTTCTCATGATCAAGCTTGCCGCCGAGAAAGTCGGATTCGAGAATCTGGAACAGTGTGTCGCTGGTCGCTCGGTGGATGTAGATCCAAACCGAGTACGAAGCCGACGCAGTCGCGAGTTGCCAGTAGATGGGCGCTTTGCGGCGGCTCTTGCTATAGCGCTTGATGTGCAGGTCAAAGAAATGACTACCGAACCAAGTGCGCAGATCCGACACTTCGAGCAACTCGGCCGCCTCGTACCAGCGGGCGTTGGAGTCGTCGAAGACCGCATCGAAAACCGATCGAACGGCGCCAACGAGGTCGCGAGAGTGTCCGGGGTCGGCAACGAGAATTCCATCTGCTGGGAAGTCTAGCCTGTAGCCTTCCGGAGGCAGCGCGAGGGGAAGACCATCATCGCCCGTTAACATCCCGGGTGAACAGACGGGCAGCGGGTCGAAAGGCTTGGGCTCGATCGGTGCGGCACGTTGGCCAGTTGCGAAGCGAACGTCAAATCGGCCAAACGCTACGCCTAATGCCCACGACAGCATCGAGGCGACCATCGGAGCCGCGTCGATCTCGACGACATCCTCATCGGCCTCATCGCCATCGTATTCGTCCGCAACGCCTCCATCGTCCTCAGTATTTGACCCAAATCCTTGTTCGATGTGCTTCCGGTCTTCAGCCGAGATGCCATAGAGACGGTAGGCGTGGTCGTCGATTTCCGCCGCGAGCGCGCCCAGCTTGGCCTGCGAGGCTAAAGCAACCTGCCCCCACGATTGCGCACTACCAATTAGGGTGTGGTCCTCCACCTGAAGCAGCGCCGGGAGCAGGAACGCATGGGAGTTTTCGGTGCAGGTATCGAGGCGACGCTTGAGAGACCAACTCTGTCCTGCAAGAGCACCGACAAGCGCGGCATCAAACTCAGTCAGGTCGGGCACCGGCGTCCGCTGTATGACTCCCACTTCGTAGGAGCCAAACGCCATTTGCATATCTACGAACGCGGCGAACGGTCGGCTGTTAGTGAGGGCTACCAGCGTCAGAAGGTGGCTTTTACTATTATTCTCGACGAAGGCCGCTGGGCCTTTATGGCCGAAAATGCAGCCTTCGGGCATTACTCGCATCGATAAACCGCCTTGCGTCCGAAGCGGCCAAGTAAGACCAGGGCGAAAGAAAAAATTGGCGGCAGTGTCGCGCAACATCCAAACGTTGGAGCGGACTTTCCCGGCATTATTCAAATTGTGTTTTATTTGTGCCCCGTCATCCCCCCAGTCCACGAGCAGGTAAACATCGGCATAGAACTGGGAGAACGCTCCACCCTTCGCAAAAGGAAACCAGCGGTTTGGGGCACAACTCGGTTGAACCTCCGTCGCGAGCCTTACGAACCGAAAGTCATCTGCAGTGGCAAGGCCCTGCTTCACCGTGCGCTCCCTCCCCCCGAAATGAGGGTGTCTGATGAAGCAGGCCCGGACGGCATCACCAGCCCAGTATGCGAAAGGTGAACGCGGCACTTTACCGAAAGTTGAAAGGTCGACCTCAAATCTCACCGGACTTGCGCCGCTTGCTGCCTCGCGAATCAGCGCAGCCTTCTCATCGACCGTCGCTTCGATGGCACGTATGAATACCGTCTTCATCAAAGCATCTCCCCATTGCGTTTGAGCGGCACCCCGCCTCGTTTCGCAAGCCCGAACCCAAGCCGATAGACGTCCGGCACGTCAATGCGTCCGCTCCTCATTAGCCGAAACACTCCCAACCGTACCAAATCTTCACGCACCCCAGCCGCACCTTCCGACAAGTGCGCCGGAAGCAGCCACGGCTGATCGCCATCGGAGCTAGCACGCCCAGCCTTGATCTCTTCCTGCTGTCGGACCCAGAGCTTGTCGAGCGTTCCTGCCGCTGCCCATAGCGAATCAGACTCTGCGCAGTCGAAGGGCACCTCGATCTGTCCGGACAGGTCCCTCAGTACCTCGGGCACCCACCAGTGCTCGGCGATCTCCTCCCGGCGGATGCGTGCTGCCTCCTGCACGCCGGTGTGCAAGCTGCGATAGTGCAAGGCGAAGCCGTGCTCGACATGGTTTGCCCTCGAATCCTGCGCTGCGGTCCGGAGGGCGATGAGGAAGCTCCGGGGGGTAACCTCGCCATGCGCATCCGCCAAGTGATTGGGGAGCCAGGTATAAGGGAAGCCCTTGCGAGGCCCCTCTCCCATGAAGGGTCCCGTGAGTGCATGGAACAGTGTCTCCTGGACCTTGGGATCGAACTGGGTCGCCGGCGGCAGACGCCACACACCGGGGGCACTCAAGGATTCATTGAGCCCCTCTTTATTCACTACCTTCTGGAAGACAAGCTCCCGGAAATCGGGCCCCTGAACTTCATGATTGCCCAGAAGCTGCCAAAGCAATGCGTAGAGCTCCACGGTAAGCCACCGGAGGTCGACCTTAGAAGCCATAATCTTCGACGCATCCGGGAAGCGTCCGATCCGGCTGTCGTCAAACTGGTCTGTGCGCAGGAAAACCTTGGCCCGGATGCGGCGGAATGAACGAAAATCCAGCGCCACCTGCAGCAGGGCTTCGACGTGCCGAAACACGCTATCCCAGTCATTGGAAGTCCGGTCGATGCCGTCAAACACCACCAGAATGTCTTCATCGCGCGCCATTAGGGCGTGGTCGACGGCCTCCAGCAGTCGATCGATTTCCTCGGGGTGACCGATCACCCATTCGACCCTCTCGGGCCATCGGTCGATCGTGGGACGATGCGGGTCTTCATCGAGCACGGCCCACGTCATCACCGTCTTCCAGATCTCCCGCGGGCTGCGGCCCAGGGCAAGGAGCTGGTTGAGAACGTCGCGGCTCGGATATCGCTCGATATTCGAAGGCACTCCAAATCCCGGTTTCACCCGGGTTGATGCTTTGATTCGGGTGTCGGGTGCGAAGCGCTCAACCAGCGCACGATGCTCGGCATGCTGGAGCGCTTTCCACCAAAAGCTCTTGCCTGCCCCTCGCGAGCCAACGACTACGGGGATGTTGAGATTCAACGCACGAGCGTGAGATTTTGGGACGAAAAACTGGTGGACCGGGGGCGGCGGTCCGAGCTCGTTTACGGCATCCGAGGGTATGGCGTTATAGATGAGGGTCCTCAGCTCTTGGGGACCGAGGTGCTTGCCACGACTCATGGCGCACTCCCCTGGTTCAGCAAGACCTTGTCGAACCACTCGAGAAAGCCGCCGTAGGAAGCTTGAACAGGAGCGTCCTGCCACTGCTGTAACGGGTCAAAGAACGTAAGTCCCTCGTCCCAGAGTATCGCGCGTGGGAAGTGGTTTCCCTCCTCGGCGATAGCAGCAAAGTCTACGGCATCTGGCGGGGGCTCCTGCCCAGCCGCAACCCTGTCATAAACCGATTCCAAGAAGAGACTATAGGCCTGATCACGCAGACCTTCGAAGTATGCCTGCGTATTCTTACGCGGCACCATCGATCCGAGCATCCACAGCCGAGTGCGGAAAGCGCGGACGTTGGGATGGTCCTTCCAGTGCTGAAACAGGAACTCGTAGGCCGCCCACGTCTGGCGCGTGTCAGCCGCAAACAGAAGCGTGTCAGCACCCATTGCTAGTACGGCCGCCGCACTGGTGTCATGAAGACCTGTCCGGCTGTCGAGGAGGACGACATCGGGGGTCTCCTGCGCTTCCAGTTCAGCAACGAGCCGTTGCAGACGCGCAGGCCATGGCTCCCGTCCGTTGGGTCCGCGCTCGAGATACGCCCGACCTAACTTGGCGAGGTACTCCTTGGTCTCCGTGCCAAAGGCAGGCACGACAGCAATGCGTCCGCTCGTGCCGTCCTGGAGTGAGCTCTCAGCGACCATGTCAGGGAGGATCTTGGCTCCCTCTCCGAGCGCGTCCTCCACAAACCAATCGACGATGCCGAATTTCGGTAGTGAGGGGCCGAGCAAGGTGGTACCAACGCCCGGTGATTCCAGATCCAAGTCGAGCACCAGCACGCGGTGCCCGTCGCCAGTCGCCTTCGCCTTCCTGGCGAGATGCCAGGAGAGCACGGTAGCGGTAGTGGACCGCCCCACGCCACCCTTCATTGAGAACAGGGTGAAGCGCTTCGTTAGAGGAGCCCCGGTGGGCGGAGACGCGCTCCACTCGGCGCCCATCAACAGGCGATCGTGCAGACAAACACTGTGGGTGCCATCAGTCCGAAGCACCGGCGCTGATTCGGCCGTCGGTAGCGAGAGTGTCGCGAGGTCCGAGCGGAAGAGAAATAGCTCCTTCTTCGGGTACGCATAGGTTCCGAGGGAAGCGACGACGTCTCGTGCCAGCTCCTTGAGCGCATCCTGAAAGACCGTTTTCGGGCGCGTGCCGGCCTCAGGACTATCCAGGAGAATGCGGATTCGCCCGTTGAGGTCACGTACAAGGAATACATCTTCCTGAAGTGCAGACAGGCATGCCTTGGCCAAGTCGGCGGCTCGGTTCAGAGCATCGTTGAAGTTCATCGGCACACTCCGTCAAGGACAGCTAACGCCAGGCTCTCGCGACACACTGTTGCGGCATTGCGGTGGTTCTTCGTCCTTTCAGCATTGATCGCATTGCTCAGCCAATAGCGCTGGTCTACCGTCCAGTCACCAAACGGATTGAGATGGGACAGCGACTCAACGTAGCGGGAAGCCAAACGGCCCTCGGCAAAACTCTGAAACGCCATCCAAAGCTCGGGCATGTGCACCTTATGGGCCCTATCGCGGGGGGCGCCCTGGTTCGTTACTTGCAGACCAAGCCCGACCATCACCGCCTTCAGTGAGCATTCGGCAGCAAGGCCATACAACTGGTCTGCGTTGGGGTAACGATTCGAGTTGAGAAGGATCTCTCCATCCATAAAATGCCGGTTCGAAGCATCTCGATAATCCAGGCTCATACAGAGGCCTCCTTACGCAAGCAGTAGGCAGCAACTTCGACCATCGCGCTATCAAGGACGCCTTGCCCGAGGTCGGCAAACACGATGGGTGGGGCCTCCTTCAGCAGAATCTCTTCCCGCCATTTTTGGAAGCTGGAGAGGAAGAACCCAGTTCGGGAGGTGATCGCACCGAGGTAACCACTAGGATGAAGCAGCTCAATGCCGCGCTCCACGAAAGCGGCGTAAATGTCGTTCTTCGTACGGGGATAGGCCGACTCGAACTCCTTTTTCGCTGCCAAGCTCGCTGCGCCGAAAGGTGGATTCATCAGCACGACGTCGAAGTGCTTGCGGCACAGGTCAATGAACGCAATGCCCTGCGCGGCATCATCGGCGAAGAGTTGCCGCCGGACACCCACTGCAGCTGGCGCCCCAGCAACGTATTCTTGAAGCGCCTCGATGATGCGTTCCTCAGCCGAGTCGAAGAAGGACTCGTCCGAGATCCCCGATAGATCAAACTCTAGCTGATGACTGCGAGGGCGCTCGAAACCAGGAAGACTGTCCTGTGTCGCACGCTGTGCCTGAACGAATTGCTGACGGGCCTTGGCGACCGTGCTCCTGATGGCGCGGTCAATCTTGAGTAAGGAGCCAAGCTCACCCGCAAGTTGCATCTCGTCAACCATCCGCTGGAAGAGCTCCCCGAGCACATTCGGTCGAAGTGTCGCGGCAAATTCGGCCACCATGCTCCGATCTCCTGGCATAGGTTCCGCGACGACAATGTTCGTTCGCCCAATAATCGGGCGCTCTTGAGCCGCGACCTTGTGGTCGTTGTATGCGCGCTGGGCGCGCATCCATAGTGCGAGGGCTGCGATCTGCGCCGCGCGCGGGTCGATATCGATGCCGTGAAGGTTGTGACGGAGAATCAGTTCGGGTACCACACGGTGCAAGGCTGACTCGGACTCGTAGTCTTCGCGGAGCGTCCGGCCGGTGACCTTGGATTTGGGTGCGCCCTCAGTGCGCCACGCTTCCTCGTAGATGCCGAGGAAACTGCGCGTCGGGTCACCGGCAAGCAGGTCAAACGCGTAGAGAAGGAAGTGACCGGAGCCGCAGGCGGGATCCAGCATGCGCAGATCGCGTGGATCCTTCAAAGCGCGTTTCTCGAAACCCTCCTCTGACTTCACCAGGTAGTCGAGGTAGGTGAGTTGCGTATCGGCGCCACGCATCTCGCACCAGGTTCGACCAAGCGAGTTGTCAGTGAGAAACTGTACGACGTACCGTGGCGTAAAGAACTGATTGCGGACGGCCAGCTCGCGGCTATTGCGCGGCGCCTGGCTCTCAGCACGCATCTGGCGCCGCTCGTCCTCCCCATTGAAGTACTGGTAGACCCAGCCGATGGTTTCATCCTCAATCCATACGGAAGCGATCTCGGGGTCGTTCAGGGCAGCCAGAAGATCGTGCAGCGTCTGGCGTCGTGGCCATAGAATAGTTGCAGCGTCACGCCGATCGAAAAGCGCACGCACTTCCTGCGCGATCTCGTCGAAAATGGTTTCAACGTAAAGCCGGTAGCCCTTGTCGGGCAGCGCCACGAGCCCGGGCGCGAGGGCGATGTACTCCTTGAAGCCGGCCGAGTCTTCACCCCGCGAGATGCACTCCTGCACAAGCTTTCGCGCCTCGAGCATCTTCAGGGCGACGAAGCGATTGAGCGTGTGAAAGGCTGCCTCGCGCAGGTAGGCTGCGACGGCACCCGCAGACGTGATGCCCAGGGAGCGCTTGTGAGCGACGGCGGCCACAAGCTTGTCCCAGATGACTCGCTCCCGAGGAGACAGGTGCGCCCCAGGGGCCAGCGGGATCCGCCCGTCCAGCAGAATGTCGTAGCGCCCCTCCAACTGCTCCCGAAACTCCTGCTCGAGAAGCCGTCGTGCTTGCTGGGTGAGGCGCTCCAGCTTCTGTCGTGTCTCCTTCTCCACGTAATACTCCTACTGAATCCAGACCTTCTTGCCTTCGCCGAGCAACTTCTCGATGCGCAGGCGAAGCGCGGCGATGGCCGCTTCGAGTTGCTCCGGAGTCTCTACACGCCCGGCGAAGAAATCGCCCACGTTGATGGTAACGAGGCAGTTGCCCTCGATTAGCTCCATCATCTGCTGAAGTGCAGTTCTCAGGTGCTGCGGGCATGCGCTCAGCTCAGAACGCAGGAAAGGGATAGTCGCGGACGCGGGCACGCTGGCCAATGCTCGACTTTCGATCGGTGCGGAGACGCGTGCCTGCTG
>Ga0075163_10008989_pt1 | contig 13124 bp, 8 predicted proteins | sample JI1023141ADNA_FD_71478 | JGI IMG/M metagenome (GOLD analysis project Ga0075163, IMG submission 71478) | Wastewater effluent complex algal communities from Wisconsin, to seasonally profile nutrient transformation and Carbon sequestration -... | ecosystem: Engineered > WWTP > Effluent > Algae...
TTCTACGACGCGTATTATCAGCCGGGCAACGCGCTGGTCGTGGTGGTCGGGTCGCCGGCCGCCGCCGAGGTCAAGGCCGCCGTCGAGCGCCACTTCGGCGCGATCCCCGGCGGGCCGCCGCCGCCGCGCCCGGCCGACGCCGCCCCCGAGCCCGAGCAGACCGCGCCGCGCCGCGAGGTCGTCGACCCCGGGCAGATCGGCATCGTCTTGGTCGGCTGGAAGATCCCCGAGGCCAAGCACGTCGACGTCTACGCGCTCCAGCTCCTGTCGCTGGTGATGGGCGCCGGCGAGTCGTCGCGGCTGCGCCAGCGCATCAAGGCGCCCGATCCCAAGGCCAAGCGCCCGCTCGGCGTCGAGGCCGCGGCGCCGATCCTGGTCCGCGAGCACCCCGGGCTGTTCCTGGCCCTGGCGGTGTTTCGCGACGCCGACGGCGCGCCCGCGATCGAGGCCGCGATCGCCGACGAGGTCGCCAAGATCGCGGCCAAGCCGCCGGCCGCCGACGAGCTGCGCAAGGTCAAGAACCAGGTGCTGTCGTCGTTCGTGTTCGGGCTGCAGAGCCCGCGCGGGCTGGCCGCGCAGATCGGCCAATCGTGGATCCTGACCGGCGACCCCGGCCAGTTCCTGCGCGACGTCGACGCCATCGAGCAGGTGACCGCGGCCGATCTGGCGCGGGTCGCCAAGACCTACCTGACCCCGGCGCGGGCGACCACGGTCGTCGTGCCGGTCCGGAGCACGCCATGATCCGCCGCTGGTTCGCGCTGCCCCTCGTCGTCGTCGCCTGCGGCCCGGGGCCGGGCCGCGAGGTCATCCCGCGGCTGCCCGGCGACGGCACCGCCAACGTCGAGCCGCCGCCGGCCGAGGCGCCGGTGGTCAAGCCCAAGGATCCGTGGGCCGGCCGCACCGATCTGATCACGCCGCCGCCGTCGCCGCCGCCGCGGGCCCTGGCGCTGCCGCCGATCGAGCGGTGGACCTTGCCCAACGGCCTTCAGGTCGTGGTGGTCAAAGACGATCGCCTGCCGACCGTGGCCATGCAGCTCGTCGTGCGGGCTGGCGCTGGCGATGAGCCGCCCGGGCTGGTCGGGGTCGCCGAGCTGACGGCCGATCTCTTGCCCAAGGGCGCCGGCGGCAAGAGCGCGCTCCAGATCGCCAAGGCCATCGACTTCGTCGGCGGCACGATCACCGCCGACGCCACCCTCGAGACGACCTGGATCACCTGCGCCGCGCTGGCCAAGGACGCCGGCACCTGCCTGGGCCTGGTGCCCGACATGGCGATGCGGCCGAGCTTCCCGGCCGACGAGCTGGCCTACGCCAAGCAGGTCCAGCTCGCCGAGGTCGGTCGGCGCCTCGACGACGCCGGTGCGCTGGCCAACGCCCACCTGCAGAACCTCCTGTGGGGCGACGATCACCCGCGCGGTCGCGTGGTGTCGGCGGCGTGGGTGAACGCCCTGCGCCGCGAGGATCTGATCGCCTGGCACAAGGCGTGGTTCGCGCCCAACAACGCCACCCTGGCGATCGCCGGCGCGGTCGACGTGCCCAAGCTCAAGGCCGAGATCGCGCGGCGCTTCGGCGGCTGGAAGAAGGCCAAGCTGCCGCCGCGGCCGCCCCAGGCCGAGCCGGCGCCGCGCGCCGCGATCCGCCTGGTCGACAAGCCGGGCCAGACCCAGACCGAGATCCGCCTCGGGCAGCTCGGGCTGCGCCACGACGACCCGCGGTTCTTCGCGACGCTGGTGTGGAACGACGTCCTGGGCGGCGGCGGCTTCGCGTCGCGGCTGATGACCGTGGTGCGGTCCGAGGCCGGCAAGACCTACGGCGCGTCGTCGAGCTTCGACCGCAACCTCGAGCGTGGCGCCTGGGTCGCGACCACCTTCACCCGCACCGGAGAGACCCTCGAGACGGTGGCGCTGGTGCGCGGGGAGCTGGAGAAGATGGCGGCGGCCGGCCCGACCGACGACGAGGTCGCGGCCGCGATCGCCCACCTGGCCGGCGGCTACGCCCTGCGCATGGACAGCGCCGACGATCTGGCGGCCGCCCTCATCACCGCCGATCTGCACGGGCTGTCCGAGGCCTACGTCGCCAACTTCCCGCTCCTGGTCGGCAAGGTCACCCGCGACGAGGCGGCGGCGGCGGCGGCCGAGCTCTTGACCCCCGACAACCTGGCGGTCGTCCTGGTCGGCGACGGCGACAAGCTGGCGCCCGTCCTCGAGGCCGTCGGCATGCGCTTCGAGCGGGTCGAGTTCACCAAGCCGATCGGCCCGCAGCCCGGCGGCGGTGAGCCGGCCGCGGTCGACCCGGCCAAGATCGCAGCCGGGACCAAGATCCTCGACGCCGCGATCGCCGCCAAGGGCGCCCGCATCACCACCCTGAAGGCGCTCAAGATGACCGCCTCGGGGACCTTGGTGACCCAGGGCCAGACCTTGCCGGTCACCTTCAAGCGCACCCTGGTCCTGCCCGACAAGATGCGCATGGACATCGAGCTGGCCAAGCAGTTCAACGTCGTCCTGGCGGTGACCGCCGGCAGCGGCTGGCAGAGCGGACCGGGGGGCCTCGACGATCTGCCGGCGGCCCAGCTCGCGGCCCTGGCCCAGCAGCGCTTCATCGACGGCGAGCTGATCCTGGTCAACGCCAAGGGCCCCGGGGTCCTGGCCGCGCTGGTCGGCACCGACAAGGTCGGCAGCGCCACCTGCGACGTGGTCGCGGTCCGCAGCCCCGACGGCATCGAGGCGCTCTTGCTGATCGATCAGAAGACCAAGCTCCTGCGCCAGACCCGCTACATGAACGGCGCCGCCGAGGCCCGGGAGACCTACGACGACTACCGCCTGGTCGACGGCCTGCAGATCGCCCACAAGCGGTCGAGCGCCGGCGGCGATGAGAAGTCGGAGCTGACCGTCGAGTCGGTCGAGATCGATCCCACGGTCGACCCGGCCGTGTTCGCGAAGCCGAAATGACCGCGCGCCGTCTCGCCGTCGCCGCCGCGGTCGCGGTCGCGGTCGTGGTCGCCGGGCTCGGCCCCGCTGCGGCCCAGGTCGGCCGCATGGGCCTGATCGAGGCCACGCCGGGCGTGACCCCGCCGGTGGTCGAGCTCTACACGTTCGGCCGCGGCGCGCTGATCTTCGAGAAGTTCGGCCACACCGCGCTGTGCCTCGACTACCAGGAGCCGGAGCGCGAGACCGCGTGCTTCAACTACGGGGTCACCGACTTCACGATCCCGGGCGCGACCCTGACCTGGCGCTTCATCCGCGGCCAGCAGGTGTTCTTCGTCGAGGCCATCCCGCTGCGCGGCATGCTGCGGTTCTACCAGCGCGAGGATCGCACGATCTGGCGGCAACGCCTGCCGCTGTCGCCCGAAGAGGCCCGCGCTGTCGAGGCCACGCTCCTGGGCGACCTCGATCCCAAGCGCGGCTCGTACATCTACGATCACTTCGTCGACAACTGCACGACCCGGCTGCGCGACATCATCGATCAAGGCTCGGGCGGCAAGCTCAAGGTCGACTCGGGCCGCCGGTTCCCGCAGACCCTGCGCGAGATGGGGCGGCGCGGCCTGGCCGAGCTGCCGCCGCTCATCGCCTTCGCCGACTTCGCCCTCGGGCGCTACCTCGATCATCACCCGACGATCTGGGAGGCGATGTACCACCCGTTCGTCTTGCGCGACGAGGTCGCGGCGCGGTTCGGGGTCCCGGCCGACGTCGTCTACCAGCGGCGCGGCCCGCCGATCCCCGACGACGGCCCGACCGGGCGGCCGTGGGCGCTCCTGATTGGCCTGCTCTTCGTGCTGCCGCTGGCGGTGGCCCGCGTCACCGGGCGCTTCGAGCGCGCGGCGATCGCGTTCGCCGCGGTCCCGGCGGGGCTCCTCGGGATCGTGCTGTGGACGGTGGCGATCGTCAGCACGATCCCGACCGTGCGCTGGAACGAGGCGCTGCTCTTGTACCTGCCGCTCGATCTCGCGCTGCCGTTCCTCGCGCCGGCCCGCCGCCAGCTCTACGCCCGGATCCGCCTGGGCATGGTGATCGTCGTGTCGCTCCTGCGCGCGGTCGGGCTGTTCTTGCAGCCGCTGTGGATCCCGATCGTGATCGCCTTCGCGCTCCACGGCCTCATCGCCGCGGACGTCCGCGGCTGGCTCGGTCGGCGCGCCGCGCGGTGACCAGCTCGTCGAGGGCGGCGGCGAGGGCGGCGCCGTCGCGCGCCATGCGCGCGTGGTTGTCCTCGGCGACCTGCTCGCTCACGTCGCGCGGCCGCGGCGGCGGACGGCCGGCCAGGGCGGCGAGCTGATCTGACGGCACCAGCATCGTGCCGCCGCGGCGCAGGCCGGCCAGGGTCTCGTGGCGGACCGCCTGGATCAGCGGATCGGGGGAGCGGCGCAGGAACGGGATCAGCCGCTGCGGCGTGGTCGCGTCGAGGGTGGCGTCGGGATGGAAGTCGGCCAGGGCCAGGACCTTGCCGAGCGGGCGCTCGCACAGCGCGCCGCGCCAGCGCCGGAGCGCGGTCGGATCGCCGTCGAAGTTCGGGACCACGCACAGCCCGACCACCGCGGTCGGGGTGGCCGTGAAGCGGGCCAGGGTGTCCTCGACGTCGTCGACCTCGCAGGCCTCGATCCACACCTCGCCGCGGGCCCGGGCCGGCGCCGCCCACGGGCACAGATCGTAGGCCTCGATGATCGCGATGTAGCGCTCGGCCCAGGTGCGCGCGTCGTCCCGCTCCGCGTCGTCCATGCGCCCAGGGTAGGGCCGGGGCCGCGCCAAGTCACCCGCGGCCGCGGTCGATCCGGCGCGGTCGATCGGCGCGGTCGACCGCCCGATCTGCGCTCAGCGCAGCGCGTACAGCGGCTCGAGGAAGTCGACCAGGCGATCGGAGTCGGTGCCGAGGGCGCGCAAGAGCCCGGCGGCGCGGTCGAGCAGGCGCCAGGTCCCGGTCGGTCCCGGGGTCGGCGCCGCCGGGGCCGGGGCGACGCCGCTGGCCTGGTAGACGTGGGTGAGCAGCGCCAGCGGATCGAGCTCGAGGCCGGTGTCGACCGACACCTGGATCAGCTCGGCCAGGAAGGTCGAGCGGAAGCTGGCGTGGAAGGTCCGCGCCGCCGGCGCCGGTCGCTCCTCGGCGTGGCACAGCGGGTACCCGGCCGCGCCCCAGGCCAGGAGCCCGCCCTCGAGGTGACGGGTCGGCCCGAGCAGCGGCGCCAGGGCGTCGACCGCCAGGCCGCTGCGCCGGCCACTGACGCACGACAGGACCACCGGGCCGTCGGCGCCGAGGTGGGCCAGGCGCTCGGCGAACTGCACCGGCTCGTCGGCGTAGGGCAGGAGGATCGAGCCGGGGATGAAGCCGAGCTCGGTGACCCGCTCCTCGGGCGGGCGCATGTCGACGATCACCAGGCCACGATCGGCCTCGAGCTCGATCGGAGTGAGGCCGATCAACATCAGAACACGAGGCTGGTCTGGCTCGACCGGGCGGCGTCGACGAAGGTCGCGACCCCGGCGTACTCGAGGTGCTGGTACGGGTGGAGGTCGCGCTTGGTGATGCCCATGACCGACATGCTCATCGTGCACGCCACCATGCGCACCCCCAGCTCGTCGGCCGAGCGCATGAGCGTCGGCAGATCGGTGATCTGCTGCTGGCGCATGATCGAGCCCATGATGCGCGAGCCGGCGCCGCCGAAGTTGAGCTTGCCGAGCTGCTGCTTGCGAGGGCCGCGCGGCATGAGCCACTTGAAGACCCGCTGCAGGAACGACACCTTGGCCTTGGGCTCGGTCGGGTTGGGCTCGTCGCCGCGCAGCGCGTTCAGCCCCCAGAACGTGAAGAACACCAGCACCCGCATCCCCGAGGCGGCGGCGCCGTTGGCCACCAACATCGCCGCCAAGAGGCTCTCGAGATCGTTGTGCAAGACCAGGAGCGTGCAGTCGGGGGCGTCGGCGGCGCGGGCCACGGCGGTGGCGTCGCGCGCGACCAGCGCGGTCGAGGTCGGGGCCGCGACCAGGCGAACCGCGGCCCGGCCGGCCCGCGCGTCGACCTCGATCAACTCGTGGCCCGCGCCGACCAGCGCGCGCACCGCCTCGTGGGTCGCGGCGGCGTCGGGCAGGAGCAGCTCGGCGGTCATCGCGTTGCCCATGCCGGCCACCGTGCGCACCGCGGCGATCGCCTCGTCGGCGGTGCGGGCCCGCCAGTCGAAGCGAGCCTCGTAGACCGCGCTCGACGCGCCGCGCGGCGCGGGCGCCGCCGCAGGCATCGGCGCGGGCGCGTCGACCGCCGCGAAGGCCGCGCTGGTCCGGATCGGGCCGGTGCGGCTGGCGAGCTGGAGCGTGACCCGCAGGGCCGCGCCGTCGCGGACCTTGGCCGCGATCGTGGCGCCGCTCGAGCGCGACCACGCCTCCACATCGGCCTCGAAGGCCGGATCGTCGGCGACGATCTCGACCGCGCCGCCGGGGTTGGTGCGGTTGTGGCGGGCCAGGGCCAGGACCGGCTCGGGGCACTGCTTGCCGCGGTAGTCGAGGACCTCGGGCGCGGTCGTGGCGCGCACCACCGGACCCGAGCCGGTGACGCGGCGGGCCGGGATGTCGACCAGCGCGCGCACCGTGCCGCCGTCGAGCTCGATGCGCTCGAGGCGGGCGCCGGCGTTGCGACACCAGGCGTCGAGGTCGGCGCGGAACGCCGGATCGTCGGCCAGCACCTCGACCAGGCCAGGCTGGGTGCGGGCGTGGCGGGCCAGCCCGAGGATCGGCTCGGGGCATTGCCGACCGCGGAAGTCGAGGCGCGGCGGGCCGCTCGCGCGCGATCCGGTCGCCGCGGCCTTGGCGGCGATCTCGATCACGGCGCGGTGGGCGGCGCCGTGGGGCTCGAGGGACACCAGGGCGGCGCCGGCGCTCCGGCACCAGCTCCGCACGTCGGCCGGGAAGGCGTCGTCATCGGCGAGCACCTCGAGGAGGCCGCCCGCGGGGGCGAGCTGCTTGGCGGCGCGGGCGGTGCGCAGCACCGGCTCGGGACAGGCCAGGCCGCGACAGTCGACGGTCGTGGTTGGGGACATGGCTCCTCGGACTAGCGGAGGCCGGCGCGGGCGCGCACCGACTGGATGAAGGCCGCGCTCAGATCGGCGATCAGCGAGGTGGGATCGGTCAGGTCGCCGGTGTCGCCGAGGGCGGCGATCATGGTCGCCAGCGCCTCGACCTCGCGGACCCGCGCGGCGCGGGCCAGCCCGGAGATCCGCTCGGCCAGCCGCGGCAGCTCGGGCGCGCCGCTCGCCGCCTCGAGCTCGAGCAACAGCTCGGGCATCGCGCCGAGGAACGACTCGTACGCCGCGGTTGGCCCCGAGCCGGTCGTCGGAGGGCCGGCCGCGGTCGGCTGCGAGCCCGACAGGTAGGTGCGCGCGGTCGCCAGGGGCACGCCATCGGTCTGCGAGACCGCGGCCGCCGCCGCGTGGGTCGGCGCGGCCCGGCGCGCGCGCAGGGTCTCGCCCAGCTCGATCAGGCGGTACCCGCCGCCGGGCAGGCGCACGCGATCGCGAAACGGCACGTCGTCCCACGCCACCGGCGCGGTGCCGAGGGCGACCACCAGGACCGGCACGTCGGGGAGGAACTCGGCGAGATGAGCGTGGATCGCGCCGGCCCGCGGCGCGGTCAGGCTGGCGTTCACGACGATCGCCGCGAACTCGCCCTCGGAGCGGGTGGCGCGCCGCGGATCGCCGGTGACCGCGATCCGCACGCCGTAGGGCGCGAGCTGGGCCCCGACCTGGGGCGCGATCGCCTCGGCGCCGTCGACGATCAGGACCCGGCGCGCGACGCTCTTGGCGTGGGGCGTGACCAGGGCGTCGAGCTCCTCGAGGATCTCGTCGAGAGACGGTCGCATCCCCGGCGCCGGGTCGAGCAGGCCGCGGATCAGCGCGGCCAGGCCGGCGGGCACGTCGGGGTTGACGTCGTGCGGGTTGGCGCCGAGCTGCCAGCGGTTGGTCTCGGCGACGATGTCCTCGGGGGCGACGCCGGCGAACAGCTCGTGGCCGGTCGCGGCCCAGTACAGGAGCGCGCCCAGGCCGAATAGATCGGACGCGGTCGTGGTCTCGCCGCGGAACTGCTCGGGCGCCGAGTAGCCCGGGGTGCCGGCGGCGAAGTCGGCGTCGCTCGAGTCGAGCAGCGACGCGATGCCGAAGTCGACCAGCTTGACCAGGCGCTGGCCGTCGTGGTCCATCGTCAACATCACGTTGTTGGGCGACAGGTCGCCGTGGCGGATGCGCTGGGCGTGGACCGCGCGGACCACGCCGACGAGCTGGCGGAACAGCGGCACCAGCTCGGCCACCGCCATCGGGTGACCGGCCAGGCGCTCGAGGCGGCTGCGCAGGATCTCGCCGTCGATGAACTCCATCGCCACCGCGGGGGCGCCGTCGCTCGTGCGATCGACGGTGTAGACCGTGCACAGGTTGGGGTGCTGGAGCCGGGTCGCGGCCCGGACCTCGGTGTCGAAGCGCGCCAGGATCGCGTCGCGCCGCGGCGACTCGAGGAGCGCCCGGCGCAGGACCTTGACCACCGCCAGCCGTCCCAGCCCGAGCTGCTCGGCCAGGTAGGCGGTGCCGAACCCACCTTCGCCGAGCACCCGCACCAGGCGAAAGCCGCCCAGCTCGACGCTGCCGCAGCGATCGACGTCGATACCTGTTCCGGTCGGGCGAGGGGGACGGCGGTTGGGGTGCATCGGTACGGCAGGGACGGGGGAGGGCCTCAGCACGCGCTGACGTCACCCCGTCGGATGAACTCACCACACTCGCGGGGTGACGCGCTAGCCGGCGACGGGTAGCGGCGGGGAACCGGTCGGTCTGCCGATCTCGCGCCGGCGTGGCATGCTGGTGGCAATGCTGGTGGCAATGCTGGTCGCAATGCTGGCGGCTGCAACCGTGGGCCGCGGACGCTGTCGATCGATCATGCGCGCGCCCCTGCTCCTCGTGCTCCTCGTCGCGGTCCCCGCGATCGCTCACGCCGGCGGGGGCCAGGCGCGCGGCAAGCGCAAGCCGCGGCCGGCGCCGATCGACGTCGCGGGCGCCGTGGCCTCGGGCCAGGCGGACCGGCTGTGCGCCGCGGCCCTCGACCTGGTCGCCGCCGGCCAGCACCCGCGGGCCAGCTTCCTGATCGCGCATTGCGCCGAGGTGCCGGCCCGCGCCGAGGCCGCGCGGGCGGCGCGGATCGCGATCGCTCGGCGGGCCACCGCCGAGGCCTGGTCGCAGGTCGAGATCGGCTTCCGCGGCGACGCCGTGGGCGCGCCGGCGACCGTGCGCATCGACGCCTTCCCCGACACCCCGGTGGCGGTCGGGACCTGGAAGCTGCCGGCCGGCCGCTACGCGGTGAGCGCGCGCGTGGGCGACGGCGAGCTCCGCGCGGAGCTGACCCTGGAGGCCCACAGCCGGGCGCTGGTCTTGCTCGAGATGCCGGTCGCCCCGCCGGCGGCGCCGGCCCGCGCCGGCGTGATCGATTTCGGCCGGGACGAGGGCGGGCCGATCGCGGCGCCGATCGTCGGGCCGCCGCCCAAGGCCAAGCACGAGTCGCTCCTGCCGGCCCGGTTCCGCGCCGGCCTGCGCGGGCGCTAGGCGCGCGAGGCGCGCGGCGCGGTCGAGCGGGTCACCAGCGCAGGACGTCGACGGCGACCGCGGCGGTCGCGCCGACCCCGCGATCGAGATCGCCGAGGTCGGCCAGCCAGGCGGCGATCCGCAGGTCGACGCGATCGAGCCGGATCCCGCCGCCGATCGCCGCGGCGAAGCCCAGCTCGCTGTCGTGGTCGGCCAGGTCGCCGATCTGGACCGACGTGCGGGTCGCGACCATGCCGACCTCGCCGAAGACGAAGCCGGCGACCCGGCCGAGCCGGGCCGCGGTGTAGCGGGCGCCGCCGACGATCGGCACCTCGAGGAGGCGGGTGGCCACCGGGCCGTCGACGACCTGGCGGTGGAGCACGACGGCGATCCGGCCGGTGACCTCGAGGTCGGGGGCGAGCGTCACCGCGAGCGCCAGCCCACCGCCGGCGCCGCCGCCGGCCACCCGGTCCCACTCGGCGAACGGCACGACGGCGTCGGCCTCGAGCCGCAGGGTTCGCGCCGGCTCGGCCACCGTCGGGGCGACCCGCGCCGCGACCGCCGCGACCGCGCCGAGCGCCGCGAGACGGGCCTTCATCCCCGGCACGATACGGGAATCGGCGGTTGGACGGCGCCGGTTGACCTCCCGAAACCTCGCGGTCAACCGACCGGCCGCCTGTGGCATCCTCACCCGTGGGCGCCCGTGGGCGCCGCCGCGACGTGGAGCGCTCGTGCCGCCGCCGGGAACCGCCGAATCACCGCTCGCCTCCGACCTGACTCCGACGCTGGGACCGCGCGTCGGCGCCGGGGTCGCGCCGCCGCGCGAGGCCTTGTCCACCGACGAGGCTCGGGTCGACGATCGCTACGAGCTCCTGGCCGAGCAGGGGCGGGGCGGGCTAGGTCGGGTCATGCGGGCGCGCGACCGTCGGCTGGGTCGGCTGGTGGCGGTCAAGGAGCTGCTCCGCACCTCGGAGCTGGGGGAGCAGCTCTTCCTGCGCGAGGCCATGATCACGGCGCGCCTCGAGCACCCGGGGATCGTCCCGGTCCACGAGGCCGGGCGTTGGACCAACGGCGACCCGTTCTACGTGATGAAGCTGGTCTCGGGGCGGACCCTGAAGGAGGTCCTGGCCGCGGCCACCACGACGGCCGAGCGGCTGGCGCTCCTGCCGCACCTGATCGCGGCCTGCGAGGCGGTGGGATACGCGCACAGCGAGCAAGTCGTGCATCGCGACCTCAAGCCGGCGAACGTGCTGATCGGCGAGTTCGGGGAGACCGTCGTGATCGACTGGGGCCTGGCCCGCGACCTCCGGGTGGTCGACGCGGTGCCGTTGCCGGCCCTGGGCTCGTCCCCGCCCAGCCTGTCCGCCACCGTGACCGGGCGCGTGATCGGCACGCCGCAGTACATGCCGCCCGAGCAGGCCCGCGGGGAGGCGGTCGGCCCGGCCGCCGACGTCTACGCCCTGGGCGCGATGCTCTACGAGCTCCTGGCTGGGCGGCCGCCGATCGAGGGCGACTCGGTGCAGGCGATGTTGGCCCAGGTCCACGCCGGCCCGCCGCGGGCGCTGGCGGCGGTGGCGCCCGGCGTCCCCGCCGATCTCGAGGCCATCGTCGTCAAGGCCATGGCCCGCGACGTCGCCGAGCGCTACCCGACGGCGCGCGAGCTCGCGGCCGACCTCAAGCGCTACCAGACCGGCAAGCTGGTGACCGCCCAGCACTACGGCACCTGGCGCCTGGTGCGCCGGTGGATCGTGCGCCACCGCGGCTACGTCGCGATGGCGGCCCTGGCGATGGTCGCGATCGCCGCGGTCGCGATCGCCCTGGTGTGGCGCGTCCTCGACGAGCGACGTGAGGCCCAGGCCCGCCGGGTCGAGGCCGAGGCGGCGCGCGCCGAGGCCCAGGCCGGCCAGCACGCGCTGGTGATCGCCCAGGCCACCGCCGCGGTCGCCAGCGATCCCACCACCGCGCTGGCCTGGCTCAAGCGCTATCCGATCGACGACGCGAGCGCGCCCGCGGTGCGGGCCCTGGTCGACGAGGCCGAGGCCGCGGGCGTGGCGCGTCACGTCTGGCCGCTCGCCGAGCGGCCGCGCGGCGCGGTCCTGGCGCGCGACGGGCGCTATGTCGCGATCGGCCAAGCGGACGGCCGCCTGCGGGTCTTCGACGTCGCCACCGGGCGGGCCCGCCAGCTCGGCGATGGCCGGGCCGCGATCACCGCCCTGGCCGGCCGCGCCGACGGTGGGCTGGCGGTCGGCGATGCCAGCGGTCGGGTCGCCGTCTTCGACCTCGCCACCGGCCGGCGCGTCGAGCTGGCGACCGTGGCCGGGGTCCGCGCGCTGCATCCGCTGGCCGATGGCGGCCTGGTCATCGACACCGGCGCCGAGCTGATCCGCTGCGACGCGACCGGGGCGGTGACGCCGCTGTTTCCCCCCGGGCGCCATCTCCAGCACCTGACCGCCGCCTGGGATGGCCGGGCCGCCAGCGTCCGCCTCGGCCACGGCGCCGACGGTGCGGTCCGACGCTGGCGCGGCGATGGTCCGGGCGAGGTGGTGGCCCGCGTGCCGGGCATGCCGCACCGCCTGATCGTCACCGACGACGGCGCGGTCGCGCTGGTCGCCACGACCACCGCGCTCCACCGGGTCGACCTCGCCACCGGCGCGGTCAAGCTCTTGCGCGCCCTCGACGCCGAGGTCAACCAGATCGTCCTCGATCCGGCCCAGCGCCGGGCCGCCCTGGTCGGCGGTGGGCCCGAGGTCATCTTGATCGATCTCGCCGACGGCGCGGTCGACGTGCTGCGCGGCCACGCCGACGGCGTGTTCGAGGCCGCCTTCGCCGCCGATGGCGCGCGCCTGGTCACCGCCGGCGACGAGGGCACGGTGCGGGTCTGGGATCTGGTCACCGGCGATACCCGCGAGCTGCGCGGCCACACCGACGACGTCCTCACGGTCGCGATCACCGCCGATGGCCGCACCGTGCTGTCGACCAGCTACGACGATTCGATGCGGTTGTGGCACCTCGACGCGCGGCGCGCCGTGGTCGTGGGGCACCTCGATCAGGTGCGCACGGTCGCGGCCCTGGGCGGCGATCGGGTCCGGGTCTTGAGCCTGGGGCAGGACGCGCGCCTGGTCGACGTCGATCTCGCGGCCCGCACCACCGAGCTGCGCTTGTCCGCGCCCGGCGTGGGGGTCAACGGCGCGGCCCTGACCCGCGACGGCTCCTACGCCGTGTTCCGCCGCAGCCCCACGGAGTACCTGCAGTGGCGCGACGGCGAGAGCCGGGTCATCCGCCTACCGGCGACCGCGGCCGGGGTCCGCTTCGCCCGCGATGGCGCCATCTTCACCGTCGACGATCAAGGCCGGGTCTGGCACGACGCGGGCGCTGGCGCCGCGGTCCTGGCCCAGGTCGAGCCGGGCGGCACCGTGATGGTCCGCGCCGATGGCGGCGCCGTGCTCCTGCGCGATCGCGAGCGGTTCGCGGTGATCGATCGCACCACCGGCGCCGAGCTGGACGCGCTGACCCGCGCCGAGCTCGGGCTGTCGCCGCTCGCCACCGCCGGGTTTCTGCCCGACGAGGCTCGGGTGGTGATCGCCGGCGACCCCGACGTCGG
>Ga0075163_10008990_pt1 | contig 13123 bp, 11 predicted proteins | sample JI1023141ADNA_FD_71478 | JGI IMG/M metagenome (GOLD analysis project Ga0075163, IMG submission 71478) | Wastewater effluent complex algal communities from Wisconsin, to seasonally profile nutrient transformation and Carbon sequestration -... | ecosystem: Engineered > WWTP > Effluent > Algae...
CTGTCGCCGATGGGTTTGATGGTATGTACAAAGGCTTGCACCCCGGCGATGCTGTACTGAACGCCGAATCCGGGGTCCTCCCAGGCAGTGCCGTTCCAACGGGCGATGTTGCCCAGCGCCGTGCTGCCGGACGCCGTGAAACTGCCGCCGGCGTACAGCACACCGTTGAACACCCCGACGCCATAAACGGTGCCGTTGAACCCTTCCCCGAAAGCGCTCCACGATGTGCCGTCCCAGCGGGCAATGCCGTTCACGGTTTGTCCGCCTGCCTTGGCAAAATTGCCGGACACGACCAGGTCGCCGTCGAAAGTGTCCAACTGGTGGGCGTACAGCACGGACGGGGTGCCGGGGATGGAACCGCTCAGCCCGCTGCCGAGCGAATCCCACTGGAGGCCGTTCCAGCGGGCGATGCCCGGCATGGTCTGGCCCGCCACGCGGTTGAATTCGCCGCTGATCACGATTTCGTCGCCGTATGGCAAGATGTCATAAATGCTGGAGTTCTGCCCGGCGTTGGGGTTCGGGTTGGCCCGGTACACGGTGCCGATGGTGCTCAGTTGTGTGCCGTTCCAGCGCACGACGTAGTTGGAGTCGGTGCCAAACTCGTAGGTAGCGATGTAGAGCACGTCGTCGATCACTTCGAGCGCGTGGCCCTCGTCGATGCCGCCCTGGGCGGCCTGCACCCATTGCGTGCCGTTCCAGCGGGCGACGTGCCCGGTGCTTTTGGAGCAAACGGTGGTGAAAAAACCGGTGGTGTGGACTTCATTCTGGAACAGGGCGAAGTCCACCACAAAACCGTTGGTGGAGCCTGTGCAAAACGGGGTAATCTGGGCCGTTGTCGCGGCAGCAAAGCAGAGAGAAAAGAGGACAGTAAAGGAATGTTTGATCATGGTTTCGAATTTGAGGTGAAAATATCCGGATGGCCTTTAATTCCATCCATAATTGTGTCAATATGTTCCCGTGAAGTGTGAACGCGCCTTCCCGCTGTGTGAACGGGTTGTTGGGCAGGGCGCTATCGGGTGTTTGGCGGCCAACCCGTTCATGCCGCCCGCACGGCTTGTGCGTTGATTCCCGTCGTTCGTTCGGCGCAACGGGTCGTCTGTATCTGACACGCATCTTCCTGCCTGGCATGGGTGTCTGTAAACGCCGCATCGATGCATTGACAAACACCATTCAAAAATTTTTCAACCCAAACTTTAGCAATCATGAATTACCTGTCTCCATCGCGAACGCTGTGGTTCGCCGCCTGTCTGTTGCTCGTTTTTGCCTGCAAAAAGGATGAAAAAACACCCGCCGAATTGCTCACTGCTACCACCTGCTGGAAAATGACCCTGCTCGAAGGTTATGACCCCTCGGTCAATCTGTGGGTGGCCGTTCCCGTTGAGGCTTGTGTGGCCGACAACTGTTTTACTTTCAACAGTGACCAGACCTTTGTCACCGACGAAGGCGCCTCGAAGTGCGACCCCGGCGACCCGCAAACCGCCGAAGGCGCCTGGAGCCTCAGCGACGACGGCAAAAAACTGTCGATCACGGACGACGGAAGCAGCGAAACCGGTACGCTGGTAACGCTCACGGCCGATAAACTGTCTTATGAGTTGTCCATCGATTCCGCCAAAATCCGGGTGACTTTCCGGGCAAATTGACACTGGAACGGGGCATTTTCCGTTTTGCAGGGTATGCCTTGCCTCCAAATTGGATAATTTTAGCCCCGTTACCATTTTGCCCGCCGGGCTCCCGCTTTTTTTCGTTTTTTTGTGGCAATGTTTGAGAAGAGTCATTAGGGTTATTGAGGGACATTAAGAGTCATTTGGGATCATTAAGAGTCATCGAAAGTCATTGATGCCCTTTATGACGACTATGATCCAAATGCCCCCAAATGACTCACCAATGACCCCTAATGACCCTCTAATTCCTTCACCACTTTCCACAGAAAATGAGATACCTGACCACATTTTTACTGTCCTTCGCTTTATTCACCGGCGCATTTGCCCAGACGAACAACCAGGTCGTTTTTACCTTCACCCACCTGGTGGGCGATGATACCCTTTCGCTCGACAAAACGTTTTTTTCTACTGCCACAGGCCAGTTGCTCAAGATTACCCGCGCACAGTTTTATATTTCGAAAGTAGAAATCGGCCAACCGGGCGGCGCCTACCTGCCACTGACCGACCGCTATCTGCTGGTGAATGCAGAAGAACCGGATGCCGAATACGATCTCGGTACCTGGCCTGCTGAAGCGGCCGAGGGTGTCAAACTGGGCATTGGTGTCGATCCAGAGCACAACCACCTCGACCCCACGACCTATCCGGCCGATCACCCGCTTGCGCTGAAAAACCCGTCCATGCACTGGGGTTGGGCGGCAGGCTACACCTTCATGGCCATCGAAGGGGAACTCGATAAAAACCTCGACGGCACGCCGGAAACGATTTTCCAGTTCCACAACATCGACGACATGCTTTACAAAAGCCTGGTATTGAGCGGGTCGGCAACCGCTGCCAACGGCGTTTTGCATCTCCATTTCAATCTCGATTATGCCAACCTGTTCGACAACCTAACACTGGCGCCCAGTTTTATCTTCCACGGCAGCGCCGCTCCCAACCAGCAAATGATGAACAACGCCGCCAATGCGTCCTTTGTCACTTTGAACGGCGTGCTGGAAACCGGCAATGTGTTGCAGAACTCGCTTTCCCTGTCGGCTGTGCCCAACCCGGCCAGTGCCGAAACCCTGATCCGGTATGAATTGCCGGCTACCGGCACGCTCGACCTGGTGCTGACCAACGGCCTCGGCCAGCCGGTTCGGTTGCTCGGCGGATTGCCGGGCGCAGGCTCCTGCCGCCTGACCACCTCCGACCTGCCGGTGGGTCTGTACCAATACGCTTTTTACGAAAACGGCCAATTGCTGGCGCGCAAGCAACTGGTGGTGCAGCACTGATCGGGAGGACATTTCAAAGAATCGGTTACGACCATGCAAATCCGTCCGTTCATCAGCATTTTGTTGATATTGTTTGCCTTGTTTTCCTGCCGGAAAGAAGCGCCTTTGCCAGCATCGCCGGAGGCGGACGGATTTGTTTTGAAAGTGCCACAGGGTTTTCCGCAGCCTGATATTCCAAAGGACAACCTGTTGAGCAGCAGCAGGGTGGCATTGGGCAGGCGCTTGTTTTACGACCCGGTGCTGAGCCGCGACAGCACGCGCTCCTGCGCTTCCTGTCATTTTGCCGGACGCGCCTTTTCCGACAGCACTGCCGTGAGTTTTGGCATCGAAGGCCGCGCGGGTGTGCGCAATTCGCCGATGCTGGCCAATGTGGCCTACCAGAAAAAACTGCTGCGCGAAGCCAATCTGCCCACCCTCGAAATGCAGGTGCTGGTACCCATACAGGAACACAACGAATTTGATTTCAACCTGGTGTTAATAACCGAACGCCTCCGCCGGATGCCCGAATACGTCGATGCAGCCAGGCAGGCCTACGGACGCGATCCCGATCCATTTGTCGTGACCCGGGCCATTGCGGCGTTTGAACGCACCCTGCTGAGTGGAGATTCACCCTGGGACCAGTGGTTTTTTCAAGGAAAAACCGATGCGCTTTCCGAGTCCGCCCAACGCGGGTACGACCTGTTCCGGGGCGAGCGCCTGAATTGCTCGAAATGCCACGAAGGTTTTTTGTTCACTAACCAGCAGGTGGCCAACAACGGTCTCTATGAAGTGTACCCCGACTCCGGCCGGATGCGGCTGACAGGGCTGGAGATCGACCGCGCCATGTTCAAAATACCCTCGCTGCGCCAGGTGGCCGTCACGGCGCCCTACATGCACGACGGGTCCTTGCCCACGCTTGCGGCAGTGATCGATCACTACGATTCCGGCGGATACGCGCACCCGAACAAAAGCCCGCTCGTGCGGCCACTGGGGCTTAGCGCAGGAGAAAAAGCAGACCTGCTGGCCTTCCTGCACGCGCTGACCGATACCGGGTTTTTAACTAATCCCGATTTTCGGGCGCCGGAATGAGCATTTTTTTCGGAACTGTTAAACCCTTCCGGCATTCCTTCGTCTTAGCATATAAATTGGACAACTTGCAAGCCCTGGTGACGAACAAGCCCGTGTCAGACGAACAGATTATGGAATTACTGCGCTCGGACCGGACGTTCGAACGCGGCTTCCGGCTGCTGATGACGCAATACAAGGAGCGGCTGTACTGGCACATTCGCAGGCTGGTACTCGTGCACGAGGATGCGGACGACGTGTTGCAAAATACTTTTATCAAAATTTACCGCGGTATTTTGCAGTTCGAAGGCAAATCGAAACTGTACACCTGGCTGTACCGGATTGCCACCAACGAATCCATTTCCTACCTGCAAAGCAAAGCCCGTCACGCATCGGCATCGCTTGATGACTCGGCGGCTCTGCTCGGTAATCGCCTGCAGGCCGACGAGTGGTTCGATGGCGATGAAGTGCAGGTAAAATTGCAAAAAGCGATTGCGCAGTTGCCTGACAAACAACGGATTGTGTTCAATCTTCGCTACTACGACGAAATGCCCTATGAGGAAATGTCGGCCATGCTCGATACCTCCGTGGGCGCTTTGAAAGCCTCGTTTCACCACGCGGTGAAAAAAGTGGAGGCAGCGTTCAGGGAAGAATGAACCGAAAAACAGAGGACATGAAAAAAGCATCGATCAACGACGAACTGGACGAATTGTCACCCTTGCTGCGCGATCTGAGCCGGCGGGACGACGGTTTGCAGGTGCCCGACGGATATTTCGACGCGGTGGAGGATTCGGTATTTGCCCGGATAGAGCGGGCAGAAAACCGCCGCAAAACGGTGCCCGAAATCAGGCACGGCGGACTCCGGGGGCGTTTCACCCGCACTCAATGGATGTGGGCGGCAGCGGCGGCCCTGACCCTGGTAATGGCAGCCACCTGGTTTATCCTGCCCAAGCCGGCCGATACCACGATTGCCGTTTCTCAGGACCTGACCGAAGAAGAAATAGAAGCCTATGTGCTTGAAAATATCCGTGACTTCGACGAGGCTTTGATTGCCGATGCTCCCGTGAGCGAATACCCGGCGACCGAATCAAAACCAGTGTCGCCTGCCGAACCCCAAACCAAAGACAACGACCCCGTAGATGACCTTTCGGAGGAAGAACTTGAATTGCTGCTCAAAGACATGAGCGACGAAGAACTCGAAAACCTGCTTAAAACCTGATTGGCCCGATTCACCGTTTTTCAATCGAATCGCACCATGAATTTTCAAATTCACGATCCATGTTTACTACCATGAAGCGCCTGTTATTGACCATACTGATCACCGGCACCTTTGCCGGGTTCGCACAAAGCCAGGAATTAGGTGACCGCGTCCGGGTGCTCCGGGCCGAAGTATATGCGCGTGTACTGAATCTCACCCCCGAGGAGGCCGAAAAATTCTGGCCCATTTTCAACGAATATGCCGAGAACAAGGAAAGCCTTCAGAAACAACTCAGGTCCGAAGGCGATCTCGACGGCATGAGCGACCAGGAAGTGGAGGACTACGTGAAAAAATATTTTGAAGTCCGGCAGAAGGAATTTGACCTGGAAAAAGACCTCGTGCAAAAACTGCGCAAGGTGTTGCCCGTCCGCAAAATAGCCAAGTTGCCCAAGGCCGAGCGCGAATTCCGCGAATCGCTGCTCAAACGCCTGCAGGAACTCCGGGAAAAACGGCAGGAACGCCGTGCGGGAGGGAAGAATTGAGGGGCATTAAGGGTCATTATAGTCATTAGGGTCATTCGGGGCCTTGTGGGGTAGTCGGGTGGCCGGACCTGAAACAAGAAATCCACGTTTGGGGGCGTACCCCGAACGTGGATTTCTTGTTTGGTGCCTGAAGCCATCGCGGTTTTCAGCGCGCAAACGGGCCGTCGAACTTGGGTTTCCAGGTTTCGGCGATGGCATAGGCGCGGAATTTGGCGTTTTCGGCGCCCGGTCCCGCAAAATGTTCGTCTGCAGTGGCCTGGAACAGTGCCACCCAGCGATCGAAATGTTCTGCTTTGAGCGGGTGTTTTTGGTGCAGGTCGAAGTGTTTCTGGATCGGATTGCCGCGATAGGTGTCGGCATTACCCAGCAAAAGAAATTCCCAGAAAGCGTACATCACCGGCAGGTGTTGCGGCCAGTCCACTTTGGCAATGTCGTTGAAAATATATCCGATCACCTCGTCGGCCCTGACTTTTTGGTAAAAGTGGTCGATGAGGGTTTTGACATCGTCGGAAGTGGTGATGTCCGGTTTGGTTTCAGGCCGATGCTCCATCCTTTCCTAGTATTTTACCACAATTTCCTGTAGCAGTTCGTTTTTTACACCCCGCGCCTGCATGGTCACCACGGGTTTGTCATTGACCCAGTAAATTTTCAGGATGCCAAAGTTTTTCTTCACGATCATTTCGCCCACGCGGTATTTGTTGGGTTCGCTGGTGCCGCTGCGGATGTGGGTCATGCCGCTGGAGGTAAAGTCGTAGAGCGGGTACGTGAGCCCCTGCATCTCCATTTTCGACACTTCCGTCATGTGGCGGTCGCCCGACAGGATGAGCAGATTTTTGGGTTTGGTCTGGCTGATGAGCGAGAGCAGGCGTTTGCGGGCATTGGGGAAATTGCCCCATTTTTCATGGCCGTGGTCGTCGGCGATCACCTGCACACTGGAGCAAAGGATGTTGAGATTGGCCTGGCTGGTGCGGAGTTCCTTTTCGAGCCATTTCCACTGTGCTTCGCCGAGCATGTCGCCGGTGGTGTTGGGGATGTAGCGGCGTTGTTTGGTGGGGTCGGGTTCGAGCGGATCGCGGAAATAACGCGTATCCATCACGATGACCTTGATGCGCTGGTTGCCGCTGCCAAAAGTATAGGAGGAGTAGGCGCCTTCGCGCTTGCGCAGCGGGCTGTTCATCGGCACATCGAGGAAGTCCATCAGGCATTTTTTTGCGCCTTTTTTGAACGGATAGTCCTTGCAGCCGTCGTTGATGCCGTAATCGTGGTCGTCATACACGCCGATCACTTGCGCCTTGGTGCGCAGTTTTTTGTATTCAGGGTTGGTTTTCAGGCGTTTGTAATGGGCTGCCAGCGCTTTCATGTCGGATGTGTCGGCATAGATGATATCGCCGAGCCAAACCCAGATGTTGGGGTTGTTGGCGTTCACTTCCGTCCAGAGTTGCGGCATGTTGATCTTGTTGCAGGAGCCGAAACCGATCACTGCCAGGCCCATGGTGGTGTCGACGGGTTTGGCGTGGTAGGCTTCCAGGTCGTGGACTTCGAGGTCTTCTGCTGCGGCAGCCGACATTTTGGCCTTGTTGGCCGCATCGCCGGCGGCAGGCTGGAGGCTGGATTTGGTTTGGCCGTCTTTTTCCTGCAAAACGTCCTTCTGGGATTTTTGGCCCGGTTTGCCTTGCTGCGCTTGGATGGTGCCGGACAGCATTATTCCGGCGACAAGGAGAACCAGCGAACTTAAGTTTTTCATAGATGGGAAAATGAAACTTCGGATTGAAAGGCGAGGAGATTTCATCTAACGAAGCGGTCGCGAAAATCGTACAAATCAAAACTTTACGTTTCGTTAAGATGGCGCTTTGTGGATTTGCGACGCACAATTGTCGCCAGGTATCAAAAAATATCCGCCGAGGCAACGGTTTCGTTGTTCGTTTCGCCACTATATTTACCAAAACAAATATCACGAGGCATGAAAACAATATTGCCATCCAGACAGCCGCTGTTCCTGCTTTCCATAAATAACGCCCTGCGGCTACTGTTACTGCTACTGCCGCTTTCCTGCACTTATACCATCAAAATCAAAGACGGTCCCACGGCATACGACCGCAAACAGTACGCACTGGCGGCGCCGATGCTTGAAAAGGAATTTGACAAGGCCAAAACGCGCACGGAAAAAGGACAACTGGCTTACGAACTGGCAGAATCGTATCGCCAGACCGGCCAGCACGAGAAGTCGCTGGACTGGTACAAAAAAGCCTACGACAACAACTACGGCGCCGAGGCATTGAAAGGCCATGCTTATGCGCTGAAACGACTCGAACGCTACACGGCAGCCCGCGACGCTTTCAAAAACCTGGGTATCGAGATCGGCTCGCCATACGAATACCGCAAAGAAATAACCGCCTGCAATGTGGCCGAGGGCTGGCTCAAGGAAACGCCGACCAATGGCTGGAAGGTGGAGGCCACGGCTTTCAACAGCCCGCAAAATGACTTTGCGCCGGTGTTTTTCAGCGACGGGCGCCTGGCCTTCACCAGCGACCGGGCCATGAGCAAAAGTGAAGAAGCCTACCAATGGACCGGCAACAAATTCATGGATATTTTCATCGTGGAGCCCGACGGCGCCAGCGCCCAGGTATTCGACAATTTCCTGAATACCAACGACAACGAGGGCACGCCTTGTTTCAACAGTCAGGGAACGGAAACTTTCTTTGTGCGGGCCAAAGGCGCCTACAAAGGCGATGATGCTTTCTGCAAAATTTACGTTTCGGAAAAAAATATGGCCGACGATGGCTGGAGCGAACCGGAGCCGCTGCCCTTCCAAAAGGAAAAGATCAACTACGTGCATCCGGCCCTGAGCGCCGACGGCAATACGCTCTATTTTGCCTGCAATGACCCCGAAGGCTGGGGCGGCTACGACCTCTATTCGGTGCAGCGCAACAGCAAAACCGAAACCGGCTGGGATGACCCGAAACTACTCAGCCGTAACCTCAACACCCCCGGCAACGAAGCCTTCCCCAGCCTCGATGCCGATACGCTTTATTTCGCTTCCGACGGCTTGCCGGGCATGGGCGGCTACGACATCTTCCGCACCTACAAATCCGACCGCAACGCCTGGGCGCCGCCGATCAACCTCAAATCGCCGGTCAACAGCGGCGCCGATGATTTCGGCTTTGTGGTGGACCGCAAACACTCCACTGCGCAAGGACAAAAACCTTCCAAACCGGGCGACCTCATCAAGGCAGGCTTTTTTGCTTCCAACCGCCCGGGCAGTCGCAACGACGACATCTATCGCTTCGAACAAAACGTGCCGCCGCCCCGCCCGCCCAAAATCGACACCGTCGCGACCAAACCTGCGGCTTATAAAATGATCCTCGAAGGGTATGTGCTGGAGAAAATTTTTGCCGATCCCGCCGACCCCAACAGCAAAGTTTTGGGGCGCAAGCCACTCTCCGGCGCCGCCGTGCAGGCCGAATTTGGCAGCAAAAAACAACCCTTCACCGTTAAGGATGACGGGTATTTCAAAATGGAACTGAGTGAAAACATGGATTACAATTTCATGGCCGCTTTGGAAGGCTATCTTTCCAACGGCGCGCGGTTCAGTACCAAAGGCATCGCCAGAGATCCGGCCAACCCGGTGCAGACATTCGAGATCGAAATCGTGCTCGACAAAATATACCGGAACCGGGAAATTGTGCTGGAAAACATCTACTATGATTACGACAAGTGGGACATCAGGCCCGATGCCGAGCCTACGCTCAATCGCCTGGCCGATGTGCTGAAACAAAACCCGGGCATCCGGATACAACTCGGCAGCCACACCGACTGCCGGGGCAATGACAACTACAACGAAGACCTCTCCCAGAAACGCGCCCAAAGTGCTGTGAACTACCTGATCTCGAAAGGCATTGATGCAGGCCGTCTATCAGCCCTCGGCTACGGCGAAACACAGCCGGCGGACGATTGCGCCTGCTCGCGCTGCACCGAGGCCGAACACCAAACCAACCGGCGCACCACTTTTAAGGTGACGGAGTAAGGGGCCTTTTTTTAGTTAAACCCAACCCTAAAGCCCGGCCGGGCGTCTTAACTATTGTTAAAACTTTCGTAAAGTGGTAGCTGACGAAAGCATGACATTTGCGGCGGGGTATAACTTTAGGTGAGCAAGGCGCTTATTCACATGCAAGAAAAATAATTTTGTTGCCGGTAAAATTCAATAAACCAGGCAACGCTTTCAGCCGGATATTCGCCTTGAAATCACATTGCCATACATAAACACAAATCATTCTTTCTTTCACCCTTTCAAAAAAACATGGAATCATGAAAAAAATCGGGACAACACTCGCGCTATTCGGCGCCATGCTGCTGGTAGTCGCCTGCAACAAGAAGGCCGATTTTGATTATCACTACTACACGCCGGAAGAGTTTGCGACCATCTCGCAGTACCTCAACCTGCCGGACTTACCCGATGATTATACCGTCAACTTCCCGGCACACCTGCGCAATGCTGGCCTGTTTCCGCGCCCGGTAGAGCGCGACAAAGCCGTGTTGGGTCGGGTGCTTTTTTACGACACCAAACTTTCGAAAGACGGCACGATCGCCTGCGCCAGTTGTCACAAGCAGGAGATCGGTTTTGGCGACGATGTGGCGTTCAGCCGGGGTGTATATGACCGCTCCACTGCCCGCAACTCCATTGCATTGGCTTCTGTCTCCAACTTCTCCGCTTACTACGGCACCGACCTGAACGGCACCCAGGCCATTCGTTTTTTCTGGGACAACCGTGCTGAAACGGCTGCCGAACAAAGCCAGGGTTCGCTGACCAATTCCCGGGAAATGGACATGCACATGAGCGACGTGGTCGCTGCCGTTCAGGCACAGGCGTATTATTCCCCGCTGTTCAAAAAAGCATACGGCGACGATTTTGTGTCTGCCGACCGGGTGAAAGAGTCCATTTCCAATTTCGTGAATGCCATCGGTTCGTATCAGAGCAAATTTGATGAGGAAGCCGGCAAGATCGACATCTATACCTATCCGGCCAACTACACCAATTTCAACGGCTTCAACGAGCAGCAGAACCGCGGTTTGAAACTTTACCAGGCCAACTGCGCGTCCTGCCACAGCCCGATCATGGGTCGCCCGATGTTGTTCAACGCCAGCAACGGCCTTGATGCCATCGTCGATCCGAACGACCGCGGCGTGGGTTATGTCACCGGTATCCAGGCGGATGAAGGCACCTTCAAAGTGCCAACGCTGCGCAACATTGCGCTCACCGGCCCCTACATGCACGACGGGCGTTTCAACACGCTGGAGCAGGTCATTGAATTCTACAATTCCGGCATCCAGGCACATCCCAACCTGCACGAAAACTTGCGCGACAATAGTGGTTCGCCCCGGCAGTTGAATTTTTCGGAAACGGACAAGCAGGACCTGGTCGCTTTCCTGAACACCCTTACCGACGATCACGTGAAAAATGATGCACGGTTCGCCAACCCCTTCAAATAAACCAGAACTACCCGATTGCCCGCCGCCCGAAGATTTCCATACGCTTCGGGCGGCAGTTTTTATGTGCTTTATCTTTCCAAAATGAAAATGCGATCCCTGTTACTGATATCCGTTTGCCTGGCGGCATTCAGCGTTTGCCTGTATGGCCAACACTATTATTATTCGCCCAATTCCATTCACAATCCCGTATTGACGAAAAAAAACGATGCGACGCTTGGCCTGGGAATGGGGTGGGGCGCTGATTTCAACGCGTTCGAATTGCACGGCACTTTCAGCCCTGTACCTCACGGGGCCTTGATGCTCAACGGATACATGGGTGGAGCTCAGGGAGTGCGCAACATGCAAGAACCGGGCGCCAGTTTAAGATTCCTGGAATTGGGAGTCGGCGCCTACTATCCTTTGGAACGTGGTTTTGCCAGTGTGTTTGCCGGGGCGGGGCAGGGGAACATGTACAACTACTACGGTGAAGAAAATTATTCCTCTTTTACGCTGCGCCGCTACTTTTTACAGCCATCCCTGATGTATCAGGACAAACATTTCAGGTGCGGTGTGGCGTTGCGCCTGTCCCGGATTTCTTATCCCAAAGGAGAATCTTCGTTTGACATTTCAGAGTACGAACTGACTGCTATCCGAAAAATTGAGTCCGATGCTCCGTTTTTCCTGCCTGAACTGGGCCTTACCGGCGGCTTTGTACTGCCCCCCTGCGTGATTGCGATCAACCTGACTTCGGTTTTTCCCGACACCCCGGGCCTCAATTTTTCGCGCTTCAACATGAACCTGATGCTGACGTTCGAACTCTCCAAATTCAGGAAAAAACAGAAGTCCTGACCTCCGCCGGTTCTTTATTCTGCCGGCGCCCCGATTTTAAATGCCAGCCCTCCAACATTGCGCGCGGCGGCATCGCCGGGGCATTTCACTTTTATTTCATCCATGAATACGGCACCACCGATGCTGTCCAGGGTACTCATCAACTGGAGTGCCTGTGACGAAAATTGCCCGCCATTCAGATTGAGCGTGGTGGGGTCTCCCTTTTTGGGCAAAACCGTCAGTTCGTAGCCGGTTACCTCACAAACGGCATCAAACAGGAAGTTTTCAAGAACAGCCTCGATGCCGGGCATTTCCATCAGGGTTTTGAAGGAAATATTGCGGCTTGTGAACCGCCCTCCCAGTTTGGGGGTCGGGTCGGGTACACGTTTTACGCGGTAGGATTGTTCGCTGAGCAGGGTTTCCTTCCCGCCTTGCAGGCGAAATATCCGGATCATTACTTCTCCCGGCTGGGTGACAAGCACCGTGTATTCACCATTGCTGCCGGTGATAGTGCCGGCGCCGACGAGGCGCGGCGAAAGTTCGGAAGCCGGTATGCCCGAGGCGGCAATCCGGAGCGGATTGTCCAGTCCGATGTAGAACACGTTCATTTTGAGTGGCGCTGCGGCCACTACATACGGCGCGGCTGGCACGAGGCTGTCGATGGATTCAGTGTTGGAGTCCGTGGTAGCGGATGGTTCGGCAGCGGCTGCCACGGGTTGTTTTTCGGGTTCCACGAGGCTGAAGGACAAGGCATCGCCTGCCAGTGCTTTTTCGGCAGGTTCCCACGCAGCGAAGATCAAAAAAAGCGGGAGCAGCAGGAATGTCAGCAAGTGGGAGCGGAGCGAACGTTTTGGAGAAATGCCTGCGATGCGCAGGATGCGGTCGGTAAAAGGACTTTTTTGCGTGGCGTTCATGGCAAATTGGTTGAAAGTGTGAATGTTTGAAATCTGGAGGTCGGTCAGGGTTTTGGCGTAGAGCAAGGGGTTGTCCGTGCGTTGCAGCACCAGGTCATCGCAGCAATATTCGCGGCGGGTGCGCATCTCGCGGGATATCAGCCAGAACAAGGGATGATAGAAAAAACAAACCTCTGCGGCCAGTTGAAAAAGGTTGACGAGG
>Ga0075163_10008992_pt1 | contig 13123 bp, 11 predicted proteins | sample JI1023141ADNA_FD_71478 | JGI IMG/M metagenome (GOLD analysis project Ga0075163, IMG submission 71478) | Wastewater effluent complex algal communities from Wisconsin, to seasonally profile nutrient transformation and Carbon sequestration -... | ecosystem: Engineered > WWTP > Effluent > Algae...
CAAGCCCGACTCGTCGCCGTCCGCCGAGCAGACCACGGAGCTGCTCGACCGCATCCGGTCGACGACGGCCGAGCAGATCGAGTCGACGTCCGGCGCGACGATCTACGTCGGCGGATCGCAGGCGGTGGCCGAGGACTTCACCACGGTGCTCGTGGGGGCGCTGCCGCTGTTCCTCCTGCTCGTCGTCGGCCTGGGGTTCCTGGCGCTCATGCTGCTCTTCCACTCGCTGCTGATCCCGCTCACCGCCGCCGTCACGTCGCTGCTGTCCTTCGCGGGCGCGCTCGGGGTGACGGTCGCGGTGTTCCAGTGGGGGGTCGCCGACTCGCTGCTCGGCGTGACGGGTACGGGGCCGATCCTGCCGTTCCTGCCGATCATGGTCTTCGCGATCCTGTTCGGCCTCTCGATGGACTACCAGGTGTTCCTCGTCACGCGCATGCGAGAGGAGTGGGAGACGTCGCACGACAACGCCGATGCGGTGCGGCTCGGGCTCGCCGGCTCAGGCCGGGTGGTCGTCGTGGCCGCCACGATCATGACGAGCGTGTTCCTGTCGTTCGTCCCCACCCCGCTCGACACCATCAAGGTGTTCGGGGTGGCGCTGGCGTCGGCGGTCATCATCGACGCCTTCATCGTGCGGCTCGTGCTCGTGCCGTCGCTCATGAGCATGTTCGGACGGGCGAACTGGTGGCTGCCGCGCTGGCTCGACCGGATCCTGCCGACGATCAGGCTCGAGTAGCGCCTCAGCGCTCCTTGATCACCAGGCGGGGCTTGGCCTCCATGTTCTGCAGCCCGTTCCACGCCAGGTTGACCAGGTGCGAGACGACCTCGTCCTTCTTGGGCTTGCGCACGTCGAGCCACCACTGACCGGTCTGGGCCACCATGCCGACGAGCATCTGGGCATAGAGCGGCGCCCACTTGGGGTTGAGGTTGTGCGCCCGGAACTGGTCCTCGAGCAGGTCGGTGACCTTGGCGGCGACATCGACGATGACGGTGGCGAAGGTGCCGGTGAACCCCACGCCGGCCGCCTCGTCATCGCGGGCGGCAGGGGCGTCGCGCACGAGGATGCGGAAGCCGTCGGGGTACTGGTCGATGTAGTCGAAGAGGGCCATGCCCGCGCGCTCGAGGAGGATGCGGGCGGTGACCTCGCCGCCGCCGTCGCCCAGCGCCTTGATCATGGAGTCGAGCAGGTAGGCCATCTCACGATCGACGGCGACGGCGTAGAGGCCCTCCTTGCCGCCGAAGTGCTCGTAGACGACCGGCTTGGACACGCCCGCCTTGGCGGCGATCTCCTCGACGCTGACGGCCTCGAAGCCCTTCTCGGCGAACAGCCGGCGGCCCACGTCGAGCAGCTGCTCGCGACGCTCCTGGCCGCTCATGCGCACGCGCTCGCGGCTCTCGGGGCGGCGCACCTCTCGCCGGGGCACGGCCCCGCCGGCCGCGGCCAGAGGGGTCACGTTGCTGGGCAGCGGCTCGGGGTCGACGGCGTCGTCGGGCTCGGGGGTCATGCGCGCGCCTCCGCATCGGCGAGCCCGCGCACGCGTCGTCGCATCGCCGGGTCCTTGAGCTTCGCGGCGATGCGCTCGGGCTTGGGCCAGCGGACGTCGGTCGCGAGGTGCAGCTTCTCGAGGAGGCGGATGACCTCGGCGCTCGCGTCGAACTGGCCGCGCAGGACCCCGTGACGGGCCGAGGTCTGGTCGATGTGGTGCAGGTTGTGCCACGACTCGCCCATGGAGGGGATGGCCAGCCAGGCGACGTTGCTCGACAGGTCGCGGGACTCGAACGGGCGCTTGCCGTAGACGTGGCAGATCGAGTTGATCGACCACGTCACGTGGTGGACGAGGGCGATGCGGACGAGGCCGGCCCAGAAGAAGGCGGTGAGCGCGCCCATCCAGGACCACGTCACGAGCCCGCCGATGAGGGCCGGCAGGAACAGCGTGGTGATGACGACCACGGGGAAGTAGCGGGAGATGAGGCGAAGGTCGTTGTCGGCTGCGATGTCCGGCGCGTACTTCTTGATGGACGTGTTCTCCTTGTCGAACAGCCACCCCACGTGCGCGTAGTAGAGGCCCTTGGCGACCTGGCGCCGTGACGTGCCGAACCGCCACGGCGAGTGCGGGTCGCCGACCTCGTCGGAGAACTTGTGGTGCTTGCGATGGTCGGCGACCCACTGGTCGAGCGACCCCTCGAGGGCGAGCGACCCCATGACGGCGAGCGTCACCTTGACCGTGCGGTTCGCCTTGAACGAGCCGTGGGTGAAGAAGCGGTGGTAGCCGACGGTGATGCCGAGCGCGGTCACGACCCACATGACCACGACGAGGGCCACGTCGACCCACGAGAGCCAGCCGCCCCAGGCCACGGGGATGGCGAGGGCCACCGCCAGCAGCGGCAGGACGACGAAGTACCCGATGGTGATGCGCATCCCCAGGCCGTTGAGCTGCACGGGCTCGTCGATGGGACGGGCCGGCTGCTGGGTCTCGGGGATCGCTGTCATGGAGCTCCTTCACGGCGCCGGCGCGCATGGTTACGCTTCCGTAGGTTACGGTCGCGTAGGTAGGGGCGTCAAGTCACGTCGCAGGAGTTCGCCGAGCGTTCACCGCCGCCCGTCTAAGGTTCGGCATGCGCCGAAGGCTGCGCCGGTCCCGGGTCGTCTAGCGGCAGGACAGCGGACTTTGAATCCGTCAACGATGGTTCGATTCCATCCCCGGGAGCTCGCAGGACCGCCCCGATCACCCAGCCCAGCAGGGCCCCGACGGTGTTCATGAGCACGTCGTCCAGGTCCGCCTGGCGGTAGGCGCAGGGGTAGAGCCCGAGGAGCCCGGTGAGCTGGAGCGTCTCGAGCACCATCGACGCGCCCAGCGCGAGGACGGCGGTGACGACCGGACCCCGCCGCGCCCCGATGGCGACGAGGAGGCCGAGCGGCGCGAACAGCAGGATGTTGCCGACGGCCAGGCCCAGCTCGTAGCGGGTCGTCGGCGACAGCAGGCCGGTCTGCACGAGGGCGCGTGCCGCGTCCCCGAGCATGTCGCCCGGGACCATGAGCCACTGCGACGACGCGGGGGACTGGCAGGCGACCTCGTCCGAGGACGGCAGCGGGAGGGTCGTGGCGGCGACGAGGACCGTGGCATAGACCAGCGATGCGGCGACGAGGACGGACCGGCCCGGTCTCAGGTGCACCACGCCAGCCGAGCCTACGCCTCGGCGGCGGCCGACCCGCCTACTCCTTGGACTCCCCGTTCCCGCGGTCGATAGGGTGAGCACGCCTTCCCCGGCCGTCGCGAGGCGTATCCTCGCCCGATCCGCTGAGGACCAGATGTGACCAGCGCTCGTCCGTCCGTCGTCGTGATCCTTGCGGCCGGCGAGGGAAAGCGGATGAAGTCCGCCACCCCCAAGGTGCTGCACCCTGTGGCCGGACGATCGCTGCTCGGCCACGTGATCGAGGCAGCGAGCGCCATCGAGCCGCAGCACCTCATGGTCGTCGTCGGGCACGGCCGCGATGAGGTCACGGCGCATGTCGAGGAGATCGCGCCCTGGGCGCTGACGGTCGTGCAGGAGCGCCAGGGCGGCACCGGTCATGCGGTGCGCGTCGCCCTGGAGGACCTCGCCGCCCGAGGCATCCCGACATCCGACGGGCCGATCGTGGTGCTCACCGGCGACACCCCGCTGCTCACGGGCGGCACGCTCGTCGGCCTGCTGCTCGAGCACGGCGACACCGGGGCCTCCGCCACCGTGCTCACCGCGCGCCTCGACGACCCCACCGGCTACGGCCGCATCGTGCGCGATCCCGACGGATCGGTGTCGGCCATCGTCGAGGACAAGGACGCGACCGAGGCGCAGCGCGGCATCGACGAGATCAACTCGGGGATGTACGCCTTCGCCGCCGACCGGCTCGCCGAGAGCCTGGCCGGCCTCACGACCGACAACGCGCAGGGCGAGGAGTACCTCACCGACGTGCTGGGCCTGCTGCGCCGCGACGGCGACACCGTGTCCGCCTCGCTCTGCGCGGACCCCTCCGAGATCCTCGGCGTCAATGACCGGCTGCAGCTCGCGGAGGCGGCCGCGATCATGCGCGACCGCATCAATGCCGCCTGGATGCGCGGCGGCGTCGCCATCCTCGATCCGGCGAGCACGTGGCTCGACGTCGACGTCGACCTCGAGCCCGACGTCACGATCCGCCCCAACGTGACGCTGCGCGGCCCGACCTCGGTGGCCACCGGCGCGATCCTCGGTCCGGGCACGACGCTGACGGCCTGCGAGGTGGGCGAGCGCGCCGAGGTGATCCACACCTGGGCCGAGCTCGCGGTCATCGGATCGGGCAGCAGGGTCGGGCCCTTCACCTACCTGCGACCCGGCACGGTCCTCGGGTCGTCGACGAAGGCCGGAGCGTTCGTCGAGATCAAGAACTCCGTGGTCGGCGATGGCGCGAAGGTGCCGCACCTGTCCTATGTGGGCGACGCGGACATCGGCGAGGGCACCAACATCGGGGCGGCGACCGTGGTGGTCAACTACGACGGCGTCGCCAAGCACCGCACGAAGGTCGGCGACCACGTGCGCATCGGCAGCGACAGCATGCTCGTGGCGCCGGTGACCATCGGCGACGGCGCCTACACGGCCGCCGGCTCGGTCATCACCGACGACGTCCCGCCGGGCGCCATGGCGGTGGGGCGCGCTCGTCAGCGCAACATCGAGGGCTGGGTCGCCCGCAAGCGCCCCGGCTCGGCGGCAGCGGAGGCGGCCGCCCGGGCCGACGGACCAGAGCACGACAACCCAACCCGACCAGCGTAGGAGAATCGGTGTCCGACCTGACTGTCCCGACCCAGAAGAGGCTGGTCCTGCTCGCGGGTCGCTCCTACCCGGAGCTGGCCGACGAGGTCGCCGCCCAGCTGGGGATCCCCATCTCCCCGACGACGGCCTACGACTTCGCCAACGGCGAGATCTTCATCCGGTTCAAGGAGTCGGTCCGGGGCACCGACGCGTTCGTGCTCCAGAGCCACACGACGCCGATCAACACCTGGATCATGGAGCAGCTGATCATGGTCGACGCGCTCAAGCGGGCGTCAGCCAAGCGCATCACCGTCATCATGCCGTTCTACGGATACGCGCGGCAGGACAAGAAGCACCGCGGCCGTGAGCCGATCTCCGCGCGGCTGATGGCCGACCTGTTCAAGACCGCCGGGGCCGACCGGCTGATGACCGTCGACCTGCACACCTCGCAGATCCAGGGCTTCTTCGACGGTCCCGTCGACCACCTGTTCGCCATGCCGCTGCTGGCCAAGCACGTGGCCGATCGCATCCCGCGGGAGGACATCACCGTGGTGTCGCCCGACGCGGGCCGGGTGCGCGTCGCCGAGCGCTGGACCGACGTGCTCGGTGCCCCGCTCGCCATCATCCACAAGCGCCGCGACCCCGACGTCCCCAACCAGGTGCGGGTCCTCGAGGTCGTCGGCGACGTGCGCGGCCGCGTGTGCGTCCTGGTCGACGACATGATCGACACCGGAGGGACGATCGTGAAGGCGGCCGAGACCCTCTTCGAGAACGGCGCCGCCGACGTGATCGTGGCCGCGACCCACGGGATCCTCAGCGACCCTGCCCGCGAGCGCCTCGCCGCCTCGCAGATCTCCGAGGTCATCGTCACCAACACGCTGCCGATCGCCGACGAGAAGCGCTTCGACAAGCTGACGATCCTGTCGATCGCCCCGATCCTGGCCAAGGCGATCACCGAGGTGTTCACCGACGGCTCGGTCACGAGCATGTTCGAGGACGCCCCGAACGACCCGGAGGCGTCGTCGCACTAGGTGGTCGCGGGAGGCCGTGCGGGAGTCCGTGCGAGAGCCCGCTGATGACGGGGTAGACTGTCGTCACTCCTCGGCGAGGGTGTGCTCCCAGCACCGTGATCGACGTGGTCGGCGCCCACCAGCGTTGCCGAGGTGACCGACGTAGACCCGAGGAGTTCTTGAAGTGACCACCGTTGCCATGACCGCCGTCTCCCGCTCCGACTTCGGCAAGGGAGCCGCCCGCCGGATCCGCCGCGAGGGCAACATCCCCGCCGTGATCTACGGCGCCGGAACCGAGCTGGTCCACGTCGCCCTGCCGGAGCACGATCTCAACCTCGCGCTGCGCAAGCCGCGCGTCGTGCTGTCGGTCACGTTCGACGGCAGCACCGTGCTCGTCAAGCCGCGCGACATCCAGCGCGACCCGGTCCGTCGCAACCTCGAGCACATCGACCTCGTGATCATCAGCAAGGACGAGGCAGCCGAGCGCGGCGCCATGGCCGACGCGATCAAGGCCGCCACCGCCGCCGCCGAGGAGGCCGGCATGGACGCCGCGTCCGCGGTGCAGGCGCTCGAGGAGGCCGTCGCCCTGGGCGAGGACCCCACCGAGGCCGCCAAGCACGCCGTGTCGGACGCGGAGCACAAGGCCGAGGAGTACTCCGAGGCCAACGAGGCGACGGCCGCCACCGAGGCCGCTGCCGACGCCGTGGCCGCCGAGGCCGCCGCACCGCAGCCGGAGTAGTCAGCGGCCGTGACCAGCCCCTGGCTGGTTGTCGGACTGGGCAACCCGGGACCGGAGTACGCCACCACCCGGCACAACGCCGGCTTCCTCGTCGTCGACGTGCTGTCGGAGGCGCACCGGATCCGGCTCGCCCGCCACAAGCGTGCGAACGCCCAGGCCGGCGAGGGCAGGTTCGCGGTGCCCGGCCCGCATGTGGTGCTCGTGGAGCCCCAGTCCTTCATGAACGAGTCCGGGGGTCCGGTGAAGGCGATCATGGCCTTCTACGGCGTCGAGCCCGCACAGATGATCGTCGTGCACGACGAGCTCGACATTCCCTTCGGTGCCATCCGCGCCAAGCTCGGGGGCGGCGACAACGGGCACAATGGCCTGAAGAGCATCCGACGGGCGATCGGCACCGGTGACTTCCTGCGCGTGCGGGTCGGCATCGGCCGCCCGCCGGGCCGGCAGGATCCAGCGGCCTTCGTCCTGAAGCCCTTCGGGTCCACCGAGCGCGCCGAGGTTCCCGAGGTCATGCAGCGGGCGGCCGACGCGGTCGAGTGCCTGGTGAGCGATGGACTTGAATCAACCCAGAACCGGTTCCACGCCGATCCGGCCTGACGCAGCAGAGAGGCACCGATGCCCACGAGATCCGACGCCGAGCTGTCCCGCGATGTCGCACGGCAGGCCGGCCAGCTGCTGCTCGAGCTGCGTGCCGGCTTCGGGCCCATTGACGACAAGGAGGCGGCCACGGCGCTGCGCAAGCAGGCCGACCGGGCTGCCCACGAGCTGATCATGGCCGAGCTGACGGCGGCCCGCCCCGGCGATGCCATCCTCAGCGAGGAGGGCAAGGACGACGACCGCCGCCTGTCCGCGTCGCGAGTGTGGATCGTGGACCCGCTCGACGGAACGTGGGAGTACGGCCAGGGCCGCGCCGACTTCGCCGTGCACATCGCCCTGTGGGAGCCGGCGGGCGCCGTGCTCTCGGCGGCCACCGTGGACCTTCCCGACCAGGGGCTCAGCCGCAGCGTCCTCGACGACGTGGGGGCGCCGCCGGCGCTGCCCACGGACCGCCCCCTGCGGATCGTGGCCTCGCGCAGCCGGCCACCGGCGACGCTGCCGCGGACCGTCGAGATCCTGAGCGCCCGCCTCGCCGAGGCCGGCATCACCGACCTCGGGGTCGAGATCGTGGACGTCGGCTCGGTCGGCGCCAAGGTCAACGAGCTCATCGCGGGCCGGGCCGAGGCCTACGTCCACGACACCGGCTTCTATGAGTGGGACGTGGCGGCGCCCTACGGCGTGGCCGCCCACTACGGCCTGGTGCCGTCGCATGTCGACGGCTCGCCCGTGCTGTTCAACCACATGCCGCCGTACGTCACCGACCTGGTGGTCAGCCATCCGGCCCTCGTAAGCCACCTGCGTGCCGCCCTGCAGGAGGCCGCGGCCCTGTGAACCTGTCCGCGCTCCTCGACTGCACCGACGACGAGCCGGCCTTCCGGCTCATCGCGGAGCTGTCGGCTGCCGGATCGGGCACGGTGGTCGAGGCGACGAGCGCGGTCCACCCCCTGGTCGTGGCGTCGCTCGTGGCCCATCGCCCGCAGGGGGTGCCGCTCTTCGTGGTGACGGCCACGGGCCGCGAGGCGGAGGACGTCGCCGCCGCCCTGCCCGGCCTGGTGCCGGACGCCCGCGTCGTGGTCTTCCCCTCGTGGGAGACCCTCCCGCACGAGCGGCTGTCGCCCTCGTCAGACACCGTCGGCCGTCGCGTCGCCGTCATGAGGCGCCTGGCGCACCCCGACCCGGCCGATCCCATGACCCTGCCGATCGACGTGGTGGTGACCTCGGTCCGCGCCTTCCTCCAGCCGGTCATCTCCGGCATCGGGGATGTCGAGCCGGTCCGGCTCGTCGCGGGCGACGAGGCCCCGCTGCACGATCTGGTCGCGCGGCTCGTCGAGCTGGGCTACGAGCGCAACGACCTGGTCGAGCGCCGCGGCCAGCTGGCGGTGCGCGGCGGCATCCTCGACGTCTTCCCTCCCACCGAGGAGCATCCGCTCCGCGTCGAGTTCTGGGGAGACACGGTCGAGGAGATCCGCACGTTCGCCGTGGGCGACCAGCGCTCGCTGGAGCTGGCCGAGCACGGGCTGTGGGCCCCCGCCGTCCGCGAGCTGCTGCTCACGCCCGCCGTCCGCGAGCGGGCCGCCGCACTGGCCCGGGTCCAGCCCGCGGTCGCCGAGATGTGCGACAAGCTCGCGCTGGGCATCGCCGTCGAGGGCATGGAGTCGCTCGCCCCGGTGCTGGCCGACGGGATGACCACCCCGCTCGAGCTGGCGGGGGCGGCCCACGTCGTGCTGCTGGAGCCCGAGAGGGTGCGCAAGCGCGCACACGACATCGTGCGGACGGCGACCGAGTTCCTCATGGCCTCGTGGCACAACGCGACCGTCGGCAACGCCACGCCCATCGACCTCGCTGGTGCCAGCTACCGCGAGCTCGGCGACCTGCGCGACGTGGCCCGGCAGCGCGGAGTCGGCTGGTGGCTCGTCACCCCGCTGCTGTCGGACGCCGAGCTGGACGACGACCTCGTCCCTGGCGATCGCATCCGGGTCCCGGCCACGGCCATCGAGTCGTATCGCGGCGACTCCGGGGCCGCGCTCGCCGACCTGCGCACCTGGGCCGTCGCCGGGTCACGGGTGGTCCTGCTCGCTGAGGGCCACGGATCGGTCGCCCGCCTGGTCGAGGAGCTCGCCGACGCGGGCGTGCCCGTGATGGAGTCGGTCGACCTGTCGGCCCCACCGGAGACGGGGGTCGTCACGGTGACCCGCGGCCGGCTGCTCCACGGCTTCTCGATGCCGGCATGCGCCCTGACGGTCGTGACCGAGACCGACATCGTGGGCCAGCGTGCGTCGACCAAGGACATGCGCCGACTCCCGTCGCGTCGTCGCCGGGCCATCGACCCGCTCACCCTGAAGCCGGGTGACCATGTGGTCCACGAGCAGCATGGCGTCGGCCGCTACGTCGACATGGTGCAGCGGGCCGTCGCCGGAGCCGAGCGCGAGTACCTCGTGCTCGAGTACGCGTCGAGCAAGCGCGGCCAGCCGGCCGACCGGCTCTTCGTGCCGATGGACCAGCTCGACCTCATCACCAAGTACGTCGGCGGCGAGGCTCCCACGGTGCACCGTCTCGGCGGGGCCGACTGGCAGAAGGCGAAGGGCCGGGCCCGCAAGGCGGTCAAGCAGATCGCCGGCGAGCTCATCCGGCTCTACGCCGCACGACAGGCGAGCAAGGGCTACGCGTTCTCGGCCGACACGCCCTGGCAGCGCGAGCTCGAGGACGCCTTCCCCTACGTGGAGACGCCCGACCAGGTCGCCTGCATCGACGAGGTCAAGGAGGACATGCAGCGGCTCGTGCCGATGGACCGCCTCATCTGCGGCGACGTCGGCTACGGCAAGACCGAGATCGCCGTGCGCGCGGCGTTCAAGGCCGTGCAGGACGGCAAGCAGGTGGCCGTGCTGGTGCCGACCACGCTGCTCGTCCAGCAGCACATGTCGACCTTCTCGGAGCGCTACGCGTCGTTCCCCGTGAAGGTGGCGGCGCTGTCGCGGTTCAATACCGAGAAGGAGGCCAAGGCGGCCCTCGAGGGTGTCGCTGACGGCACCGTCGACGTCGTCATCGGCACGCACCGGCTGCTCACGTCCGGCGTGCGGTTCAAGGACCTCGGCCTCGTGGTCATCGACGAGGAGCAGAGGTTCGGCGTCGAGCACAAGGAGCACCTGAAGGCGCTCCGCACCAACGTCGACGTGCTGGCGATGTCGGCGACGCCGATCCCGCGCACGCTCGAGATGGCCGTCACGGGCATCCGGGAGATGTCGGTCATCCAGACGCCGCCCGAGGAGCGCCACCCCGTGCTCACCTTCGTCGGCCCCTACGACGACAAGCAGATCGCCGCGGCCATCAACCGCGAGCTCATGCGCGAGGGCCAGGTCTTCTTCGTCCACAACCGCGTCGAGTCGATCGACCGGGTCGCGCGACGCATCGGCGAGCTCGTCCCCGACGCTCGCATCGCCATCGCCCACGGGCAGATGAACGAGAGCGCCCTCGAGCAGGTGATCGTCGACTTCTGGGAGAGGCAGATCGACGTGCTGGTGTGCACGACGATCGTCGAGTCGGGCATCGACATCGCCAACGCCAACACCCTCATCGTCGACCGCGCGGACACGTTCGGCCTGTCACAGCTCCACCAGCTGCGCGGCCGCGTCGGCCGGGGACGCGAGCGCGCCTACGCCTACTTCATGTACGCGCCTGATCGCCCCCTGACGGAGACCGCGCACGAGCGGCTCGCCACGATCGCCCAGCACACCGACCTCGGGTCGGGCATGCACATCGCGATGAAGGACCTCGAGATCCGCGGCGCGGGCAACCTGCTCGGCGGCGAGCAGAGCGGTCACATCGCCGACGTCGGGTTCGACCTCTACGTCCGCCTCGTGGGCGAGGCCCTGGCGGAGCACAAGAACGAGGTGCCGACCGGCCCGCTCGACGTCAAGGTCGAGCTCCCGATCGACGCGCACATCCCGGCCGAGTACGTCCCCCACGAGCGACTGCGGCTCGAGGCCTACAAGCGCCTCGCCGACGCCACGTCGGATGCCGATGTCGACGAGGTCGCGGCCGAGCTCATGGACCGCTACGGCCCGCTGCCCGGCACGGTCGAGTCGCTGCTCGCGGTCGCCCGCTTCCGGGTCCTGGCCCGGGCGTCCGGGCTGAGCGAGATCGTGCTCAAGGGGTCCGCCATCCACTTCCACCCGGTGACCCTGCCCGAGTCCGGGCAGATGCGGCTGACCCGCCTCTACCCGCGCACGCTGGTCAAACCGGCGATCCGTACGATCGTGGTGCCGCGCCCGACGACGGCCTCCTTCGGGGGGACGCCGTTGCGCGACACCGAACTGCTGTCCTGGGCAGCCGACCTCGTGAAGGCCGTCCTGCCCGCCGCACCGCCCCAGGAGAAGTCGTGATGACCGCAGCCCGCCGCCCGCGTCGTGCCCTCGCCGCCGCAGCCCTCATGGGCGTCGTCCTCGTCCTCGGGGCCTGCGCGAACCAGCAGCCCGGAGCGGCCGCCACCCTCGGTGACAGCAGGATCAGCGAGCAGCAGCTCGCGGCGCACGTGCAGGACATCCTCGCGGCGCAGGGGAAGCCCGTCGACACGCCCGACGCCTCCATGACCTCGCTCGCGCTCGGACGCATGATCGTCATCGACCTCGTCGACACACTGGCCGAGCGCGAGGGCGTCGAGGTGAGTCAGGGCCGCATCGACGAGCAGCTGGCGACGTACGTCGCGCAGTCCGGTGACCAGGCCGCCATGGAGGCCACGTTCGTCGAGCAGAGCGTCGCCCCCTCGCAGATCGAGTCCGTCATCCGCCTGAACATCCAGGCCCAGGACCTCGGCGTCGCGCTCAACCCCGAGGGCACGGCCGAGGAGCAGGGCCAGGCGGTGTTCGCGGCGGTCGGTGCGCTCAGCGACGAGCTCGACGTCACCGTCAGCCCGCGCTTCGGCACGTGGGACACGGCGACGCTCCAGGTGGGCCCCGTCCCCGACGACCTCTCGACCCCGCCCCTGCTGCAGCAGTGACCGACCCGGTGGTCCCGCGCACGGGGGAGCGCCTGCTTGCCCTCGTCGAGGTGATGGATCGCCTCCGGTCGCCCGGCGGCTGCCCCTGGGATGCCCGGCAGACGCATGCGTCGCTCGTCGAGTACCTCGTCGAGGAGGCCTACGAGACGGTCGAGGCGATCGAGACCTCGGATGACGCCGCCCTGCGCGAGGAGCTCGGCGACCTGCTGCTGCAGGTGGTGTTCCATGCCCGGATCGCGGCCGAGGCCGGGCCGGCCGGCTGGGACATCGACGATGTCGCCGACGGAATCGTGGCCAAGCTCGTCGCGCGGCACCCTCATGTGTTCGGCGACGCCGCCCCGTCGGCCACCACGCCGGAGGAGGTCGAGGCCAACTGGCACGCGCAGAAGGCGCGGGAGAAGGGCCGCGAGTCGGTGACCGACGGCATCCCCTCGGCGCTGCCCTCACTCGTCTACGCGGGCAAGGTGCTGGCCCGCAGCGCCCCGGTCGCCGATCGCGCGGGCACCCTGCCGTCGGCGTCCGCTGCTGCCGACGCCTTCACTGCCATCGAGTCGTCCGACGACTTCGGCGACCTCCTCCTCGCGCTGGTGGCCGAGGGCCGGGCCCGGGGGTTCGATGCGGAGTCCGCCGCGCGCGGTGCGGCCCGCCGACGCGTCGAGGCGATCCGCCGGGCCGAGGGCCTGGCATGAGCGTGACCGAGGGGTTCCGCCGGCTGGCCGGTCGCATCGTCGACGAGCTATTGGAGTCGGAGCCCGTCGCGGCGACCTGGCTCGGCGACCACCGCTTCGATGACCGCCTGCCCGACCTGTCGGACGTGCCCGGTCGCCTGGCGCGGATCGACGACCGCGTCACCGAGCTCGACGCCGTCGACGACATCGAGCTCGACGTCTCCGACCTCGTCGACCTCGAGATCCTCCGGGCTCGGCTGCTGCGCACCCGGTTCGAGCTCGGCGACCTCGCAGCCCACACCTGGGATCCGATGGTGTGGAACCCGGGCACGGCGCTGTACCTGCTGATGTCGCGCGA
>Ga0075163_10008993_pt1 | contig 13120 bp, 7 predicted proteins | sample JI1023141ADNA_FD_71478 | JGI IMG/M metagenome (GOLD analysis project Ga0075163, IMG submission 71478) | Wastewater effluent complex algal communities from Wisconsin, to seasonally profile nutrient transformation and Carbon sequestration -... | ecosystem: Engineered > WWTP > Effluent > Algae...
GGAGACCCGGGCGATTGAGGCGCTGTACTCGGTCATCCAGCGCATGACCGCGGAGCAGCACATCCTGTTTCAGAGCACGCTCGAGACGCCTCGGCGGGTCGCACAGGAGTGCAAGCAGCTCGTCGAGACCATGGGAGAAGCGATGCGGAGCTTCCATTCCATGATCGAGCTGCAGAGCATGTCGATGCAGACGATTCAGAAGCAGATGGAGCTCACCCGGGTGCCGCCCACACCGCCGCCCCCGCCAGACTACATGGGGCTCGGCAAGACGCTGCTGGAGATCCTCCGCGACCTGGGAATGAAAGCGATGGATTCGGGATACGTGCGCCGCCCGCTCCCCGCGCGAAGGAATCAGGAGCTTCCTGAGATCCTCGACGCTGAGTTAAGCCAGCCGGCGCAGAAGGCGCAGCCGGCTCAGTCAGCTCAGCAGGCTCCTGCTGAAGAAGACGATTCGCAGGAAGTTCAGCGGGCAGCAGAAGAGGGCGACCCCTCGCAAGGGGCCGACGAGTTGCGCCGGGTCCTTAATCGCATGGGTAAGGTAGACGTGTCCCGCGCTTTCTCCAGCCCGGAGAGCCTCAGGGACTTGCTCGCCGATATCCGAAAAGAGATCGATGAGAGTCGGGAGCCGACTGCCCAGGAACAAACCTCTGCTCCGCCATCGGTCAAGCCTCCGACGGTTGCCTGCGAGAAGACTTCGGGGACTGCCGCGAGCCGGGCGCCGGTGCCATCGAGCAAGCCGCCGCCCGCGGCTCCAGCCCAAGTGCCGCTGGCATCGACCCAGGCGCTGGTGCAGTCGAGTAAGACACCGCTGCCGTCGAGCAAGATACCGTCGCAGTCTGCTAAGGCGCCGCCGCTCGTCAGCTCGGGCAAAGCGCCGCCGCTCAGCTCTGGTAAGACGCCCATGCCTGTCGCGACTAGCCGATTCTCACCGGTGCCTTGCGCAGACGCTGCAGCCCCCATCCGTCCAGACACCGAGCTCGCTCAAGCAAGTTGAGCTATCTGCCGACAGCAGCTCGCAGCAGGGGCAGAAGCGCGGGTGACGTCATGGCGATCTCATGGGATACTGTGAACGCTGTTCTACCGTGCCGCGACTGATTAGGGGCTTTGTTCAGTGATCTGCTGTCGGTGGGTCTCTTACCGAGGGCCGTGTTGCGAAAGCGTTTAGGGAACTGTTTACAAAATCATAACCAAGTAAATAGTGTCATCTGGCATCAAGTTGTAAGTCCCGCTCCTGACTAACGAGCGCGAAGTTGGTACCCGACTACATTACAGTATGTTTGCTCCGCGGCATTTGGGAGCTGCGCATCGTCCATGGCAAAGAAAAGGGCGTGCGGCGGCGAACGGTCCATGCTCTACTCTCACGCGACACGCGCGTAGCGACTTTCAAGCTGGCCGACGGGAGCCGAGGTAGCTGGGGGGACACGCTGGTGACCGCGCAGTCTCTTCGCCATCCCGCTGAGGGCACATCGGTGCGATCCCACCTATCTGGACAGCGAGATCACGCTTGCCGCCGCCATTGAAATCCACCCCAATAGCGAAAGGCTGCCAAATGAGAAGGTTGCCTTGCTTAAGCGATCAGTTCATCGACGGAGAGCGCTCGGGCTAAGGGGGTGATCGGTCTTTGACAGCGTGTGGTGAAAGTGTCCCTGTCGCGCTTGCCAACCCTCGCCCCCTTTTGTTTTGCCTCAGCCGAAAGTTAACAGGGCCTTTTCCGTGGTAATGACACGGTCTGGAGTTCGCTGTGAGCAAAGACAAAAACAAGCGAACCCGACATTATCGAACCCTCTCCGTCAAAGCGGACTTACTGCGCAAGCATCATGTTGACAAGGTACCCATCAGCGACCTATGCGACCAGAAACCGCTGCAGCCTAGCGTCTTTTACTCCTGGCAGAGGCACCTGTGGGACCACTCCTCAATGGTCTTCACCGAAGCCAAGCCCTCTTTTCGCGAGCAGGAGCTGGAGGCCCAGGGGGCCGCCCTGCGCGCCAAGCTGGCCAAGAAGGAGCACGTCATCGCCAAGCTGTCCGAGGAGCTCATCGAAGCAAAAAAACAGCATGGGGCCCCCTGACCCGACGCTGGGTGCCCTCAGATATGCGCGATACCGTCGTGGATTTTCTTCGAGACCTACACCAGCGGACGGAGGTATCGCTGTCCCGCCTGATCTGTTGGCTGGGCGTGTCCCGTCCCAAGTTCTACGACTGGCTGTCGCGCTACGGCAAGGTCAACGAGCACAACGCTCTGATTCCTCGCGATCACTGGCTGCTCCCCGAGGAGAAGCAGGCCATCTTGGACTATCTCACCCGATTTCCCCTGGAGGGCCATCGGCGATTGAGAGCAGCCAATGAGAGGAAGCGGACAGCGAGCGGCGACCCCTACAAGTCCGGCGACCGGCTGCGCTTCGTAGCCGAGCTGCCGAGGTCCGGCCACATCGACGGGCGCGGTGTCGAGGCGAGCAACGAGCTTGCACCGGCAGACTACTGGAGAAACATGAAGGCATCAGCCGTTCGCCAGATCTCCACGGGAATGCGGATCCGTCCGGGGTCTACTCCGGCGCCGATGCTTTCGAGCAGGCGCCGTATCGGTGCATCGGTCGGCGAGAGCGGATTGGGCAGGGGAGTGGCACCACCTTGTTTGGCCGCAGTGGCGCGGCTTTGGTCCACAGCGGAGAAGTCGATGAATTCATCGGTGGCGATTGCTTTGATGAGGATGCGCTCATCGGGCTGGATGCTAGGTTTACAGTGCGGGGCGGCGACAGAAAATTCCCGAAGCCGCCAGGACGGCAGCGGTTTTTCGTCCTGCTCGCTGGACACAAGCTCAAGCCTTCCATCGGAGCACACGGCCAACACCGCGATATACTGGGCGCGGGCCGACCTATTGTGCAGGCTGATCCGGAGCTCGCTTCCGCGCCGCACCTTGGGCGGCACATCGACAGGCGGCAGACTCAGGTGCCCCTGTCTGGGTTTTAGTTCCGGACCCACGGCATGCAGGGTTGGCAGGAGCTCCAATCGGATGGCCACCCCCGGCGTCTCGTGGTGCAACCGATACAGCTGCATGCGCCGCCACTGGGCTTGCAAGCTGCCTTGCAGCGTCGTGGCAAGCGCTGGGTCTACCGGGATGGCCGCGGACGAGGTGCCGTCCGGCCACAGCAGCGTTACCCGATCCGGATCCGTCTGGCAGTGCAGCGCCAGCATGGCGCGGCTTTCTGCGACCTGCTCGACGATGCCAAGCTGGGTCAGCGCCTTGGAAACCGCCGGCATGCGCTCGCAGCCAAAGAGGGTGAGCCGCAACTTGTCGAGATCATAGGCATGCTCGATCTCGGCGGCGTGGACGAGTGAATGCTCGCCGAGCCGCACTCCGGACAGAGGCTGAAGCTGCGCGGCGTAGGGATCGAGCCTGCTGACCTCGGATTCGCCGAGCAGGGCAGGTGCATAGTCCGGGGGCAGTCCGGGGACGAACAGCCGGTAACGCGATCCCAGCGTGACGTCATGGAGCTGGCCCCGAGACAGCCACAGGAAACCGGAGGGAGGACGCCGGGTCAAAAGGTCGGCGGAGTCGCGCGACGAGGCGTAGTCGGAAAACAGCTGCAGCGCCGCCTGTCCCTCGATCTGCGGGGTCTGAATAGGAACTTCCGCTTGTAATAGCATGGTCACCCGGTCGACGATTTCCCGGTACGTGAGCTGGTTGGCGCCCGCGCTGGCCAGCAGGTGAACGAAGTGGCGGGTGAATAGACCTTGACCCTCTCCCTCCCAAGCCGTCTGGTCCATGGTGGCGGCCGATACCACGACGATGCCGTCCTGGAGCGGACGGGCCAGGATTCCGCCCCCCCCCTCTTCGGGCAGGTCGGGCCGCAGCGGCGGCCGAGGCCCGTCGGTCCGGGTGTCCCAGCCGCGCCCGCGCGGGATCAGCAAGCTGCGCGCTGCGGTGCCCCAGTAGCAGGTGTCCAGGGTCACGGTGATGTTGCCTACCATCGGCTTTTGTCGAATCGGGCGCATCTTATCGGCCAATTTGTCGAGCCACTTTACTAGCTCGTCGTCGCTTATGTTTTTTGCCATTCCCTCCTGGATGGATTGATCGGTCGCGTCATAGGGCACGAGGGACTCGTCCAATCCGTCTGGCTCGTCGGCCAGCCGCGGATCGGGATCATCAGGGAGCTGCTGGCCGTACCCGGAAAAATGAAACAAGACGACATCGCCGGGCTGCGCCTGCTTGATAAGGTGTGTCGCGAAGGCGCGGCCAATGGTTTCTTTCGTGGCTTTTTCGTCGAAAAGCACCATCACATCTGCTTCGGCGAATCCATAGTCCCTGATCAGGACCTCGCGGTATTGCTGAACCTCGCGGCGGACGCTCAGCCGCGGCCAGGGGGTCCCGCGCGGCCGTCTTTGCTCCTGTAGGTGGTGGCCTACTCCCACAAGGAGCGCCAGATGGCGCGGGATTCGCGGCTGCTCTGCCCGTGATGGCGCGGTGCCGCAGAAAAACTGCGGACACTGTCCGGACAAGATTCCCAGCAGGCCCATAAGAAAGGAAATCTGTTTGTACGACATGAAGTTTTCCTACTACCCAGTGCTCTGGCTTGTGAACAGCAAGGTCTGACCCAGTCCCATAGACCCATTGCCTCTAGCAACGAAGCATTCAACATGCCAAGCTGCGGGCACCAGAATCCCAATGGGCTTTATTTGGGCAAAAGACATCATGGAGCTTGCCAACTCCAACATGAGCCGCGCTTGCAAGTCGGAGCGGGCGGCCCGCTTTAGCCCACGCCCGCGGGCGGCCCGCTTTGCGCTAAACTAGCTGCTCGACTGAAAGATAGATCGGGCCCTCCGGCCTGGACCGACCAATGGACCAAAAAGATCCACGGCTGCAGACTACCACCAGCGAGTTTCAGAAGACGGAGCTGCCGACGTCAGCGCCGATGCTGACGCTGCTCTTCTCTGGCCAGGTCCTGCATCAGGATCAGCGGATGCTTTCCCCAGGCGAGCTTCTAGCCGGGCGTGGGGTCGAGGAGAGCGCAGGACTCAGCTTGGTCGACGATCCGCAGGCCTCGCGGCTGCAGGCGCGCCTGGTCATCAGCCGGCCAGCTGGCAATCGGCCCCCTCAGGTCGAGCTCATCGATAGCGACAGCCGGTTCGGCTCGTGGGTCAACGGGCGCCGCATAAGCCGCCAAATCCTTGCCGACAACGACGTCATCCGCCTGGGCGGATCGCTGTTGCACCTGCGGTATGTGCCGCAGCACCAGCGGGACGCGGACGTGCCGGGCCTTTTGGGTCAATCGCCGCAGATGGCCGCCGTGCGCGCCGCCGTGCGCGCTGCCGTGCAATCGACCGCGCCGCTGCTTTTGGAAGGCGAGACGGGTACGGGCAAGGAGGTCGTTGCCAAGGCGATGCACCAGCTCTTGAGCCGGACCCGTGTCCGTGGGCAGTTCGTTCCCGTCAACTGCAGCGCCATCCCCGCCTCGCTCGCCGAAAGTGAGCTGTTTGGCCACGTTCGCGGCGCTTTCAGCGAAGCCAAAGAAAGCCGCCCGGGACTGTTTCGCACCGCCGATGGCGGCACGCTATTTCTCGACGAAATCGGCGAGATGCCGCCGGAGCTTCAGCCCAAGCTGCTCCGCGCTCTGGAGGAGCGGCGCATCATGCCGGTCGGTTCCAACCGACTTGTGGACTGTGATGTGCGGGTCATCGCCGCGACCAACCGGAGCCTTTTGCAAGAAGTCGCAGCGGGCCGCTTCCGCGCTGACCTGTACAGCCGGCTCGAAGCGCTGCGGATCAACCTTCCGCCCTTGCGCCAGCGGCGCGAAGAGATCCTGCCGCTGTTGCAGCATCTATGGCAGGCGCCGCTGCCGCGGCTCAGCGCCGACCTGGCCGAGGAGATCATGCTGCAAGACTGGCCGCTCAACGTCCGAGGGCTGCGCAACATCGTAGAACATCTATCCGTGCGACATCGAGACCAGCCGGGCGCGCCACTGGATGTACCCATGCTCGAAGGTCGGCTGACCCTGCGCCGCCAGCCGTCGGCAGAAGTGTCCGCTGCCACGCCACTTTCCCAGCGGCTGGCGGCCTTGCCGACGCCCTCGCCGCGCACTCCCCACGGGGTTCCGCCGGTAACGCGCGAGCATTTGGCGCAGCTCATGACAAAGCACGACGATGTCATCGCGAATGTCGGCCGTGAGGTTGGACGCTCTCGCCGCCAGGTCCGACGTTGGCTTATCTACTACGGAATGCTGCCCGAGGGTTCCGAGCATTGACCGAGCCTGCCCAAGATGGCTCGCCGTCCCTGGTCGGGCAGTCCATCAGGCGCTACCGCATCGAGCACGAAATCGGCCGCGGCGGGATGAGCGTCGTGTACCTGGCGGTGCACCAAGAGATTGGCCAGCCGGCCGCGGTGAAAGTGCTGCGCGCAGAGCGGGCTCGCGACCCCTGGCAGTGCGCGCGATTCCGTCGAGAAGCCGAGGTCGGCCGGCGCGTGATGCACGAAGGGCTGGCCAAGGTCTTCGACTACGGGCAGCTAGAAGATGGACGGCCCTACATCATGATGGAGCTGCTGCGCGGTACGACCCTGCGGCAGGTTGGCCGAGCGGACCGCAACTTGCCCATCGTTACCGCGCTGCGGTATGCGCAGCAGACTGCCCACGCGATGTCGGCGGCCCACGACAGCGGCGTGGTCCATCGCGATCTCAAGCCAGAGAACCTGCAAGTCATCGCGGATGACGTGGCTACCGGCGGCTGGCGCTGCAAGGTGCTCGACTTTGGCATCGCCCGATTCACCGGAGCGAGCGACGAGCCGGGGAACTCCGAATACCTTCCGGGCACTCCTGCGGACCAGATGCACACGCTCGGGCTCGGGACTCCGGCCTACATGTCGCCCGAGCACTTTACGCCGGGCAGTGACATGGATGGCCGCAGCGACGTGTATTCCCTGGGCGTCATCCTATTCGAGCTACTTGTGGGCCACGTTCCTTTCGCAGGCCAAGGCGAGGCCCTGGCGTATGCCCATGCCTTCCAGCCCGTCCCGGCGCTGCACAAGCTCCGCCCGGAGCTCCCCGCGTCCGTCGAGGCGCTGGTGCGGCAGATGCTGGCCAAGCGCGCCGACGAGCGGCCCGCCATGAGCGAGGTTGCGGCACAGATTGGCAGCCTGCTGCCCGAACTGCAAGCCACCGTCACGAGCCAGCCGCCGGCCGGAAGCGAAATCAAATCGAGCGAGCCGTCCCAAAAGGACGCCCCGTCCCCGCGTGCTAGCTGGCGCAGGTGGGTGGCGCTGGCGGCGGCTTTCGCGCTGCTGTCTCCGCTGGCGGTGCTGCTGGTGGGCCAGAGCCGTCAGGAGCAGGCCGCCTTAGAGGCACGGGTCGTAGAGGCACGGGTCGAAAATAGCTTGCGGGCCGCAATGAGCGCGGGGCAGCCGGGTCCGCGTTTGAGCGCACTCGTCCTCGGAATGCAGGCCGCGCGTCATGACTATCAGAAGCGGCAGTTCGTCGCCAAGAACTGGGAAGGGCTTACCTTGGCCGCTTATCAGGCCGTGCTCTCCTCGCCTTTGGTTGGGCATGCCGAAGCGGTCAACGGGGCAGCGTTTTCTGCCGACGGCAGGCTGGTCATCACAGCCAGCAGCGATCACACTGCCCGCATCTGGGCGGTCGGCGATGGGCAGACGCTGCGCACCCTGGTGGGCCACACCAGCGGCCTGAGGGCAGCGGCGTTTTCGCCCGACGGCGCGCGAGCGATCACGGCGAGCAGCGACCGCACCGCCCGCATTTGGGAAGTCCCAAGTGGGCGCCTGCTGCTCTCGCTGATCGGCCATACCGACGAAGTGCTGTCGGCGAGGTTTCTGGCTGACGGAGCCCAGGCGCTGACGATCGGCGCGGACCATACCGTGCGCTGGTGGGATGCGCATAGCGGGGCTCTGCTGCAGACTTGGAACAACCCGAAGAGCTCCGTGCTGGCGGCGACGCCATGGCCTGACGGCTGGCGCGTCATCACCACCAACCACGACAGCGTGGCGCGCATCTTTGCCAATCAAGCGGCGCCGCCCTCGCTGGTGCTCACCGGCCACTTGGGATGGGTCCTTAGTGCTGCGTTCTCGCCAGATTACGGTCAGATCGCCACCACTAGCGATGATCGCACAGCGCGGGTCTTTGACGCTCGCGACGGCCACCCCCTGTTCACCCTCGCCGGTCACTCCGACTGGGTGCGTGCGGTCGCCTACTCTCCAGATGGCAAGCAAGTGGTTACGGCCAGCGCGGATCACACCGCTCGGATCTGGGATGCAAATAGCGGGCGGAGTCTGCTCACTCTGCAGGGGCACCTGGTCCCGGTGCACGCCGCTGCTTACTCGCCCGACGGCGCTCAGGTCATTACCACCAGTGACGATCACACGGCCCGCATCTGGGAACTTCGTCAGGGTCGCGCCGTACTGCCGCTGCCGGGGCATGAAAGGGACGTCCGCTCGGCCGTCTACTCGCCGAACGGCGAGCGCGTGGTCACGGCGAGTGAGGACCAGACGGCCCGAATCTGGGATGCGCGCAGTGCGCGCGAGCTGCTTGTTCTATCGGGGCACTCGGGGTCAGTCTTATCGGCTGGCTACTCGCCCGATGGCACGCGAATCGTTACCACGGGCGAGGACCAGACGGTCCGCATCTGGGATGCGCAAAAGGGCGACCTGCTGCGTACGCTCAACGGCCATACAGGCAGAGTCTACTCGGCTGCCTTTTCCCCCGATGGTGCCCGCGTGGCCACGGCGAGCGACGACAAAACCGGGAGGATCTGGGATGCCCACAGCGGCCAGCAACTGGTGACCTTACACGGTCACGGCGATGGAATCCTCTCGGTGGCTTATGCCAAAGCCGGCGGGCGCGTCATCACGGCGAGCAAAGATGGCACGGCGCGGATTTGGGATGCCATCAGCGGTCGAAGCCTACTTGTGCTCAAGGGCCATAACGGATTCGTCATTTCGGCCGCGTTCTCCCCCGACGGTAGCCGCGTCGCCACCGCAGGCGAGGACAACACCGCCCGGGTCTGGGATGCGCGCAGCGGCCGATACCTGTTTTCCCTGCAAGGCCACTCCAGCCACGTCCGCTCCGTGGCCTACTCGCCCGACGGTGGCCGGCTGGTTACCGCCGGCGACGATGGCTTCGCCCGCCTGTGGGATGCGCGCAGCGGCAGCAATCTGCTCAACCTGTCGGGGCACCTGGGCCTGGTTCTTTCGGTCGCATTTTCCCCTGACGGCCAACGTATCGTCACGGCCAGCGACGATCGCACTGCGCGTATCTATCTGATCGATAACGCCGAGATTTATCGCTTCAGCTGCGCCGTCTTGCGGCGGCTGCCCGACGTGGCCAAGCTCGCCAGCGTAGCGCAGGAAGACCTGGAGGACGCGCGGGCGGGATGCCCGGAGCGGTGAGCGCTGCGGAGGTCATCCCTCAGGCCTGAAGCTGGTGCCTTCGCCCCAGCATGGCCCCCGCATAGAGCGCCGTCGTGATGCCCGCAAACAGCAGCGGCATCAAGCCGCCGGGGTGAGAGATCCCGAGAAAGTCCAGATAATAAACCTTTTGAAACGGCCCGACGTACCAGAGCAGGCCATAGCCTACTTGGAAAAACAGCGACGAGCCCGTCCAAGTTCCAAGCGCTAGGGCCAAGGTCGGAATAAACAAAACACCGACCAGGAGTGCGAGCACGCTGGCATATTGACCGGCCGCGGCAAAGCGATAGAACATGCTGCTCATCATGATGAAGACCAGCAGCACGCCGGATAACCAGGTCATCGGCAGCTGGCGCAACAGCGGGTATGGAGAAGCCAATACCAGGTGACCCACATTTCGCTGCTGCTCTCGGTTTCCCAGGGGTGATAGAAGCAGCAGCGGCCAGACTGCGGTGACTGGCAGCAGCCAGTCTGCGGCCATCTTCAGGGGGGCCAGGGCCATCGCCACCATCAGGCCCGCGGTGATGGCGAACCACCATCCGCTGACTCCGTTGAGCGTCAGGCGCAGTTCAGCGAGCAGCAGGCTGATATAGCGCATGCGAAATGGCGTACGGAGTTGCGGGGTCAGATGAGCGTCTGCAGGTTCGGCCGCCAGCGGACCCGGAACGGCCGGATGCAGCGCGGCTTGCTCACGGACGGCGCCGGTTTCTTTGCCAAGCGGCAGTCTTATGACCTGAGCTTGGGTCGTGTCAAACCTTCTGAACAAGCGTGCGGCGAAAAGCGCAATCCCGATCGCCATGCCGAGCCAAAACAGGCGGGCGACCAAATAGGAAAGCGGCCATTGCCACCCATCCCAAAAGAACACCTTGAAGGGATGGCCCGTCAGGTTGACTTTGAACCCAAGACCCAGGTTGTTGATGTGGATTGCTGGATCCTGACTGTATGCCGCTGCTTGCAGGCTGCGCAGCGGCGCGACGAAGCCGAGCATGTCCAGAACGCTGCCGTCTTTGGGATTGCTGGACATCATTGAAAAAAACGACCACAAGAAGCCATACGCGAGGTTGCCCTTGCCCCCGCGCAGCGAGGGAACGATTTCAAATATAACAGCGACGGCAGCGACGACGACCATGGCCGGCCAGGTGATGAGGGCAAAGGGACTTGCGAGCTTGATGAAATCCTGGGTCTGGTCTTCGCCGCGCAGGTGCAGCGCCACGGGCGTAACCAGTGCGGTCAGGACGATGATGATGCTGAGCAGCGCCACGTTGGACAGCAGCTTTCCCGAGATATATTCACGCTTGGTCATAAGAGTCCCTGCCAAGATCTGCCCGACGCCTGTCTCGGTGTCGCGCTCAATGTTGCCGCGGACCAGATAGAACCCGACGAAAGACAGAAACGTCGTAGTCGAAAGCGCCAGGGCCATTCCGACCCAGGCGGCGTTGTAATAGCCACGGTAATTATCGATCGTAAATGCCGCGTAATTTGCCCCCGCGGCGGGAACCAGAGACGCAGCGGCAGTCAAGGTGAAGGCCAGGACCAAGAAAAATCCGAAACGGCGGGTGCGCTCGCACAGGTCCGCCCACGCGAGATGAAAGACCACCGGCGCTCTCATCGCAGAGCTCCCACCGATGGCGCCGACGGCGCTCGCGGGCTTCCCGCCGCGCCGGGGCTGGCCACGGTATACAGGTAGGCTTCTTCAAGGGTCGGCGGCACTTGCCGGACCTCGGCGGCCGCTGGCGCGGCATCCTGGATGACCCGCAGGTAGGCGCGGTTGCCACGCCGCATCAGGCTGCTGATCTGGTAGCGCTGCCGCAGCGCCGCTACCTCATTGAGGTCGGCGGCAAGCTCCCAGGTCTTTCCTTCCACGGTCCGCAAAAGCGATTCCAGCCCGCCATGATAAAGCAGGCTGCCGCGGCTGAGAATGGCGAGGTCCCTCGTCAGGGTCTCGATGTCGGCGACGATGTGGGTGGACAAGATCACGATCCGCTCGCCGGCTAGGTCCGACAGCAGGTTGCGAAAGCGGACGCGCTCTTGCGGATCGAGGCCGACGGTCGGTTCGTCGACAATCAGCAGGTGAGGATCATTGAGCAGCGCCTGGGCGATGCCAACGCGCTGCCGCATGCCTCCAGAAAACGTGCCCAGCGCTCGGTTGCGCACATCGGTCAAGTTCACCAGGCAGAGCAGCTCGTCGATGCGCTTTTTCGCCGCTGTGGCGGTAAGTCCCTTGAGCGCGGCAAGGTAGCTGAGGAACTCGATCGGACTGAGGTTGGGATACACGCCAAAGTCTTGCGGGAGATAGCCCAGGACGACGCGCAGCTCATTGGCAGACTTGCTGATGTCGACGCCGTTCCATAAGACTGAACCATGGGTCGGCGTGCTGATCGTCGCCAGGATCCGCATCAGCGTGGATTTTCCGGCGCCGTTTGGTCCAACTAGACCCAGAACGCCCGCGGACAGATTCAGGCTGACGTCGCGCAGGCCGTAAACCTGGGCGCTATACTGCTTGCTCAGATTGCTGATTGTGAGTTGCATGGCAATATCCTTTGCTGGAAGGCCAAGCAAGAGATGAGCCAAGACTGATTCAGCCTCGGCAAACACGCACCCTGTCGCGGTTGCCTCGCGGCGGTCGGAGGACCAAAGCCAGGGTCAAAAATCCAGGTAGGGAACTCCCCCTGCGTTCAGAATGCGCCAGAGGAACAATCCGGTGCCGGCAGAGCCAGTACCAAAATCGGTCGAGAGCCGCAGCAGTTCCTCGCCCGGAAATACAATCCCGGCCGGCTTCTCGACGGTGAATAGGAGAATTCGGTCGGCGAAGCGCCGAGCCTCTGCAAGATAACGCACCTCTGCGTCATAGCGATACAGATCGACGAAGAAGTTACCGATTCCGGCCATGCCCAGGAAATTCGAAGGGAATACGGTATATTTCCCGGCAAGATAATGGGCCGTTTTTCGCGCTATCTGAAGATAGGATTCGTCGCGCAAGGACTGATAGAAGCGCAGTGCGATGCTGCCGATGCCGGCGCTGCCGGTGCGCCAGTAGGGGTAGTAAGTGCGGTCGTGGACGCTGCGGGAGAATAAAACGTATTCTGGACGCGGTTCGGCGCTGGCCAGATCGAAGGCGAGCAGGCGCTGGGCATATTCGCGATGAAGGTCCTGGCGGCTCGCCTCATAGAGCTTGAGCATGAAATAGGCAATGCCGGCCGCGCCGTGGGCCAGGCCGTAGTAGGTGTCGCTGGTGTTCTGGTAGCATAAGCCCGTCGGGGTTTCGGTCAGCTGGGAGCGCAGCTGGTGAAACGTGGCAGTGGCACGTTCCAGATACTTTTCATCGTTCAGATGGTGATAAAAATAAAGATTGGTGAGCCCCCACCCCGCTGAGCCGTAGAAAAGGTCGGCGTTTTCATAAAGCAGGGGAGACCGCTGTGTCTGCTCCATGAGCTGCTCGGCCTCTTGGTTCAGGCCAAGCGCCAACAAGGTCCAGGCGATCCCGGAACTGCCGATGTAAAGACCCGGCGCATAGGCCTCGATATCGAGCCGCGCGACCTCCGCCTTCAGAGTGGCGAGGAAGCGTGCCGGGACCTGTCCCAGGGCGAGCTTCAGGAAGAGCGCGATTCCCGACATGCCGTAGGAAATCGGGCTCTACAGCGGATTTGGTGGGCTCGTCAGAGACAGGCAGTGCCCCGACGAGGGCTTTGCCCACACCCCACGGGGGGCTGGTGGGGCC
>Ga0075163_10008994_pt1 | contig 13119 bp, 12 predicted proteins | sample JI1023141ADNA_FD_71478 | JGI IMG/M metagenome (GOLD analysis project Ga0075163, IMG submission 71478) | Wastewater effluent complex algal communities from Wisconsin, to seasonally profile nutrient transformation and Carbon sequestration -... | ecosystem: Engineered > WWTP > Effluent > Algae...
CCGCGTGCTGCGCCTGTGCTTCGTGCCCGAGCACTACCAGCTCTACCTGCGCTACCAGGCCGGACGCCACAGCGGCGGCGGCATGGACCACGACTCGATCGACCAGTACACGCAGTTCCTGCTGCAAAGCCGCGTCAACTCGCGGCTGGTGGAGTTCCGCGAGCCGGCCGAGAACGGCCTGGGCGCGCTGAAGATGGTGTCGATCCTCGACATCCTCAATGACGGCCTGTCGGCGGTCTACACCTTCTTCGAACCCGAAGCGCGCGCCAGCTACGGCACCTACAACGTGATGTGGCAGATCGAACAGACGCGCTCGCTGAAGCTGCCGCACGTCTACCTCGGCTACTGGATCGCGCAGAGCGACAAGATGGCCTACAAGGCGCAGTTCGGCCCGCACGAACTGCTGCTCGACGGGCGCTGGCAGGCGCCGCCGGCCTCAGGCGCGTGAGGCGTCGATCCCGAGCCGGCGCAGCGCCTCGTCGGCCAGCGCCAGGCTGGCGGTGAGCCCGGGCGATTCGATCCCGAAGAGATTCAGCAGCCCTTCGATGCCGTGCTCCGCCGGCCCCTGCAGCACGAAGTCGCCGGCCGGCGCGCCCGGCCCCTGCAGCTTGGGGCGCACGCCGCTGTAGGCGGGCTGCAATGCACCGTCGCGCAGGCCGGGCCAGTAGCGGCGGATCTCGGCGTAGAAGCCTTCGGCACGTGCCGGGTCGACGCGGTAGTCGATGGCGTCGGGATCGCCGGGATCCAGCCACTGCACATCGGGGCCGAAGCGGGCCTGGCCGGCGAGATCCAGCGTGAGGTGCACACCCAGCCCGGCCTGCTCGGGCACGGGGTAGATCAGGCGGCCGAACGGCGCGCGGCCGGCCAGCGAGAAGTAGTTGCCCTTGGCGTGAAAGGCCCGCGGCCGCTGCGCGTCGGGCAAGCCGCGTTCGACTGCCGCGAGACCCGGCGCCCACAGTCCGGCGGCGTTGACGACGATGCGTGCCGACAGCGCCATCGGCATCTCGCCGCCGACCTCGACCACATGCGCATCGCTGCCGCACTGCACACCGAGCACGGGCGACTGCAGCGCGAGCGCGCCACCGTGCCGCTCGAGATCGCCCTGCAGCGCGAGCATCAGGCCATGGCTGTCGACGATGCCGGTCTCCGGAGAGAGCAGCGCCGCGGAGCAGTTCAACGCGGGCTCGAGTGCGCGCGCTGCGTCGGCATCGAGCCAGCTCAGTTCGACACCGTTGGCCGCCGCCTTGTCACGCGTGGCCTGCAAGGCCCCGTGCTGCTCCGGCGATGTGGCCACCACCAGCTTGCCGCAGCGCCGGTGCGACACGCCGTGCGACTCGCAGAAGGCATAGAGCATGCTTCGGCCCTGCAAGCACAGCCGCGCCTTCAGGGACCCGGCCGGGTAATAGATGCCCGCATGGATGACTTCGCTGTTGCGCGAGCTGGTGCCGGTGCCGATCGCATTGGCCCGTTCGAGCACGATCGTCTCGAGGCCGGCGCGCGCGAGCGCACGGCCCACAGCCAGGCCGACCACGCCGGCTCCGATCACCACCGCTTCGACGCTGTCCATCGGGAGTCGATTCTCCTGCGCAAAAGCAAACGGCCGGGTGGGTGCCCGGCCGTGAACGTTGTGCTTGCTGGATCTGCTTGCTGGATCGTTGGTGGGCGGCGAGGGTTTCGAACCCCCGACCCCCGCAGTGTGAATGCGATGCTCTACCCCTGAGCTAGCCGCCCTCGCGATCCGCAGAGCCTTGGATTATGCCACAGCCGACTCCGATGCCTTCCACACCACCTTGCCGCCGCTGGCCTTGTCGAGCTCCGCGATCAGCGCCGCATGGGCGGCCGCCTCGGCTTCGTCGGCGGCGATCACCTTCAATGCGAAGCGCGACAGGTCGATCGCGTCCAGGGACAGCTCGGTACCGGAGGCCTCGACCTCGTCGATGACCAGCGAATCCTGCCCGCGCGTCATGCGGATGTAGACCTCGGCCAGCAGCCCGGCATCGAGCAGCGCGCCGTGCAGGCTGCGGCTGGCGTTGTCGACCTCCAGGCGCTTGCACAGCGCATCCAGCGAGTTCGACTTGCCGGGAAACATCTCGCGCGCCATCAGCAGCGTGTCGGTGATGCCGCCCACCTGCGCCTCGAACGCGGGCCGGCCGAGCCGGCGAAGCTCGGCGTTGAGGAAACCGACGTCGAAGGCCGCGTTGTGGATGAAGATCTCGGCGCCGGCCAGGTAGGCCAGCAGTTCGTCCGCCACTGCCGCGAACAGCGGCTTGTCGGCGAGGAACTCGTCGGTCAGGCCGTGCACCTTGACCGCATCCTCGTGGCTGGGCCGCTCGGGATTCAGATAGAAGTGCAGGTTGCGCCCGGACAGGCGGCGGTTGAGCATCTCCACGCAGCCGATCTCGATGACGCGGTCACCCGACTCGGCGTTCAGGCCGGTGGTCTCGGTGTCGAGGAAGATCTGTCGCATCTCAGGCCCCCAGCCTTGCGCCGCGTGCCCAGAAGAAGGCTCCCGCCACCACCATCGGCACGCACAGCCATTGCCCCATGCTCATGTTCAAGGCCAGCAGGCCGAGGAAGGCATCGGGTTCGCGGAAGAACTCGGCGATGAAGCGGAACAACCCGTAGCCGATCAGGAACAGACCGGCCACCTGCCCCGGCCCGCGCGGCTTGCGCGCATAGAGCCACAGGATCACGAACAAGAGCAGGCCCTCGAGCAGGAACTGGTACAGCGGCGACGGATGACGCGGGATCATGCTGCCCGATTGCGGGAAGACCATCGCCCACGGCAGCGAGGGGTCGGCCTCGCGGCCCCACAGCTCGCCATTAATGAAGTTGCCGATGCGCCCCGAAGCCAGCCCGGTGGGCACGCAGGGCGCGATGAGGTCCATCACCTGCAGGAACGGCCGCTCCTTGAGCCGGGCGAACAGCGCCATCGCGGCGATCACGCCGAGCAGCCCGCCGTGAAAGGCCATACCGCCCTTCCACACCGCGAACACCTCCAGCGGGTGGTCGGCGTAGTAGCCCGGCTTGTAGAACAGCACGTAGCCCAGACGCCCGCCGATCACCACGCCGAGCACGCCATAGAAGAGCAGGTCCTCGACGTCCTTGCGCGTCCAGCCGACGCTGGCGAACTGCGGCATCGCGGCGCGCTTCCCGGCGAGCCAGAGGAACAGCCCGAAGGCGACCAGGTAGGTGATGCCGTACCAGTGGATCGCCACGGGCCCGAGTTGCAGGGCGATGGGGCTGAATTGGGGATGAACGAGCATGGATGCGTGGCCGGGAAGCAGCGTGAACGATAACCGAGTCCGGCAGACGCCCTCGCCTGCAGCCCGCGGCTCCCGCCAGCGCCTCTCAGCCCGCGCTTCTAATGGCGACCTCAGTTCGTGCATTCAGCGCACGCACGATGCCTCTAAGGGCACGGCCGCGCTGATCCACGGGCCGAAGCCGAAGCCGCTTCTCCTGGCCCGGTGCCACGTGGAAACAGTCATCGTCGGCCAGGAAGCCGGCCGCCTCGGCGCTCACCCCCAGCGCCAGCTTCGCTGCCACGATCGTCAGAACGATGCAGCCCTGCTCGTCCGGGCCGGATGCCACGCAATCCAGTCCGGGCTCGTCGAGTCGATCGACGCCCGATCCGGCCGGCACATGGAACGCACGGCCAACGAATTCACCATTGTCTCGATGCATCGTGACCACCACGCAGTCGTGCGCGAGCGGACCGAAGCGGAACGCGTGAGTCAGGTCCATGAAGTGATCGAGGAATGCCAGCACCGGCAGTTTCGCGGCGCTGCGGCCTTCCACGATCCATTCGCGCTCTCCGGCGGCCAAAGTCGACTCGCCGCGCCACACTTCCACACGGACCCTTGCGCGAAGCGTCGCGGCTGGCTCGTTTACGAGATGCACAACGACTCCGTTATTGCCTTCGTCCGTCAACAGCACGGCGACGGGTTGCAGGACCTGGTGCAGCCCCCAATAGCACGACTTCGGTCTGCCCAGCGCGTCGACCAATCCCCAGCCGGCGCCGATCCAGAGGTCGCGCATCGACAGCACCAGGGCGCCACGACACGCCGAATCCACGGTCCGCCATTGGCTGAATGTCGCAGACATGAGCTCTCGCGAGGTGGCGCGTGCAAAGTGAAGATAGCGATCGTGATCGACATAGCGCATATGCATCGGATCGACGCCGAAGACTTGCCGCATGTAGTGATCGCGGACATCTTCGAAGTCCCAGCCGGCTGTCAAGTCGCGCGGCGCACGTTCTTTCCAGCGTGCGTGCATCACCCGCAAGGGCTCCGCGCCGGCCATTAGAGCCACGGTTTCCTGGACCGGCACATTGGCGATGGCCAGGCATTCAGTGGCGAAACGCAAGCCGCTGAGCCGCGCATCCTCCGGAGGTCTGAGGTAGGCACCCACGCCGTAGTAGGAGGTCGTGCCGGCATCGACCTGGTGCGGGAACGATCCACCCCAGGCACTCGAAGGCCAGTAGGCTGTTCCCGGCAGGTCGCGTGCCACCCAATCCGCCAGCGCACGAGAGAACAATGCGGGCTCCCATCGATCACGGGGTGCGCCCCACATGGCCGCCTGCTGCGACACCTCCGAATTGCCACACACAACAGCCATGCAGGGCCGAGCCTGCCACCGCGCCATCTGTTGGCAGACTTCGGTCTCGACCTGGCGCAGGAACTCCACATCGGTCGCGGGATAGTCCATGTTGGCAAACATGAAGTCCTGCCACACAAGCATTCCCTGCCGGTCGCATTCGTCGTAGAACGAATCCTCCTCGTAGGTCGTCAACCCTGTCACGCGGATCATGTTCATGCCTGCGTGACAGGCCTGCTGCACGGCTTCGGCGACCTGTTGCCTGGTGGCACGCAAGCTCACCGGGTCGAGCGGCATCCAGCACGCACCGCGGCAGAAGATGGGCACCCCGTTCACCTGGATCGAAAACCCGCCGGCATGCGTGTCGACCTCGATGCGCCGGAAGCCCACGCTGCCCAGATCGAGATCGACTTCCGTGTCGTTCACGACCAGACATGCCCGCACGCTGTACAGGACAGGTACGCCATGGGTGTGAGGCCACCAGAGCGCTGGTCCTGGAACCACCACGGCACCGCTCCAGCGTCCGGCGCCATCGCTGCCGAGAAGGGCCTCGTGCACCTCGGGTCCTTGCTCGACGATGACGCGAACGGACCCGATGGCGGCCGAAGTCTCCAACGCCAGGCTCAGGTCGATGACTCCATTGCCGTGCTCGAGCGCCGCATGCACCTGATGGGACAGCACCCGCACGAGATCACGATGCTCCAGCCACACATCGCGCCAGGGGCCGACCGGCGCCGCCGGCGGGGACCAGCCCGGCGTTCGGCCCAGCAAGCTGGCTCTGTGCCAGCGCAACTGCTGCTGCGTGAGCATGGGCACGCGCCAGGCGGGCCGCGCACGCTTGGCCTTCAACGCGGCATCCAGCGAACGAAAGCACAGGATCAGTTCATTGGCCTGTTCCCACAAACGACCATCTACGGCCACTTCGAGCGCGACGAACATGTTGTCGCTGTGCAGCAGCGGTTCGCCGTTCAACCAGGCTTCGCACAGCGTGGCCAGCCCATCAAAACCGAGCACCGAGCTCGAATCGCCGGCGTCGCCCTCGGCGTCGAATCGCAGCCGGTACCACCAGTCATGGGCATCGAAGGATTCGGCGCCCCGGACATCGAAGCTCCATCGGCCCGAAGCTCGCTCGCAGTGAGCCACCGTCCCCACGCATTCAACGGGCATCCAGCCATGTTCCGGCAGATCATGAGAGGACGCGGCGGCGCTCGGTGCCGTCCGCAGCAGCTCCCACCCGCTGGAAAAGGTGCTTCTGCGGTGCGTACTGACTCGCCGAAGCCGGCCGTTCATCGGGGTCCCGCGTCGACTCCCAGCTCAATCAGCGCAGCGCGGATGGCACCGATGCTGCCGAACACGCTCCGGTTGAGCATGTTGTCCGGGAACTCGATGTCGAACTCGCCTTCGAGCGCCAGCATCACGTTGACGCTCGCATGCGATGTCAATCCCGCCTGGTACAGGTCCGCGCCAGCCGTCAAGGCCTGCGCATCGGAACCCAGCCGCCCATGCGCCGCCAGGACGGTCTTGATGCGCTTGTCCAAGTCTATGTGGTCGCTCATGGTGTGGCACTGAATTGATGGGTGAGCCGCGGCGCATCGGCATAGGATCGCGCGCGCCGCAGTGTAACGATTGCCACCGCGTAGTCGCCGTCGTGGCTGAGGCTGAGCGCGACATCGTCCAAGTCGTTGAACTCCGACAAAGTACGCGCGCGGCCGCGGATTGCGAGCTCGCACGATCCGTCGGCACGGCGAACCACCTCGAGATCTCGCCAGTCGATACCCGCATGCGCAATGCCCAATGCCTTCAGCGCGGCTTCCTTCGCAGCGAAGCGCGCTGCAAGGCGAGATAGCTGATGTGCGGGCGAACTCTGCGCATACGCGATCTCGCGCGGCGTGAACAGGCGGCGCAAGAACCTCTCGGCGAAGGCATCGAGACTCTCCCTGATGCGCTCTATGTGCACCAAGTCTATGCCGACCGAGAGATCGCTGAAGGGGGTTTGCAGTGCGGGCAGTGCCAATGTCGGGTTCACAGGATCGCGATGGAGGCCGGGACAGGATGGTAGCGGCAGCATGGCAGGCAAGGTCACGGCAGGCTCCGGCGCTCGGAGATGGAACGGCCTAACTCGTGCAGTAATTTGCGCACTTGGCGCCATACCGACAGAGGCACCTCGTGCCCCCCCTCGAACGGGTGCCAGCGCACGTCGGCGCCGGCCTGGAGAAGGAAGTCCCGCAGGCGCTCCCCCGCCGAGAAGCTCAGTCGATCGTCATGTCGCCCATGCGCCACCAGGGCGCGCAGGCCCGCCAAGCGATCGGCGCGCGACTGCCATTCGTCCAGCGCCACGCACGAGGCCGACAGCAATGCCACGGCCTCGACACTCAAGGCTTCGTGCAGCAGCAGATCGCAAGCCAGCATGCCACCCTGCGAAAAGCCCACGATGACGGTGTTCGAACCAGGGCGCGCAAGGCCGAGTTCATCAAGGATGCCCATCAAGTCCGCGCGTGCCCGACTGCGGCCACATGGCCGCAGTCGGTACAGATCGCTGGGTCCTCCAGCCTGCCGCAGCGCGCGCCTTTCCGCATCGTCCGGCCACCACGACCAACCGTTCTCGGACACCTGATGCGGCGCCTTCGGGACGACGAATCTCGCTGCCACGCCAAGCGGATCCGCGAACGGCAGCAAGTCGTCCGGATGCATGTCGTATCCATGCAGCATGACGACGTTCATCGCGGCGGCGTGAGTGGCCCCTGCGGTGCGGATTTCAAGCGTGGGCAAGGCGCGGTTCCTCGAACGCCCCCTGGAACCGGGGGCCATCGTCCAAAATCAAGATGATGTGAGCACAATTGCCTGCGCTTGGCGATTGGGCCCATGCCATCATCGTTGCCCGATAGCATATGGCCTCGAGAGAAAGTCGCGGTTTCGACGATCGATGCCGCGCCCACCAGCGAGAAATATCACATGGACATCACCGCGCATCTTCAAGACTTCGACGCAACGCTTCGGGCGACGCGCGAGATCGCCTCGAACATCGCTGCCAAGCATGCCCCGGACGTCGACACGAAGGCTCGCTTTCCCCAGGAGACGGTCGATGCATTGAAGCGCGCCGGCGTGCTGTCGGCTGCGGTACCCAAGCAGTTCGGCGGTGCGGGATGCTCGATGCGCGAGCTCGGGCAGTTGTGTGCCACTCTGGCTTCGGCTTGTGGCTCCAGCGGCATGGTGCTGGCCATGCACTTCATCCAGGTCGCCTGCATCGCACGGCACGGCCAGGGTGTCGACTTCTGGAAGAACTACTTGCGCAGGATCGTGCAAGACCAGCCGCTGCTGGCATCGATGACCTCCGAGGTGGGGACCTTCGGCGACACGCGCTCCAGCATCTGTGCGCTGGAGCGCCGCGACACTCGCTTTGTGCTCGAGAAAGACGCCACCACCGGTTCGTATTGCACACACGCCGACGCCATACTCGTGACCTGCCGGCGCGATGCTCAGGCACCCAAGAGCGATCAGTTGCTCGTGCTCGTGCACAAGTGCGACTACCAGCTCAAGCAAACCACCACCTGGGACACGATGGGCATGCGGGGAACCTGCAGCCCGGGCTTCCGGCTGGAGTCTTCGGGTCCGCTGGAGCAAGTCCTGCCCGACGCGTTTGCCGACGTGGCGGCGCAGACCATGGTCCCGTACTCCCACATCCTGTGGGCCGCTCTGTGGTGGGGAATCGCTGCCGATGCAGTGGCGAAGGCGGCGATGTTCGTGCGCGCGGAGGCACGCAAGAATCCCGGAACGGTGCCGCCCGCCGCCTCGCGCCTGGCGGAAGTTTCGCTGCAGCTGCAGACGGCGCGCTACAACTGGCAGGCTGTTGCCGCGGAGTTTGACGACACCGACGCGAAGCCGTCGGGTCGACAGGAGCTTCTCGGCATGGCCTGGGCATTGAAGATGAACAACCTGAAGGTTTCGGCGTCCGACGCCGCACCGCAGATCGTTCACCGCGCGCTGCAGGTGATCGGCATCCTCGCCTACAAGAACGACAGCCCGTTCAGCCTCGGCCGCCACTACCGTGATGCGCTGTCGGGATCTCTGATGATCTCGAACGAACGCATCACCGCGAAGAGTGCCTCGATGCTGATGGTGTTCAAGGATGAGGCCTGATCGTCCTGCCGCGGCTGCGCGCCCAACACGAATCGAGCCCGTCGCGTCCGACGCAGGAGTTCCACAGTGATTGACCCCTACGACCAAGCCACCTTTGCCCAGGGTCTCGTCGACCACGGCCTCATCATCCCGACCGGCGTGAAGGGAGCCTATGGCCGCGGGCCGGTGTTCGAGGACATTCTCGGTCGCTTCGACGATCTCGTCATGCGGCTTGCCAAGAACGACGGCGCCTCCGAGATGACCTTTCCGCCAATCATTGCCCGAACGCTGGTCGAGCGGCTTGGCTACCTGGACAATTTCCCGCAGCTTATCGGCAGCATTCACAGCTTCTCGGGACCCGAACTGCAGGCTCGCGAGATGGCGGATCTGGCACGGGAGGGCAAGCGTTGGGAAGGGATGCTCGACGTCACCGAGGCCATGCTCACGCCGGCTGCCTGCTACCCCATCTACCCGCTGTTCAGCGGCCTGCTGCCGGACAGCGGGCGCCTGCTGACGACCAAGGGCTGGTGCTACCGGCACGAGCCCTCCGACGAACCTACGCGTCTGCAGGCGTTCAGAATGCGCGAGTTCATCCGCATGGGCGCCCCCGAGGAAGTGGAAAGCTGGCGGGATGCCTGGCTCCAGCGCGGGCTAAAACTTCTGACCTCGCTGAATCTGCCGGCCTCGACCGACACGGCCAACGACCCATTCTTCGGCCGCGCCGGCAAGATGATGGCAACCAGCCAGCGCGAACAACGCCTGAAGTTCGAGATCGTCGTGCCTGTCATCTCCAAAGAGCGGCCCACGGCCATCTGTTCGTTCAACTGGCACCAGGAGCACTTCACCTCGACGTTCGGCATCACGCGAAGCGGCGGCAGAACTGCCCACACGGCCTGCCTGGGCTTCGGCCTGGAGCGTGTGACGCTGGCACTCATCAAGGCCCACGGCTTCCAGCCTGATCGGTGGCCTGCCGCGGTGCGGGAACAACTCTGGCCCTGAAACGGTTGATGCCATGTCCATGAGTGTCATCAAGGCGGTTCCAGGGATGCAATGCGGCACGGCGGACACTTCTGCCGCAGCGGCAGTCTGGGCCGAGAAGAACTGCTACGTGGACCTGTGGACAGGCTTGCTGCAGGCGCTCGGTCTGGAAGCTCGCGCCTGCATGCCTGTGGCTCTGGCGATCGACTTCCTCGGCGATCAGTGGACATTCTTCAAGCCGTCCCACCATGATCTTCGCGAGCTGTATGGAATCGATGTACAGGAACTGACGGTGTGGCGCCCGCTGCTGGATCACGCCGAGGAGCATCTGTCGGCCGGACGCCTGATCGCCACCGAGTCGGATGCATTCTGGCTGCCCGACACAGCGGGGACCGACTACCGCACGAAACACACCAAGACGACGATTCTCATCAATGAGGTCGACAGGCAGGCCAAGCGTCTCGGCTACTTTCACAACGCGGGGTACTACTGGCTCAACGGCGAAGACTTCGACCGCACGTTCCGGCTGGATGAAACCGGCGACGCCTGCCTGCCGCTCTTTGCCGAATTGGTGATGCTCGACCGACAAGTCAGGTATCCGCCCACAGTCTTGCGAGAGATGTCGCTGCAATTGCTCGAGCGATACATGGCCCGCACGCCACTCGACAATCCGGTGGCTCGGTTCGCGAGCCGCTTTCGCAGTGATCTTCCGCAGATGCAAGCATCCGGGCTCGATCACTATCACGCGTGGGCGTTCGCTGCGACGCGCCAACTGGGATCAGCCTGCGAGCTCGTGGCCCAGAACCTGCGGTGGATCGGGGAGACGGACGAGACTCGTTTCCACGATCCCGCGACGCAATTCGAAGCCGTTGCGGCCCTGTCCAAGAGCTTCATCCTCAAGGGCGCTCGCGCCGTCACTAGCAAGCGCACATTCGACGATGGCGGCATGCTCGCCGCCATGGCCCTCGCCTGGGAACGAGGCACGTCCAGTCTGGGCACCGCGCTGCTTGCCAGATCCCTTCGCGGGGCCGTGGGCAGCATGCCGGCCCAGGCCGAGTTCGAAGCTGCCCGCTGAGCGCGCCAACGTGGCCACGCAGCGAGCTCGCAGGTGACAACGCAGCGCTTGACCGCCCTGGACGGCCTTCGTGGCCTGGCCATCCTCTTGGTGCTGGGACACAACTTCGATCCGGAGTCCCACGGCAGCGGCCTGCTCGTTCGGCTGCTCACCTACCCGCTGGACGCGGGCTGGACCGGAGTCCAGCTCTTCTTCGTGCTGTCGGGATACCTCATCACCTGCGGCCTGATGGCGGACCAGTCCTCGCCCCACTACTACCGGTCATTCTTTGTCCGGCGGACGCTGCGCATCTTTCCCCTGTATTTCGCCACGCTCTTCTTACTGTTGATCGTGCTGCCCCATTTCACGGCGCTGCCAGAGGCCCTGGCCCACGAGAAGCGGCACCAGATCTGGCTGTGGCTCTACCTGTCGAACTGGACGGCGCCGCTGGGCCTGGGCGGCGAAGGCCTGCCTCACTTCTGGTCACTGGCGGTGGAGGAGCAGTTCTATCTGCTGTGGCCGTTCGTGATTCATAGGCGCCGGCCCATCGAAGTGTTCTGGATCTCGATCTTCGTGATCGTGGCAAGCCTTCTGGCCAGGACGGGTTCGCTGCTCGCCGGGCTCGACCCCAAGATCGTCTACACCTGGACCATCTATCGGATGGATGCGCTGGCCGTCGGTAGCTTGATTGCGGCAGTGATGGCCATGCCCGACGTGAAGGCGCGTCTGGGCGACCGGATCGGTCGCGGGGCCATCGTGGCCGCCTGTGTCGGCGCCGCCATGGGCGTGCTGGCCACGCGTGGCTTTCCGCGCCTCACCTTCCCGACACAGACGGTCGGCTACACGTTGCTGGCGCTCGTGTTCGGCTTGCTGGTGCTTGCCGCGGTACTCGCCCGAGGCACCGACGACGCGTGGTGGCTGCGTGCGCTGCGCAGCCGTTCACTCCGTGCGTTCGGCAAGTACAGCTATGCGATGTATGTGATTCACAAGCCCTTGCACGACCTTGTCGGCGTGCCGACGCTGCAGCGGCTCGTCGGCAGTGGCCGCCTGGGCCTCGCCGCGTCGGCCCTGTACATCGTCGGTGCCACCGTCGTCACGCTTGTCGCTGCCGTCGTGTCCTACCACCTCCTGGAACGCCACTTCCTGACCCTCAAGGAGCGGTTCAGCGTCCGGCCGGCAGGCTAGCCTCGTTGCAATCCCGTGCCGAACCGATCGACGACAAAGGCAACGAAACGCAGCACCGCCGGCGGCGCATCAGGCCGCCACAAGAGGCTCGTCTCGCACCGTGGCGCGCCCTCCGCGAGCGCGGCCGGCAGACTGCGATAGGCCACGCCGGGCCGCTGCAGCAGGCGCATCGACTCGGGCACCAGCGCGAGCCCCAGGCCGGCCGACACCAGGTTGACGATGGTCTGCATCTGGATGGCCTCCTGCGCGATCACCGGGGTGGCGCCATGGCGGTGATAGAAGGCCAGCACCGCGTCGTACAGCGAGGGCGCGATGGCGCGCGGGAAGATCACCAGCGGCTCGCCCAGCAGCTGCGCGGCGCTCGGCCGCTTCGGCGCCGATTCGGGCAGCACCAGCAGCATCGGCTCGATGCCCAGCGACAGGCGCTGCAGCGGCGGCGGCGGCGCAATGCCCGGCGCGTGAATCACGAAGCCAGCGTCGAGTTCGCGTTGCGCGAAGGCCTCGAACTGCACGTCGCCGGTGGCCTCGCGCAGCTCCATCGCAATGCCCGGGTGTGCCTCGCGGAAAGCGCGCAGCCACGCCGGCAGCGGACCGAAGCCCACCGTCGAGACGAAGCCGAGGCGGATGCGGCCGACCTCGCCGCCGGCGGCGTCGCGCGCACGCGCGCCGAGCGCGGCAGCCTGTTGCAGGAGTTGCCGGACGGGCTCCACCAGCGCGGCGCCGGTCGGCGTCAGCACGACGCTGCGCCGCGTGCGTTCGAACAGTGCCATGCCCAGCCGCCGCTCGAGCTGCTGGATCGCCTGCGTCAGCGGCGGCTGCGTCATGTGCAGCCGCTGGGCGGCGCGGCCGAAGTGCAACGACTCGGCCACGGCGAGGAATTGCCGCCACAGGCGCAACTCGATCTCTGGCGCCGGGCTGTCGGTATCTCTCATATGCACAGCATATCAATACTGCACTTCAGATCGATTGGACGCACAACTGCTGCAGGCCGATACTTCGGCTCCCTGCCGATGGAGTGTGTCCATGAAGATCAACCGCCGTTCCGCCAACATCACCGAGGGCACGGCCCGCGCCCCGAACCGCTCGATGTACTACGCGCTGGGCTACGAGGAAGGCGACTTCAAGAAGCCGATGATCGGCGTGGCCAACGGCCACTCGACGATCACGCCCTGCAACTCGGGCCTGCAGAA
>Ga0075163_10008995_pt1 | contig 13119 bp, 13 predicted proteins | sample JI1023141ADNA_FD_71478 | JGI IMG/M metagenome (GOLD analysis project Ga0075163, IMG submission 71478) | Wastewater effluent complex algal communities from Wisconsin, to seasonally profile nutrient transformation and Carbon sequestration -... | ecosystem: Engineered > WWTP > Effluent > Algae...
AATATTGATAACCTAAAGCATACATAGCTTCTTTGTTATTTTTCTCAGCTAGTATTTTTAAGTTCTTATGACTTTGACCGTAGTTTTGCTGATCAAAATCATATTTAGCTTTTTCAAATAATTCTTGATCTGTCCGAACTCGCTGGTCATCGTCGACTTGAGAATAATCAGAGCAGGCATTTAATGTAGTTAATAATAAAAAAGTAGATAGTATTTTTAGTTTCATAACTTGGAAGGAGGCATAATAAATTCGATATAATACATTATAGTGGCGTCATGTGCTAAAATAAAGATTAATATCAGGTAAGGTAAGCTAATAATAACATTGCAGGAAGCAAAAATGTTACAATCATCATCTGTTCAATCATGGCAAAATAAACAAGCGCTAGTATTTATTTTAGATGAATCATTGCTCGAGCCGTCATTCAATCATCAATTTTGGCAAGAGATAATCCCAAAAACTTATGCAAATTTACATTCAATCTCATTGTCACAGGCACAGTCATTAATTTCAACACACAAAACCGCAGTTCAAGATAGCTTAGAAGGTTATTCAATAGACTATTGGGAAAAAACATTAGCGATTAATCTATTAGGTTTAGCTAAACAATATTCACATTTGATTAGATTGAATAAATATTCAGAAAAATTTTTATTTTATATTCATAATTTAGCGCAAAGACCCAAATGCTATTTAGTATCGAATGAACACCCTGATTATTTGAGTTTTCAATTACAATTAACCGGTCTAGAGTGTTTTTTTGATGTAGTTACCTCAAGCCATGAGATTGGCATGCCAAAACAAAAAAAAGAATTTTGGCCACAATATTTTAAATATTTAAATCTTAATACTAACAATACTGTTTTATTGGGTGGTGATTCAATCGCGGTAAGATCAGCATTTGATTCAGGATTAGAAATTATTGCTAATAAAAAAGATACAATGGATCCTAAACATAGTAAAATTCAATATATTAATAATCTAAGTGATTTATTACCTAATAATTTGACTAGTTTTGATATGATTTATGCCAGATAAGCCCAATATTCTCAATGTTACAACTTTAGCAAAGACTAAAATGTTTACGATAGAGCAGGTTGAACTCACGTTTGCTAATGGGCAAACAAGAACCTTTGAACGTTTAAAATCAGGTCCCCGTCATTCTGTTATGATTGCCGCAGTTGATGACAATAATAATGTGCTACTAGTAAAAGAGTATGCAACTGGCACTGCGCGTTACGAATTAGGCTTACCCAAAGGTCTGGTTGAAAGTGATGAGACTCTTTTTGATGGTGCGAACCGTGAATTACAAGAAGAAGTAGGTTTCATTGCAGAAAATATTATTGAAATTACACAACTAACGCTGGCTCCCAATTATATGAGTCATCAGTCCTTTTTGGTATTAGCAACGGGTTTATCACCTAGCAAATTAGATGGTGATGAACCTGAGCCTCTAGAAATAGTGCCATGTAATATTAATAAAATTAATCAAATGATTTTCAATCAACAAATTACTGAAGCTCGAAGTATAGCAGGTTTATATATCATCAGAGATTATTTACATGATTTACAGTCAAGCAGAACTAGTTGAGATTTGTGAACAAGCAATCGAAATAGCCAAGCAGGCAAGCAAAACAATTCTTGAGTGTTATAAAAATTTTGATAGCTCTAAGCATTTGCATCTAAAAGAAGATCGCTCACCGGTTACAATTGCTGATATCTCAGCTAATCATATTATCGTTAATGCTCTGGCAGAAATTACTCTTGGTGGTAATAAGTTAAAGCTGCCAGTGCTATCAGAAGAATCAGCAGATATTCACCCGGTTAGCACTAAATTACGGTTACAATGGGATGATTATTGGTTAGTTGATCCATTAGATGGAACCAAAGAATTTATCAGTCAAACAGGTGAGTTTTGTATTAATATTGCTTTAATTCAACAACATCGGCCAACTATAGGCGTAATTTACTCACCCTGTGATGATTGGGTATACTATGCAGTTTCAGGCTTTGGTGCTTTTAAGCGTAAAAATAGTGGAACAAGTGAAAGAATATTTGCTAAAAAAGGTAATTTAAAACAAAATGGCTTACGGATAGCATCTAGTAAAAGACAACATGCTACGCGCAAATACAATGATTTTCTGAAAATACTAGAGAATCAGCAAATAGAGTATGAAAATGTCTATAAGGGCAGTGCCCTTAAATTTGGCTTGGTGGCTGAAGGGCTTATAGATTTATACCCTCGTTTTGGACTGACTAGTGAATGGGATACTGCCGCCGGTGATTGTATTGTTCATGAGGCTGGTGGATTGGTGTGTGATCTTGAGGGTAAATTATTGCAGTATAATTGTCAGGAGGCTTTGATTAATCCTGAATTTATCGTCGCTGGTGATAAAGATTTTGATTGGTTTGATATTTTAAAAAACGTTTTATAATGAGTGTATGTTAAGAGAAGACAAATTATTGTCTAGGTTAGATCAGCAGATTGCCAATATTGAGCAGTTTATCATCGATCTGCAAAAAGACCGTAATCTACAGCAAATATTTTATCAAAAAAAACTTTATCATAATCTCAATAATATATTCAAAAATAATTACACAGAATATACTAAGTACTTTGAGGATATTCTAGCTGATTATAAAGTTTTCAAAAAAAATAACACTGAAGAATTTAAGCTGTATTATTTAACACGCATAGAACAAAAGATTTTTGCCTTGTTCAAAATCTTACGTAATCTCAAGAAATATAATAAAAACTCAGACTCATTGGCCTCAAAAATTACTCAACGTCAGCAACAAGTAAATTCACTGTTAAATGAAAAATCTACTTTAGAGAAAATGTTTGGGTTGCTAGAGGCAGGGTATAATAATCTCAATAAACAATTATTGGTTAATAAAGCTGTTAAAGCTGATAACACACTCAATAAGAAAATTATTGATATCTTGGCAAAAAAAGGCAAAATCGAAAGAGAATTGTTCTCAGTCAAAGAAAGATTGAGGCTGTTGGATTATTCAGGTTGAGATCCTGTACGTGTTCATGTAGATGCTAAAGACCCGTCATCCTGAGCTTTTGTCGTCCATAGGTATTGTAAAGAATATTGTAACTTCACGACAAAAGCGTCAGGATCCAGTTGAGATTTATACTAGTGGTACCAATAAGAAAGAGCGGCACTGGATCCTTACAAAAAAGTCGTGATAATAATTACTTCTTTTTAAAATTACGAACGACTTTTTGCAGGATGACGGACAGGATTAATGCGAGCCATGAAGCACAACTAATCTATCTGGAGAGTTTTTTTAATTAAACTAGCCATATTCTATGAAACCCGCCTATAATTTATCTTATGATCACTCAAAAAATCTCCCAAATATTATTACTAGCATGTATGTTAATTTTAACGTCATGTAAAGATATTCCTTGCGACCCACATAAAACTTTAGAGAATATAAAAACAACTAAGCTCCTGAAAGTGGGAGTAGTTCAGGATTCCCCATGGGTGGATGAGATTTTTGATAAACCATCGGGCAGAGAAGTAAATCTCATAGAAAAATTTGCCAAACATCTAGATAGTAATATCAAATGGGTTAAAACTGCAGAGCATAAGCTAGTAGAGCAATTGATAACAGGGAAAATTGATCTATTGATAGGCGGTTTTACATCAGATACGGTTTGGCAGGACAGAGTAGCTTTAACCAGACCATATTTTGTTAAAGATCACCAAGAACATGTATTATTAGCCCAACCGGGTGAAAATGCTTTTATAGTTGAATTAGAACAATTTTTAAAAGCGCAGGCTTATGCCCCATATAGTTAATCACGAGTATAGCTCTGCTCAGAAAAAAGTATATTCTAAAGCCAAAATATTAGTACTTATATCATTACTATATTCTAGTAGTATTTGTATTATTTTATTTTTGGTCATGGGTCATTCCCAGACCATGTGGACTAATTTTGTCGAGAGTATTTTTAATATATTTCCACCTATCATATTTTTAGCGAGTAATTACACCTGTACTAAACCACACAACAAACGCTATCCGTATGGTTACCATAAAATTATAACCTTAGCTTTTTTTGCCACAGCGTTTACGTTGTTTGTTTTTGGTATTTATCTCTTTCAAAGTGCAATCATGGTTTTAATTAATCAAGAACATCCAACAATAGGCTTGATGAGTGTAGCTGGAAGGGATATTTGGCAGGGCTGGATCATGATGTCAGTTATGGTTTTTACTATACCGATTAGTATGACTCTAAGTCGCCTTAAAGAGAAACTAGCCTATCCATTGAATGATAAAGTACTCTTTAATAATGCTAAAATGAACAAGGCTGATTGGATGACTAATTTAGCGTCAGTGGCGGGTGTTTTTGGTGTTGGTTATGGGATATGGTGGTTGGATGCAGTTGCTGCGGCTCTGGTATCACTGGACATTTTATTTGATGGTTCTTCGCAATTACGTAATAGCATGAATGAATTGATGGATTGTTCACCAAAAAGTCTAGATGGCCAGTTTCTGGATTTACCTGAGCAAATCAAAAAAGTTTTAGTTGGTCACAAAAAAATTCAACGCGCAGAAGTATGTTTGCGAGAAGTTGGCCATGTTTTTTGTGGCGAAGGGTTTATCACTCTTAAAGATGCTGACCATATATCAATCGACGAATTAAAGGCTTTAAATAAAGAAATTAAGAAATTAGACTGGCGCTTAAATAATTTTTTTGTAATCCTCACTTAGATTTATACATAATATAAGATAATAGCTATAATTATTTTATGAACTTGAGTATTCAGATAACATGCATAAATATAGTAGACAAATAGTCGTGATCGGTGCTGGTGCTGGTGGCTTGTATTTAACCAGAATTTTAGCCAGACTAGGGTATCGCGTCACCATGGTTGATAAAGCAAATATGTTAGGAGGCAATTGCTTGCATTACAGTTGCGTGCCTAGTAAAGCCTTTATTTACTGCGCGCAAATGGCTTTTAATGCAAGAAACAGCACAAAGTATGGTGTAACGTGTGATCCACAGATTAGTTTTGCTCAAATCCAAGCTTATATCCGGAATGTGGTGAATCAAATCCACAAAAATGATAACGTTGCCCAATTTAAAGCTCATGGCGTTGATGTAATCTATGGTAACGCTCATTTTGTTGGTGATCATATGCTATCAGTTGATGACAAGCTAATCCCAGCAGAGAAATTTATCATTGCAACCGGTAGTCAGCCGAGCATTCCAACAATTACTGGATTAAATAAGGTTAAATATTATACAACAGATAATATTTTAACCATCAAAGAGCTACCTAAAAGATTAGTTATTATAGGTGCTGGGCATGCTGCTTTTGAGTATGCGCAAGCCTTTGGTCGCTTAGGAACAAATGTTATTGTGCTTGAAAGTCAAAGTGAATTTATGCCTGAATTTGATCGTGCGCAGGTAAGCTTGTTACAAGCGAGCATGGCAGATCAAAATGTGGTTTTTTACAACAAGGTTAATATTGATTCAGTAAGTCAACATGACGATGAAACAATTATTAAAGTTAGTTCTAGTCTAGATAAGTTTCCCTATAACAAAAATCCTATAAGTTGTGATGTTTTATTAATAGCAGCTGGTCGAGTTGGTCGGGTTGATAATCTAGGGTTAGAGTTGGTGGGTGTAGAATATAATTCAAATGGGATCAAAGTTGATGATCAGCTTAAAACATCAAGTTCGCATATCTTTGCCATAGGCGATGTTATTGATACGCCCTATAAGTTGACTCATACTGCTGAATACCATGCTGGTATTATTATTGATAATTTGGCTTTTAAAAAACATCGAAGAGCTAATTATCAATCAGTGCCTTATGTTATGTACACAGATCCAGGATTCGCCCAAGTTGGTCTTACTGAACAAGCTGCACGAGCTAAAAAGATATCATTCAAAACAATAGAATATCCAATAAGCAAATTAGATAGAGCAATTATTAATGATCAACTTGATGGCAATATTAAATTACTCGTCAAAAATGGTAGGATTTTAGGAGCTTCTATTTTAAGCCCTCATGCAGACGAATTAATTCATGAATTAGTCTTAGTTATCAAAAATAAAATATCGCTTAGGAAAATTAAAGAAACAATTCATGCCTATCCCACCTGGTCGCAAATGCATAAGCGGGTTATAGATAAATACTACGAACCTAAAATGTATGGTAGCATGTCTAAATTTTATATTAAATTTAGACAATGGTTTGAGTAATTATTTTCTAAGCCCAGGCTTAGGTCCCTCAGGTGTTAGGCCTTGTTGTTCTTGGAATTTTTTAAGACGTTTTAAAGCCAGTTCATTTCTGGCGCGAGCTTTAGCTTCAGGTGGTGCAAAAGGTGAGTCTGCAATACTTTGTAAAGCTTGGGTACTGTTTTTAATGATCTCAAAACTAGATACTATTTCAGATACTGGAATTTGACCATGGCGCTGATCATGGTTAATCAGTTTTTTCAGCGCTTGCATTGCAGCAGGATCTTTTTTGAGCTCATTGTAGAGAATCGTTTCTGGATCTTTAACATGAGTTGCAGCTTTAGGATCTTTAAACCCTTGACCCTTTAGTTTACCTGATTTGCCACCAGATCCTGAACTGCCAGACTGTGATCCAGACTTATCTTCTTGTTGTGTTATTTCAGAAGATTTGAACAAAGAACGAAGATGATTTTTAATTTTATACCATAGAGAACTAATAGAAATAGAATCTTTATTTTTTGAGTTTGACATTTTTAGGACAATTTTTTTCAAGATTTTTTATTAGGCATTATGGTACAATTTTATATTATTTTAAATATTATAACTAGTTATGTTACCACTCATTCCCGTTATAGAACTATCAGGCAGCTACCAGGCAATCGGTAAACAATTTGGTGAGCAATATAAAAACCAAATCCAACAATTTGCTCAAACCCGAGTTACTCGAATTATTAATTTTGTAAAAAAGTATGGCAAAGTTGATGTTAACGAACAAGATATATTAAATATAGCCAATAGCTTTTTATCTATCCATCAACATTATGATATTAATAGCTGGGATGAATTTCTTGGCATAGCACAGGGCGCCCAGATTTCTCAAGAACTATTATTAGTTTTAAATAGCTATACTGACTTGCGAGACTATATTTGCAAGTTAAAAGGTTTTAATGATCCCGAAATTAGATTTGACGGTTGCACAGGATTTATTATTGATAAAACGATGACTGTCGATAATCAAATCATTATTGGTCAAACTTGGGATATGTCTGTCGAGGCTATTGATTATTTAGTTATTGTGAAAAAAAATCCTGACAATGGCCCTAAGATGGTTTATTTAACCACGATGGGGTGTTTAGCTTTAATAGGTTTAAATCAACATAAGCTGGCAATTGGTACTACGAATCTCATGGCTAATGATTGTGAATTAGGTGTCAATTACTTAGCGACTATTAATAAAGCTTTAATGGCTAGCAGCTATGAAGCGATGATTAGTGACATTATAGCTACTAAAAAAATGTCCGGTCATAGCTTCTTGTGTGCTAGTCCCAATCAAGGCAATTTAATTGAAGCAAGTGCCACTCATCAATTAAACTTCAAACTAGAGCATTTCCCATTGGTTAAAACCAATAATTATGGTGAAGCCATGATGAAGTATCAGATGTATACTCCAGAGCAACGCCAGCGTAATAGTATATATAGATATAGTCGAGCTTTGGGATTCTTAGTCGAAAAAACTCAATGGACCGCTGATGGCTTATGGAACAAAGTCTTAGCAGATGATTGCCGCAATGAGTCGGGAGCGGCTATTTGTAATGAAGATTACGATGGCAAGTACAGTGAATTTGCGACTTTGGCGACTGTATTATTGATGCCTGAGACTAAAACAATGTGGGTTTGTCGTGGCGGCGTTGTTAGTGGCCAAAAACAAGAGATTTCCTGCTAATTTCTCTAGATTTTGATTGCCTGTCGAACGAATCGCAGGCCTAGTCTATTGCTTTTAAGTAATAGATTCAGTATCATGCTTGTTTTATATTTCAAGAAAAATTAGCGTATCTTATTAATATAATACAGTTAATTAACTAATTCTGGAAGCTGACGGGGAAAATAATGAAGGCTAATATCCATCCAACTTACGACGAAATCAATGTTACATGCTCATGTGGCAACAAATTTGTAACTAAGTCTACAATTGCTGAAAGATCAAAAGATGTTCATCTTGACGTTTGTTCAAGCTGCCACCCTTTTTATACTGGTAACCAAAAAGTTATCGATACAGCTGGTCGCGTTGATTTATTCCAGAAAAAATTTGCTATGTTCGGCGGAGCTAAGGCAAAACCTGCTGATAATAAAGACGCTTAAGATTTCTAAAATATCTAAAAAAAGCCACAATTGTGGCTTTTTTTATGTTTGGGGGCTTTAGGGTCAACGTTATTCTCCCGAAATCGGAATACAATAAATTCGTCATACCAAATGAGTCTGCCAACATCGTAAATGAAAAAGAATGGAGATATCACGCAGACGAATATTGGTACCCCTTACGAAGTTGATTAGGATCAATATTTCATAAGAAAAATCTTTTTTGGGTTGCAATATTCGGCCGCTACGATCCGAGTTCTTTATAGCCATCTAAATTGGCGGCCTCATTTGCAATGACGAATTTATTGAATTCCAGATTCATGGGTGTAACCAACTTGCAATGACGATTTAAAAAGTTCTTAACAGTGTGAACATTTACGGTATCAGCATTAGCAGGTATACTGTTAATTCAAAGACATAAATATAGGGACATAACATGAAATTAATATCAAGATTATTCGCTTTAGTAAGTATCTCTTTAATTTGTAATTTCGCGTCTGCACAGACGGCGCCGTGGTGGTGTCCAGTACCAGATGGTTCTACAGAAACTGTCAAACACGTAGAATTTTTACCGAAAACAAATATTTGTATCTATCGAGTTCAATGTCCAGATGGTAAATGTAAAACCATTTCTCTAGACCATCCACAAACAACATTTTCTGAGAAGCCATTATCAATCAGTAGCGTGACATTAAATGAGAAATCTGGTGCTCAGTTTGACCAATTGCCTGCCAATGTGACTGAGTGTGCGCCAACAACGCCTACAAATCTAGCGATAGGCGATAAGCATGTCGTGTTAAAAGATGGTACAAGAACAGATGGACCAACATCATGCATGATTAAATTAGTTAATGTCAAAACCGATAGTTTAGCTAATGATGACACATTGGTTACATACCAATTAGGTGGTGGGCATAGAATTGATGTTAAATTAATTAAATAGATCGTCATTGCAAATGAGGCCGCCAATTTAGATGGCTATAAAGAACTCGGATCGTAGCGGCCGAATATTGCAAACCAAAAAAGATTTCTCTTATGGAATGTTTATCCCATCAACTCTGTAAGGTAAATCTTTTCTTGGGTACCAATACTCGTCTGCGAGCGAGTTCCATTCTTTTTTATTTTAGAAGTTGGCAGACTCGTTTGGTATGACGGATTTATGGAATTTAAATTCGTTAATCAAAACCTATAACCCAATCTAGCTGAAATAGGCAAGGTTATACCACGATTGTTTTTATTCAAACCACCATTAGAGTAGTGAATAACATACAACCCAAATAAAAATTCATTATTATTTTTTGGGTTGATTGTTTTCAAGCCGATGCTAAATATATCCTGAAAGACGAAGCTATTACCCAATTCTCGACCTTCAAAGTCATTATTGGTCATATAACTTGGTCCAATTCCCGCTTGAATAAATGGTGCAACTGAATCCCATCGCGTAGGGTACCAGCGGACAGCAAAAGCTGGTGATAGTATTCCTATAGATTTAGAGTAGTCCCCATCATCACGTTGATTATCATTTGCTTGAGAGGTTTTTAAAAATAATAAGCTTGCATCAGCACCAAGCTCGAATTGCCCATATGAAGTGAAGATATTATAAAAATAGTTAGTTAATCCGAATCGCATTCCATACATAGCAGTGCTATGGTCCATGTCTGGGGAGCCTCTGAATACAGGGGAGATATCAGCTTCCAAATTATTAAGCCAAGATAGAGAAGGTCTTGAAGAGCCTGTAGATAGAGACGCTGCTGATGAAAGATAAGATTGTAGTAATAAAACACTAGCCATAACAACTAAAGTTTGGTGTGAAAAACGATTCATATTTTTTATTATTTTTATTATATGTTATTATTATCAATTACTTTCTAAAACTCTAGATAGCATCAGTTAGTATTTTAGTATCCTTACAAAAATTACTATTTTATAGATGTTATAATTTAAAGTTTAGTAGATTATTAGCAAGAAAAAAATTTAGTTTTTATTTTTAATCTTCTATGAATTAATTTAAGATAACTCTTATATGCATTTGCATTTATTTTTGCATTGCAATAAGCTATATTATTATCGCCTATAAAAATTTTGTATACGGAGACACCAATGTCAGTTAAAGCTAGCAAATCAAAAAAACCTGTAGCAAAAAAAGCTTCAGCAAAAAAAGCAACTGCTAAAAAGAAGCTATCCACTAAAAAGCCAGTTAAAAAACCAGTAAAGAAAGCAGTTGCTAAAAAAACTACTGCAAAAAAAGCTGTAAGTAAAAAAACTGTTGGTAAAAAGTCTCCGGCTAAAAAATCTGTAGCTAAAAAGTCTTCTAGCAAAAAACCTGCTGGATTACCTGGATTAAAATTAGCTCAAGTTTATCAAGTAGTTCAAGCAGAAACTAAAAAGCTACTTGCACCTTTGACTAAAAAAGCTTCACAGTTAAAGCAGCATCATGCTAATGCACAAAAAAAATTAAAAACAGAACAAGATAACTTAAACAAGTTAGAGCAAAAGCACACTGAAAAGCCAGGTAAAGCTTTAGCTAAACAAGTTGCTTCGGCTAAAAATAAAGTAAAATTAGCTGCAAGCAATCATGACAAAGCGCTAAATGCTTCTCATTCTGCTACAAGTGAACATGCTAAGATGCAAAATCATTTAGATAAAATGATGCATTTAGAAAAGAACTTCAAACAATTGAATACTACTTGGGATCAGCAACATAGCCATGTTGGTAAACCAGTAGCTGCACCTAAAGCTGCGAATACTAATGCTGGTTCAAGCATGAACAAAAATATGCAAAATAATGTTGTTGGCAGTAGTAATAAGCCTAATCCAGCAGCTCAAAATAAACAGCAGTCTAATCAGTCTAATCAAGCTAATAAAAATAACCAAGCTAATAAAACTAAAGTTAACTTGAACTTAGAAAAAGACAATGCTTGGACAAAGTTTGATCAAAACAAAGATCATAGTGTGTTTGCAAAGATTGACAAATTAGCTGATTATGATTCTGATAAAGACGCTGATGACAATGACAAATGGCGTAAGTTTGAGAAATAATTTTAACTGATAATTTATTAGTTAAAGTTTATTTGTGTGATTTCTTGAGATCTCATATGCTAGCAATAGCATATGGGATCTTCTTTTTTTTGAGTACCTTTTTTCGTGAAATTAGTGAACACTGCTAAATTTTATATACAAGTAGCATTGCCTGTTCCTCTTCGTCATAGCTTTACTTATACTCCGCTTGAAAGCACAAATCCTGTAGATTATAAAATAGGCGCAAGGGTGTCTGTGCCATTTGGTAAACGTAATATGATTGGTATCATCTCTAATCTGGTTACAAAAAACTTAACTGATGTTATTAGCGACAATATTGAATTAAAAAAAATTTCCGAGATTATAGACAAAGTTAATATTTTAACCAGCAACATCGTTGAGTTAGTAGAGTTTGCTTCAAGTTATTATCAGTATCCTATAGGCGGTGTGTATTTTTCTTGCTTACCAAAACTAATCAAACAGGGTGAGAGCTTAGAAAAATTTACTGATAAAATTGTTTTGATCAATACAGATTATAATCAACTAAAAAATTCTAAAAAGATTTCTAAAGCACAACAACAAGTTTTTGAATTACTGGCTCAAGCTCCAAATGGCAGGAGTATATTTAGCTTAGATAAATTAGGCATAAAACAAAAAACCCTTGATGTTTTGTTAGCACAAAAATGGATTTATATAAAAGAGCAGACTAATCTACCTGCCCAAAATATTGAACAGGATATTGCTAGTAATTATTTAAATCAAAATTTGCTAAATTTGAACCATGAACAAAAGAGCTGTGTGGATAGTGTTGTCACGCAGTCTAAGCAATTCAGTCATTTTAAATGTTTTTTGCTATACGGCATAACCGGTAGTGGCAAAACCGAAGTTTATATGCATTTAATTTATCAATTATTATTGCAAAAAAAACAAGTTTTAATCCTTGTGCCAGAGATTTCTTTAACCCCACAGACTATAGAAAGATTCAAACAAAGATTCAATGTTAAAATAGCCGTTATTCACTCAAAAGTAAGTGGAAACACAAAAACCAAAGATTGGTTAGCAGCGAGAGACGATCAAGCAAAGATTATTATTGGCACACGTTCGGCAATTTTCACCCCTATCCAAAATCTAGGCCTGATTATCATTGATGAAGAACATGATGCATCATTTAAACAACACGATGGGTTTAGATACAATGCGCGTGATTTGGCTATTATACGCGCGCAAAGACTAAATATTCCAGTTGTATTAGGATCTGCTACGCCATCAATGGAAAGTGTCGCTAATGCCCTTACTAATAAATATGAACTGTTGACTATTAAAAATAGAGCAGGCTTAGCCAATTTACCGCAGATAAAATTATTAAATATAAAGCAGAAAAAATTAACTTGTGGTTTATCAGACGAATTGATTGCTTTGATGAAGCAAAAACTGCAAGCCGGTCAGCAAGTTTTATTATTTCTGAACAGACGTGGTTATGCGCCAGTGATAAAATGTTCAAGCTGCAATTGGGGTGCAGTGTGTCCACGTTGTAATGTTTATTATACGGCACACAAACATAATAATACGATGATTTGTCATTACTGCACCAGCCAAAAGCCGTTTGTGAAAGCTTGCCCAGATTGCAAAAATACAGATTTGGTCACCTATGGAGTAGGGACTGAACAAATCGAAGAGTACATCAGTCAAGTATTCAAAGAGCATGTCTGTGTCCGCATCGATAGAGATGTAATAAAAAGTAAAAAAGATTTAGATA
>Ga0075163_10008996_pt1 | contig 13118 bp, 13 predicted proteins | sample JI1023141ADNA_FD_71478 | JGI IMG/M metagenome (GOLD analysis project Ga0075163, IMG submission 71478) | Wastewater effluent complex algal communities from Wisconsin, to seasonally profile nutrient transformation and Carbon sequestration -... | ecosystem: Engineered > WWTP > Effluent > Algae...
CGCCGCCGCCAAGGCCGACCCCAAGGTCGCCGAGCACCTCGCCGGCAAGCCCATCAAGCGCGAGGTCTACGTCAAGGGCCGCCTGGTCAACCTGGTCGTCTGATGCGAACGGCGTGGGCGACGCTGGGGTTGGGGCTGATCGCCGCGTGCGGTGGTGGCGGTGGTGATGGCGCCGGCGGCGGCGCCGGGACGTCGGGGCTGAAGGTCGCGGTGCGGTCGCGCGACGACCACGGCAAGGTCGAGTGGTACCTGGAGGCGCGCTACCGCTACGCGCCGCCCACGGACGGCGCCGAGCTCCACCTGCAGGTGCGCGCGGCGTGTCAGGTCGGCGCGCTGCGGCTGGTCGACGACGAGCCCGAGTACCCGGCGATGCAGCCGCGGATGCGCGGCGAGCGACCGGGCTGGCACACGAGCACGCCGTTCATCCTGTCGGAGCTGTCGGCCAAGCCGACGATGTGCGAGCTGCGCATCACCGAGCACCAGGGCTACCGCGGCGCGCCGCGCCCGCTCTACGAGGTGTGCGCGCGGCTCGGGCAGGCGCCGGCCGATGGCCGCTGCCCGCCGAACGTCGTCGCCGGCGACGGCACCGGCGGCGGCTGGTCCGTGCCCGAGCTGACCGTCGAGCACGTCGACGCCGATCCCGGCGGCGTGTACCTGAACGGCGAGCACCTGGTGCTGCGCTACACCGTGCAGGCCCACGTCGATCAACCCGCCGAGGGCTGGATGCACGTGACGATCGCGTGCGCCGACGGCGCGACCGACGACATCAGCCACGACGAGGCCGGCGGGCTCCGCGCCGGCGAGGCGTTCCACGCCGGCCAGATCAAGCTGCACCAGCGGGTGCCGCCGGCGAGCACGCCGTGCACGGTCACCTTCGGCGCCCAGCCCGAGCTCGGCGCCGACGAGACGCTGATCGAGACGTTCTGCTACCGCGATCGCCAGACCACGCGCGGCCCGTGCGACGGATGATGCGCGGCGCGGCTACTTGACGTTGCACACGAACGGTCGGTCGTACGTCTTGCCGACCGCGACCGGCGCGTAGCGACGACCGTCGAACGCCTCGGTCATCACGACGCTCGCGAGCTGGCAGCTGCTGGTGCCGCGGCGCCGCAACAGCGCGACGGTCTGCAGCTCGCGCGCCAGCACGACGCCGAGGTCGTTGCGGCGCAGCTGCCAGTCGCCGACCGAGCGGTAGTCGAGCAGTTCATGATCGGCGTAGGCCGCGACCACCTTGGCCCGAGCCTTGGCCAGCGCCGCGGGCTTCTGCGAGCTGGGCGTCATCTTGAAGACGCCGCGCTTGCTGACCTCGGCGAGCGTCGCGGCGGTGGCGACGATGGTCAGCTCGGCCTCGGCGAGCGCGACGCCGTCCCACGCGCTGCCGTAGCAGCCGGCCCGGGTCGCGAGCTTGACGGTGTTGCGGCCCGGCGCGAGCGCGCCGACGACGCGGGTCAGCCAGCCCATCTGCCCCCGCGCCTCGTCGTCGTTGCCGAAGGTGCCGCCCGCGGTGACCGCGCCGCCGGTGGTCAGGTCGAGCGCGGTGCGCGCCTGGAACGTCGCGCGATCCGGCGCGACGGTCTCGAGGTCGAACGCGGGGCCGCCGTTGACCGCGACGGTGGTGGTGATCCAGAACTTCTCGAGCGACGGCTCGCGGCCGCAGTCCACGCCGGCGTCGTGGAGCGCGTTCCACGGCGACTGCGCGACGAACGCGCGCAGGTACAGCGGATCGCGGACGTCGACCTCGGTGGTGGCCGCCGCCGCGGCGGTGGCGGCGGTGATCGGCGCACGCGCGAAGACGACCTTGCCGACCGACGCCGCGTGCAGCGGGCCGACCACGCCGTCGTCCTTGGCGCGCTTGGCGGCCCACGCCGCGTCGGCGGCGGCCTCGGCGTCGGCCATCGCCTGCTCGCGCGCCGTCGTGACCGCGCCGTAGTGCGCGGCCTGCGCGGCGGCGGCGCGGCGCAGGTACGCGAGGCGCTGCTCGTACTCGGCGAGCCGCTTCCAGTCGCCCTGCTTGGCTCGGACCGCGGCGATCGTGGCGGCGAGCTCGTCGAGTTGCTTGGCGATGAAGGCGACGTCGCGCGCGCCCTGGCCGGCGGGGTCGGCGTCGAGCTGCCAGACCGTCCCGGACGGCTTCTCGAGCATGTAGATCGCTTCTTCGACGCGCTTGATCTCGGGGCGCGCGGGGGCCTTGCTGTACTCGGCCAGCGGGGTCTTGGTCAGCCGATCGGTCGGCGCGCGCGGGGTGTCGGCCGGCACCGGCACATCGGCGTCGACGCTGCCGGGGCGCGGCGGTGGGCGGCGATCGCGTCCGCGCGGTTGCTCGGCGTGGGCGGCGCCGACCAGCGCGAGACAGCCGAGGATCGCGAGCGTGGGACGGACCTGCATCCACCCAGGATCGATCGAGCCCGGCGACGCGCCATCTCACGGACCTCTCACGGCGGGTCAGCCCGGCGCGAACTCGAGCGGCACGCGGAACTCGGCCGCGGCCGGCTCGCCATCGGCGTCGCGCGGTGACGCGAAGCGCCAGCTGCGCGCGAGCGTCTCGACGCAGCTGGCCAACGACGGCGCCAGGGTCGTCGTGACCGAGGCGGCCCCGACGCGGCCGGTTTCCTCGACGGTGAACGCGAGCGTCGCGCCGCCGCGCGCCTCGGGATCGACCTTGAGGACCCCGCCGTAACAGCGCCGGAGGCCAGCGAGGTACGCGGCGACGAGCTTCTGCGCGACCACGTCGGCGGTGAGCGAGGTGTCGGTGAGCTGGGCCGGGCGCTGGACCGCGACCATCGGCGTCGGTCCGGCGACATCCGCGGCGGCCTGGCCGGGCCCGCGACCTGCGTCGCCGACGCGGTCACGGGTGCCGCCGCCGATCGCGACGCTGCCGCCACCGCCGACCGCTACCTTGACTCCCGCCGCGCGGACGTCGTCGAGCTGGGCGCTGAGATCGCTCCCAGGGAGGCGACGCTGCAGGTCGTCGATCGCCTGGTCGTTGCTGCTCTCCGCGGCGAGCAGGTCAGCGAACCGCGCCACCTCGGCCTCGTCGAGCGCGGCGACGATGGCGCCATCGCCCGCGGCCGCCGTTGGCTTGCGGGCCGCCGGCGCCGCGCGCGTCACACCGACGTCGGCCACCAGCGGCTGGCCGTGGTCGTCGCGGCGCACCGCCGCCACCGCGGCCGCCAGCGTCCCCACCGGGCAATCTTGCTCGACCTCGATGACGATCGCCGGGCGCGGCGCTGCAGCCGCGCGCCGGCCGAGCAGCTCGGCCAGCGCCTGCCGCGTCGGCGCCATCCACGCGCCGCCACCGTCGACCGTCAGCTCCGCGATGGTCTCGGGGGGCGCGTCGCCGGCGGGGCGGCTCGCCAGCACCGCGCGGGTCGCGCCCAGCGCCAGCGTCAGCTCGGCGGGCGCGTCGAGGATCCGCACCGGCAGCGCGCCGACCCCTTCGACGCCGCGCACCAGGAGCGCGAAGTCGCGCTGCGTCGACGGCGCGAACGAGGCGATGACCTGCAGCACCAGCGCCGCCGGCTGCGACGGCTTCACCGCGAGCGACACCACCGCGCCGCGCGCGATCGGCAGCTGGTGCCACGCCTCCGCCCAGGCCACGATCTTGGGGATGCGCAGGTCGGTGGCGGTCGCCGCCAGGTCGCTCGCCGGGACCGCGCCATCGCGGATCGGCACCGCGGGGTTCCCGTCGAGGACGATCGCCGTGTCGCCGACGATGACCAGCAGCCCGGCCGGGACCGACTCCGGGAACGCATCGCCACCGAGCAGCGGCAACGCTACCGCGGCCGGCACGTCGGGGCGGTGCGGCGCCTGCGTCGCTGTTGGCGCGGCGGAACCGGCGGCGGCGCTGCCTGCCGCGGGCGCGGGCTGCGCGCGCTCCGATCCCTTGCCGCACGCACCAATGACCAGGACCACGAGCGCCGCGCTGCCGAGCCGCATCCCGCGACGGTACCTGATCTCCGCGCGGCGCGACCCGCTATCCGGGAGCGCGGCGACCCGCGGACGGTGCGTCGGCGTGGGCCGCGGCCTGCGCGGCGACCCGCGCGGCGTAGGCGTCGCGGGCGCGGTGATCGATCGACGTCAGCGCGCGCCGCTCGCCGATCAGCGAGCGCCCCCACGCCATCAGCCGCTCGGGGACGATCGCGTCGAGCAGGTCCCAGGCCGCGAGGTAGCCCGGCACCGGGATCAGCGCGCGGCGGCTGGCGACACTCGCCAGCACCGCGGCCGCGACGTCCTCGGCGTCGACGGTCGGCATGCCCTTGCCGAGCGGCACGCCGGCCGCCAGCTCGGTGCGCACCGCCGACGGCAGGACCGCGCTCACGCTGACGCCGGACGGCGCGACCTCGCGGCGCACCGCGAGCGACAGGCCGACCGCCGCGAACTTGCTGGCGTTGTAGATCGCCATGCCGGGGATCGCGATCCGGCCGGCCATCGACGCGACGTTGACGACGTGGCCGACGCCGCGGGCCTGCATCGCCGGCAGCACGAGGCGCAGGCCGTGGATCAGGCCCCACAGGTTGACCTCGAGCGTCAGCCGGCTGATCGCGTCGGGCTCGTCGACGAACGCGCCGAGCGGCATCACGCCGGCGTTGTTGACCAGCACGTCGACGCGCCCGTGGGCCGCGGTGGCGGCGGCGACGAACGCCGCGAACGAGGCGCGCTCGGTGACGTCGACGCGCCACCCGCGCGCGCCGTGACCGAGCTCGGCGGCGGCGGCCGTCGCCGCGGGCTCGTCGCGATCGCCCAGCCACACCCGGGCACCGGCGCGGGCGAAGGCGCGACCGGTGGCGCGGCCGATGCCGCGACCGCCGCCGGTGACGAGCACCACCGCGCCGTCGAGCGCGACCGGCGGGTAGGATGAGGACAGGATCGCCATCACGAGACCTCCGGCGCCGCCTGGCGCTCGTACGCGTCGGGATCGAAGGTGGCCAGCCGGCGCTCCATCGCCGGCGTCGACCACGGCCAGTTGAAGCTGTTGATGCCGTTGGCGTCGACGTAGTAGCTGGCGCAGCCGCCGGCGGCGTAGACGGTGCGGGGCAGCGCGCCTTGCACGTCGGCGACGTAGGCAGCCTGCACCTCGGGGCGCACGTCGATCGCCGCGTCGCCGCTGCGGGCGCGATGCGCCAGCGCGCCCAGCACGTAGGTCAGCTGCGCCTCGAGGATGGTGAACGCCGACGAGTGGCCGGTGCCCAGGCTCGGGCCCAGCAGCATGAAGAAGTTCGGGAAGCCGGCGACCGTCGTGCCGAGGTACGCGCGCGGCGTGCCTTGCCAGCGCCCAGCCATGCTGCGGCCGGCGTCATCGAACACCCGGTCGGCGATCGGCATGTCGAGGATGTGGAAGCCGGTGCCGTAGATGATGGCGTCGACCTCGGCGACCGTGCCGTCGGCGCCGATCACCCGCGGCCCGTCGACGCGCGCCACCGCGGTGGCGTGGAGCTCGACGTTGGGCTGCGCCACCGCGGGGTAGTACGTGTTCGACATCAGGATGCGCTTGCAGCCGAGCCGGTAGTCGGGTGTCAGCCGCACCCGCAGCCTCGGGTCGGCGACCGTGCGGGCCAGGTGGCGCTCGCCGAGGCGCTGGATCTGCGCCAGCAGCCGCGGGTGGCGGAAGCCCGCGCCGAACGCCTCGAGCGTCGCGTACTCGGCAGCGCGCAGCGCGCGATCGGCGCCCGGCCCGTGGCGCATCAACCAGCGCGCGCTCGGTGGCAGCGCGCCGTCGGGCTTGGGCAGCACCCACTGCGCGGTGCGCTGGAACAGGTGCAGGCGCGCGACGTCGGGCTGGATCGCCGGCACGAACTGGATCGCCGAGGCGCCGGTGCCGATCACCGCCACGCGCTTGCCGCGCAGGTCGAACCCGTGATCCCAGCGCGCCGAGTGGAAGCGGTGGCCGGGGAAGCTCGCGTCGCCGGGCAGCTCGGGCATGCGCGGCTGGTGCCACGGCCCCGACGCGCCGATCAGCACGTCGCAGGTGTAGAGCCCGGCGGAGGTCTCGAGCCGCCAGCGCCGCGCCGCGGCCTGCCACCGCGCGCTGATCAGCTCGGTGCGGAACCGGACCCGCGCGGGCACGCCGTGTTCGGTCGCGACCCGCTCGAGGTACGCCTGGATCTCGGCCTGCCCCGCGAACAGCCGCGACCACTCGCGGTTGGGCGCGAACGAATACGAGTACAGCGCCGACGGCACGTCGCACGCGCACCCGGGGTAGGTGTTGTCGCGCCAGGTGCCGCCGAGGCGGTCGGACTTCTCGAGGAGGACGACGTCGGTGTAGCCGGCCTGGGCCAGGCGGATGGCCGCGCCGATGCCCGACGGGCCGGCGCCGATGACGATGATCGCGTGGTGGGTCATGACGCGCTCCGGACGCGGGTGGCGGTGACGGGGCCGGCGAGATCGCGCGCGCACGCCCGCGCGACCGCGGCGCGGGCGTGGATCAGGCTCGCCTCGAGCGCGGCGTGGCGGCGATCGCGATCCATGAAGTTGGGGCCGAGCGCCGCGAGGTCGCGGCCGTCGGGCTCGAGCCGCAGCACGCGCGTCCCGGTGGCACGCACCTGCGCGACCTCGGCGTCGAGCGTGCGGGTCATCGCGCGGCGCACGACGCCCTCGATCCGGCCTAGCCCGGTGCGCGGCCCGGGATCGGTCGTCGCCATCGGCGCGAGCATGATCACCTCATCGAGGCCGCGGGTCGCGAGCAGATCGACCGAGGCCGGCGAGGCGACGCCGCCGTCGACGTAGCGGCGGCCGCCGATCGCCACCGGCGGGAACCAGGTCGGCACCGCCCACGACGCGCGCACGCCGTCGCGCATGGCCGCCGCCGGCGCGCCGGGCGCACCGAACGCGACCCGCTGGCCGGTCGTCAGATCGACCGCGACGATCCAGGTCGCCGGGTGCGCGACCCAGCCGCCGGGCGCGACGTGGGCGTCGACCAGCGCGTCGAGGAACGCCGGGTCGCCGCGCCCGATCGGCAACAGCGCGGTCAGCCGGGTCAGCGCGGTCGCGCCGCGGGCCACGGCCGCGCCCGGCGCCGCGGGTCGCAGCGTCGGCCGCGGCGGATACGCCGGCGGCGGGTGAGCGAAGCGGTGGACCAGCGCCGCCGGCGCGTCGCGCTCCCCCAGCGCCGCAGCCAGGATGCTCGTCGCCGCGACGCCGGCGCCCAGCAGCGTCGCCAGCTCGGCGCCGGCCGACGTGCCGACGATGACGTCGGCGGTGCGCGCGTCCCAGCCCAGCGCGCGCTCGACCTCGATCAGGTGCGCGATCGTCCACGCCGCGCCCAGCGTGCCGCCGCACCCGAGCACCAGGCCGCGCCGCGGCCGCCCGTCGTTTCGGTCTTTGAATACCATTAGTATCTGGATACTATCGGAATCCGAATCGACCGCAAGGCCGAAGTCCGGTACCGTGGTCGCGCCGTCCATGCCTCGCCGCCCCGTCCCCGCCAAGCTCAGCCGCGTCGACAGCCAGGCGCAGACCCGGACGCGCCTGCTCGCCACCGCGACGACGTGCTTCCTGCGCGACGGCTACGCCGAGACCTCGATGGAGGCGATCGCCGCCGCGGCCGGCTTCACCAAGGGCGCGGTCTACTCCAACTTCCCCAGCAAGGTCGAGCTGTGCCAGGCCGTGCTCGACGCGATCCGCGCCGAGCGCATCGCCGCGCTGGGGCGCGCGATCGCCGGCGTCACCACCGTCGACGCTCTGGCCGCCGCGCTCGAGCGCTGGGCCGACGCACACATCGGCGACCCGGCGTGGACCCGGCTCGAGGTCGAGTTCGGCGTCCACGCGTCGCGCCACCCGGCGCTGGCCAAGCAGCTCGCGCGCCGGCACCAGGAGGTGCGGGCCCGGGTCGCGGCGCTGATCGCCGCCTGGGCCAGCGCCCACCGCGTGGCGCTGCCGCTGCCGGCCGAGGACATCGGCGTCGCGCTGCTCAGCCTCGGGGTCGGGCTCGGCGTGCAGCGCGCGATCGATCCGACGCTGCCGGTGCGGACGCTGGCCACCGTGCTGCGGCTGCTGGCCCCGCCGACGCGCCGCCGCTGACGGTCACACCATCGTCGTGCCGGCCAGGATGGTCCACGCCTGGATCACCTGCAACAGCGTCGCCGCGTCGGGCGCGCGGTACGCGCAGGTGAGGCCGTCGACGCGGCGGGTGTGCGGCACCAGCTCGGCGGCGTCGGCGCACGCCGCGTTGACGAAGTCGATCTCCAGATCGAACGGCGGCGCCGGCCGGAACGGCGTAAGCGTCCCCGTCCGGGCCCGCTCGACGGCGGCCTGGGCGCCGGCGCGGATCCGCTCGCAGGCCACCGTCGGGTGCACCGCGCGGGCGGCGTAGCGGGTGATCGCGTCCTTCACGACCACGGTCGCGACGTCGCCGAGGTGAGCCTGGGCCTGCGCGCACGCGGTGGCGTCGCCGGTGACCAGCCCGACCGGCACGCCCAGCTCGCCGCACGCCGCGGCGTTGAGCGCGGTCTCGTTCCAGTCGCGCCCACCGACGCGCAGCCGCGCCACCACGCGCCCGTAGTAGGTGTGATCGAGGATGCCCGCGCGACTCCCGGCGCCCGCGTGATAGCCGACGAACAGCGCCACGCCGAAGCTCGGCGCCACGCCCTCGACCATCGACCGCGGCTTGAGCGACCCCGAGATCAGCTCGGCGCGCGGATCGAGCTCCTCGAGCACGAAGTTGCGCATGTCGCCGTGGGCGTCGTTGACCAGCACCGCGGTCGCGCCGCCGTCGTACGCGCCGGCGATCGCCGCCGACGCCTCGGCCGTCATCCACCGCCGGGCCCGCTCGTAGTCGGCGCCGGTGCGGCGGGTCTGATCGACGTGGACCACGCCGGCCACGCCCTCGAGATCGACGCTGAGATAGACCTGCATGCGGCGAACTTACCCGAGCGCGGCCAGCCGGCGGGCCAGGTGGCGCTGCTCGGCGGCGTTGTCGGTGCGCGCCGCGGCCGCCGCGAGCGCGGCGCGAGCCTCGACCACGCGGCCGAGCCGGACCAACAGCTCGCCGCGGACCGCGTGCCACAGGTGGTGGCGCTCGAGCGGCAGCGCGTCGAGCTGCGCCAGCGCCGCCGCCGGACCGTCGACCTCGGCCACCGCCACCGCGCGGTGCAGCCGCACGATCGGGCTGGGGTCGAGCGCGCACAGCAGATCGTACAGCGCCACGATCCGCGGCCAATCGGTGGCGGCGGCGGTCGGCGCCACCACGTGCACCGCCTGGATCGCCGCCTGCACCTGGTAGCGCCCGGGCCGATCGGCGCGCAGGCAGCCCTGCACCAGCCCCAGCCCGCGGGCGATCGCGTCGTCGTCCCAGCGCGCGCGGTCTTGCGCCGCCAGCGGCACCAGCGCGCCGTCGCCGTCGGTGCGCGCGGCGCGGCGAGCGTCGACGAGCAGCATCAGCGCCAGCAGGCCGCGGACCTCGGGCTCGGCGGGCAGCAGCTCGAGCAGGTGCCGGCCCAGGCGGATCGCCTCGACGCACAGCTCGCCGCGCACCAGCGCGTCGCCGCTGGTCGCGGTGTGGCCCTCGTTGAAGATCAGGTAGACCACCGCCAGCGCCGCGTCGAGCCGCACCGGCAGCTCGTCGGCGTCGGGCACCCGGTACGGGATGCCGGCGTCGCGGATCTTGCCCTTGGCGCGCACCAGCCGCTGCGCCATCGTCGTCTCGGGCACCGCGAACGCGCGCGCGATCGCCGCGGTCGACAGCCCGCCGATCAGCCGCAGCGTCAGCGCCACCTGCGCGGCGGGTGCCAGCGCCGGATGACAGCAGGTGAAGATCAGGCGGAGCGAGTCGTCGCGCACGCTGGCCTCCTCGGTGTCGTCGGGCAGCGCCGCCAGCGCGGCCGCCGCGTGGCGCTGATCGCGGGTGGCCTCGCGGCGCAGCCGATCGATCGCGCGGTGGCGCGCGGTCGCGATGATCCAGCCGACCGGGCTCGGCGGCACGCCGGTCGTCGGCCAGCGCTCGAGCGCCGCCGCGAACGCGTCCTCGACCGACTCCTCGGCCAGCGCCAGGTCGCCGCACGCGCGGGTCAGCACCGCCACGGCCTTGCCGTAGCAGTCGCGGAACACCTGCGCGATCGCGGCGCGCATCAGCCGCCGTGGGCCACCGGGCGCACCTCGATCGGCAACGTGACCGCGCGGCTCAGCTTGCCGGCCCACGCCAGCGCGGCGTCGAGGTCGGCCGCCTCGACCACTACCAGGCCGCCGATGTGCTCCTTGCCCTCGGCGTAGGGGCCGTCGGCGAGCTCGACCGCGCCGTCGGGCTTGGCGCGCACCATCGTCGACGCGCTGGCCGGGGCCAGCCCGGCGTTCCACACGCGCGCGCCAGCCGCCTCGAGTTCGGCCATGAACGCGCGGACGTCGCGCATGATCGGATCGAGCCGCTCGGGCGGCGGCGGCGGACCATCGGGCTGGATGATGTTGAGCACGTACTTCATCGGGGTCTCCTCGCAGGTTCACCCACGAAACGAACGGCGGGGGTGCCCGATCGACACCGGCCGCGCACTTTTTCGGCCACGATGGGCCCATGAAGCGGTCGGCCCCCTCTGCGCTGCGCAACCGCGACCCGATCCTCGAGGTCCTCCACGAGGTCCTGCCCGGCCGCGGCCTGGTGCTGGAGATCGCCAGCGGCACCGGCGAGCACGCGGTGCACTTCGCCGCCGGCGTGCCGGCGCTGACCTGGCAACCGACCGACCCCGACCCCGACGCCCGCGCCAGCATCGCCGCGTGGCGCGACGAGGCCGCGCTGCCCAACCTGCGCCCGCCGCTCGCGCTCGACGTGACCGCGCCGTGGCCGGTCGACGCCGCCGACGCGATCGTGTGCATCAACATGATCCACATCGCGCCGTGGGAGGCGACGCTCGCGCTGTTCGCCGGCGCCGCCCGGGTGCTGCCGCCCGGCGGCCCGCTGGTCACCTACGGTCCGTACCGGTTCGGCGGCGCGTTCACCGCCGCATCCAACGCGGCCTTCGACGCCGACCTGCGCCGCCGCGATCCGCGCTGGGGCGTGCGCGACGTCAACGACCTCGAGGCCGCCGCCGCCGCCGCGGGCCTCGCGGTGATCGGCACGTTCGGCCTGCCCGCGAACAACCACGCCATCGTGTGGCGCCGCGGCTAGCGCGTCACGGCATCCCGGCGCCGCGGAACCGCTGCAGGAAGCCGTGGGCGCCGGCGCCGCCCATCGAGTTGCAGATCGGCGACGCCGGCCCGGCCGGGCAGTCGACGTCGCGGTCGTACGACCAGTAGTGCACGCCGGCGAGGCCGCGCTCGATCGCGAACGCCGCGACGGTGTCGGCGTCGGCCAGCGTGAACGTCTCGCCTTGCACGTCGTTGCCGCCGATCATCGGCGTCAGCTCGATCGCGTTCCACGGCACGCGCCAGTGGTCGTGCAGGTTGTACGCGGCCTGCAGCGCCGACTGGCCCATGTCGCAGCGGCCGCCGCTGACCACGCACACGCCGGATCCCGGCGCGCCGTAGTCCATCGTCATCAAGTTGACGGTCAGGTAGCTCGGCCAGTCCGCCTCGGTGCCGTCCCAGCCGAGCTCGCTCCGCACCGCCGCCATCGTCCAGTCGCCGTAGGTGTTGAAGCTGCTCGTCGCGGCGGCGCCCAGCGAGTGCGCGGTGGTCGCGCCGTCGTTGTTGGCCAGGGTCGCCAGCGTCAGGCTCATGCGCAGGTTCGGGTAGCGCGCGTGGGCGGCGCCGGCGCGGCGCATCAGGTCGGCGATCACCGCCTGCGACTGCCCGGCCTCGATGTCGAAGTCGATGCCGACCAGGTGCGGCGACATCCACCGCTCGATGAACGTCATGAACCCGGCGTCGGTGCCGCAGGTGAACGAGCCGGCCGCGCCGCCGGTGGCCAGGAGGTAGTCGATCCCGGCGGCGGTCAGCCCCGCGACGTTGGCGCTCGCCATCGCCGCGCCCGGGACGCCGCCCCAGCTCTCGTTGCCGCACTCGCCGGTGGCGAACGAAAGTGTCACCGTCTTGCCGCCGTTGGCCGCCAGCTCGCCGGCCAGCGGCATCATCGGCCCCGACACCTGCGTCGAGATGACATTGGTGTTCCAGTTCATGTGGATGCTGGTGTCCTTGTAGGGCCCGAACACCAGGCCGCTGGGCGCGGGGCCGGGCCCACCGTCGCCGTCACCACCGCCGGGCGCGTCGGGCTGACCCGCGCCACCGTCGGGATCGCCCGGGTCGCCACCGGTCGGATCATCGGCGCAGGCGACCAGAGCGGCGAGGGCAGCAGCGACAGCGATGCGGGTCATGGCGAGATGGAGAGCGGGCCGCCCCCGATCGGGTCACGGCCGCGTGTCGATTCCTGCGCCGCTCGCGCTACCCTGCCCGCGTGACACGCCCGAACGTGCGCCGATGAGCGGCGGCCTGCTGATCGACGGCGGCGGCCCGGTCACCCGCTGCGCGCTGTGCGGCCGCCCCGCGTCCGGGCCGTGCGCGCGCTGCCGCCGCTCGGTGTGCGCCGACTGCTGCGAGCTGACCAGCGGCGGCGCCGCCACCTTCGCGCTGTGCCTGACCTGCGCCCGCGCCGGCGCGAGCCTGCGTCGCCCGTGGCTGCACCTGACGCTGTGGCTGCTGGCGATCACCGCCGGCCTGCTCGCGATCGGCCTCGCCCTCGCCGCGCTGCGGTGAGCCGCCGCGCCGCCGCCGCTCAGTAGTTCTTGCAGCAGATGTCGTTGGCGTGCGCCGCGTCGCAGCGCGCGCCGCTGCGGAACAGCGCGATGCAGCCCTTGGCCAGCCGGTAGTAGTAGTCGCCCATCGCGTTGGCGGCCGGCTCAAGGTCGCGGTTGTATTCGATGTCGTACTGGTCGAGGAAGCAGCCGTTGACGTCCTCGGGGTGCGAGCACACGCACAGCGGCGCGTGGTCGCACTGCAGCCGCCCGACGTTCCACTCGTTCCAGCCGGTGATCGTCGCGATGCGCGCCGTCGGGTTGTCGAACAACGTCTCGAACTGCTTGCGGAACGTCTTGCCCTGGTGCTTGGGCGTCGCCGACGCCGGGTGGCTCATGTAGTCGGCCTGGTACGCGGTGGCGATCGGGAGCTGCTCGATCGCGCCGTTCGTGAACGCCACGCGTTGCCGGCACGCGGCGGCGTTCAGCGGCGACTCCTGGCAGCGCTCCATGTAGCTCCACTTGGTC
>Ga0075163_10008997_pt1 | contig 13117 bp, 10 predicted proteins | sample JI1023141ADNA_FD_71478 | JGI IMG/M metagenome (GOLD analysis project Ga0075163, IMG submission 71478) | Wastewater effluent complex algal communities from Wisconsin, to seasonally profile nutrient transformation and Carbon sequestration -... | ecosystem: Engineered > WWTP > Effluent > Algae...
GCGAGGATGTGGGTGGCGATGCGGTCCAGGAACCAGCGGTCATGGCTGATCACCATCACGCTACCGGCAAACTCCAGCAGTGCGTCTTCGAGCGCACGCAGGGTTTCGACGTCGAGGTCGTTCGACGGCTCGTCCAGCATCAGCACATTGCCGCCCGCAATCAGGGTCTTGGCCAGATGCAGGCGACCGCGCTCGCCCCCTGACAGCGTACCCACCCGCTTCTGCTGGTCGCCCCCGTTGAAGTTGAAGCGCCCGCAATATGCGCGGCTGGCCATCTGGAACTTGCCCACGTTGATGATGTCCAGCCCGCCAGAAACATCTTCCCAGACGGTCTTCTGGTTCTCGAGCTCGTCACGGTGCTGGTCGACAAATGCCATCTTCACCGTCTGACCAATCACCACGTGCCCCGTGTCCGGCTTTTCCCGACCGGCAATCAGCTTGAAAAGTGTCGACTTGCCAGCGCCATTGGGGCCGATGATGCCAACAATCGCGCCGGGCGGAATGCTGAAACTCAGGTTGTCGATCAACATGCGGTCGCCAAACGACTTGCTGACACCATGGAATTCAATCACCTGCTGGCCCAGGCGCTCGGCCACGGGGATGAAGATTTCCTGGGTTTCGTTGCGCTTCTGGTATTCGATATCGCTCAGTTCTTCAAAGCGGGCCAGGCGCGACTTGCTCTTGGCCTGGCGGGCCTTGGGGTTCTGGCGGGACCATTCGAGTTCCTTCTTGAGCGCCTTGGCATGGGCCTCCTCGCCCTTCTGCTCTTTCTCCAGCCGGTCCTGCTTCTGATCCAGCCAGGTGCTGTAGTTGCCCTTCCACGGAATGCCAGCGCCGCGATCCAGTTCCAGAATCCATTCGGCCGCGTTGTCCAGAAAGTAGCGGTCGTGGGTGATCGCCACGACGGTACCGCTGAAACGCTTGAGAAACACCTCCAGCCATTCCACCGACTCGGCATCCAGGTGGTTGGTCGGCTCGTCCAGCAACAGCATGTCGGGTTTGCTCAGCAGCAGGCGGCAAAGCGCGATACGCCGCTTTTCACCACCGGACAGCACGCCGATCTTGGCGTCCCATGGCGGCAGTCGCAGTGCATCGGCTGCAATCTCCAACTGGTGCTCGGAGTCTGTGCCCGCTGTGGCGATCACTGCCTCCAGACGGGCCTGCTCGGCCGCCAGCGCGTCAAAGTCAGCATCCGGCTCAGCATAGGCGGCATAGACTTCCTCCAGCTTGGCCTTGGCGGCAAAAACCTCACCCATGGCCTCTTCGACGCTCTCCCGCACCGTGTGCTCCGCATTGAGCTGGGGCTCCTGCGGCAGATAGCCAATGTTCAGACCCGGCATGGGCGTGGCCTCGCCCTCGATGTCCTTGTCCACTCCCGCCATGATCTTTAGCAGCGTGGACTTTCCCGAACCGTTCAGGCCCAGGACTCCGATCTTGGCCCCGGGAAAGAACGACAACGAGATGTCCTTGAGGATCTGCCGCTTCGGCGGCACGATCTTGCCGACGCGGTTCATGGTGTAAACGTATTGGGCCATTGTTTTCTTCGGGTTGCGGTTGCAAACCTTTGATTATCGGGCGCAAGGCGGGCCTTGCATCAAATTACTCCGGACTTTCGTGTCAGGACTTGTCAGAGGCGCTGTTGCGCAGTGCAGCCTTGGCCACCTGATCGAGCGCCTCGTCGATCACTGGCCGGTCCGCCACGATGCGGATCGCACCCTCCGCGCGCAGCCGGTCCAGGGTACGGCGCGACATGGAGTGGGCCGATCCGCCCTGGGACGTAAACATGAACAGCGTGGCATGCGGGCTGGCCCAGGTCAGCTGGACACGCACCCAGTCGCTCTCGACTTTGAGTTCAACCCAGGTTCCGGTGCGCAACACTGCATCATTGCCCAGCGGCGCCGGCGCCGGCGCCGATGTCGGGTTCAGCTGGGCAGATTCGGTGGACTCTGGCAAAGCGGAATAATAGCCGGACTCTTGCGCTTCGGTCTCGGCCAACCAGGGGTCGGCGGCTTCGGCGCCAGGTTCGCCCCAACGGCTTGGCGCGGCCTCGGCCGCATCGGCGGCGGCCTGCAATGCCGCGTTGCGGCCTTCTTCCAGCGCGGCCCGATGGATGGCTTCCAGGCTGCTGAAGAACGCGGCCGTCAGCTCCTGGGGGTAGTCGATGCGGGCAAGCCCCTGGCGCAACCCGGTCACAAGAGCCGGCACCATTTGCGCCAGCCGACGGACGCGCCCGCGCCGGGCGGTCTTCTTCTGCACACTCCAGATCAGGTCATCGGCCAAGGTGCGGTAGCCAAAAGGATCGTCGACTCCTCCCGACGAAAGGCGCGCCTCGGCCACCACCTGGGCCCATGGGCCCTGAAGGAAGTCGCGCACAAAGCCGGCCACGTCCGTCTCTTCCATCGCCTCCGACAGATCAGAGGCTATTTTTCGCGCCAGCACATAGCGCTGCTCGGCATGCATCAGGGCACGTGCGGCTTCAGCGTTGCGTGCTCGCATGGCCTGATCGTGACGCGCCCATCGACCCTGCAAATGCCGCAGTAACTCACTACAAAGATCCGCATCAGGCACGGCCCTGGTGAGCCAGTGTACCGACTCATCCACCGTGTTCATGTACCTGCGGCAGCCGTCATCGGTCTCGTCCTTGAAGGCCAGACATCGCTGGGTCAAGGCAGCAATCAGGCGGCGTGCCGGGTGATCACGGTCACTGAAAAAGCGGGAATCCTCCCGGGCGATACGAACGAATGCAGTCTCCATCTTGCGCAGCCGCCGCTTGAGCTTGGGCAGCAGCCGGGGGTCACGGTAGAGGTTCTCAAACATCAGGCCGACCACCTCAGCGCCGAGCTGATGACCCATGCGCGGTGCCGAACCCGGTTGGACCCGATCGGGCGCCTGCCCCTTCAAATCCGGCGCCGTTGCAGTCCGCTGCTCGAGCCGTGCCATCAGGGCGTCGACCTGCTGCAACTCCTGCAATGTCTCCAGGGATGCGGGTACGGTATGCGGGAAGGCACGCCGGCTGTCATGGCCATCAAAATCACCGGCCAGCAGTTTGCGAAGGCGCTCCAGATTGAGCAGCGTCCTGGACACGGCGTCGGTCAGCCGTTCGGCTCCGGCCTTGACCACAGGCGCGCGGGCACTGGCCGACATTGCAGGCACCACACCACTCGAACGCAACCAGTCGGTGAGTTCGCGGTAGATCCTGGCCAGGCGCACACCCATGAGTCCGGCAGCCGGCAGGATCAGCTTCTCGCGCGTCGGGCCATCGGGGACGTGCACAACCAACGTCGCCTGTAGAGCCCTGACAAACACATCAGGCCTGAGTGGATTGAGGTCCGGCTGGATGCTGCTCCATCCCATCAGCGCGCTGGCCACCGCATTGAATGCCGGCAAGACATCCTCCACGGCCAACACCACTTCCTGCTGGGCCCGCGCGATCTCGATGCTCTGGTGCAGGTCCGTATCTTCAAACAGCCCCAGATCCTGGAATCGCAGAGTCTCGCCCGCTGGCTGATCACGACCGCCACCGTGATGTACCGCCCTGTGCAACTCGGATCGGAAGAGTTCGCCGGCTGTTTGCGCATCGGCCCTCAGTCGGCCGATGACGCTTTGCGAGCCCGCCTCCTGCAGAAGTGGGTTGCGTTGCGCGTCAGTACGCAACGCCGCAGCTTCCAGCCCCTGAATAACGTCCTGCATCAGGGCACTCGCATGGCCCAGAACGGACTCTATGCAATCTGACAGCCGCGGCTGCAGTGCCGCGAGATCGTCCGAGAGTCCAACACGCAATTGAAGCAACTTGGTCATGAACACGGCCCCATGGAGTCCCTCTCATTATCAGAGTCAGGTTGGTCCTGATTGCAAAGCCGGGGTGTCCAATCGTGAGCAGATGCACTGTCTGGCCCCAAAAGCTGGCAAACATGCGACAATCGGGGCTGTTGTGGTCACCAGTTACCACGACACCAGCGTCCTGCTGGGGCGGTGAATCCCGAACACACGCCACCCTTGATCCCCATCTGCCTTTGACTGGCTCGGCTTCCAAACGCCGAAACAGGCCGATTCCCAGTGCCCCGGAACGGGCACCTCACCATGAATTTTGAAGATCTGAAACTGGCCCCCGCCATTCTCAAGGCCGTGCGCGAGCAAGGCTACGAAACCCCCACCCCGATCCAGGCCCAGGCCATTCCAGAAGTGCTGGATGGTCACGACCTGCTGGGTGGCGCACAAACCGGCACCGGCAAAACCGCCGCATTTGTGCTCCCTGCCCTGCACCGGCTGAGCATGACGCGCAGCGCTCAGAGCCGTTTTGGTGGCACGGGCATCCGCATGCTGGTTCTGACCCCCACCCGCGAACTCGCGGCCCAGGTCGAAGAGTCGGTGCGCGAATATGGCAAGTATCTGCAACTGAGCTCAACCGTCATCTTTGGTGGCGTGGGCATGAACCCCCAAATCAGCAAGCTCAAAAAAGGTGTTGATATTCTGGTGGCCACTCCCGGCCGCCTGCTGGACCTGCAACAGCAAGGCATGCTCGACTTGGGACAGGTGCAAATCCTGGTGCTCGACGAGGCCGACCGCATGCTGGACATGGGCTTCATCCACGACGTCAAGAAGATTCTTGCGCTGGTGCCCAGGGAAAAACAGAGTCTGCTGTTTTCGGCCACCTTCAGTGACGAAATCCGAGATCTGGCCAACAACCTGCTGCGCAACCCGCAAAGCATCCAGGTGACCCCGCGCAACACCACGGTGCAGCGCATCACCCAGGTGATCCATCCTGTCGGGCGCAGCAAGAAGAAGGCTTTGCTGGCCCATATCATCCAGGAACAGAACTGGAGCCAGGTGCTGGTGTTCACCCGCACCAAATTCGGCGCCAACAATGTGGCCGAGTTCCTGACCAAGAACGGGATCGAGGCCATGGCCTTGCATGGCAACAAGAGCCAGGCAGCCCGCACCCAGGCGCTGGCCGGGTTCAAGAGCGGCGACATCCGTGCGCTCGTTGCGACCGACATCGCTGCGCGCGGCATTGACATTGACGAATTGCCACACGTCGTGAACTATGAAATCCCCAACGTCAGCGAGGACTACGTCCATCGCATCGGCCGCACGGGTCGCGCAGGCAACGACGGCGCAGCCGTGAGCCTTGTTTGCCTGGACGAAGAAGGCTTCATGCAGGATATCGAGCGCTTCACCAAGCAGACCATTGAGGTGAAGGTGGTCGACGGCTTTGGCCCGGAGCCCGGTGAAAAGGCCGAGCCGATTGCCATGGGCCGCCAGACCATCTGGGGCGGAGCCGGCAAGCCCCCAAGCCGTGACGTCATGGCAGCAGCCGCCAAAGCTGCCCGCACCGAGATGATGCAGCGCATGCGCGACAACAAGGGGCGTGCCGGCGAAGGGCGCAATGGTGGCAGCAATGGCGGTGGTGGCAATGGCCGGGGACCGGCACGTCAAGGCGGTCAGCCACCCGGTGGCGGCCAGAACCGGTCGCAGCCACCGCGCCAGGCGCAGCAGGGTGCACCGCGCGACCGCGACGAGTTGCCACGCCACATTGATCCGCTCCAGACCAATCTGCACAATCGTCGCAACGAACCCCGGAGATCATCAGGCAATGGCAACTCCAACGGTGGACAGCCCGACCCCATGCGCACCAGCATCGACTCCATGGCCGGCGCCGGACGGCGCGGCGGTGGCCGGCCGAACCGTTCTGGTGGCGGGGGCTTCGGGCCTCGTGGGCCGGGAAATCCTGGTCGCTCTTTTGGCCGATGACTCGGTCCTGGCGGTCCACGCACTGGTCCGCCAGACTGTCCCGGTCGAGCACCCGAGATTGATCCAGCACCTGGTCCGACTGGACCACCTGCCTCCATTGCCCCGGATCGATGAAGTCCTGATTGCTCTTGGTACCACCATCAAGGTAGCGGGTAGCCGGACAGCTTTCCGTGCCGTGGACCATGACGGCGTGCTGGCCGTGGCCCGTGCGGCAATGAAGGCTGGAGCAACCCGCTTGGGCGTGGTCAGCGCAATGGGCGCCAATGCACGATCCAGCGTGTTCTACAACCGTGTCAAGGGCGAGATGGAACAGGCTCTGCAAGCCATGGCATGGCCTAAACTGGTCATTGCCCGCCCGTCATTTCTGGCCGGGCAACGTGCTGACTTGGGCCAGCCGGTGCGTTCCGGCGAAACCCTGGCACTCACGCTTTCCCGGTGGTTGCAGCCACTGATCCCGGCGAACTACCGGTCGATCGAGGCTGGCAAGGTTGCAAGGGCACTGTTGCACCACCTGTGCCTGGCCTCGCCCAGCATGTGCATCCTGCCGTCTGGCTCGATGCAAGCCTTCTGACGCTTTCAGGCCACGCGCAGGTTTGGTGCCGGGCGCGATAGCCTGGGCAGGCGCTTGCGCGACTTGAGCACCTGCTCGATGTCTTGCTCAGCGCCATCTATCAGCTGCAAGATGGCTTTTTCGGCGCGCTCGGCATCGGCTGCGCGAACAGCATCGAGCACCGCACGGTGCAAGGGCAGCGAACTGCGTGGACCGTCGACGCGTGAGGTCGAGATTTCGAAACTGGTCCTCAAAAGGGCACCCAATGCCCGGCTCATCTGGATCAACAGGCGATTGCGTGAGGCACGCATCAACCCCTGATGAAATCGCAAGTCGAAGGTAATGTAGTCACCCCCCTCGTCCACGGCCTTTTTCATTCCGGCATAGGCGAGTTCGATCTCGGCAACGTCGTCCGCCGTGGCTCGCTGGGCCGCCAGACGCATAGCTGCAGGCTCCACCACCCGCCGCAGGTCTTGCAGATCGCGCAGGAAGTCCACTGACAGACCCGCTTTGCTTTGCCAGGCAATCACATCCGGGTCGAACCAGTTCCAGTGGTCTGAGGGCAGAACCCGGGTGCCAACCTTGGGCCCTGTCGTCAGCAGACCCTTGGCCACCAACGACTTGACGGCTTCCCGAACGACTGTCCGGCTCACGCCGAGTTCTTCGCACAACAGTGGCTCTGCAGGCAAGGAGCCGCTCACGGCATAACGCCCCGTCACAATGGCTTCGCCCAGCAAATCCACTGTATTGCCGTGAACGTTCTTGATCATGGAAGCTCCAGGCTCATCCACGAACGAACAATGTCACCAGAGGGTCATGCCCCACCTGACGGCTCCAGTGGCCATGCACCTTGGCATCAAATGCCGCACCGTCGGGCAAGGTGTCTGCCGAATAGAAGTGCTCGCCAGGCGCAAAAATCCGGGAGCCACCATCCTGCAGGCCAATTTCCATCGAGCCAGAAAGAATGACCACCCACTGCGGCGTTACTGTGCAATGGAACTGGCTGCGGAAGCCCACTGGACTTTGCCGCAACTGGCACCCCCCACTGGGCATCATTGCCGACAGCATGGCTTGTGGGTTGCCTTCAGACAGCGAGACAGATTCTTCCCGGAAACGGGCCCGCCCGTCTGGACCCGTCTCGAGAACGACCTTGGTGAAAGTGGTCATGCGGTCTCCTGCAACTCAACGCCAAAGTCAATCTGGACCTTCATGGCCTGGCGTTTGTCGCTCGCGAGCCGGAATGCGTCCATGGCCCGATCAAACTTCATGCAATGGCTGATCACCGGGCGCCCGTCAATCAGACGCTGGTTGATAAACCGGACCGCAACAGCAAACTCGCTATGGAACCGGAATGTGCCGCGCAGGTCGATTTCGCGGGCCACCAGAGCGTTCAGCGGCAGGCTGATTTCCCCCCCAAAACCGACCGCAACGATGACGCCCCGCGGAGCCACCACATCCAGGCCAGCCCGCAGCGCCTTGTCGCTGCCTGATGCCTCGAACATGGCATCAAACTGCCCCTTGTCGACGGCAAATGGCGCCAGACCGTCCGGGTCAGATGCGAGGTTGATGGTGACGTCGGCGCCCATCTTCCGCGCGACTTCAAGGGGAAAGTCCGCCAGATCCACCGCCACGATCCGTGATGCACCCGCGCGGCGCAGGGCTCCGATCAGCAATGAGCCAATCGGGCCGCAACCGGTTACCAGAACCTGCTTGCCAAACACCGGTCCAGCGCGCTGGATGGCATGCAACCCCACTGAAAGCGGCTCGGCCAAGGCGGCTTCGGCCAAACTCACCCCAGTCGCGACTTCGTGGGCTTGCCAGGCCTCGACCACAAGGCTTTCCCTAAACGCACCCTGGATGTGCGGAAAGCGCATCGCGCTGCCGTAGAAGCGCATGTCCAGACAATGGTTGTGCTGGCCCAACTGGCAAAACCGGCACTGACCACACGGCCGAGACGGAGAGATGGCCACACGTTGGCCCACACGCCACTGGGTGACGCCGGCACCTACCGACTCGACCATGCCGGCGACCTCGTGGCCCAGGACCATAGGCTCCTTGATGCGGACGGTGCCAAAGCCCCCATGCTGGAAATAGTGAAGATCAGATCCGCAAATGCCACCGTAAGCCACGCGAATGCCAAGCTGCCCTGGGCCGGGCTGTTCAGGCTCCCAGCGGTCCAGCCGGAGGTCTTCGGGGGCATGGCAAACCAGTGCACGCATGGTTCAGATGGCTTTCAGATCAAATTTTCAAAGAGTGGCGGTGACGCCACCATCGACATAGAGGATGTGGCCGTTGACGAAGCGCGATGCATCCGTCGCCAGAAAAACGGCGGCTCCGGCGAGGTCTTCCACATCGCCCCAACGCCGACTAGGCGTACGGCCGACCAGCCAGGCGGTAAAGGTTTCATCAGCCACCAGCGCCTGCGTCAATTCGGTCTTGAAATAGCCTGGCGCCAGACCGTTGACGTTGATGCCGTGGGGCCCGAGGTCGATGGCCATCCCTTTGGTCAACATCTTGACTGCGCCCTTGCTGGCCGTATACGGCGCGATGTTCGGACGGCCAAGCTCACTTTGCACCGAACAGACGTTGATGATGCGACCGCGCTTGCGCTGCACCATGAACCGGGCTACGGCTTGGCCCACATGAAAGACGCTATCCACGTTGGTGCGCATCAACTCGGACCATTGTTCAGCTGGGAAGTCCTGGAATGGCGCACGGCGCTGGATGCCAGCGTTGTTGACAAGGACCTCGATCGGCCCTACGTCACGCTCAATCTGTTGGATGGCCACTGCTGTGGCATCCCCGGATGTCACATCAAACGCACTGGTGTGGACCGTGTGGCCCTGGTCCGCGAGTGAGCGTGCAGCGGCTGCAAGCTTGACAGGATCACGTCCATTCAGCACCAGATGTGCCCCGGCCTGAGCCAAACCCGCAGCCAACGCCAGACCGATGCCCGCAGACGAGCCTGTCACCAATGCGAGCTGCCCGTCCAGCCGGAAAGTCTTGGCGGTAATCATTCAATGCGCTGCCCGGAGGCGCCGTCGAAAACATGGGCTTTGGCGCCATCCATGATGAGGTGGACGATCTCGTCGGGCTGAGCCTGGGTGCGGCCATGAATGACCACCACAAGTTGCTGTCCACCGACTTCGACCAGCAGCTCGGTTTCAGCCCCGGTCGGTTCCACCACAATGACTTTGGCGGGAATCCCGTTGCCCGACCCCGAGATCGTCAGATCGCTGGGGCGAATGCCGTAACTCACCGCCTGACCATCGGCTCCGCCCGCAAGCCCGGTGGGCACCGGCCAATACTGGCCCTTGGCCTCCACCTGGACCGTCCCGCCGCTACGCCGAAGCACGCCGGGCAGCACGTTCATCGCGGGTGAGCCAATGAACTGGGCCACAAACAGATTGCCAGGCCGGTCGTACAGCTCCAATGGGGTACCGATCTGCTCGACGATACCGTCGTGCATGACCACGATCCGATCGGCCATGGTCATGGCTTCAATCTGGTCGTGCGTCACATAAACCGTGGTGGTCTTCAGGCGCTGGTGCAGGGCCTTGATCTCCGCCCGCATGGCCACACGCAGCTTGGCATCCAGATTGGACAGCGGCTCGTCAAACAGAAACACCTTGGGGTCACGCACAATCGCCCGCCCCATGGCCACCCGCTGGCGCTGCCCCCCGGACAACTCGCGCGGATAACGGTCCAGCAACACGTCGAGGTTCAGGATGCGGGCTGCATTGTTGACACGCTCGTCGGTCAGCGACTGGTCGGCCTTGCGCAGCTTGAGGCTGAAGGCCATGTTCTCCCGCACCGTCATGTGGGGATACAACGCATAGCTCTGGAATACCATTGCAATGTCGCGGTCCTTGGACTCCAGCTCATTGACAACTTTGCCGTCAATCAGGACGTCACCGCCGCTGATGGGCTCCAGGCCGGCCAGCATGCGCAGCAAGGTGGACTTGCCGCAACCGGATGGGCCGACCAGCACCACAAACTCGCCATCCTGGATGTCGAAACTGATGCCATGAATGACTTTGACTTTGCCGAAATTCTTGGCAATCTGGCGAAACGATACGGAAGCCATGAGATGTTCTCGCTGGGGAAGTTCAGGACTTGACGGCGCCGGCCGTCAGACCGGTCACCATGTAGCGCTTGAAGGCGTAATAGATGGCGGCCGGTGGCAGTGCGTAGATCAGGCCCGTGGTCATCAGCAATTCCCATGGTGAATCATCTGCCGACAGGAAACTGCCCAATGCCACCGCCACGGTCACACTGCGATCATTGGACAGCAACAGAAAGGCGTAGAGATATTCGTTCCAAGCCAGCAAGAGGGAATAGGTCCCCACAGCCACAAGCGAAGGCACCATCAGCGGAAGGTACACCAGGCGAAAGAGCTGAAGGGCCGTGGCGCCATCCATCTTGGCGGCCTCATCCAGTTCGTAAGGTAACTTGTCGGAAGCCTGCTTGAGCACCCAGATGCAATAGGGCGACGCAATGGTCACCATGGCCAGAATCAGCGCCCACTGGTTGTTGAGCAGCCCATAGTTGCCCATCGCCTTGTACATCGGGACCGCCAGGAACGCGGCGGGAATGAAGTAGGTGAACAGGGCCAAGTTCATCACCGTGCGCCCTCCCCGGACACGCAGGCGGCTGATGGCAAATGCAGCGCAAGTGGACACGAACAGCGTCAGAGCCCCCACAGTGACGGCGATCAACAGCGAGTTCCACATCTGCAACCAGAAATGATCGAGGTAAAAATGCTTCTGCTGGAAGACGATGCTGAAGTTCTGCAGCGTTGGCTCCTTGGGCCAGAGCCGCCCCGACGTCGCGGAGTCCCTGGGCGAAATCGCAAACAGGAACAGGTGGTACACGGGAATGACGGTCCAGATGAAAACCGGAATGCCGATCAGCAGCAGCTTGGCCTCAGTGGTGACAGTCTTGAGGGTCAGGCGGGTCATTTGGACAACCTCTTCATCATGATGTACACCAGCGGCAAAACCAGCGGGAGCGCCACCACAATGGAAGCCATGGACAGATCCACCTGGTCCAGTCGCAGATAACGGATGCCCAGGGTCGCAAGGACATGCGTCAGGTCTGCCGGGCCGCCGCCCGTCAGCAAATAGACACTGTTGAAATCACCGAGTGTCCAGATCATCGACAGGATGGTCGAGGTCAGGTACAGCGTCCTCATGGATGGCCAGGTGACGTACCGGAACTTCTGCCAGCTCGATGCGCCGTCGACCGAAGCGGCTTCATACTGCTCGCCCGGAATGGCAAGACGCCCGGCAAGAAGGATCAGTGTCCAGAACGGCAACGACTTCCAGATGTGCATGAGCATGGAGAACGACAGTGCCAATGTCGGATCATTCAGCCAGTTCGGGCCATCCAGGCCAGTGAGCTTGAAGATCAACGTATTGATGACACCCCACTCCGGATTCAGCATGAAACGCACGGAGAGGATGGTTGGGATGGAAGGCACTGCCCATGGCAGGATGAACAGAACAGACAGAGCTTTGATCCACCACCGGACCTGGATGAAAAATCCTGACAGGACCAGTGCAATGGCCATCTTGACGTTGATGGCCACCACCAGAAAGACGACGGTGTTCACCACCGTTCGAAAAAATATCGGGTCGTCAAACAGCTTGACGTAACTCGCCGGGTGACGGGCCAGCCAAAGACCGTAGCTGACCGGGTACACCACAAAAATGAAGAAGACCAGGAGATACGGAATCACCAGAATCCGCCCCCAGAACTCCCAGGAATCCAGTTTGCGGGGGGTCGGAGCGGACTGAACAGGCAATGCAGCAGCTTGCGACATGGAACGTGACGCCTGTAGTGAGGAAACAGGAAAAGGAAGAGGGGTGCAATCCGGCCACCCCAGGGAAGAGGCCGGAACTCTGACGCCGCCTCCTCCCCGTGGCCCGGCCTTTGATCAGCCGGCGACAGCCTTGATACGCGCGATCATTTCATCGACAGCACGGTCGACCGGAACTTTCTCATTCAGGATCCGGTTCATCGCCTTGGCCCAGACGTTCTCGTTGTTCAACACGGTGAACTTGTAGTTCTTGGTGAACTCAAACGGCGTTGTCCCGTTCATGAACTGGTTGTAGACCACCAGGCGATGAGGATCGTCCTTCCAGAACTTGGACTGCTGGGCGTTCTTGGTGACCGGGAACCAGCGGCCCAGAGAGCCTTCGACATAGGGAGTCAGGTTCTCTTCCTGGAGCAGGAAACTCAGGAACTCCATGGCGCGCTTCTTGTTCTTCGCGTCCTTGAAGATCACGCCGGTCTTGACCGCAGCGCGATAAACCATCTTGCTGCCGTCCGGCTTGTTCGGGAAGGCCGCCGTCGCGATCAGCTCGGAGTAATTCTTCTTGGCCGTTGCGCGCTGCTCAGGCGTCAGGGCGGCATTGTTCATGTCATCCAGCCACTTCGCAGCGATCGAGATCGTCGCGTTGTGGGTCATGATGGTGGTCTTGTTGTGGAAGGCCACGTTGTTGTCCGGATCCTTCCAGCTGGTGGAAGACGGAGGTGTGCAGCTCTTGCCATACACCGACGTGTAGTCGGTCATGGCATTGATCAGGCCCTGGCGCACCGTCGGGTCGTCCACCAACAGCTTGCCGGAGTCGTTCACCAGCTTGACGTTGTAGGCATCCATGAAGGTCAGGAACGAATAGAACGAGTCACTGGAGTCCACGCCCAGCGGGAATCCCGTGGCGAATCCGCGCTGGCCGGTCTTCTGACGGTAGGCCGGCTGGACCTTCTCACACCAGAAGCTCCAGTACCCCTTCCAGTCCTTGGGAATGTCAG
>Ga0075163_10009000_pt1 | contig 13115 bp, 11 predicted proteins | sample JI1023141ADNA_FD_71478 | JGI IMG/M metagenome (GOLD analysis project Ga0075163, IMG submission 71478) | Wastewater effluent complex algal communities from Wisconsin, to seasonally profile nutrient transformation and Carbon sequestration -... | ecosystem: Engineered > WWTP > Effluent > Algae...
GAAGACGCCAAAGTGAACTCGCAATTAAATGATATAAGCAATACCGAATTTTTTGCGGGCGATATGAAAGATTTGCTGAATGAAAATTTTCTAACGCAACACGGTCGGCCCGATGTAATAATAACCGATCCGCCTCGTGCCGGTATGCATGAAGATGTTACCAGAATGCTACTACAGGCAGCGCCCGAAAAAATTATTTACGTAAGTTGTAATGCCGCCACCCAGGCTCGCGATCTGAAAATACTAACCGAGCTTTATACCATTGCAGCTGTACAACCGGTAGATATGTTTCCACAAACCATGCATGTGGAAAATGTGGTGCGGTTGAATAGAAAGTAAATCAACTCAGGAATTCTTCATCTAACAAACCAATAACCCGATCTATTCCTGAGGTTAACCTTTCCGTTTGATCCGAAGGCATTTTGTCGTTACTACTTTTTATGCTGGCTTTAATTTCGTCAAGTGTTTGAGTTAATTCAACAGAATCAATCATTCTTAAAGTTGTGATGGCTTTGTGTAGTGAATTCAAAAAAAGATCGGGTGCGTTTTTGTCAATTGCTTCAAAGAATTTCTGTCTTACCTCTAACAGATTATCTTTAAAAAGCACAATCAATTGTTTTTTCAATTCTTGGTTACCCTCTGTATATTGATCTAAGCTTTTTAAGTACTTCTTGCTTTTTGCAGGCAAGGCTTCAAAAGTGGTGTACTGCTCAACAGTCGATTTAAAATCTTCTAATTTAAAGGGTTTAGATAAATAACCATTCATACCGTGTTCGCTCACTCGCTCCTGAACTTCATTTGAAGTAGAAGCCGTAAGTGCAATAATTGGAATGCTTTTAAAATAACTTTCTGGCAGCTGCCTGATTGCATGGCTAGCCTGATAGCCATCCATACCGGGCATCTGTAAATCCATAAGTACCAAATCAAAATTTTTAGTTTTGATTTTCTCCACTGCTTCTGATCCATCTCCCGCAAGGGTAACTACATGCCCCCATCGTTTTAAAAATCCAGCAGCCACTTCCTGATTCACAGGATTATCGTCTACCACCAGTATTCGTAATGATTGTTTTGTAGCTCCCACCGATACAACAGATGGTGCGGTCTCTATAAACGCTTCGTTCATAATCACCTCGAACGCAAAAGTGGAACCTTCACCCACTTTACTTTTTACCTGAACCCGTCCGCCCATTAACTCCACCAGGTTTTTGGTGATGGCAAGACCTAAACCGGTGCCCCCGTACTTACGTGTAGTGTCGCTATTAGCTTGTGTAAAACTTTCAAAAATAGAATTCAACTTGTCCGCAGGAATTCCAATGCCGGTATCTGAGATTGCAAATTGTATTGTGTGCGTATGATTTTCCTTCTGGATAGACTTTATTTCTAAGCTTACACTTCCATTCTCTGTAAACTTAATAGCATTGTTTACCAGGTTATTTAACACCTGACCCAGCCGCACAGAGTCGCCAGCAAAATAGCGGGGTAGATTTGGATTCAACGAAAGTGTCAACTTAATTCCTTTCTCGTCAGCCTTAAGCTCAAGTACTTTGGTTACGTTACTGGTTAATTCATGCAAATTGAATGGTGTAGTTTCCAGTACAACTTTACCTGCCTCTGCTTTGCTAAAATCGAGTACATCGTTAATAATGGTGAGCAGGTTTTCGCCAGAGAATTTCAAGAGATTAAGTCTTTTCAGTTGATCTTCGCGCGGGTTTTCATCTACCATCAAATTAGTAAGACCAAGAATACCATTAATTGGTGTGCGGATTTCGTGACTCATCATACTCAAAAACTGGCTCTTCACTTTGGTAGCCGCTTCAGCTTTTTCTTTTGCTTCCTGAAGTGCAGCCTCATACAGTTTGCGTGCAGAAATATCCCGTACGGTAGATTGAAAACCGGTTAACTCACCATTAACATAGATTGGTTTGATAACATTTTCAACCCATACAAGGCCACGATGCTTCGTTGCAATCCGAAATTGCATCGGCTCAATTGGTTCACGATTTTGCATCTTGCTAAAAAGCTCGGCAATCTTACTCAAAGTTTGCTCAGCATCATTGGGATGCATAAAATCAGTACCTACCCGGCCCACCATTTCTTCAGGTGTATAACCATGTAACTCCAAACATGCGGGCGAAATGTATTCGAATGCGCCATCCAGTTTGTGCAGACTAACAACATCGCGCGAGTTTTCTGAAACTAATCTGTACAGTTTTTCTTTGCGGGCTACTTCCTCGCGCGCTAGTTTTGATTCAGTGACGTCTATGCTTATCCCCACCAGGCCAATGATGTTTTGATTTTCATCGCGCAGCGGAACTTTTGAAATTAAAAACCAACACTCACTTCCATCTTTACGCATGTTAAGGGTTTCCACATTTACAATACCTTCACCTGCAAACACGCGTTTATCTTCTGCTATCGAAAGCGTTGCCGATTCAGATGGATACAATTCCGTATCGCTCTTACCCAGAATTTCGGCTTCGGTTTTAGCACCCAGGTATTCGTACTCAGCTTTGTTGGCCAGAATTTTTTGCGACTTCAGATTCTTCACATAAATATTTTCCGGTATGTTGTCTATGATGGTGCGCAAGAGCAACCGCTCGCGATACAACTTTAATTCAGCTTCCTTTATTTTAGTAATATCGCGGGCTACCACATTTACCCGATAAGCCGTTTTACCAGCAAACTGAATTTTTACATTCTGGCCTATCCAAATCTCCTTTCCGGATTTAGTTTTTATGCGCAACTCCTGATAAGAATTTGTATTAAACGTACTCGTTTGATTTCTATAAAATTCTATCACTGTGCCACGATCATCCGGATGGATTATCTCAGCATAGGTTTTACTTAGCAGTTCTTCCCGCGAAAATCCGGTAACGGTTTCCACGCCCGGATTTACAAATGAAAATTTTCCTGCTTCGTTCAGTTCATAAATCATATCCGAGGCATTCATTACCAACTCTCGATACTGGCGTTCACTTTGCGTAAGATTATCTTTCAGAGCTTGTACATGTGTAAGACTTTCCTGCAAATCTTTTTCACGAACTTGTAACTTGTTGTTAAGGTCTGTAAGTAATTTATTCTGAGTGGCTACGCGTTTTATGGTAGGATAAAAAATAAACACAAACTCCAAAATCAAAATAAACAACCCAATTGCAGCCAGAAGATATTCTACCCACTTCAGATTGTTCAGTTTTGCTTCGGCTTCTTTTTGATATTGATCCACCGTTCGTTCCATCGTAAGAAGAAATGGTAATTCCACTTCGGCTATCTGTTGAATGGATTTACGCATGGTTTCAGAATTCGGATCAACCAGAATTTTCTCTACAGCAAGCTGAACTTGCTTAACCCGTGGTGTATTGATGGTAAGTAGCGAATCGATTACCGGACTTTGGGGCCCGGAAGTGTTTTGCTGAATAAGCTCCTGATGTGTACTTACCCAATGATCTGTTAGTTTCTTGAGTGTGTCCAAACTATAAGAAGGAGATACGGTTTCTACATTCTGATTGTAGAAAAAAAACAAAGTAAGCTTCGAAATACGCTGGCTAAGCATGCGCTGCCGGCCAGCCAGATTAATCAATTCAGCATCTTGATTTTGTTGCCTTAAATCGTACTGAATAATTACTTGTGATACCACAAGGGTAAGCACGATAGACGCAATAAAGATCGCATATCGCCTTTTTAGCCGGGCCGAATTATTTTCCATTGAGTGAAAATAAAAAATAGAACTTTAAAAATAGAGCGCCCGCTTAAGATTAATACCTTGAAAAGGAGTATCCATTTATGTTGTAAAATCCAGTGATAGATTTATCTAAATCATACACAATTCTTACTTATTCGTGATTTCTTTAAGGTTCTGAGTGTTTTTGGTAAATTTTTAAATAAGAGTTTTTCAATAGTTCAAATACAGATGTTAACTTAGAACTAATACCTGAATGCAATGAATCTCGACTGCCTTATTGTTGAAGACGACCCCGCTGCCCAACTGCTATTGCGCACCATGATTGACAAAACTCAGGCACTATCACTGAAAAAAATAACCGATAACGCGCTGGAGGCCATTGAGTACCTGAAAACCGAAACGGTTGACCTGATTTTTCTGGATATGGAAATGCCAGGACTTAGCGGCTTGCAGTTTATAGATTTACTTACCCATAAGCCCTACATTATTATAGTAAGTGGCGAACAGAAATACGCCTTAGATGCTTTTAAGTATAATGTAGCCGATTACTTACTTAAGCCCGTTACCGATTATGGCCGGTTTATGCAAGCTGTTCTAAAGGTGCAGGGATTAAAAGAAAATCAAACTCAAAAGGGAAGTTCTGAAAACTCGCAGTTATTTGTAAAAGTAGATTCCATGCTGCACAGTTTGGCTGTAGAATCTATTTTATGGCTGGAAGCCAGTAGCGATTACGTAAAAATACACACCGATAAAAAAACAATGCTGGTGCTTTCTACTATGAAATCGCTGGAAGAAAAACTACCACCCAACCAGTTTGTACGGGTGCACCGATCCTTTATTGTTAATATAAAGCATATCGAAAATATAGACCATGCCAACCTGCAGATAGGCAGCAAGATTATTCCGGTTAGCGCCAATTATCGGGCTTTGCTAATGGAAAAAATCCGGGTGCTTTAAATCACTAAAAATCTTGTCCGACAAAAGCCAGTTCTGGCCGGATAGTTTACCGAACCGAACGAATTTTAGCCCACACCCCAAGTGTTACGGATACTTTTGAATCACCAGCCACGCAAACCGGCTGGGTTCTATGAAACTTCTGTTCGCTTTTCTATTTGTTTTGGTTTCGGGCGTAAGCCAGGCTGCCAATGATGGCATTACGCTTTGTTCGGCTAATGGCTGTTCGGTAAAACCTGCTGTTGCGCTTGCCCAAGTTGAGTCTGCAAGCACACTTAGCCTTTTTTCCGATCTGTTTGATACAAGTCTTTGGCCTGCCCGCTGGTATTGCGGCACATGGACACCCCTGCATGGCTGGACTTACATTATCTCCGACATCATTATCTGGCTATCGTACTTTGCTATTCCGGCAATTCTGGTTTTTTTCTATTTGCGCAAGGGTATAGCCGAAGGCATTCCTTTTCATAAAATCTTTTTATTGTTTGTTGCTTTTATTCTGGCATGTGGACTAACACACCTGATTGACGCAGCTATTTTCTGGTGGCCAGCCTATCGCCTTAGTGCTGCTTTGCGTTTGGTAACGGCAGCCATTTCGCTCTTTACAGTTTTTGCGTTGATAAAAGTTATTCCGGCCGTGTTGCAATTAAAAAGTCCGGCACATTTAGAAAAATTAGTCCAAGAGCGCACCTTGGAATTAAGGTTGCTGAACGAAAAACTCCAACAGGAAATCAACGAAAAGAAAAAGAAAGACGAAACACTTTTTCAAACCAATCAGGAGTTGATGGCCTTTAGCTATTCCGTTTCGCACGATTTACGCTCGCCATTAAGAAGCATACATGGTTTTAGTAAAGCCTTGCTGGAAGATTACAGCGATAAATTAGATAACACCGGCCAGGACTTTTTAAACCGTATAGCCCGCGCTAGTTCGCGCATGGGTGAGTTGATAGACGATTTGCTTAAGCTCTCGCGTATTTCAAGAAATGAAATTACGCGCGAAGATGTAAGCCTTTCTACTATGGTAGAAGAAGTTGTGGCGGCTAACATTAATCAGAAACCTGACTTGAGAGCCACCTTCGACATTCAAAATCACATTACTGTTTCGGCCGATAAGAAACTGTTGAAAATTGCGGTTGAAAATCTGATTGACAATGCTATAAAATACAGTTCGAAGACAACCAATCCGGTAATTCAATTCGGAAAAATGGCTGAGCAGAATGTGTTTTTTATCAGCGATAACGGAACTGGCTTCGATATGAAATTTAAAGACAAATTGTTTGGTGCATTTCAGCGCCTGCATGAAGGCGAATACGAAGGCTCGGGTATTGGGCTTGCAACTGTTAAGCGTATTGTAACGCGCCACAGTGGCGAAATCTGGGCCGAATCGGTAGAAGGTAAAGGAGCAACATTTTATTTCACACTTAGTTAACTATGAAAACAGCAAAAATTCTTTTGGTTGAAGACAATGAAGATGATGTAGCATTGATGTTACGCGCCTTCAAGATCAACAAAATCCCAAACGAAATTGTAGTAGCCAAAAACGGTGTGGAAGCCCTTGAACTATTAATGGGCGAAAAAGCGATTCAACCTTGTCTGGTAATTCTTGATTTAAAACTTCCTAAAATAAATGGCTTACAGGTGCTTGAGAGCATTCGCGAAAATGCAGTTACCCGCGATTATCCCATCATTATACTAACTACATCGGTAGAGCAGGAGGATGTAGTAAAAAGTTATGAGCTGGGTGCTAACAGTTACATCCGCAAACCGGTAGAGTTTGAAAAATTTATCAAGTCAGTTGAACAGCTTGGCTTGTATTGGCTATTTCTGAACGAACCAAATCCAAAGTATCATGAGCGCAGGTGAGGGAATACGGGTGTTGTTTATTGAAGACAACGAAGATGATTTTCTGTTGATTACGCGGAAGTTATGTCAGGATAATCTGAATATTGATGCCCACCGGGTGGACTCTGCCGAATCCTTGCACAAAGCATTATGCACACAGCATTGGGATGTGGTTATTTCCGATAACAACGTACCCGATAAAAAGATAAGCATTCCATCATCTTTAATGGCTACACGAAAGCTTAACCCGAATACACCATTCATAATAGTTTCGGGTACGATTGGCGAAGAGAGTGCGGTTAACTATATGCGATTAGGCGCTAACGATTATATTCTGAAAGATAATCTCGGTAGGTTGGCACCTTCTATCAAGCGCGAGATTAATGAAGCCAACTTGCGTTATGCTAAAAGAGAATCAGAGTCGCGACTAAAAGAAAGTGAATCGAACTTCAGACACCTTGCCGAAAGCATCACCGATATGTTTTTTGCTATCGATAAAGATTTCAGGTGTACCTATTGGAATAATGCTGCTGAACGATTGACCCGCATTCCTGCTTCGCAAGCCGTTAATACCCATATCTTTGAATTGATTCCACCCGGTTTGGATCGCGATGTTAGAAAAACTTTCATCAACTCGTTGCTGAAAAAAATTCCGGATCACATCGAGTTTGATTATTACCTGGGCGATAGGAAAAGACATTTCCAGACTTTCATTTATCCATCCGATGATCTATTCTCAATCATCATCCGTGATGTGAGCGATCAAAAACAAATTGAAAGTCAGCTTAACACCGCTAACCGCGAACTCGAAACATTTATGTATCGTGTAGCGCACGATATTCGCGGGCCGGTGGCCTCGTTATCGGGATTAATTGAAACGGTTCGCCACGAACAAATTGATCCGGTAGCGCAGAACTACTTCGCGCAGGCCAGTAGTATGATTAACAAACTGGAGCGATCGTTGCGGGCCTTGCAGGTAATAACCGGTATTAAACTGGAAGAACTTAGGCAAGAGCCTGTAAATGTGGGCAACATGCTTTGCCAGTTGAAGAAAAAATACGAATCGGAAAGTTTGCGGATTAACCTGGACATCGAAAATATGCCGGAGGTGGTAAGCGATAGTCAGTACCTGCAAATGGCACTTGAGCAGGTGGTGCAAAATGCATTTGTGTTTCGCGATAAGCACAAACAACCCGAGCTTACTATTTCGTATCGTGTAGTTAGCAAAAAAGTGCAATTAACGTTTGAGGATAATGGCGAAGGTATGCTTCCAGAGGTAGTAGAAAACATCTTCAATATGTTTTATCGTGGCAGCCAGCAATCTACTGGCGAAGGACTTGGACTATATTTAACCCGTTCCATTCTACATAAGTTAGAAGGTACCATTCAGGTACAAAGCAAACATAAGGTTGGCTCGGTGTTTACAGTTCAGTTACCGGTATGGGTAGAGTAACCTGATTGTCCAAATAAAACAGACACAAATAATTTTTAATCGAATACCTGAATAATATTACTTAACAGGTTGTTTCTGGGCTTTAATGGCTTGCGCCAACTTTACAGCTTCGTATGCATTTATTAAACCACCGGTAATACTAAGCTGATCGAGTTTAGCTTTTCCACCACCAGGCTTTTGCACTTGCAGATTATCAAACTTGCGGGTTGATTTCATCAGCACATCTTTTACCTCCAATGCGCTAAGCTCCGGAAAGTAAGACATTATTAACGCAGCCACGCCAGCGGTTGATGGGCTAGCCATACTGGTACCGCTTTCATTTTTGTACTTGCTTCCAGGCACCGTAGAATATACTTCTACACCCGGTGCAAAAAATGCCACCATCTTTTTTCCATAGTTGCTAAAGCTGCCCACTAACTCATCGCCACCCCAGGCCGAGGCTCCAACTTCAATCCAGTTTTTAGCTTCTTTACCATCGTTATAGAAACGTGTGGGAAAATTTTTCTCTTCATCAATGTTCTCGCTATCGTTGCCAGCAGCGTGTATCAGCAACACCCCTTTTTGTTCGGCATATCGAACAGCTTTGTCCACAGCTTCTTTTTGTGGTGAAAATGATTTACCAAAACTCATATTGATGATGTGCGCACCATTATCAACGGCATAGATGATTGCATTGGCTATATCTTTATCGCGTTCATCGCCATTAGGCACGGCCCGCACAGCCATAATTTTTACGTTGTTGGCAATACCTTTTATGCCTATATCGTTTGTTCGATCGGCCGCAATAATACCGGCCACATGAGTACCGTGGGTAGCATCGGCTCCGGTAACATCGTTATTGCCATAACCTTTTTCGTAAAGATTGTTAATGTCATCACCTACAATTGCGCGCGAATCGAAATTTTCGTTGTAGCCATATTTTACAATAACTTCATAATAATCTACGGCTTCTTTTAACTCGTTTACATAGTCTTCAATGCTTTCATCTTCACCCATGTTTTTATACATGCTTAGCAAAAAACCTTTTGCAAAAAGTAATGCTGGTTCTTTCGTTTCAAATTTTTGTACATCGGCAGCCGTAAGTTTTTCGACTTTCATAATCGATTTAATAGTATCGATGCTGTGATTGATGTTGCGATAGATGTTTGCATATAATTTATACTGCTGTTCGTTCTTCGCTTTTAGTTTTTCGTATTTGTTCTTAATCTGAAGGTAGGTTTCGTATTCAGCTTTTTGTTTCTTGTTTACTTTGCCTTCTTCGATCGAACCATATTTAGGTTGTAACCGAAGATACTCGCGGGTAAGTTCATATGTGTCGGCCTCCACGTTTCCATTTTTCCCACCAATAAAATTCCAGCCGAACACATCATCTATATAACCATTGTTATCATCGTCAAGTCCGTTGCCGGGAATCTCCTTTTCATTTTTCCAGATTACACTTTTCAGGTCTTCGTGTTCAATATCTACACCCGAATCAATTACGGCCACGATTACTGTACGGGAAGGTTGACCTTTCAGCAAGGTTTCATAGGCGCGCTCAGAACTTACGCCCAGCAGGGTATCCAATTCAGGGTCGCGCAAAAACCAATCCTGTGGTACGGGTTTAGTAGTGGCGTATTGCGAAAAAGCAGGAAACAGGAATGCGAGTGAAAATATTACACTTAGTAAAATCTTTTTTGTCATACCGGTGGAAAGATAAAAACTATGCCAAGATACATTTAAACCGTTTTCGAAACGCATTTATTATTCGAAGTATCAGAGAGCCAAAAAACGGACATGTCTTTTTTGAAAAAAGTGGATCAGAAATTACTTCTGTGCTTCTGGGCGGTCTATGTAAAATATCAGGTCTGGCCGATTTCTCAATTTTGAATCATTAAAACGCAACCACTATGATACTTTTTTGCATGACAGCCGTTTTAACTTTCTTTTTTGTGTTCTTTTCCTCTGTGGTAAAACTCCATAGCGAGTTGAAGCCAAAAGCCAGTGCGTGGAGCCGTAAAGAAGTTGTGGCTTAAACCGTAACCGAATTTCAAAGTCAAGGCCATCCAGGTTGGGTGGCTTTTTTTTGTTTACTGGCTGATTAGTAAGGTTGGTAGTCTTTGGTGGTGACCTTTAATGCGGGTTGAATATTCGCAGGTTTTATTGCCTCGGCCTTATTGCCCCACGTGTTACCAATATAATTTAAAACGTCAGCAGTTTCCTGATCGGAAAGCTGAAAGCCCGTCATCTCACCATTATAGTCTGTTCCATTTACTTTCATTTCACCACGCACACCTTTCAACACAACTTTAACCAACCGATTTTTATCTGTTAGATAATCGGATTTTGCCAAGGGTGGAAAAACACCAGGCAGTCCTTCGCCTTCGGCCATGTGGCACGACATGCACTGCGCCCCGTAAATAGATTTACCGCGTTCCATGCTTGCTTTCAGATCGAAGGATTGATCGAAAGAAAAGAAGGACATCGAGATCAGGAACAAAATTAAGATTACAGTTCGCTTCATGGTGTTGATTAGATATTATTGCATTACCAAACAATATGCCTGATTTTAAATCAGATCCGAATGAAAAAAAAAGTCACCCGATTTTAACAAGTGACTTTAAAATTTAGTGACGAGGGCGTCCCGATAATTATCGGGAGAACCCCCACAACTTTTCAATATGTGCCGAAGGCGTTCCGATAATTTTCGGGAGAACCCCTACAACTTTTCAATATGTGCCGAAGGCGGGACTCGAACCCGCACACCTGTTACGGCTCACGCCCCTGAAACGTGCGTGTCTACCAATTTCACCACTTCGGCTTATTTAATTCAAGATTCAAAATTCCGAATTCAAAATTTTGAATTTTAAATTAAGTGGTGCCCAGGACTGGACCTGTCTGCCGACAGGCAGGCTCGAACCAGACTCAAGGACTTTTTTGAAGCTCTCTCAAATATTCTTTGCCAACACCTGACTTTAGATATTTTTCCCGAACACGGGCTTCACTCCGTATTGGGAAAGACTCAATCAGCAAAATCAAAAACGGGGCATACGCCCGAGTAGTTTTTTCATATCCTGGGTTATGTTGACCTATCCTTCTTTCAGGGTTATCGGTTAGTCCAACATAAATGTAGTTTCTTTCGATACTACTGATTGCGTACACAAAAAACATGTGCCCAGGACTGGACTCGAACCAGCACACCTTGCGGCTCTACCCCCTCAAAGTAGCGTGTCTACCAATTTCACCACCTGGGCATTTTACTATTCAACCTGCTGCTAAAGAGAACAACCTGTTGAATGAGGGAGGGCAAAAGTAAAAAGGTTTTGGTACTTTATCAATGGCGCTACTTACCTGCTGCAGTTACCTTTTTGCCCGGAGCTTTTCGCTGTAGGTAGTGCACCAACTTATCGTATTCGGTATGTTCTTTTTGTCCGATAGTTAGGCGAAAGTGTTTATCAAAAACTATTTCAAGTTCTTTGAAAACGGAATTTTTACCGGTTTTAACAATGCTCTCACGCCAACTCACAATATGCTTTATAGTGTAGGCATGCGACTTTCTTAACACCGGGTAAACAACTTCTACCCGATTATCGCCCGCACGGATTATTTTGTATCGGATAAAAATCCTGTAAAGGACAAAAAGCCCAAGCGGCAATAAGATGCCAGCAATTGCAAGATTATACCATGCATACGTGCCGCGCAGTATAGCCGTTACATTCAAGCCAAGCACCAGAAAAGTTAAGAGTAGAAATAAGATAAACGAGATAAGCGTTTGCGAACGAGGTTTCGAGACAATCACAGCGAAATAAATTAAGACAACAGAAACTTAGTTTTTATAAATACATCGGGACACTTCTATCCTTCAACAAGGTTTATTGCTAAGCGAAGTAAAATTATAGACAAAAAGTATAACTTGGCGATATGCTTTCCAAGAAGTGCAAATACGCTATTCACGCCCTTGTTTATCTGGCCGAAAGGTATCAGCAGGGCCCCGTTCATATTCAGGAAATTGCCGAAAAGCAACATATTCCTAAAAAATTTCTGGAGGCCATCTTGTTAGAGTTACGCAACGCAAAAGTGCTTAACAGTAAAAAAGGCAAAGGCGGTGGATATTATCTTTTTAAAAAACCCGAAGATGTAAACCTGATTGAGATAATTCGCCTGATGGACGGAGCCATTGCCATGCTTCCCTGTGTATCGCTAAATTATTACGAAGCTTGTGAAGAGTGCCGGGATGAAAAAACCTGCGGCATACGCGACAGCTTTTTAGGGGTGCGCGATGAAACGTTAAAAATCCTGAGAGAAAGCACGTTAGCCAAAATCGTGAAACGCGAAAAAGCCCTTAGCAAAAAGTAATTTTTTGTCCATAAGTCTATAAAATCTATAGACTTATTATAAATTTGAAGCCAACTAAAAATTTACAACTATGTCGTTACGATTAGGAGATATCGCACCCGATTTTAAAGCTGATACAACAGAAGGATCTATCCAATTTCATCAATGGTTAGGAAACAGTTGGGGAGTATTGTTCTCGCACCCGGCCGATTTTACACCCGTATGCACAACCGAATTAGGAGCCGTGGCAAAACTGCGGGCCGAGTTTGATAAACGCAATGTGAAAGTGGTTGCTTTAAGTGCCGATCCTCTTGAATCACACACAAAATGGATTGGCGATATAAACGAAACCCAAAAGACCGAAGTTAACTTTCCGTTGATTGCTGACCCGGAATTTAAAGTAGCTAATCTGTATGATATGATTCACCCACAGGTAAGCGATAAGTTTACGGTAAGGTCTGTGTTTGTTATCGGGCCCGATAAAAAAGTAAAACTTACCATTACTTATCCGGCATCAACCGGTAGAAACTTTGATGAGATTTTACGAGTTATTGATAGTCTGCAACTAACGGCAGGTTATAGTGTGGCCACTCCGGCAAACTGGAAACAAGGCGAAGATGTAATTATTACGGCAGCTGTTAAAGATGAAGAAATTGCCGGCAAATTTCCGAAAGGACATACGCGGGTTAAACCGTATTTGCGGACCACGCCCCAGCCTAACATTTAATTCAAGGATTGATAAAGTCCGTAAATAAGAAGAGGCTGTCTCAAAAGTGAGTCAGCCTCTTTCATTTCATTGTTCTTGAATATTGCTGGTTGAATTTTGTGATTTAAAAAAATGGTCTGTTACTCAGGCTGCGAGTTTGGCCAGATTGT
>Ga0075163_10009001_pt1 | contig 13114 bp, 8 predicted proteins | sample JI1023141ADNA_FD_71478 | JGI IMG/M metagenome (GOLD analysis project Ga0075163, IMG submission 71478) | Wastewater effluent complex algal communities from Wisconsin, to seasonally profile nutrient transformation and Carbon sequestration -... | ecosystem: Engineered > WWTP > Effluent > Algae...
TCGAAGGGTGAGCAGGACCTGCTGAACCCGAAGGGCATCAACGCGATCCGCTTCATGAACGGCGCGATCCGCATCTGGGGCGCCCGCACCCTGTCGACCGACCCGAGCTGGCGCTACATCAACGTCCGCCGCCTGTTCATCATGGTGGAGACGTCGATCGAGCGCGCCACCCAGTGGGTGGTCTTCGAGCCCAACGATCACCGCCTGTGGAAGCGCGTCCAGCGGACGATCTCGTCGTTCCTGACGCTGCTCTGGCGCACCGGCGCCCTCATGGGTACCGCCCCGGAGCAGAGCTTCTACGTCAAGTGCGACGCCGAGACCAACCCGCCCGAGGTCATCGACGCGGGCCAGCTGGTCTGCGAGATCGGCCTGGCGCCGGTCAAGCCCGCGGAATTCGTCATCTTCCGTATCGGCCAGATGGCCGCGGGCGGCGGCGTCGAGGAGTGATCTCTTAGGTACGGGAGGGCAGGGAAGGTTTTCCCCCGCCCCCCCGTACTAGTGCGCGAAACAAGGCACCAACTGCTCCCAGGCAGGGGGGGTGCCGCGAGCGCTCAGGCATCGGTCTGAGAGTTCTCGGCAGCCTCCGTGGGGTGGAGCCCCAACCCGACTTCAGGAGAATACGATGGCGATCGCTAAGGGTATTGCAGGCTCAAATTTCTACGCGATGATCGACGGCCAGTCTGGCGGCTACCTCAAGTCGGCGCAGACGCCCAGCCTTGAGGTCGAGAAGATCTCGCTGGCGCTCGGCCCGGACGGCATCAGCAAGCAGGCGGGCGGCCGCATGAAGCTCGGCGACTGCAAGGTCGTCGTCAACGTGTCGGAGGCCAACGCGCTGTGGCAGCTCATCGAGTCGGTGATGAACAAGAACTGCCAGGAGTTCGAGTCGGTCATCGGCGTGGCGGACCACAACTACAAGTCGGTCCGCGAGGTCGAGATGATGACCTGCCTCATGAAGGAGGTCGCCTTCCCCACGCTCAAGGCGGAGTCCGGCAAGGAGCTGTTCGAGGTGACGGCGACCTGGATGTGCCAGGACATCAAGTACAGCAACGGTTCGGGGTCAGTCATCAAGGGCAACCTGTCGAACAAGGCGAAGGGCTGGCAGCTCTCGTACTTCGATCCGATCGGCCCGCAGGGCGGGATTCCCCCCCAGTCGATCTCGTCGATCGCGCTCTGCAAGCACACCGCGAAGATCGTGCAGGAGCACGTGGGCATGCAGCGCCGCGCGACCCTGAACTACGCCGCGTGGACCGTTGAGGGCCTCGCGATCGAGGGCAGCGCTGCCTACGGCGGCTACGAGGCTGCCCGCAACCTCGCGATCAAGCTGATGTACGACGGCGTTCTGCAGGAGTCGGAGTTCCACGACTGGTCGGTCAACATCAAGGATCCGAGCCACAAGAACACCGTCGGTGAGGTCGCTTTCATCCAGACCGCGCCGTACAAGTTCACGACCGGCGCCGAGAGCAAGGGCGGTGAGGACAAGCCGATCCAGTGGAAGCTGGACCTGCTCTGTGAAGGCCAGAAGGTCACGATCAACCAGAAGGCCTAGTCGCTCCGTCACCTCGACGGCTCGACTGTGATACGCTGCGGCCCACCCATCATCTGGGTGGGCCGTGCGCGTTTCGGGGAGCGCACGGCTAGCCACGGCTTCGCCTTTCCTCCCCGGTCTCCAACCCGTTCCCTCTCACCCGCCGGTTTTCGCCCATGGCCATGAAGACTGAGTTCAAGTTCCGCTTGCCGCGCGGCTTCGTCGACGGCGACGGCAACGTGCACCGCGATGGCGTGATGCGCCTCGCGACTGCGCGCGACGAGATCGTGCCCCTCCAGGATTACCGCGTGCAGTCGAACCGCGCGTACCTGGTGATCGTGCTGCTGTCCCGCGTGGTCACGCAGCTCGGCAACGTCGAGCGCATCAACGTCGAGACGATCGAGAACCTGTTCTCGACCGACCTCGCGTACCTGCAGGAGTTCTACCGCAAGATCAACGAGGAGCAGGGCACGCCCAAGCACCACGTGACCTGCGCGAAGTGCGCCCACGAGTTCGACATCGACATGGCGACCGGCGCGCTCATCACCGAGGGAAGCGAGGGCCGGCCCCCGGGGTAGTCTGGGCGGCGGTCGCCACGTATCCCCGCGAGCAGCTCTACCAGGAGATCGCGTACATCGCGTACCATTTCCACTGGTCGCAAGACGCCATCCTCGACATGGAACACGAGGAGCGCCACACCTGGCTCAAGGAGATCGCCCGCATCAACCGGGAGATCAACTCGGCCAGGCGCCAGGAGTAGTTCGGCTCGCCGACCGTCGCCCAGTCACACTGCATCGCCACCGCGCTCTACCTGAGCGCCGACGCTTCGCACCGAGGAGCCCATGCGTTCTGCCGCCGACTTTCGTGCCCCGGGCGTGTACGCCACGTTCGCCGATCCGGTTCGCCCGGACCTGGCGATCGCCGACACGCGCTGCACTGGCTTCACCGGCCTGACCCAGAAGGGACCCATCAACCAGCCGGTGCGGGTCTCGAACTGGGACGAGTTCGTCGAGGTGTTCGGCTACACCGACCAGTTCTACTTGTCGGACTCGGTGTTCGCCCACTTCAAGAACAGCGGCGGGCCGTGCTGGATCGTGCGCGTGGCCCACGTGCCAGCGCGCGGCGAGGCCGCCGACGGCACCCACGCGCAGTGCGCGGCGCACATCCAGGTCGACGACTGGAACAAGCCGTCGCTGAAGATCCGCGCGCTCAACGAGGGCGTGTGGGGCAACAACATCTGGGTCAAGTGCGAGCACGCCCAGGGCTCGTCGACGCTGCTCACCCGCGACCTCGACGTCGGCGCGGGTGAGGCTCACGTCAAGTCGACCCGCGGCTTCGAGGTCGGCTCGCTGGTCCGCATCTACGACCGCGAGAACTCGGACTACGTGGTGCTGACCGAGATCGGCGATCGCCTCATCAAGTGGGGCAAGGAGACGCCGGTCAACCGCCGCCACCGCGCGGCCGCGCCGACGCACCTCGAGGTGCTCGAGTTCGACCTGCACGTGACGCTGAAGGACCGCAAGGAGGTCTTCCGCCACCTGCAGATGTCGCCGCTGTCGCGGCACTACGCGCCGCGCGTCGTCGAGCAGGGCTCGCGCATCGTGCGGCTCGAGGACCTGCTGACAAAGTCGCCGGTGCCGCACAACCTGCCCGAGCCGCTGCCGCTGACCCGGCTGGCCGGCGGCAACGACGGCACCGACGCGCTCACCACCGAGGACGTCGTCGGCATCGACGGCGGCCCCGACGACCGCCGCGGGATCCTGTCGATGACGCCCATCGACGAGGTCGCGATCCTGGCGTGCCCCGACGCGATGGTGTTCTACCAGCGCGAGCCGGGGCCGGCCGGCGAGCTCCGCGCTCAGCGCATCCAGGACGTGCTCATCAACCTGTGCGAGAACCTGAAGGACCGCTTCGCGGTGCTCGACATCCCGCACCCGCTGCCCAAGCAGGTGCCGCCGTCGCAGCTCGTCGAGTGGGTGCGCAACTGGCGGCGGCGGACGGACTCGTCGTACTGCGCGTACTACTGGCCCTGGGTCAAGAGCATGAACGGCGCCGACCAGGTGCGCGTGCTGCCACCGTCGGGGTACCTGACCGGGATCCTCGGCCAGCGCGACCACCAGCACGGCGTGCATGTGGCCGCGGCGAACGTCCAGATGGTGGGCGCCGAGGACCTGTCGATCCGCCTGTCCGAGGACGACGTCGGCCTGCTGAATCACGATGCTGTCAATACGTTCAGGTTGCAGCGAGGGGTGCGGCCGTGGGGCGCACGCACTGCGTCATCGGATCCCGACTGGCGCTACATCACCGTCCGGCGCCTGTTCATCATGCTCCGCCGCAGCCTAGAGTCCGGATTTGCTTGGGTTACCTTCGAGCCCAACAACCACAAGACCTGGGAGCACGTCGCGACCACGACGCGGCTGTTCCTGGGGGATCTCTACAAGCGCGGGATGTTCGCGGGAGGGAAGGAGGAGGAGGCCTTCTTCGTAAAATGTGATGGCGAGACGAACTCCCCTGACGACATCAACGCCGGCCGTCTGATCTGCGACATCGGCGTCGCCCCGATCTCCCCGACCGAGTTCATCATGGTGTCCCTCGTCCAGGACATGAACACCCCCGCCGGTAGCTGAGACCCAGGAGTCAACCGATGAGCCGCCGCGACCCGTACCTAGCATTCTGCTTCCGCGTCAACATCACGAACGCCGGCCTGACCGACGCGACGGGCCTGTTCAAGTCCGTCGGCGGTCTCTCGTTCGAGACCGAGGTCGTCGACTTCAAAGAGGGCGGGGTCAACGACATGACCCACAAGCTCGTCGGGGGAACCAAGTTCAAGAACATCGTGCTGAAGCGCGGCTTCTCGGGCAACGAGTTCGCCAACTGGTGGAAGCAGTGGCAGGCGCCGAGCGCCAAGCCGCAGCGGGTCAGCGGCACGATCGAGCAACTCGACACCCAGGGCGGCGTGAAGGCCGCCTGGCAGTTCGTCGGCGGCTGGCCGTGCAAGTACGAGGTCTCCGAGTTCGACGCCTCGAAGAACGAGGTCACGATCGAGACGCTCGAGATCGCCCACCAGGGCCTGACCAAGACCGTCTGATCCGGAGCCCCCGATGACCGAGCCCCGCGCCCTCACCGCTGCCCTGTCCGGCCCCGCCTTCGACGGAGCCGCCTCGCGTTCCGCGACGCACGCCAGCGAGCGTCACGCCGAGCGCTGGGCGCCGGAGGGCGAGGGTGCGCGCAAGGCCAGCGGCATGCGGTCGCTGGCGTTCGCGGATCGCGTGGCGACGCCGTGGATGTCGACCGCGAACTACTCGCGCATGACGCAGATGTTCGCGATGTCCTCGACGGGCCACAGCGATCGCGCGGTGCCGCAGGTGTCGTGGCTGTTCCCGCGGCCGTGGTTCCAGGATGAGCTCGACTGGATGGCGGCGGCGCGCATGGGCCTCGAGTCGACGCAGCGCCGCGGCGCGATGACCACCCGCGGCACCTTCGTGACGCCGACCGGTGAGTCCTCCTGGGCCGGCGTCGCGATGCCCGTGCTGTCGCCCGACGTGATGGCGGCCGTGGCGCCGTCGATGAGCAACGACAGCGCCGGGCTGCGCGCGTGGTCGCCGGGCGTCGACTTCGCGGCCGCCGCGGCGGCCGAGGTGGTCGCGGGTGCCGTGTCGTCCGTCGCGGGCGCCGGCCTGCCGGGCATCGCCGAGCGGTCGCCGATCTGGTCGGGGCTGTCGATGGTCACGCCGCGCGCGCTCGCGCCGACGGCGACGACCTCGTCGAGCTTCGGCAGCGCGTCGATGGCGACGCCCAGCGCGATCTCGCTGGCCGCGCCACGCCCGACGTACGCGGCGCCGATGTCGCCGGCGGTGGTCGAGGCGGCGCAGCAGTCGATCGCGCGCATCGAGTCGCGGGTCGAGGCGCTGCGTCAGCCGAGCGCGGCGCTGGCTGACGCGCCCGCGCCTGTGAGCGTCGGGGCCGAGGCGGTCGCCGCGATCGACGGCGCGAGCCCCGAGGCGATCAGCAGCGCGTCGCCCGCGAGCGCGGTGACGAGCGTCGAGCAGCGCCTGGCGGACGCCGCCCATGGGTCGCCGACGGCGTCGGGCGCGCTGCGGACCGTCGAGCTCTTGCTCGGCGCGCTGTCTGGACGCCGCGATGCGAGTGGGTCGTCGACGAGCGCCATTCCCACGGCCGATGCGACCGGGACGCCGTCCCGCGCGGCCTCGTCGGACGCGTCGTCGTCGAGCGCCGCGTCGTCGGACGCGTCGTCGTCGACCGCGAGCGCGTCGTCGTCCATCGCTGCTGCGCAGGCGTCGGTCGCCGCCGCGCAGGCGGCCGCGAACTTCGCGCCGGCCGCTGGCCCGCGCGTCGCGATGCCGGTCGGGCTCGGCGGCCTGGTGCAGGCGCTCTCCGCGGCCGACGCCGTCGGTCGGCCGATGGTGCACGCGCGCGACGTCGGTGCGTTCGCGCCGACCGCCGGCCTCACCATGACCAGCACGATGCTGCCGCAGGCGATGGCCGCGCCGGGTGCGGTGACGCCCTCGGGGCGAGCTGCGGCACCGACGGTCGCGCCGGCGTTCAGCCCGGTGTGGGCGGCGCCCACGAGCGCGCTGGCCGCGGTCTCGGCGTCCCCCGCGCGCGCGGTCGATCACCTCACGTGGAGCGATCGCTGGCTGGCGCGGTTCTCGGGCGCGTCGCCCCTGGCGATGTCGGCCTTCGAGAGCAGCAGCGACGCCTCCGGTCCGGCGCTGCGCCCGCTGCAGGTCGGCTCGCCCGAGGTGGTCTACGTCCACCCGCGGCTGGCGCCGGCGAACATCGCCGAGCTCTCGCGCGCGTCGATGATCGCGCCGATGGCCGAGCGCGCGGCCGCTGCGCCGGTGATGCCGGTAGCGGCGCCCATGGTCGCGACCCGTCCCGACGGTCGTCCTGCGCCGCTGCGCATCGACGACGGCGAGGCCGTGCCCGACGCGGTGTTCGCCGCGATCGCGGCCGCTGCCGTCGCGCCGCCGTCGCGCGCCGCCGCCTCCACGCCCACGGCGCGCGCCGCCGAGGGTGCGGTCCAGCGCAGCGACGCGAGCGCGCCGTCGCTGGCCGTGCCGCCGACCGTCTCGGCCCCCGTCGACCTGCTCACCGGCGCGGGCCGTCGGCTGTCGATGGCGGACCTGGTCGCGATCGCCGCGCCCGCCGCGCCCGACGCGGGCCTCGCGCCCGGACTGGCTTCGTCGCCGATGGCGCCGGCCCTGGCGTCGGTGCTGCCGCTGCCCGCCGCGCCGGTGTTCGATCCGCGCGCGCTGCACGGCGATGCCCTCGCGACCGCCTACCTCGGCGGCATGGTCGCGCGCTCGGCGGCGCCGATCGGCGTGCTCGCTGGTGCGCCCAGCCTGGCCGCGCTGGCTCGCGCCGGCGTCGATGCGCCCGCCTCGCCGAGCCTGACCGCGTGGATGGCGCGCGACATGTCGCTCGCGCCGGCCGCGCTGCGTCTCGCCGAGGCCGCCCCGCCGCAGACGTTCCTCAGCCGCGGCGCCGATGCCGCGTTGCGCACCCGCGGCGTCGATGTCGGCGTCGGCCCCGGCGTCGGCCCGGGCGCCGTGACGCGCGAGCGCGCCGCCGCCGCGATCGAGCAGACCCTGGTTGCGCCGGTGGCGCCGGCCTCGTCGGCGCCTGCTTCGCCCGCCGCTGGGACCGCCGTCGCGCCGGCGACTGGCGCGATGTCGCCGCTGGTCGGTGATGCGTCGGCGACGGCCGCCGTCGTCGAGCCGGCCGCGCTCGCGGCCGCCGAGACCCGCGCTCTCGAGCAGGAGCTGGTCACGCTCCGCGCTGCCATGCTGGCCGCGCCCGACGTCACGTCGGTGCCGCTGGCGCACGCCGCGCACGCGCCGCTGGTGTCGGGACGGGTCGCCGTCCCCTCGATGACTGCCGCGGCGCTGCCGTCGCTCGGCGGGCTCACCGCGACGCCGTCGGCGCCGCTCGCCGCGGCCCAGGCGCGGAGCGCGGCGGCCTCGCTCGCCGACGGGATCGCGCTCACCTACGCGGCCCCGACGCCGGCCTCTGCGGCGACGATCGCCGGCGCCGCGTCGACGACGCCGGGCGCGCCGACCGCGCCGCGGCTCGCGACGGCGGCTGGTCGTCCAGGTGGCCTCGCCGAGGCCGCCCTGGCCTGGTCGATCGCCGAGGAGCGCTCGGCGGCCAACCTGGCGTTCGACTTCGTCACCCCCGAGCTCGTGCTCGCCGCGAAGGTCTACGGCCTGTCGCCGGGCGCCGCGGCCGAAGCGGTACGCCTCGCTGCGGCCGGGCCGGCGTCGATGGCGTCGATGGCGACGCAGCTCGACCTCACGCTGCTGCGCGCGTTCCAGGCGAGCCCCGACGCGGCTCGTTTCGGCGCCGGCGCCCCGGCGTTCGGCGCGGCGCCGCTCGGCGCGTCGCCGTTCGCGCCCGCCGGCGCGCGGCCGACGTCGCTGTTCGGCGCCGATGCCACGTCCACCGCGCCAGGCGCCCTCGCGGCAGACCTGAGCGCACCGTCGTCGTCGTCGAGCACCGCGCCCCGCGATGCCGCCGCTGCGATCGCGGCGCCGTTCGACGCCGCCGGGATCCCGGGTGGGTCCGCTTCGCCGTACGCCGTGCCGGGCTTCGATCCGGTCTACGCCAGCGCGGCCTGGCCGTCGCCGATGGGCGCCGCCGCCAAGCTGCCCCGTGGCGCGTTCCTGTGGCCGCCGGGTGCGGTCGCGGCGCTCGGCCTCCGCGCGCTGTCGCCCGACGGCGCCACGGGCCTGCCGGTCGTCGCGCTCGAGCTACTGGCCGCCCAGGCGGTCGCGGAGCTCGGCAGCCTCGTGACGGCGTACCCCGGCATGCCCCGGGCGAACGCCGCCGACGCTGCGACGGCTGCGTACGGTGCGCCCGGCGCTGCGCGCGCCGCGGATCCGGCGATGCCGATCACGTCGGTCGTGCAGGGCCTCCAGGGGCCCACGTCGCTCGCTGCGGCGCAGGCGGGCGCGTCGTCGCCGCTCGAGCTGGCGCGCGCCGCCGAGGTGGCGCACGCCGAGGAGTCGGCCGCGCAGGCTGCGGCCGCGATGTCCGTGCCGTCGCTGGCGCGGCAGCGCTTCGAGTCGGTGTACGTGGCGCTCACCCGGTCGGTCGAGGGCCAGTCGCTGTCGCCGGCGGCGCGCGCGGCCCGCGCGATGTCGCTCGTCGCGGCGTCGACGCCGGGGCTGTCGCCGCGCGAGGCCGCGGCCGCGACCTGGTCGATGCTGCCGGAGGTCTACCGCGGCGGCCTCGACCTGGTCGCTCCCCACGATGCCCGCGGTGACCGCGACGGCGGGGCCGATGTCATCGACGCGCGGCCGGGCCTCGCGGGCCTCGCGGCGCGCGCCGGTGATTCGCTGGGTTCGTTCGTCTCGCCGTCGATGGGCGAGCTGCGCGGGGTCGCCGCCCCGGACGCCCCGTCTTCGACCTCCAGCGCCGCCGCCAACCGCGCCGCCGCGCCGGTCTACGTCGAGAACGCGCCCGCGCCGCGGCCGACCCCGAGCCCGTTCGCCCCGCCGCGCCCCGGCCGCACGTTCGGTCAGTTCGGCGGCGGCGAGCCCGAGGTGCCGGCCTGGTTCGAGTCGGCGGCCCAGCGGATGTTCGCGTCCGATGGCGACCGCGGCGCCGGGATGAACCTGGCGCAGATGGTCCTCGTCACCGCGATGCCTCAGCAGCAAGTCGCCGCGGCGACCCGCGGCACCAGCGCGGGTGGCGGTGGCGGCTCGCCCGCCCAGGGCCAGGCCAAGCACGCGCCGGCCGAGAAGCCGGACGTCGAGCAGATGGCCTTCGAGATCTATCACGAGGTCATGCACCTCTTTGACGTCGCCCGTAAGCGCAGCGGAGATCCATTCCAATGACCAAGCTCCTCATCGTCGGTCTTGATAACGGGGTGCACCTGACCGCCCAGTACAACCCCAAGGAGCTGGGCATCGACAAGTCGGTGCCCTGGCAGAAGTCGCCGACGTCGTCGGGCGATCAGCCCGAGCTGCAGTTCACCTCGGCCGAGGGCCGCTCGATGTCGTTCGAGCTGTTCTTCGACGAGTACGAGTCCGGCGGGAACGTCCACGCCAAGTACGTCGAGCCGCTCCTGGCGATGACCCGGGTGATGGACCCGAGCAAGAGCGCGCCCGAGGACAAGCGCCGGCCGACGCGCGTGAGCATCTCCTGGGGCGCTGGCATCCCGCCGTTCGAGGGCGTGCTCGAGTCGGTGTCGACCAAGTACACGATGTTCCTCCCGAGCGGCGCGCCGTGCCGGTGCACCTGCTCGATCAAGGTGAAGGAGGCGTCGCGGGCCAAGGGCGCGGCGGCACCGAAGCCCGCCGGCGCCGGCGGCGCGGCGCCCGCCGGAGGCGCGGCGCCCGCCGGAGGCGCGGCATGAGCGACTCGCAGAACACCTCGACCGGCGTCAAGTTCGAGGTCACGATCGGCGGAGGCCCCGTTGAGACCACCGACGTCATGTCGGTCACGGTCGATCACGACCTCGATCTGCCGGCGATGTGCCTCATCACGCTGAAGAACCCGACCAACAAGTTCAACGCCAAGTTCAAGCCGGGCGACACCGTCGAGGTCAAGCTCGGCGGCGGCACGCGGCGCGCCGGCACCGGCGCGGGCGAGGGCGACACGGCGCCGGTCTTCAAGGGCGAGGTGGTCGGCGTCGAGGCGCAGTACAAGCAGGGCGGCGAGCCCAAGCTGTCGGTGCGCGCGTTCGACAAGCTCCACCGCCTGACCCGCGGCAAGAAGTCCAAGACCTACCAGAAGCAGACCGATCAGGACATCGCCAGCGCGATCGCCAGCCAGGCCGGCCTCTCCGCGCAGTGCGGCTCGACGCCGAAGATCAAGCACGAGCACGTCTACCAGCACAACCAGGACAACCTGTCGTTCCTGCGCACCCGCGCGGCGCGCCTCGGCTACTCGATCTGGGTCGACGACGGCAAGATGTACTTCGACGCGCCCAAGCTCGACGCCGACTCGGGGCTCGAGTTCTCGTACGAGCAGCAGCCCAAGGACGGCAAGGGCGACAAGCTCAAGAGCTTCAACGGCCGCCTGTCGAACGCGCAGGTCGTCAAGAAGGTCACCGTGCGCGGCTGGGACCCCGAGAAGAAGCAGGAGGTCGTCGGCGAGGAGCAGGCGAAGCCCTCGAAGCTCGGCTCGTCGAACGCGGCGTCGTCGCTGGGCGATTTCGGCGAGGTCGAGACCTACGCCGTCGATCGGCCGATCGCGTCGGTCGAGGAGGCGAAGGCGATCGCCAAGTCGATGCTCGACGAGGCGTCGCTGAGCTTCTTGACCGCCGAGTGCGAGGTCATGGGCAACAACAAGCTCAAGGCCGGCATCGTCATCAAGATCAAGGTCAACTTCGACGACGCGAGCGATCGCTTCAACGGCAAGTACCTGGTGCGCGGCGTGACCCACCGCTACAGCGCGGACAACAAGGGCAGCCAGGGCGGCTACGCCTGCTTCCTCCGCCTCGCTCGCGACGCGGAGAAGGGGAACTGATCCATGCGCGCCGGCGGCGATCGTTCGTGGGGGAGCGACCCGGTCCTGGCCGGCGTCTACTTCGCGATCGTCTGTCAGAACAAGGACGACGAGAAGAAGCTCGGGCGCATCAAGGTCCGCTTCCCGTGGCTCGATCACGGTGACACCGACCAGGCGCACTGGGCGCAGATCGCGACGCCGATGTCGGGCAACAAGTTCGGCTGGTGGATGATCCCCGACGTCGACGACGTGGTCGCGGTGATGTTCATCGCCGGCGACATGCGCCAGCCGGTCGTGCTGGGCGGCATCTGGAGCAAGGTCGACACCCCGCCCGAGCCGATCACCGACGGCAAGAACGAGTTCCGCGGCTACAAGAGCCGGTGCGGCCATCGCTTCCTGATGGACGACAGCGACAAGCCCAAGGTGACCTTCCACGACAAGACCGACGCCCTCGCGCTGTCGGTGGGCAACTTCGCGAAGGGCGGCAGCGGCCCCAACGCGCACGATCTGCCCAAGCCCCAGGGCGCCGCCGACAAGGGCGTCGGCGCCGCGTCGATGAGCGGCAAGCTCAAGATCCTGTGCCCCTCGGGCAAGCTGACCATCGAAGGCATCAACGTCGAGGTGTCGGCCGATCAGAAGCTCGACATCAACTCGGCTGCCAACCTGCAGCTGAAGGGTGCCACTACGACCGTCGCTTCCTCGGGCGCCAGCAAGTACGAGGGCGCGACGGTCAACATCGGATGACCTCGTGATCAACCCCGATCGTCCCGACCCCGCCGCGATCCGCGCCGACAAGCTGCGCGGCGTCTGGCTCGCCATCGTCACCGACAACAAGGACGACGGCCAGCCGTTCCGCGTGAAGGTGAAGTTCCCCTGGCTGCCCGGTGACGAGAAGACCTACTGGGCTCGCATCGCGGTGCCGATGGCCGGGCCGGAGCGCGGCACGTACTGCCTGCCCGAGGTCGACGATCAGGTGCTGGTGGTGTTCGAGCACGGCGACGTCGAGCGGCCGATCGTGATCGGCTCGCTGTGGAACGAGAAGCAGCTGCCGCCCGAGACCAACGCCAACGGCAAGAACGAGATCAAGGTCATCAAGTCGAAGTCCGGTCACCGGGTGATCTTCGACGACACGTCGGGCAGCGAGAAGGTGACCGTCGTCGACTCGACCAAGAAGAACAAGGTCGTCCTCGACACCAAGGAGAAGACCGTCTCGATCGAGTCGTCGAAGGACATCACGATCAAGGCGTCCTCCGGCGACGTCATCATCCACGGCAAGAACGTCAAGATGACGTCCAAGACCGGGGACATCAAGGCGGAGGCCACGGGCATGATGACCGTCGCGACCAGCGGCGCGATCAACATGAAGGCCGACGCCACGATGACGATCGGCTCGAAGGTGACGATGCAGATGGCGGGCGCCTCGGCCAAGGGCGGCCTGGGCGGCGCGAAGGGCCCCGGCCAGCAGGGCAACCAGGCGAAGGAGCAGGTCAAGGAGCAGGCCGGCGCGGCCGCGGGTGGCGGCGGTGGTGCGGGCGGAGCCGGTGGCGCGGGTGCCGGCGGCGCGGGCGGTGCAGGCGCTGGTGGTGCGGGCGCGGGCGGGGCGGGTGCTGGTGGTGCAGGCGCGGGTGCAGGCGCAGCGAGCCCGACGAGCGGCACGCCAGGGCAGCGCTCGGACGCTGCAACGGGTGCGGGCGCTGGCGGTGCGGGCGCGGCTGGCGGTGCGGGCGCGGCTGGCGGTGCGGGCGCGGCTGGCGGTGCGGGCGCGGCTGGCGCTGGCGCTGGCGGAGCGGCCCAGACCCCGCAGGCGGGTACGCCGGCGGGACGTGATCAGGCGGCTCAGAACGCCGGCTCCGGATCGGCGTCGGCAGGCGGCGCGGCTGGTGGTTCGGCGTCCGCGGGTGGTTCGGCTGGCGGTTCGGCGTCCGCGGGTGGCGCGGCCGGTGGTTCGGCGTCCGCCGGTGGCTCGGCCGGTGGCTCGGCGTCGGCGGGTGGTTCGGCTGGTGGCTCGGCGTCCGCTGGTGGCGCGGCCGGTGGCTCGGCGTCGGCGGGTGGCGCGGCCGGTGGCTCGGCGTCGGCGGGTGGCGCGGCCGGTGGCTCGGCGTCGGCGGGTGG
>Ga0075163_10009002_pt1 | contig 13114 bp, 9 predicted proteins | sample JI1023141ADNA_FD_71478 | JGI IMG/M metagenome (GOLD analysis project Ga0075163, IMG submission 71478) | Wastewater effluent complex algal communities from Wisconsin, to seasonally profile nutrient transformation and Carbon sequestration -... | ecosystem: Engineered > WWTP > Effluent > Algae...
CGTGCTCGAGCTCGGCGTCGAGGTGGCGGCGGCCGAAGTATTGCAGCTCGTGGGGGAAGCCGGCGTGCTCGAGGTACTCGGCCATCTTGGTGAAGAAGACGTAGCTGGCGGCCTCGAGGGAGAGCAGGAGGACGATGAGGAGGCGGTCGTCCTTGACGCGGAAGACCTCGGCGAGCAGGGCGTAGGAGGCGAGCCGCGTGCTGCGGTGGGCCGGGCCGAAGACCTCCTGGTAGCTGGGCAGAGGGTTGCCGACGAGGGCCATGTCCTGGACAAACCACTGGTCGTGGCCGGCGTCGCCCTGGCGGATGTGGGAGGCGATGGCGCGCATCTCGGGGTCGCTGACGCGGTCCTCGATGAGGCCGAGGAGGTCCTGGAAGGCCTTCACCCAGAACGCGATCGCGGGCAAGAAGGCGGCGACCCAGTCGGCGGGCGGGTGCTCGCGCAGGTGGACGAAGAAAGGGTGGTCCTCGAAGCTGGTCTGGCGCATCGCCAGGTGGCCGAAGATCGAGTCGGCGCGCGGCTCGAGGGCGGCGCGTGGCCTCTGCGGCGGGGCGGCCTCGCGGGGGGCCTCGCTGCGCGCGCGGGCGTCGTCGATCTTGAGCTCCACGTCGGACCAGATGCGGTGCAGGGTGCCGAGCGAGCGGGCCTGCCAGGAGTGGGCGTGCGAGCCGCGGAGCAGCAGCCGGCTGGTGCCCGCGCGGCGGGCGTCGACGATGAACTGGCCGATCGTGCCGAGGCCGGAGCTGTTGAGGAACTTGAGGCCGGAGAAGTCGAGCTCGAGGCGGGGGAAGCCGAAGCCGAGGGCGTGGCGCAGCAGGCCCTTCATCTCGTCGTACTCGCGCGGCCCCCGGAGGCGCATCGCGCCGTGGAAGGTGACCTTCGCCGCAGCTTCATCGAAACGGATCGAATACTCTTCGGCTTCAACCTTCACGAAGTCACCGGTCTCCAGAGGCAATGCGGGGCCAGTGTATCGCAGCGCGGCGTGCCCGGGGCCCGGCGCAGGCGTGACCGATCAGGCGATCCACGCGGCGAACCCGAGGGCGAGCACGAGGACCTGGCCGCGCGGTAGTGCGCCAGGGCTGCTCAGGGGCGCACGACGATGTTGCCGGGCCAGGTGCTGTGCCACTTGGCGCGCAGCGCCGCGGTGAGGTCGGCGAGCGGGTAGACCTGGGAGACGACGGGGCGCAGGCGGCCGCTGCTGGCCCACTCGAGGATCTGGGCCAGGCGGCGCTCGCGAAGTCGGGGCTCGCGGTGGACCGCGATCGCGGCCGGGGATCCGAGGACGTCGACGCCCTTCATCAGGATCAGGTTGGTCGGCAGGGTGTTGGGATCGCGGTCGCCGCGGGCGGCGAGCGGGGTCGAGGCCCAGCCGACGATCACGAAGCGCGCGCCGAAGGCGACGCCGCGCAGCGCCTCGGCGGAGGTCGGACCGCCGACGGCGTCGTAGACGACGTCGACGCCGCCGAGGGCCTTGAGATCGTCGCGGAAGCGGCGTGGGCCGTGCTCGTCGGCGGTGCGCAGGAGGTGGGTCGCGCCGTGCTCGCGCAGCGGGGCGAGCTTGGCCTCGCTGCGGCCGGCGGCGATGACGGTGGCGCCGAGCAGGTGGGCGAGCTGGACCGCGGCGAGGCCGGTGCTGCCGGTGGCGCCGAGCACGAGGACGCGCTCGCCGGGCTGCACGCGGGCGCGGTGGACCAGCGCGTGGTAGGCGGTCTCGTAGCCGCCGAGCAGGCAGGCGCCCTCGTCGAGGGAGAGGCCGGGCGGGAGCGGGAGGACGGCGTGCGCGGGGGCGACGGCGTAGCTGGCGAAGCCGCCGAAGCGGCGGTGGGCGCCGAGCGAGCGCGGGCCGGTGAGGAGGCCGTCGGCGATGACCTGGGCGCCGAGCGCGAGGCCCTGCACGTCGGTGCCGCGGCCGACGATCTCGCCGGCGAACTCGAGGCCCGGGGTGTAGGGCGGCTCGGGGACGTGCTGATACTGGCCGCTGGTCATCAGCAGGTCGACCCAGCCGACGGCGGCGCTGCGGACGGCGATCAGGACCTCGTCGGGGGCGAGCGTCGCCGGATCGGGGGCGGGCTGATCTTCGAGCGCGAGGCCGTGCTCGACGATCGCGAGCGGGCTGTCGGTGAGGGCGTGGAGGACGGCGCGGCGACCGGGCGGGAGCGTCGACATGCGGATCGCTCATACCCGAAAATCGCCGCGGCGAACAATCCGGGCGCGCCGTCACGGCCCACGGGGTCGCGATCGATCGGGCCCATGGACGTCCGCGGCGCACGGGTGTGACGATCGATCGCGCGGCGCCGGGCGTGATACGGTGGGAGGATGGTGGGGAAGCTGCAGGCGGAGGAGCCGGGGCTGCTGCTGGTCGACGCCGATCGGCGGGAGCCGACGCTGACGGCGGCGGTGGCGGTGACGACGACGCGGGGCCAGGCGGCGCCGCCAGGGCCCGAGCGCGGGTATCTGTGGCACGAGCAGGATCGACCGAACGACCTGGTGGCGCAGCGCTGGGGGGTGATCGCGCCGGAGGGGCCGGAGGGCGACGCGCTGCTGGCGGCGATCGAACCGCTGATCAAGGCGCGCGGCGAGCAGCAGCAGGCGCCGGTGAAGGTGTACCGGGTGCCGGCGCAGATGAGCCCGGCGACGGCGGCGAGCTGGAAGCGCGAGGTGTTCAACCGCAGCGAGCGGCTGCGCCAGGACCTGCCGCGCTATCAATTGTTGCTCGGCGATCTGCATCAGGTGGCGGAGACGCTGCAGATCTCGCAGGCGACGGACGGGTTCGTCGGGCGGCTGGCGTTCGATGCGGTCGCGGACTACGCAGATTATTGCGCGAAGCTATTGGCGGCCGAGGCGGCGCCGGCTCCGGGCTCGCGGCAGGCGCTGTTTCACGGGGTGGCGGACGGGACGGCGGCGACGGAGGCGGGGCTGCGCGGGCTGGTGCGGCCGTGCGTGGAGCTGGCGCGTGAGATGCAGTCGCGCGAGGCGGGGCTGTTCCCGGCGACGATCGTGGCGAGCGACGATCCGGATCCGGACCCGGCGAGCTTTCGCCAGGCGGCCGGGGCGGCGCAGGTGCTGCTGAGCCTGAGCCACGGCGAGGGGGCGCCGCGCGGCGGGTGGCGCTCAGCGGCGGAGCAGCGGGCGCGCCAGGGGGCGATGAGCTTCGGTCGGGACGCGGACGACCTGGCGGGCGAGGCGTTGCTGCGCGGGCCGATCGCGCCGCTGGGACTATGGTTGATGTTCGCGTGCTTTAGCGCGGGCACGCCGAGCACCAGCAAATATGCGAAGTGGATCGAGCGGCTGATCGCGGAGGGGCGCGTGGGCGGGCGGCCGGAGCAGGTGCTGCAGTGCTTGCCGCGTCCGGGCGAGCCGCCGTTCGTGGCGGCGATCCCGAAGGCGGCGCTGCGCAATCCGCAGGGGCCGCTGGCGTTCATCGGTCACGTCGATCTGGCGTGGAGCTACAGCTTCCGCGAGGTCGACGGCGGGCGGCCGCGCTTCCAGCCGGGGCGCTTCCTCGACACGCTGGCGGCGGCGCTGCAGGGCGACCGGGTGGGGGTGGCGTTTCGTCACCTGTTTCGCTGGTTCGAGCAGGTCAACACCGAGCTGACGACGCTCGACGAGGAGGCGGAGGACCAGGCGCTGCGGCGGGCGCAGCTGTGGATGCTGCGCCAGGATCTGGCGGGGTTTATGCTGCTCGGGGACCCGGCGGCGCGGCTGCCGGTGGCGGCGAAGCCGGCGGTCAAGGCGAGTCCGGGGCCGGTGCAGGCGAGTGATTTTTTCGGTGGGATGGTGACGATGTCGGCGGCGTCGGCGGGTCCGGCGAGCGAGCCGACGATCGACCGCCTCGAGCAGGCGATCGGGCTGGTGCTGGCGGGCTCGCAGACGCCGCAGCGGGCGGCGCAGGGGCTCGGGATCGGCGCGGCAGCGCTGGCGCAGCTGGTCGAGGCATATCGCCGCGGGGGCCGGGCGGCGATCGGGCGCGGGTGAATGGGGGCAGTTTGGCGCGCGGGGATCAGGGGGTGACGCGGGTGCGTACGGCGGGGTCACCGAGGACGAGGTAATTGCGGGCGTCGGTGCTGGTGGTCCACAGGTCGGCGAGCTCGCGGTCGCGGGCGAGGCCGGGTTCGCCGTCGTCGTCGAGGGCGAGGGCGAGGTCGGCGCTGAGCTCGGCGTGGCGCGAGCCGAAGTAGTCCATGGCGTAGCCGACGGGGTGGCCGTCGATCAGGCGCTTGAGGGCGCTGGTGAAGACCTCGACCTGCGGGCCGCTGCGGCCGCCGTGGAAGGCGGAGGCCCAGCTGCGATCGACGTGGGCGATCATCGCCAGGGCGCCGCCGCCGGGGTGGGCGAGCATCCGCTGGGCGAGGCGGGCGACGAAGGCCCCGGGGGCGAGCTGGGGGGCCGGGCCGGCGCCGTGCGGGTGGAAATTGTCGGCGCGCGGGGTGCCGCCGGCGAAGCAGGCGAAGCAGAAGGCGATGAGGCCGCGGAGGTCGGCGGCGGGGGCGAGGTCGTGGCCGGCGAAGTAGAACTCGGGCGGGATCGGCCGGTCGTATGCGGGGCCGGGCCAGTCCTGGCACAGCAGGGCGCCCTGGTGGTCGCGCTGGCGCGGGTCGTCGGCGGGGAAGCCGAGGCCGTGGCTGGCGGTGAACAGCAGGGCGGGGGTCTCGGGGCCGCCGAGCAAGCCGGCGAGGCGGGCCTTGTGGGCCGTGTCGGGGGCGATCGTGGTGAGCGGGCACTTGCCGCGGGTCCTGGCGATCGCGGCCTGCAGGCCGCCGACGAGGACGTCGCTCGAGAGCTCGGTGGCGCGGTCGCCGGGGTGGCGGGTGGCGAACAAGGTGAGGCCGGCGCGGGTGGGGGCGGTGGATTCGGCGTGCACGACGCTGCGGGCGTAATGTGCGTAGTCGTCGATATGATCGAAGTGCAGGCGACCGACGGCGTATTGCACGTCGAGCAGGGCCTGGAACTCGAAGGGGATGCGCGCGGGGTCGCCGACGATCAGGAGGTAATAGGGGAGGCGATCGGGGTCGACGGGGCCGGAGCGGGCGACGCCGTGGCGGGCCAAAAAGGCCGGCTTGCGCTCGCCGGGGCGGTGGGCGTCGGGGCCGAGGAATTCGCGGTAGCGACGCTCGTCGACGGCGCTGGCCTGGGCGCGGCGCCGGTCGAGCAGGGGGGCGAGGGCCTCGCGGATCGCCGGGTCGGCGTCGTGGGCGAAGATCACGGCCCAGCCGGCCTCGTCGACGCGGCGCGGGTCGACGTCCTCGGCGGTGGCGAAGGGCTGCTGGGCGCGCTGCTGCTGGAGGTCGATGGTGTCGGCGTCGAGCGGGAGGCCGCGGGCGAGGCGGGCCAGCGCGGCGGCGGAGAGCTCGGGGAGCAGCGGGCGGCCGCTGACGGCGTCGACGCCGTTGAAGCAGAAGCGCTCGTCGGCGGGCGGCTGCATCGGGGCAGGATATCAGCTCGCGCGCGGCGGGGTGGCGGCTCGGTTTTGGGCGCTGCGGGGCGAGGCGAGGTTCAGGTAGGCTCGCGGGTATGCGCAGCACGCTGGCGATCGCGGTGGGGGTCACATATTTGCTGGGCTTCGCGGCGCTGTTCCTGTGGATGTGGGAGCACGGGGCGACGGACGACTACGCGGGCTGGTCGCCGGTGATCGTGGCGCTGTCGCTGCCGTCGGTGATCGCGATCGCGGCCGGGCCGACGCGCACGCGGCATCGCCACGCGGCGGCGGTGGCGGTGCCGGCCGGGCTGGCGTTCGGCTGCGCGGGGCTCGGGGTGGCGCTGCGGGTGTGTAGCTGGCTGATGCCCGGGGACCTGGCGACGCTGCTGGTGCTGATGGTGGCCGGGCCGGTGCTCTCGGGGGTGTTCGCGGCGGTGGTGTGGCGCTACCTGCTGCGCTGGCCGCTGCGGGTCGGGGCGGCGCACGTGCTCGGGCTGGTGGCGGTGGCGGGGGGCGTGTCGCTGGGGCTGCTGGCGCCGCTGTGGTGGGGCGTGTGGACGTCGAGCGACGCGCTCGAGCAGGCGGTGACGGTGGCGGCGCTGCTGTTCGGGCTGCTGCCGCTGGCGTGGGCGCTCGGGCCGGCGCTGGCGCTGTGGCTCGGGCGGCGCGCGCCGGGCTGAGCGCGGCGCTAGCTCGGGCCGCGGGCGGGTCGGGCGTGCACTGTGGTGAAACGGCGGGCGCTGGACGGGTGCGGCGCGATCCAGCATGCTGGCGGACATGCGCTTATGTGCGGTGATGATGGCCGGTATGGTGGCGATGACGCCGGTCGCGGGCCGGGCCGCGACGCCGGTGGCGAGTGCGCTGCCCGGGCCCGACGCGGCCGTCGAGGCGACGCCGGCAATGATAGGAGATTCGGCGGAGGCGACGGCGGTGAGCCCCGAGGTGCCGGCGCCGGTGGTGGTCGCGCCGCCGGTGACTCCGCCGGTCGCCACGCCGGTCGCTCCGCAGGTCGGGGTCGAGGGGGCCGCGCCGGCGCCGGAGCACCCGTGGGTGGTGCGCAATCGGCAGCTGGGGGTGCCGGCGGGGATGTTGCTGGCGATGTCGAGCGCGGCGTTGATCGCCGTGGCCGCGACCGGCGGTATTTATGGGAGTGATCGGAACGCCGATATTTATGATGGCGGATATACGCTGCGGGCCGAACATCGCCAGCTGATCATCAGCGGAGCGGCGTTCGGGGTCGCGTTCACCGGGCTGGCGATCGTGGGCGGGATGTGGCTCAAGCATCGGCGCTCGCGGCCGGGCGGGCTGGTCGTGCCGGAGCGGGAGAAGGTGTACTGGCGCCACGTGCGGCCCGGGGTGGCGACGGGGCGCGAGGATCCGCGGCTCGACCCGGTGTGGGCCCGGCACGACCGCAACCTGACGCGGGGGATGATCGGGACGGGCATCGCGCTGGGTGTCGCGCTCGCGTCGCTGGGCGTCACGCTGGGGGTCCTGTTCGCGCCGTGCGGGAGCTGTGACGACAACACCGGCGAGGTGGTGGGATCGATCAGCCTGGGGGCGATCGCGGGGATCGTGGCGATCCCGTTCACCGGGCTGACGATCGCCCGCGGGGTGCACCGCCGGCCGCTGCGTCGGTGGCGGGCGTCGCTGGCCGGGGGCGGGCTGCAGATCGCGTTCTGAGGCGGCGGTTCACAGGTCCTCGAGGGCGAGGCTGGTGCAGCCGGGCGGGGCGGTGACGGGGTTGCAGCGGGCGGGGGCGCCGTCCATCAGATCGAGCCAGTAGGCCTTGCCGTCGACCTCGGCGGGGAAGTCGTCCTTGAGCATGTGGATGCCGGCGGCCTCGGCGGCGGCGAGGCTGGCGAAGCAGACATCGTCGGCCTCGCCGGCGCCGCAGGTGTTGGTGGCGATCAGCATGTGGGCGGCGTGGGCGGCCGCGATCGCGGCGTCGTCGTCGGCGCCGAGCTTGGCGATCGCGGTCCACGGCATATCGAACTGCTCCGGGGTGGCGCGCACGAACATGGCCCGACCGTCGAGGTGGGTGAAGCCGGCGGTGTAGGCCCCGGCGCGCGGGTCGTCGACGTTGAGCAGGACGACGAGGACCTGGCCGCGCATGCTGTCCAGCGCGGGCCAGCCGTCGGCGAGGGCGTCGCGCACGCTGGCGTGGCCACCCTTGAGGTCGTCGGGGGTGAAGAGGTGGGGCTCGGCGAACACGCCGCGGATCGTGTCGTCGAGCTTGTCGAGGTCGGCGGCGTCGATCGGGGTGCCGCCGGTGGAGTCCTTGAGCTCGATCCAGACGACGACGGGGAGGTGCTGCGGGTGCGTGACCGACCACATCTCGATCGCGCCGAGGCAGCCGGGCAGGGTGTCGCAGCTGGTGACGGCGTCGATCACGGTGATGTGATAGACCTCGAAGCCGTTGAGGCCCTCGTGCACGTCGAGCTCGAAGGCCCGCACGCCCTGATCGGCGAGCTGCTCGGCCAGCGGGACGTGGCTGTAATTGTGGCTGGGATCGAAGGGGATCAGCGGCTTTTGGTGGTAACTGTTGTGGGTGCCCTTGAACTGGGCGTGCTCGAGGGTGAGCAGGGGTGGATCGGCGGTGGTGGAATCGGTGGTTGAATCAGTGGTGGTTGAATCGATGGTGGTTGAATCGGTGGTGGTTGAATCGGTGGAGGATGTGGAGGAGGACGCGGTGGTGGTGAGGACGGGGCCGGTGCTGGTGGCGTCGGTGGTGCCGGTGCCGCCGAGGCTCGCGCCGCCGCTGCCGGTCGGGGTGGCGTCGCTGCTGTCCCCGGGGACAGGTGCCGTGGTCGCGGTGGTCGCGGTGGTGGTGCTGGCGGGGGTCGAGGTGCTGGCGGCGGTGTCGGCGGGGGCCGGGGCGCCGCCGCAGGCGGCGAGCACGAGGAGCGCGGGGAGCGGTGCGCGGGACATGCGGCGCATGGTGGCACGAGACCCGGGGGGCAGCGCAAGAACGCGCATGGTCGCGGCGTGTTAGGGTGCCGGCGTGGTGGGGAAGCGCGAGCTGCGGCTGTCGGACATCAACATGAACCTGCTGCTGGCGCTCGAGGCGTTGCTGCACGAGGCGAACGTGACGCGGGCGGCGCGGCGGGTGCACATCACGCAGTCGGCGATGAGCCGCAATCTGGCGGCGCTGCGCGAGCTGGTCGGGGATCCGCTGCTGATCCGCGGGCCGGGGGGGATGAGCCTGACGCCGCGGGCCCAGGCTTTGATGGCGCCGCTCGAGCTCGGGCTGCGCCAGCTGCAGCGGGCGCTCGGGCAGGAGACGGGGTTCGAGCCGGGCACCAGCGGGCGACGCTTCACGCTGGCCATGGGGGACTTCGTGGCGGTGCTGGTGATGCCGCCGCTGCTGCAGCGGCTGCGCACGCTGGCGCCGGGGCTGCGGATCGACGTGACGCCGATCGATCGCCGGCGCAACCTCGAGCTGCTCGAGTCGGGCGAGCAGGACCTCGCGGTGGGGGTGCGCTTCGAGGCGGCGCCGGGTCTGGTGATCACGCCGCAGATCGGGCAGCGCTTCGTGTGCGCGGTGCGGCAGGGGCACCCGGAGATCCAGGGCAGCCTGTCGCTCGAGCAGTACGAGCGCTGGCCGCACGCGCTGATCGGCAGCGGGCGCGACGCGGAGGCGGTGGTCGACGCGGCGCTGCGCAAGCTCGGGCGGGCGCGCACGGTGGCGGTGCGGGTGCCGTATTTTTTGGCGGCGCCGGTGATGGTGGCGGCGTCGGACCTGATCCTGACGGTGGCACAATTGGTGGCCGAGCACTTCGCGCGCACGCACGCGCTGCAGGTGTTGCCGCCGCCGATCGAGCTGCCGCCGTTCGGGATCGATCTGGCGTGGCACGAGCGCTTCGATCGCGACCCGGGGCACCGCTGGCTGCGTGAGCAGGTGGCGGCGGTGCTGCAGGGCTTCGTGCGCGGGTGAGCGGCTAGTCGAGGGCGAGCGAGAGCAGGGCCGGGTGGGCGCTGGCGGGGTCGCTGGTGGCGGCCTCGAAGGCGGCGTTGGCGATCAGCACGGACTTGCCGTCGGGGTGGAAGGCGAGGGTGGCGGGGGACTGCAGGAGGCCGCCCTCGGCCAGCACGGTGACGGTCTTGCTGGCGTCGATGCGGATGATGCGCTGCTTGTAATTGACGGGGACGAGGATATCGCCGGTGCCGGGTTCGATGACGAGGCCGTCGGCGCCGGAGAGGCCGTCGCAGTCGGGGCCGAGGAACAGGGCGGGCGCGCCGGCGTTGCCCTGACCGTCGACGGGGATCTCGATGATCGAGGCCTGGTCAGAGTTGGTGACGAGGACGCGGTCGCCGTCGACGACGATGCCGTTGGCGCCGAGGTGGAACTGGGCGTCGGTCTTGCAGGTGTCGGGGTTGGGGCCGAGCAGGGCGGGGTCGCTGACCCAGGTGCTGACCTTGCCGTCGGCGATGGCGACGCGGTGGACGGCGCCGGCGAAGGAGTCGGTGACGAGCAGGTCGCCGTTGGCGTCGTGGGCGAAGCCGTTGGGGAAGAGCATGCCGGGGTCGCTGGCGAACAGGGTGCCGGGGCCGCCGCCCTTGGGGATCTTGTAGATGCCGGTGACGAAGTCGCCGGGGGCGAACACATCGAGGGCGACGTAGAGCTCGCCCTGCTTGCCGGCGACGAGGCCGGTCATGATCGCGGTGTTGTCCTGCGGGAGGCCCATGAGGCCGCCGATGATCGTGGCGGTGCCGTCGTCGGGGTCGACGGTGAAGACGGGGCCGGTGACGAGGCCGACGTAGGCGGTGCCGTCGCGGACGTCGAGGCCCTCGGGGAGCTGGAACATGGCGACGTCGAACTCGTGCACGATCTGCGGCTCGTTCACGGGGGCGCCGGTGCTGGTGTCGGAGCCGCCGGTGGTCGGGTCGGGGGTGGTCGTGCCGGTGCCGGGGTCGGTGGTGGTGCCGGGGTCGGCGGTGGTGCCGGGCTCGCCGGTGGTGGGGAGGTCGGTGGTGGTGCCGGGGTCGGTCGCGGCGGGGCCGGTGGTGCCGGCGGTGGTCGTGTCGGTGGTGGAGGCGCCGCCGTCGTCGCCGCAGGCCGCAGCGGCGAGGAGCGCGAGGAGCAGCGTGGTGGCGCGTCGGGGCGTGGCGTTGCGTGTCATGCGAATGCTTGTGACACCGGCGATGGGCGGCGAAAAATGCTTTGTCCGGATGGCGCCATGCGCCGGATGCATGGGGAACGGAGTTCCGGGGCGGGCTCGCGCGTGAGGAAACGGCGCGGTCTTCGCATGCGACGGTTAGGTTAATTTTTGTTGATTTTAAGCTAGTGGCTGTGGGACTTAGGCTCCGTGTCCAAGCCCGAAACTTCTTCCGACCGCCCTGCGCTCCGCGACTTCCTCGAGATTCCGTACGAGAAGCTCGAGGAGATGAACCTCGAGGTCAAGGCCGCCCGCCTGGGCCGGACTTCCCCGGACAAGATCCGCGAGCAGCGGATCAAGTATCTCAGCGACGAGAAGCGGATCAAGGCCGTGACCGTGTGCTTCACCGATCTCGAGGGTCGGCTGCACATGCTCGACTACGACAAGAAGTTCCTGCTGAAGTCGGCGGACAACCTGACCTTCGACGGGTCGTCGGTGCGCGGGTTTTCGCAGCAGCACGAGTCGGACCTGCGCCTGGTGATCGACTGGCCGGCGTTCTACTGGCTGCCCTCGGACGTGTTCGGGCCGGGCAAGGTGTTGGTATTCGCGGAGGTGCTGGGGCAGGACGGGACGCCGTACCACGCGGACCTGCGCGCGCGCCTGAAGGCGCTCGGCGAGCAGCTGTACGCCAAGGACGGGACGATCGCCCAGTTCGCGCACGAGGTCGAGGGCTTCCTGTTCAAGGGCCGCGACGCGGAGCGGCGCTACCACGAGACCGGGCACTTCGACTTCATCTCGACCGGCGGGTACTACCATTCGCTGCCCGGCGACCCGCTGCGCCGCTTCATCGACTCGGCGGCGGAGGTGCAGCGGGCGATGGGCTTTAGCAACGAGAAGGACCACCCGGAGGTGGCGCCGTCGCAGTTCGAGATGAACTTCTCGTACACCGAGGCGTGCGTGGCCGCCGACCAGGTCCAGCTGTACAAGCTGCTGTGCCGGCAGGTCGCGCAGAACATGGACATGACGGCGAGCTTTTTGCCGAAGCCGGTCACGGGGATCAACGGCAACGGGATGCACACCAACATCTCGCTGCTCAAGGGCAAGACCAACCTGTTCTACGACAAGGCCGGCGAGGGCGGGCTGTCGGCGGCGGGCTGGGCGTTCATCGAGCGGATCCTCAACAGCGCGTCGGACATCTGCCTGGTGCTCAACCCGAGCGTGAACGCGTACCGCCGGCTCGACCCGCACTTCGAGGCGCCGAACCAGATCAAGGCCAGCGCGACCGACCGCGGCTCGATGATCCGCATCCCGATCGGCAACGAGCGCTCGGCCCGCATCGAGGTCCGCAGCGTGGCCCCGGACGCCAATCCCTACATGACGGTGTACACGCTGCTGCGCACCGGCCTCGAGGGGCCGCAGCCGGACGCGGCCGAGGTCGCCAACAAGCGCACGCGCACGCGCTTCCTGCCCGACAACTGCAACGACGCGATCCGCCTGTTCAAGTCGAGCCGCATGGTCGCGGAGCTGCTCGGCGAGACGATCCAGACCCGGTTCGCGGAGGTCAAGCAGGCCTCGGCGGAGCGCTGCCCGCGGGCGCTCGGGTCGCTGATCAAGGCGGCCGAGGTGCAGTTTCATCATGAGGTGACGAATCAGTATCTGTGGAATCAGTTCTGAGGCTCAGCAAACCCCGGGCCAAAGTTAGCGCAGCCCTGAATTCTCGAAAGTGCGCGCGGGGTTGGTAAAGTCCAGATTGTTCTGCGGTTATCTCGAGTTGTCACAGGTCGTCCGAAAAGTTGTCACGGGTCTCGGACCTGTGACAACTTTTTTGTTCTAGTTTGGGCCGACGGGGCAGGGTTGACCCGCGGAAATAGGGGGTTGGTGCCGACAGTTGTGAGCGATTTCGCTCTGTGCGATCTTGGCCACCTGAGACGTTCTCTAGCGGGGGCTGCGGCCGACAGTTGTGAGCGATTTTGCGCCGTGCGATCATGCGCTCTCAGGGTCTGATGCCTGACCTCTCCCGAAGTCCCGCAGCGATGCACAACGGCGGCTCGTCGGCGCCCTGGCGAACTCGCCTCGCCGCGCTGCGGACACGCCATTTTGGGATCACGGACGGCGGGCTGGTTCGGGCGCGGAACGAGGATGCGTTCCTCATCGACGAGCGGCTCGGGTTGTTCATCGTGTGCGACGGCGTGGGAGGGCGGGCGCACGGCGAGGTCGCGGCGGCGGCGACAGTGGAGAGCGTCTGGGAGCACATGCGCCGGGAGGTGACGCTGTACAAGCCAGGGGCCGACCGGGGCGGGCGGCTCGAGGGGGTCATGCGGGCGGCGCTGCAGCACGCTTCGAGGGTGGTGTACGAGCTCGCGGCGTCCGACCGGCGATTCACGGGCATGAGCACGACGGCGTCCGCCGTACTGGTCGCGGGGGACCTGGCGGTGATCGGCCATGTCGGCGATTCGCGGGTCTACCACGCGCGCGGCGGTGAGGTCCGCCAGCTCACCGAGGACCACACGCTGAGAAACCTGCAGGTGCATCGGGGCGTCGCTTCGCCGGAGCAGGCTCGCGGGCACAAGAGCCCGATCATCCGGGTCGTGGGCATACGCGA
>Ga0075163_10009003_pt1 | contig 13114 bp, 7 predicted proteins | sample JI1023141ADNA_FD_71478 | JGI IMG/M metagenome (GOLD analysis project Ga0075163, IMG submission 71478) | Wastewater effluent complex algal communities from Wisconsin, to seasonally profile nutrient transformation and Carbon sequestration -... | ecosystem: Engineered > WWTP > Effluent > Algae...
CCGAGACCGGCGCCGCAGCGGGGCCGACGGTCGTCGGTGACGTCGTGGGCGCGGCCGTGGCGGTGGTGGCGGCAGACGGTGCGGTGGAGCTGGGGTCGGCGGCGAGCGACGACGTGGTGGGGGCGACCGTGCTGTCGGGGGTGGCGGAAGGGTCGCCGCGCATCGCGAGGGCCGCGCCGCCCGCGACCAGCGCAAGTGCCGCGGCGGCGCCGGCGATCAGTACCCGCGTCGGGCGCTTCGGGGCGCTGTCGTTCGCATCGACTCCAGCGACTCCCGCAGCCCCGACGACTCCTGCAACCCCGACGGTCGGCGCAGCGGCCAACGAGGGCGGAGGCGCCGGGAACGATGGTGACGGTGGAGGAGGCACGGCACCGTGCGCAGGCTCGGCAGCCGCGTCCACGACGGTCGAGCGATGGGCCAGCACTGCTGCGCCGCGGGCGATCGCCAGGTTCGGGTCGCTGTCGAAGCTGAGCGGTCTGCCCGTTGCATCACGGACCCGTTGGTGCACGAGGGGAATGCGGCTGGTGCCGCCGACTGCCAGGATGCGGGTGACCGACTCGGGTGTCGCCCCGGCCGACGTGATCGTGCGTTGCAACACGTCGAGCGTCTCGTCGACACGAGGAGCGATGAGACCCTCGAACTCGCTGCGGGTGAGGCGCAGCTGCGTGGAGGGTCGGCCGGGAAGATGGACGGTGATCGTCGCATCGGTGTCCTCGCTCAGCGCTTCTTTCGCGGCCCGGCAGCTGTCGCGCAGTGCCGCGAGTGCGGCCCCCGACTCGGGGTCGTCCGGATCGAGTTCGGCGATGGCGCCACCGAGCGCAGCATTCACGTAGGCGAGGACGGCCTGGTCGAAGTCGACTCCGCCGAGGCGCTCGATTCCCTCCGGCGTCCCGACCAGCTCGTACCCATCGACCGTCGCCGCCAGCACGGCCGCGTCGAACGTGCCGCCACCGAAGTCGTACACGGCCACGGTCTCGCCGGGGTTGAGACGCTGCGACGCTCGGTAGTGAATGGCTGCGGCCTCGGGTTCGGTCATCAGCAGCGCGTCGGGCACGCCAGCGGTGCGCAGGGCGTCGCGCAAGAGGTCGAGCTTGAACGGCGACCAGCTCGCTGGATGCGTCACGACGGTCCTCGTCGGCGGGCCGCCCTCACGCTCGACCGCCTTCTCGACGACCGAGCGGAGCAGGTGTGCCGTGAGGGCCTCCGCGGAGTAGGGACTGCCACCGAGGAACATCGGGTTCGGGTCGCCGAGCCGACGTTTGAATTCGCGACCGACCCGCGCCGGCTCGGAAGCAGCTCGTCGCTCGGCGGGCTCGCCGACGAGCACCTCACCGTCGCCGCGCACGAGCACCACCGACGGCATCGTCGGCGCTCTCGTCCCCAGGCCGAGCACCTCGACCGAACCGTCGGCGCGGGCGATCGCCGCCGCGGTGAAGGTCGTCCCCAGATCGACTCCGAGCCAATATGCCGTCATGTTCAACCCTCACATCCACGTGGTGCCATCGCGGCGACGGTACCGATCGTCCCTGTTCGGGGAATCCGGGAAAACCCTGATTGTGCGTAGGGAAGCCCGCACCTAGTCTCACCGCGTGACCGAGTGCCGGGGGGTGCCATGCGTGTCGTGATCGCCGATGACGCCACGGTCGTGCGTGAGGGAATCGCGTCGCTGTTGACGAGCCGAGGTGTGGACGTGGCAGGTCAGGCGGCCGACGCGACGGGGCTGCTGCGACTGCTTCGGCGGCACTTGGTCGACGTGGCCATCATCGACATCAGAATGCCGCCCACCCACACCGATGAGGGGCTGCGCGCAGCGGAGCAGGTTCGCCAGGAGTTCCCCGATGTCGGCGTCATGGTGTTCAGCCAGTACGTCGAGCCGACGTTGGCGTTGCGACTGTTGTCGGGCAGCGAACGGGCCACCGGTTACCTGCTGAAGGAGCGGGTCACCGACGCCGCCTCCTTCGTCGCCGACCTGCGCCGGGTGGCTGCGGGCGAGACCGTGGTCGACCCGACACTCGTCGGGGAACTGGTCGCCAGTTCCGCCCGGAGAGCGAACACGGACCCGCTCACGCAACGGGAATGGGCGGTCCTCGAAATGATCGCCGCCGGGCGTACTGACCGGGCGATCGCCGAGGCACTGCACCTGAGCCAGAAAACGGTGGAGGGTCACGTGAGCACCTTGTTCAGGAAGCTCCGCTTGCCCGCCTCGTACGACCGCAATCGACGGGTGCACGCCGTGTTGTGGTTCCTGCAGGAACGCCAATCGTCGTAGCGCGTCGGGTTCAGGGTTTTCCCCGTGTCGCCGGAGTTCGTCTCGTCGTACCGTCACCGGCGTGGACCGAGTCGACCCGTCGTTGCGTACGTTGCCCGACCATCTCAGCGCCGGCGAAGTGCTCAGTGGCCTCTGCCGCGAGGCCACAGCGCTCGCCGACCGGGCGGGTCGGCCCGACCTCTCCGCGCCGCTTCGTCGAATGACGGAGCGTGCCGCCCAAGAGTCCGTGATGCTCTGTGTCGTCGGCGAGTTCAAGCAGGGCAAGAGTTCGCTCGTCAATGCGATGCTCGGACATGAGATCTGTCCGGTCGACGATGACCTCGCCACCTCGGCGGTCACGGTCGTCGAGCACAGCGACCGGTGGTCGGCCCTGGTCGAGCGACGAGAGGATGATGAGGTGCTCTCCTTCGTCGTCGAGCTCGTTGCAGTGCCCGAGTGGGTGTCGGAGGCGAGCAATCCCGACAACGTGAAGCGGGTCGACCGGGTCACCGTGGGTGCACCGAGCCCATTGCTCGCACGCGGCATCACGCTGGTCGACACCCCGGGCGCCGGAGGGCTCGGCGCTGGTCACGCTGCGGCAACGTTGGGTTTCCTCCCCTTCGCCGACGCGTTGCTGTTCGTGAGTGACGCCTCGGCCGAGCTGTCGGCTCCGGAGATCGAGTTCCTCGCGGATGCCCGCAGCCGGTGCCCGATCGTGGTGATGGTGCAGACGAAGACGGATCTGTATCTCGATTGGCGCAGCATCGTCGAGCTCAATCGCGGTCACCTCGAGCGTGCGGGGCTGTCGGTCCCGGTCGTGCCCTTGTCGTCGAGCGTCCGCAGCGTCGCCCTTCGTCGACGCAACCGGGAACTGAACGTGCGAAGTGGCTTTCCTGCCCTGTTCGAGCTGCTCGACCACGACGTTCTTGCCGCAGCCTCGCAGCGCGCCGCCCTGCGCACAGTCGGCTTACTGGATGCCACGCTCGAGCAGGTGGCCACCACGGCTCGTACCGAGGCGGAGGTGATGCGCGCACCGCAGCGAGGTGCCGAAGTGCTCGAACAGTTGCGCACCACGACGGACCTCCTGGAGCACCTCCGTGGCCCGGCGGCGCGCTGGCAGATCTACCTCAACGACGAGTGGAACGAACTCTCCGCTCGACTGCACCACTCCTTTCGGGCCGACCTGCGACGGGTGAACCGGATGGTCGACGACGAACTCGATGGGCTGCGCAACGCGACTGAGTGGGACGACTTCGGTCGACGGGCTCAGCTCGAGGTTGGGCGCGCAGTGGCCGATCTGTTCGAGCGGCTGGTCGCCGACGCCACCGAGGTCCGCGGGCGGGTGGTTCAGCTCGTTCGAGATGAGCAGCCGGACCTGCGGCTCGTGGCCGTCGACCCGTTCGCGTTCGACGGCGATGAGGCATGGATGGCGAGACAGCCCGCGTTTCACTCGGGTGGGCTGGTGCGCAGGGCGGGTAGAGGCGCGAACGAAGTGGTCGACACGCTACGCGGCGCACAGAGCGGGCTCATGATCCTCAGCCTGCTGCAGACGGCCCTGCCGGCAGCGGGAGTAGCGGTGCTCTTCGCCAATCCGTTCCTACTGGCTGGCCTGGGGTTGTGGACTGGCGGTCGAACCATGTTCGAACAACGCAAACGGCGCGTCGCGCAGCAGCGTCAGCAGGTTCGCTTGGCGATCGCGAAGATGGTCGACGACGTCTCGTTCGAGGTCGGCGACCAACTGTCGTCGATGCTGCGTCGGTTGCAGGTGGATCTCCGCGAACAGCTCAACATGCGGTTCAACCAACTGCTGCGGAGCACCAGTGACCTCACGGCGTCGATGCAGCAGAAGGCGTTGCAGTCGGAGCAGCAATCGACCGCTCGGCTGTCCCTGCTCGACGACCTCGTCAGCGAAGCCGCTCGCATTCGTGCGTTCGGCCAACAGATCGTGAGCGCGGCGTGAGCGTGGCCCTGGAACGCACCGCAGCGCTGGCCGAGCGAGCGTTGGAACGTCTCCGGCAGGTGCCACAACAGCAACGCTGGGCGGACGACGTGGCGCGTATCCTCGACCGGTTACACGAGCCGCTGCGCGTGGCGATCGTCGGTCGCGTGAAGGCTGGCAAGTCGACGCTGCTCAACTGCCTCGTCGGCGAGCGACTGGCAGCAACCGATGCGGGGGAGTGCACCCAGATCGTTTCGTGGTACCGCCATGGCAGTCACTACTCGGTCGCCGCGGTTTTCCACGACGGTAGCCGGCTCGATCTTGCATTTTCGAGGGTCAATGGTCGTCTACAGTTTTCCCCGCCGGCTCACGTCGCGCTCGAACGCATCGCCCGATTCGAGATCGAATGGCCGGCAGCGGCACTGCGGGAGATGACATTGATCGACACTCCAGGGTTGGCCTCCTTGCGAGATGAGAACTCCGCGCGCACTCGCGACTTTCTCGCGCTGGGCGATGACCGCCCTGCGCAGGCCGACATGGTGGTGTACATGATGCGGCACATGCACAGCCGCGACGCCGAGTACCTCGATGCGCTGAGCGACCAATCGCAGAGCACCACCTCCGCCGCCAGCGCAATCGCCCTGCTCTCCCGAGCCGACGAGATCGGGGGTGGTCGCCTCGACGCGATGGCGAGTGCTCATCGGATCGCCAGCCGGTACGAGGCAGACACTCGGGTGCGGGCGATGTGTGCGCGGGTGCTGCCCGTCACGGCGCTGCTGGGAGAGACAGGCACCACCCTGTCCGAGATGGAGATCAGCGACCTGCGCGAACTCGCCGCACTGCCGCCCGACCTGCTCGACATCATGCTGCTGGCCGCCGATGAACTGTGTTCAACGACCTTGCAGATCTCTCTGCCGGTCGAGGTGCGGCGACAGTTGCTGCATCGGTTCGGGCTCTTCGGCCTCCGGCTGCTGGTCGACCGTCTCTCGCAGAACGAGGCGCTCACTGCGGCGACCCTGGCACCGGCGTTGGTCGACATGTCCGGCGTGCCCAAGCTGGTCCGCGAGTTGCGCGAGACCTTCCTTCCGCGCACCGGAACGCTCAAGGCCCGTGTCGGTCTCCTCGAACTGCGTCGGGTGGCAGCCGAGATGCACACGAGCGACCCGCGGTTCGCGGAGTGGCTCGATGCCGAGTCGGAGCGGGTCGAGAACAGCGCCGGCGAGTTCAGCGACTTGCGCCTCGCCCAACTGGTCGCCCGTGCACGCGAGCAGCTGCGCCCTCACGACTTCGACGAGCTGCTCTCGTTGTCGGCGGCGGGGCCGCTCCATCGACGTCTCGGCCTCCCCTCCTCGGCAACCGCCGCGCAGTGTCGTGCCAGCGCGTTGGCGCTCGGCGACCGGTGGCGGTCGCGGCGCTCGGTGGCGCTGTTGGAAGGACCGCTGCTCGAAGTTGCCGACCTCGCGGTTCGAGTTGCCGATCGACTGGCGGCAACCGCTGCACAACACCTGGAGAACTGATGGTCGACCTCGCACAACAACCGTTGCGGCCCGCGGACTGCCCGTGGCTCGGCCTGCACGCGTACGGTCCCGATGACGCCACGGCATTCTTCGGTCGGACCCGGGTGGTGCGGCAGCTGGACCGGCTCCTCGAACAGCACCGGTTCGTGGCGGTGGTGGGTGCGTCGGGCAGCGGCAAGTCGTCGCTGGCCGCCGCCGGTCTGGCGACGGTTGGCTGGCAGCCCCACGTGGTTCGCGCCGGCAGTGCTGCGCTGAGCGACGTCGAGTCGTACGTCGCGTCGCTCGACCCAGCGGCATCGCGGCCCGTTCTCGTGCTCGACGGCCTCGAGGCGCTGTTCCGGGAGGCGCGGTTCGATGACCGCGAGGCAGTGTTCAACAAGCTCCTCGACCTTGCCCTAAGCCCGTCCAACGGTCCGGAGATGGCCGTCGTGTGCGTGATCCGCTCCGACTCGTACGGCGAGTGCGCGGCGCACGCCCGGCTGTCGGAGGCCATTGCCGCCGGGCACCTCCTCCTCGGTGAGCCCAGTCACGACGAGCTGCGCAACATGATCCTCGAGCCATCGGCTGCGCTGGGGGTGACGGTCGACGATGACTTGGTGGAGGAGCTGGTCGATGACGTCCGGGGCGAGCCCGGCGCTCTTCCGCTGCTGTCTCACGCGCTGACGGAGACATGGGCGCTCGGTTCGGGCGCTCGGCTCACGCTCGACGACTACCGCGCCGTAGGAGGCGCCCGTGGCTCGATCGCCCGAGCCGCCGAGCGGCTGTGGGACGGCATGACCGCCGAGGAACGTGACGGTGTGCGTCGCATCATGGTCGAGCTGGCCGACCCAGCAAGCCCCAGTCTCGACGTCGGCCGTCGGCGCCCGGTGGTCGACCCTGCCTCCACGAACGCCTCCGGGCGCTCCGACCTGGTGGCGCGCCTGGTGGGCGGCCGGATCCTGACGATCGATGGTGGCTGGATCCGAGTGAGTCACGAAGCGGTGTTCCGCGAGTGGCCGCGCCTTCGCGAATGGCTCGAACACGATCGTGTCGCGATCCGCACCGTCGCGCTGCTCGCCGACCAGGCCGAAGCGTGGCATGCAGAAGGCCGGCCGGCAGGCTCGCTGCTGCGCGGCGTGCGACTGGCTGCCGCCGTCGATCTCGTCGCCGAGTGGCCGGATCGTGTCGATGGGCCGACCGTCGAGTTCGTCGCGGCTAGTGAGCACCAGCAGGCCGTCGATGAGCAGGCTGCGGCTCAGTTGTTGATCCGTGAGCGTCGGCGTTCACGGGTACTCCGGTCGGCGCTGGTGGGTACGGGCGTTGCCCTGGTGGTCGCGTTGCTGGCGGCAGCCATCGCCATCAACCAGCGCGCACAGGCGAACAGCGCCCAGCGCGATGCCCGCCTCGACGCACTCGTCAGTCGATCCCTGGCTGTGCGTCCGGCGCAACGCGATCTGGCGATGCTGCTGGCCCTGGAGGCCGACCGCCTCAGCGACGGCGACAGCCGTGGTCGAACGGCGATGCTGGGGGCGCTCACCTTCGACATCGGCTACCTCGGTGTGTCGCAGGCTCCGCGCGCGGTGAGCTCCGTCGCCGGTGGGTACCTTCCCGATGGTCGCCTGCTGATCGCCAACGACGGGACGCATCTCCAGGTGGGCGACATGGACGAGCTGACGGAGGCTGCGGTCGCAGCACCACCGCTGGAGGGTTCGCTACTGGGGGAGGAGCTGGTGTTGAGCGCCGACGGCACCCGTGCGGTGGTCGTCACCGAACACGCTGATGGTTCCTCCGTGGTCGCGGTCTTCGACACGACGAGCAGCGAGTGGTGGGAGCCCCTGGTGGTGCCTTACCAGAGCGTCAACACCGCACTGAACGCTGACGGGTCGCGACTGGCGGTGGCCGGCGGACCGGAGGGCGGCACCCTGGTGTACGAGGTCGGTTCGGCGCCGATGCCCGAGCTCATCGGCGAGGTGGTCGGTGTTCCTCGCCCCGACGACTCGTTCACGTTCTACACCGCCGCTGCCGCGTTCCTGCCCTCTGGAGAGCTCGTGATCGGCTACGAGGCGCCTCAGGCGAAGGTCATCGATGCCTCGTCACTGGACGAGCTGGCAACGCTGGAGGTGCCGGCCTTCAGCTTCAACCGCACGCTCGCCGTGGTCGACGACGGGCAGTGGTTGCTCGGTGTCGGTTCCCTCGACGTCGGCAACGTCTCGCTGTTCGACATGGTCGAGAATCGTGTGCAGTGGGCGCTGGGCATCACCGACATCGGAGTCACCGGATGCGCCCAACAAGCCGCCGACGCTGCTCGCGGGCGCCTGTACTGCGCCGACTACTTCGGCAAGGTGGTGGTGCGCGACCTCCTGACCGGCGGTCGTCGCGGCGACGATCTCGTCTCGCAGGTCGGTCGCGTCGGAAAGCTCGACGTCAGCCCTGATGGTTCCACCCTGGTCGTGTTCGGTGCGGACCAGCCGCTCATCGCTCGTTGGCGGATCGACGGCGCTGGGCCGCTCGCCCGGCGGCGGGCCGCGGGTGAGACGATCCAGCAGTTCTCGCCCGATGGGCAACTGGCGCTGACCTCCGTGATCGACCCGACCCGCCAAGCCGGGTTGGACGATCGCATCCGTGACATGGTCACCGACGAGGTGATCGATGAGCTCGACGACTTCGAGACGGTCCGATGGAGCGGGCGCGCCCACGAGCTGCTCGCGGTCGCGGCGGCCGGCGACGGTTGGCGCATGGTGAAGTACGACGTCGACGCTGCCGCCACGCTGGACGGCTTCGAGATCGAGCTGGCCGAATGGCCGCAACGGTTCTTCGTGTTCGACGACCTCGTGGTCACCGGCAGCGCCGACGGGGTGTACCAGGTGCACGATGCGACGAGCGGCGCCGCGGTCTCACCGCCCCTTTCATTGCCACCAGACCTCGTCACCGTCGACGTCACGCCGGATCACCTCCGGCTCATCACGCTCGGCCCAGCGGGGGCGTCGCTGATCGACATCGCGAGTGGCGAGCTCGTCAAGGGCCCACTGCCGGCACCGAACTACGGCGTCGTCCTTCCCGACGGCTCGCTCGTCGGCGCCGACGCCGGAGGCTCGGTAGCGGTGTACGACGCCACGACACTCGAGTTCGTGCGTCCGCTCGCCCGCACGGGCGGGCAGGTCCAGGACATACGCGTTGATCGAGCGGGCACGGTGTTGGTCACGAAGGGCGGCGACCGGACTGTCACGCTCTACGACTGGCCGAGCGGGGAGACCGTCGGCGACCCGTACTCGATCCCGGTCGAGGACGAGAGCTTCACCCAGATCGCGCCCGATGGGCGCTCGCTTGCCATCGGGGGGAACGCTGACGGCGCCGCGATCTGGAGCCTCGAGCCACAGCTGTGGCGTGAACAGCTGTGCGGGTTGGCTGGCCGCAACCTCACCCCAGCAGAGTGGGAGGCTGAGCTCGGCTGGTCGGGGCCGTACCGGTCGACCTGCCCGCAGTACCCAGCTGGTGACGACCCTGCGGCTACCTTCGGCGGGCTCTGGGCCAGCACGGCGGTGGACAGCACCGCGTGGGAAGCGCCGGCAGCGCTGGTGGATCAGCCAGTCGAGTTCGAGCTGCGACTGCGTGACGGTTGGTTCGTGTTGCACACCAAGAACGGCCCGCGCTACGAGTTGGCCAGCGGGCAGTTCGAGCTCGCCGACGGGAGCGCGACACTCGTCGACGGTGATGGCAACAGCGCGACCTTCACCGTGGAACGCGACGGACTCGGTATCCGGTTCACACTCGAGGTGGGCAGCAACTCGATTTCGTCGTTGCTGGTTGCTGCCGGAACGCTGCGCGCCGGCTGACGCCCCGAGCGGTTCCGGGATTCCCCGGATGCGCACTCGGTGGATGGGTCCGTATGGTCCGAGCAAGTCCGATCATTCAGGAGACGTACCGTGAATCGTTCACTTCAAAAGTCGCTGCGAGCAGCGTCCCTCCGACTCGTCGCCGCAGCGTGTGCCGTTGCGCTGTTGGCAGCGTGTGGCTCCGAAGAGGCCACCGGGAAGACCACAGCAGCGGCACCAGCGACCGACGTCATCGCCGATGACGCGGTGACGTCAGTGGTGGCGATGGTCACCGAGCAAGCGTCAGCATCAGGTGTGGAACTCGACCACGAGTGCGTTGTCGAAACCGTCGAACTGTTGAACGAAGCAGACCTCGCGCTGATGGCGGCGGCGGCAGCGGAAGCGACGCCGGACGTCATCATGCCTGCGTTGAGCCCCGAGGGTGAGGAGATCGGCGCCAGCCTGACCGACTGCATGATCCCCAAGGGCGATGTCGGCGAACCGGCTGATGCGTCGACGGTGGCCGAAGCCGTGGCATTCGTGGTCAGCGAGGAGGGCGATGCGGTGGACCAGGCGTGCCTGACGGAACGGTTCTCCGCACTCGGTGTCGAGGAACTCCGCGTGCTGATCGACGAAGGGGTGGCCACCGACAACCCGCTGGCCGAGCGCCCGTTCACCGCGGTGTGGGCGTGCTTCGTCGACGAGGAGACCTCGTCGGTCGACACGACGGCGCCCGCAGTAGTGGTGACCGAGGCGACGCAGGCACAGCCCACCACGGCGGTCGAGACGCCGATGGGTTGGCCCGCCGGCGTGCCGGTGCTGGCCAGCCCCGACTTCTACATCTCCGCCGACCCGATGCCTCCCGGACAGTTCGATGTGATCATGCGGGTCCAGGCGCCAGCGATCTTCCAGTACGAGGTGGAGACCTGGGCTGCGTCGATCGGACTCGGGTGCATCGTCGACGTCCGTGCCGAAGTGGCGCAACCGTGTACCGGCGCCCTCGCCGACGGCACCACGCTTGCCGTGCTGGTCGACCAGGAAGCGTTGTACTCGCCGAACCCTCGCTTCTCGTTGCTCTTCACGGGGCCGTGAGGTTCAGCCCCGCCTGCTCTGCGAGATCATGACGGGAGGTCGATGCGGACCCGGACCATCGAGCCGGCGGGGCTGCACTGCACGGTGCCGTCGAGGAGGAGCGCTGTGTCCTCCACGAAGGCGAGCGCGGTCGGTGACGGGAGGCGTTGCAGCGTGATCGCGATGGCCACACTGCGGTTGGTGCCGGCAACGCGGATACGGACGGCGTCCCCGCGGGATGCATCGCAGATCAGCTCTTCACCGATCCGGGCAATCGCTGTGCGGGCGGGGTCGGCCGGTACGTCACGGACCGCCACGTCGACGTCGATTTCTGCCCTGTCCGCGACGAGGCAGAACAGGTACGGGTCCGACCCGGCGACCTCCTCCGACATGGTCGTCGCAGCGCTCCCGAGTACCCGGATGATGTCGCGCAGCGTGTCGGTGGCGCGCAGGACGAGCTCGGCGGCGGCAGCTCTGTGGCCTGCTGCCAGCTCCTCCGCTGCGTCGGCGAGGTGCCCGAGCGGCCGGGCGGTCAGTCGCCTCGCCAGCGATGCCTCGAATGCCGCGGCTCGTCGAGCGGCGCGGTCACGCTCCTCTGCGAGTTCCAGCAGGAGGCAGGCCGCCTCGGCGCGGGCGCGTCCGGCGGCGAGTTCGACTGACTGGTGCTGACACGCGGCGGCGACAGCGTTCCCTCCTGCTGAGGTTGCAACGATGGCGACGAGTTCGCCCTGGTGGAGCAACCGGATCAGCAGTCCGGGTTCGGCGGCGTTGCCCAGTTGCAACCCCTGTTCGTCGCGCAACCCGTGACCCCGCGAGGCGAACCACACCTCCAGCTGTGGATCGCCGACGCGCTCACGCAGGCTGTTGCGGGTGCTCGGGGCCCATGTGGGCCCCACCGCGGGGCTCGGGTCTCGGGCCGGGCTCCACTCGGGTGCATCGGTGAGGGTCAGTGTCAACCTGGTGCCACCCTCATCGGAGCGAACAACGAGCGAACCCCCGAGCTCCGAGGCTCGCGCTGCCAGCCCCTCGAGGCCGTGTCCGCTCGCGAGATGAGCGCCGCCGCACCCATCATCGGCAACCTCGAACTCCACGATTTGCCCGACAGCTCGCAGGCTCATTGCACACGACGCGCCAGCCGCGTGCCGCAACGTGTTAGCGATGGCCTCGCTCGCAGTGAATGCGATCGCCTCTGCGGCGATGGCCGACAGTGGCAGCCGTTCCGGGAGGTCGAGTCGAACGTCCAGTCCGCTCTGCTCTGCGATCTGTCGAAGACCGTCGACGATGTTGTCGATGTTCATCGCCCTCGTCGGTAGCCCGATGGCCAGGCGACGGATGTCGGCGGAGATGTCGGCGATGCGGAGGGCTTCGTCATCGTGCGAACGCTCGCTGAGGAGCGCCAAGCTCAGGGCCAGCAACTGTTGTTGAGCGCCGTCGTGCAACGCGCGTTGCACACCTCGCCGACGCACCTCCCAGTTGCGCACGATGTCGAAGCGGGAGGATCGGACGCGCCGTTGCTCCTCTGTGAGGACGGCTTCCAACTCGCGAGGTGGCGATGCGTCGCTCGCGTGATGATCGAGTTCGACCGTCGCTGCACCACGATCCGACATGGCCGGTGACGGTAGTCGCTGGGAGACGACCGATCAGCCGGGCAGGGTGTGTCCGATCTGGCGGAACATGCTGGCGATGTCGAGGTAGACGCGCTCGTTGGTGATGCGGTCGCCGTCGAAGAAGAACACGGCGATGGCTGGCACCCGGAACGCCTTGCCGGTGGGCGGCTGGCCGAGCAGCGGACCGGTGTTCGTGCCGAGCAACTCGAACTCGGCGATGACGGTGTCGTCGTCGGCGCAGTGGAAGCGGGCGTTCTCGTGGCGTTGGTCGGGGAACGCCTCGCGTTGGCGGCGGTGGTAGTTGCGTACCTCTTCCTCGCCGTCGAAGACCTGGCCGGTGGGCATGATCTCGTAGCGCGGGTGGCCGTTGAACGTGCCGATGCACGCATCCCAGTCGTGGTCGACCTCCGACTGGAAGTGCGCCGCCAACACATCGAGCCGTCGTTGCCGCAGTTCGTCGTTCATTGTCCAAACCTCCTGGTCGGCGGATGCTACGGCACGCCGGTAATGAGCGCCGTCGACTCGCCGCGTAGGTTCGTCGCATGGATCAGCACCAGCAGCTCGGCCGCATCGGCCTGTGGACCTTTCAACTCGACCTGCAGCCGATGGCCAAGGCGCAAGAGACCGTGGCCGAGCTCGAGTCGCTGGGGTTCGGTGCCATCTGGGTGCCGGAGGCCGTCGGGCGTGAACCGTTCGCGAACGCTGCGCTACTGCTGTCGGGTGGTAGCACCATCACCGTCGCCACGGGCATCGCCAGCATCCACGCCCGTACCGCGATGACGATGCAGGCAGGGTGGAAGACGCTCACCGAAGCATTCCCCGACCGTTTCCTGCTCGGTCTCGGTGTCAGCCACCAGCCGATGGTGGAGGGTGTGCACGGTGCCGCCTACGACAAGCCGTACAGCACGATGGTGAGCTACCTCGACGCGATGGACCGCGGC
>Ga0075163_10009005_pt1 | contig 13112 bp, 1 predicted proteins | sample JI1023141ADNA_FD_71478 | JGI IMG/M metagenome (GOLD analysis project Ga0075163, IMG submission 71478) | Wastewater effluent complex algal communities from Wisconsin, to seasonally profile nutrient transformation and Carbon sequestration -... | ecosystem: Engineered > WWTP > Effluent > Algae...
GGGCGGAGGTCGGGGTCGGGCTCGGCAGCCCGGTGGCGTTCGCGGTCGGGGTCAGGCTCAGGGCCTCGATAGCGACCGGCACCCACAGGTCCGCGCCGCCGCCGAGGGCGAGGCCGCCGACCGGCTGCAGGCACGCGTCGAGCAGCGCGGGGTGGACGATCCACGCGGCGTCGCGGGCCTCGGCGCGCGGGGCGAGGCGGGCCAGGGCCTCGGCGGGGCCGCGCCACAGCGCGGTGATCGTGCGAAACGCCGGGCCGAAGGCGACGCCCGCGGCCGCGGCCTCGCCGTGGAACGCGTCGATGTCGGCGGGGCGCAGCTCGACGTCGGCGCGGGCGCGCAGGGCGGGCAGGTCCGCGGTATCCTGGGCGGGCCGCGGGCGGGCGTCGACGCGGGCGCTGGCGTGCAGCGTCCACGCGCCGTCGTCGCGGGCGAGGACCTCGACGGCGACGGTGTCGGGCTCGCTGGTCGGGCGGACCACGCACTGCACGGTGCGGCCGGCGTCGGGGAGCTCGAGCGCCGTGACGAGCGTCAGGTCGCGCAGACTCGGGCGCGGGACGCCGAGCGCCGCGCGGCCGGCGGCCAGCATCATCTCGACGAAGCCGGTCGCGGGCACGACCGCGGCGCCGAAGATGCGGTGCTCGCCGAGGAAGGCCGGCGCGGCGGGGCCGAGCACGGCCTCGAACAGCAGCTCGCCGGGGCCGAGGGTGGCCGCGTCGACGCGGCGGCCGAGCAGCGGGTGGACGGTCGGGTCGGCCGGCGCGCGGTCGCTGGCGGGGCGCTGGAGGCCGGCGCCGTCCTGCCAGAAGCGCTGGCGCTGGAACGGGTAGGTCGGGACGGGGACCCTGCGGCGGCCGCGGTCGCGGTCGTGGGCGGCCCAGTCGACGTCGACGCCGGCGGCGAAGGCCGCGGCGAGGCCGAGGTACAGGCTCGGCGCGCCGCCGTCGTCCTCGCGCAGGCTCGGGATCAGCGCCGCGTGGTCCTCGGGCAGGCAGCGGCCGGCCATGCCCAGCAGCGTCGACCGCGGCCCGATCTCGATCAGCACCCGCGCCCCCTCGCGCGCGAGCGTGGCGACGGCCGCGGCGAAGCGCACCGGCTCGCGCAGCTGGCGACACCAGTAGTCGGGGGTCGCGACGTCGTCGTCGACGCGCTCGCCGGTCATGCCGGAGATCAGCGGCACGTTCGGCCGGGCGTAGCGGACCTGCTCGGCGACGGCGCGGAAGCTCGGCAGCGCCGGCTCGACGAGCGCCGAGTGCGGCGCCCGCGGGATCGCCAGGCGCCGGTGCTCGACGCCCGCGGCGCGCAGCACCTCTACCAGGGCGTCGATCGCCGCGGGCGTGTCGGACACGACGTGGTTGGCCGGGCCGTTGTAGGCCGCGATCGCGGGCGCCAGGCCGTGCGCCCGCGCGAGCGCCAGCAGCTCGGCCTCGCCGGTGAACACCGCGACCGTGGCGCCCGGCGGCGAGTGGTCCTCCATCGCGCGGCCGCGGGCGACCGCGAGGCGCAGCCCGTCCGCGACCGAGAACACGCCGGCGAGGCAGGCCGCGGCCAGCTCGCCGGTGCTGTGGCCGACGATCAGATCCGGACGCGCGCCGCGGTCGATCCACAGCTCGGCGAGCGCCACCTCGAGCGCGAACAGGGCCGGCTGCGCCCACGCGAAGCGGTCGATCGGTGAGCCGCGACCCGGGGCCGGGTAGAGCACCGCGAGCAGCGAGGGGTCGCTCCACTGCGCCGGCCAGCCCGCGCGCAGCAGCCGGTCGAGCTCGGTCAGGCGCGCGCGAAACCGCGGCTCCGCGGCGTACAGGGCGTGCGCGACGTGGGCGTGCTGCGAGCCCTGGGCCGCGCACAGGAACGCGAGCTTGCGCCCGGGCGTCACCACGCCGCGCAGCAGGGCCGGGCGCTGCTCGCCGCGCTCCGCGGCGAGCAGGAGGTCGATGGCGGCGTCGCGGTCGGCGGCGACCAGCGCGAGGCGGTGCTCGAGCGCGGTGCGGCCGGTGTTGGTGGAGAAGCAGTGATCGGCGAGCTCGACGGCGCCGCGCTCGAGCGCGAGGCGGTGGCGGCGGACCTGCTCGCGCAGCGCCGCGGGGCCGCGCGCGGCGAGGGCGAGGACGTGGACCGGGCGATCGGTCGGCGACGTCGGCGGGGCGTGCTCGCGGAGGAGGTCGGTCGCGGTGATGCTCGTCGGCGTCGACGAGGTGGGCTCGCGGCGGATGTCGGTCGCGGTGATGCTCGCGGGCGAGGTCGGGGGCTGGTCGCGGCGGACGGCGGTCGCGCTCGCCTGCGGTGCGGGCGGGGCCTCCTCGAGGATGACGTGGGCGTTGGTCCCGCCGATGCCGAACGAGCTGACGCCGGCGCGGCGCGGGCCGGCGCCGGCGGGCCACGGCTCGGCGCGGGCGACGACCCGGAACGGCCCCTGCTCGAGCCCGAGCTCGGGCTTGGCGCGGGTGAAGTGGACGGTGCCGGGCAGGGTGCGGTGCTGCAGCGCGAGCACGGTCTTGATGAGGCCGGCGATGCCCGCGGCGCTGTCGAGGTGGCCGAAGTTGCCCTTGACGGATCCGAGGGCGCACGAGCCCGGCGCGAGGCCGGGGCCGAAGGCGCGGTGCAGTGCGGCGACCTCGATCGCGTCGCCGAGGGCGGTGCCGGTGCCGTGGGCCTCGACGTAGGAGATGCTGGCCGGGTCGACGCCGGCGCGCCGCTGGGCCGCGCGGACGACCTCGGCCTGGCCGGTGACGCCGGGCGCCATGAAGCCGACCTTGTCGCGGCCGTCGTTGTTGATCGCGCTGCCCTTGATCACCGCGAGCACGCGGTCGCCGTCGGCGAGGGCCCGCGCGAGCGGCTTGAGCACAACGACCCCGGCGCCGCTGCCCGGGACGGTGCCGGTGGCGGCGGCGTCGAACGGCCGGCAATGTCCGTCGCTGGCGAAGATGCTGCCGGGCTCGTGGCGGTAGCCGACCGCGTGCGGGACCTTGACCGCGACGCCGCCGGCGAGCGCGACGTCGCAGTCGCCGCGCAGCAGCGCCTCGCAGGCGCTGGCGACCGCGACCAGGGAGGTCGAGCACGCAGTTTGTAGGTTGACGCTCGGGCCGCCGAGGTCGAACAGGTACGAGACCTGCGTGGCCAGGAAGTCCTTGTCCTGGCTGACGAGGTCCTGGAAGAAGTCGATCGGGCGCGTGAGGTCGGGGTACGGGTAGCGGTAGTGGCTGACGCTCTTGCCGGCGTAGACGCCGACGCGCCGCCCGCGACCGTCGCGGCCGCGCGGGTCGGGGCGGTGGCCGGCGTGCTCGAGCGCCTCCCACACGCACTCGAGGAACACGCGCTGCTGCGGGTCGAGGGCCCGGGCCTCGCGCGGCGAGAGCCCGAACAGCTCGGCGTCGAAGCGATCGTGGTCGGCGAGCGTCGCCGAGGCGCGCACGTACGCGGGGTCGGCGAGCGCCGCCGCGTCGACGCCGTGGGCCCGCAGCGTCGCCTCGTCGTGCGCCGCGATCGACTCGACCCCGGCGACGAGGTTGGCCCAGAGCTCGTCGAGCGTGGCCGCGCCGGGGAAGCGGCAGCTCATGCCGATGATCGCGATGTCGCCGCCGACGCGCGCCGGCTCGGCGACCGCGGCCGGCGACGCGGCGTGGGTCGCATCGGTCGCATCGAGTGTGTCTGCATCGGTCGCATCGACTGCGTGCGCTGTCGCAGTCGCGTGGGGCGAATCCTCGCCCGCGAGCCGGCGCGCCAGGTCGCGGACGCGCGGGTACGTGAACAGGTCGACCACCGGCACCTCGAGCCCGAGGCGCCGCTTCAGCGCGCCGGCGAGCTGGATGAGGTGCACCGAGTTGGCGCCGTACTCGAAGAAGTTGCGGTCCGGGTCGACGTCCGCGACCCCGAGCAGCTCGCCGAACAGCCCGGCGATCGTCGGCGCCAGCGCGGCCGCCTCGCGCCCGGACGGCAACGTCGTCACCTGTCTCGCCGCCGCGGTCGACGTCGCCCCGGGCGGCGGCAACGCGCGCCGGTCGACCTTGGCGTTGGCCGTCAGCGGCAGCGCGTCGAGCACCACGAAGCTGCCCGGGACCATGTGGGCCGGCAGCAGCTCGCGCAGGTGGCCCCTCAGCGCCGCGACGTCGACGCCGCGCGCCTGCGGGACGACCCACGCGACCAGCTGCTTGTCGTGGTGCTCGCCGACCGCCCCGACGACCGCCGCGGCGACGCCCGGCGCCTGGACGAGGGCGGCCTCGACCTCGCCCGGCTCGATGCGCTGGCCGCGAATCGATAATTGAAAGTCGACGCGCCCGAGGAACTCGAGCGTGCCGTCGGGGTGGCGGCGCCCGAGGTCGCCGGTGCGGTAGATGCGGGCGCCGGTCGCCGGATGAATCGTAAACTTCTCCGCCGCGCGCCCGCCGACGTAGCCCCAGGCGACCCCGATCCCGACGCAGCACAGCTCGCCCGGGACCCACACCGGCCGCTCGTCGAGGTTCTCGTCGAGCACCAGATATCGCGTGTTGGCGATCGGTCGCCCGTACGGGATGCTGGCGCGTCGCTCGTCGCCGGGCTCGACCGGGTGGGCGATGTTCCACAGCGAGGTCTCGGTCGGGCCGCCGACGCTGACGACCTCGACCTCGGGGAACATGCGCCCGATCCGCCCGGGCATGGTCACGGGGATCCAGTCGCCGCCGAGCAGCGCCAGGCGCAGCGGCGCGGCGAGCTTGCGATCGCGGCCGGCCTGCCAGGTCAGCAGCATCTCCATCATCGCCGGGACCGTGCTCCACAGCGTCACGCCCTCGCGCTCCATCAGCGCCGCCCAGTGCGAGGGGTCGCGGCGGTGCGCCGCGTCGGGCAGCACGATCGTCGCGCCGGCCGCGAGCGTGCCGAAGATGTCGAAGACCGAGAAGTCGTGGTGCAGCGCGCTCAGGGCGATCAGGCGGTCGTCGACGCCGACGCCGAAGCGCCGCAGCGTCCACTCGACGCCGTTGACGAGCCCTCGGTGGCCGAGCCGCACGCCGTTCGGCTGGCCCGTCGAGCCCGAGGTGTAGAGCACCGCCGCGAGCGCGTCCTCGTCGGCGTCGGCGATCGCCAGCGGCCCATCGTCATGTTCGGCGTGGCCATCTGGCGTGACCACCAGCGTCGCGCGATCGCCCGCGTGCGCGCGCAGGTGCGGCTGCGTGACCACCAGCGATGCATCGGCGTCGGCGAGCATGAACTCGCGGCGCGCGGCCGGCAGCCCGGCGTCGATCGGGAGGTAGGCCGCGCCGGCGGCGACGATCGCCAATACGGCGACGACCTGCTCCCAGCCCTTCTCCATCACGATCGCCACGACCTGGCCCGGGCCGGCCCCGCGCTCCTGCAGCGCGCGGGCCAGGCGGTGGGCCCGGCGGGCGAGCTCGCCGTAGCTCAGCGTCAGCGACGCGGTCACCAGCGCCTTCGCGTCGGGGCGGGCGCGGGCGTGGCGTTCGAAGCCCTCGTGCAGCCGACGGTCGCGCAGCGGGCGGGCGTTGGCGGCGAGGCGTTCGAGCAGCGCGCGCTGGTCCGTCGGCATGGTGTCGAGCCACGGCTGGTCCCACGCGCGCTCGTCGTCGGCGGCGAGCCGGCGCAGCAGCGCGACGTAGGCGGCGAACATCGCGTCGACCATGCCCTGCGGGAACAGCTCGTCGGCCGCGTCCCAGTTGAGGAACACGCCGTCGTCCTGATAGACGACCTGGTGGTCGATCCAGACCTGCGGCGTCTGGGTCAGCGCCTCGACGAGCGGGCCGAACTCGCGGGCGAGGAAGTCGACCCAGTGGGATGTCTTGCCGCCGCCGCCGTGGGTGGCGAAGCTGGTCAGGACCACCGGCATGATCGCCCCGGCGATCTGGCCGCGGGCCCGGAACAGCTCGCGCAGCAGCTCGACGCCGCTGACCTCGCGGTGGCCGAGCGCGGCCAGCAGCGTCGCGCGGATCGCCCGGGCCCGCGCCGTGAAGGCGAGCTCGGGTCGGTGCTCGACCGCGACGAGCGTGAAGCTGGCGAAGGTCCCGACGATGTCGCCGATCTGCGGGTGCAGCGGCAGGCGGTTGAAGTGCGGGACGTTGAGCGTGAAGCGCGGGCTGCGGCTCCAGCGGGCGACGATCTCGGCGTAGGCGGCGAGCAGCAGCTCCGCCGCGGTCAGCCCGCGCGCCCGGGCCCGCGCCTGCAGCCGCGTCCACACCGGCGCGCCCAGGCGCTCGAACCACCGGCGAAAGCTCGGCTGGCGCAGCTCGGCCGGGTCGCGCGCGAGCGGCAGGTCCGGCGCCGGCGGCAGCGTGGCCAGGCGCTCGCGCCAGTAGGCGAGCGCCCGGCGGTGGCGCTCGCCGGCCAGCATCTCGTGCACGGCGAGCGCGTAGTCGCGAAACGACAGCTCGAGCGCCGCGGGCTCCGGCGCGCGCGCGGGCTCGCGGTAGAGCGCGACCAGCTCGCGGTAGACAATTTGAAAGCTGTAGCCGTCGACGAAGGTCCCGTCGATGCTCATGAACAGGCGCGTGCGCCCGCCGGGCAGCAGGCACGCGCGCAGCTCGAACAGCGGCCAGCGGTGGAGGTCGAGGCGCTGGTGCGCGAGGCGGCGGCGGATCGCCGCGAGCCGGCCGGCGATCGCCTCGTCGCCGTGCTCGCGCAGGTCCTCGACGGGGATCGCGTAGCTCGGCACGCTGGCGAGGATCTGCTGCTGGAACTCCGGCAGCGCGACCGCCCGCAGCATCTCGTGGCGGGCGACCACCGCGTTCCACGCCCGCTCGAAGCGCGGCAGGTCGAGGTCGGGGCAGTCGAGCTCGTTGTACGCGTGCATCGCCGCGCCGAGCGCGAGCTCGCCGCTGCGGCCGACGCTGTACGCCTGCTGCAGCTCGGTCATCGGGAACGGCGCGTGGCGCTGGTCCGGGCGCGCGGTCAGCCGCGGCCAGGCCTCGACCGGCTCCGGCCCGCGCTCGCGCAGCAGGGCCAGCAGCGCCGGCTTGTGGGCCAGCAGGCGCTCGCGCAGCGCCGGCGGGACCCCGCGCCCGGGCGCGGCGGTCACGGCCAGCCTGTCGCCGGCGGCCTCGAGCGTGATGCCCTCGCGGGCCAGCGCCTCGAGCAGGTCGGACAGCGTCACAGCAGCAGGCGCTCCCCGTCGCCGGCGCCGGTCAACACCTGCGCGAGGGTCAGCTGCGCGAGCACGCCGTCGGCGATCGCGGCGATCGTGCCGTCGTCGACGAAGGCCGCCAGCGGCAGGTCGACCTCGAGCTCCTGCGTGACCAGGTCTCTCAGCTCGAGCGCCATCAGCGAGTCGACGCCGATCGCGGTGAACGTGTCGTCCACGGACAGGCGGGCCGCGGGGGTGCGCGTGACCTCGGCGACCAGCTCGCGCAGCCGCTGCTCGAGCGTCGCGCGGCGCTCGGCGCCGTCCTGCCGGCGCAGCCGATCGCGCAGCGGCTCGCTCGCGGGCGGCGCAGCCTCGACGACGCCCGCGGCCGCGAGCAGCCCGCGCAGCCGCGCCGCCCGGCGCACGCCCGGGTGGGCCTCGCACCAGCGCGCCGCGTCGAGCTCGACGACGCTGACGCAGGCCGGCGCGCCCGGGCCGAGCAGGAAGTCGAGCGGGGCGAGGGCGTCGGCGACCGCGAGCGAGGGCATGCCGCGCCCGGCCAGCCGGGCGCCGCGGCGCGGGTCGGCGGCGGCCATGCCGACCTCCGCCCACGGGCCCCACGCGAGCGCGAGGCCGGGCAGGCCGGCGGCGCGGCGGGCCGCGGCGAGCGCGTCGAGGTGGGCGTTGGCGACCGCGTAGTTGGCCTGCGCCGGGGCGCCGAGCGTCGCGGCGGTCGAGGACAGCAGCACGAAGTGCTCGAGCGCCGGCGCGCGCGCGCCGGAGAACAGCGCGTGCAGGTTGTCGGCGCCGAGCACCTTCGGCGCGAGCACGCGGTCGACGCTGGCCGCGTCGAGGTCGAGGAACAGCCCGTCCGCGAGCGCCCCGGCGCCGTGCACGACCCCCGCGATCGGGCCGAGCTCGTGCTCGACGGCGGTCACCGCCTCCGCGAGCGCGCCGGGCTGCGCGACGTCGACGGTCTGGACCAGCACGCGGGCCCCCGCGCCGCGCAGCGCGTCGATCTGCGCCGTCGCGTCGGGCCCCGGGCGCGAGCGGCCGAGCAGCGCCAGCCGCCGCGCCCCGCGATCGACGAGCCACGCGGCCAGGCGCAGCCCGATCCCGCCGAGCCCGCCGGTGATCAGCCACGCCCGATCGGCCGCGAGGGCGAGGGGACGCGGCGCGCCGATCGCCAGCGGCGTCAGGGCCGGGAGCAGGCGCACGGGCCCGCGCAGCGCGAGCTCGTCGGGCCCGTCGGCGTCGCCGAGCTCGCGGACCAGGCCGTGCAGGGCCCCGCCCGCGTCGCCGCCGGGGTCGAGGTCGATCGATCGCACGCGCAGCTCCGGGTGCTCGTGGGCGAGGACGCGCCCGAGAGCCCACAGCGGCGCGCCGGTGCGCGTCGGCGGCGGATCGCCGGGCGTCACGGCCCACGCGCCGCGGGTGACCAGCGCCAGCCGCGGCGCCGGCCCGCCCTGGCTCGCGCGCAGCAGCGCCGCGACGTCGGCCCAGCGCGCGCGGATCGAGTCGACCCCGGCGCCGGCGAACACGATCGCGCCGGCGAGGCCGGGCCCGGGCGCGTCGACCGGCTCGCCGCCGGCGAGGACGACGAGGTCGGCGAGCGCCGCGGCGCGCTCGCGCTCGTCGTCGACGATCCACCAGCGGCCGGGCAGCGCGACCTCGCCCGCGAACACGCCGTCGCGCGCCCCGTCGCGCGCCCCGTCGCCCGCGAACACGCCGTCGCGCGCCCCGTCGCGCGCCCCGTCGCCCGCGAACGCGCCGTCGCGCGCGCCGTCGCCTGCGAACGCGCCGTCGCCCGTGCGCGCGGCCTCCGGCGCCCACGTGATCGCGTGCACGAGCCGCCGCTGGTCCGCGCGCGGCTCGGGCGCGGGCGGGGGCGCGGGCGCGTGGCGCCACCAGTGGCGCTCGCGCTGCCAGGGATACGTCGGCAGCCGGGCCTTGCGTCCGCCGGTCAGCGGCCGCCCGAGCTCGACGCCCTCGCGCGTCACCCCGGCCGTCGCGCGCCCCTCCGCGAAGGCGCGCAAGCGCGCAGAAAGCTCGCCCGCCGTGCTCCCCGCGATCGCCACGCGACACGCGAGCGGGGCCCGCCCGACGCTCGCCGTGTGGCAGTGGTCGCGCAGCCCGGCGTCGTCGCTGTCCGCGAGGGCGTCGGCGTGGCGGGCCGCCAGGGCGCGCAGGGCCGGCTCGGTGTGGGCCGTCAGGACCAGCGTCCACGGGCCCGCGGGCGCCGGCGCGGTCACGGGCGGCGGGCAGGAGCGCTCGAGGATCGCGTGCGCGTTGACGCCGCTCATCCCGAACGAGCTGACCGCGACCAGGCGCGCGTCCGGCAGGCCGCGGCGCTCGTGCGCGACCGCGATCGCGGCCCGGTCCCACGCGAACTCCGGCGTCGGCGTGGTGAAGCCGAGCGACGGCGGGACCTCGCCGCGCTGCAGCACCAGCACCGCCTTGATCAGCCCGGCGACGCCGGCGGCGGCCTCGGCGTGGCCGATGTTGGGCTTGACCGAGCCGATCAGCAGCGGCCGCGCGCGCCCGGCCGCGCCGTAGACCCGTGCGATGCCCTCGAGCTCGACCGGGTCGCCGAGGCGGGTCCCGGTGCCGTGGGCCTCGAGGTAGTCGAGCGCGCCGGGGTCGATGCCCGCGCGCTCGACCGCGACGCGGTACAGGTCGGCCTGCGCCCGCGGGCTCGGCACGGTCAGGCCGCCGCTCGCCCCGTCATGGTTGACCGCGCTCGCGCGGATCGTCGCCAGCACCCGGTCGCCGCGGCGCAGCGCGTCGCTCAGCCGCGCGAGCACCACCACGCCGCAGCCCTCGCCCTGGACCATGCCGTCGGCCCCGGCGTCGAAGGCCCGGCACGCCCCGCCCGGCGCCAGCGCCCCGGCCCGCTCGAGGAACACGCTCAGCCGCGGCGCGAGCAGCAGCTTGACCCCGCCCGCCAGCGCCAGCGTCGACTCGCCCGCGCGCAGGCTCTGACAGGCCAGGTGCAGGGCCGTCAGCGACGACGAGCACGCGGTGTCGACCGCCATGCTCGGGCCCTGCAGCCCCAGGAAATACGACAGCCGCCCGGCGACGTAGCTCGCGTCGACGCCGGTCGACCAGTGCGGCCCGACGCTGTCCGCCGGCCCGCCGTGCAGCTCCGCGTAGTCGCGCGCGTGCACGCCCGCGAACACGCCGGTGCGGGTGCCCGCGAGCTCGCTCGCGGCGACGCCGGCGTGCTCGAGCGCCTCCCAGGCGACCTCGAGGAACAGCCGCTGCTGCGGGTCGACGCCCTCGGCCTCGCGCGGCGTGATGCGGAAGAACTCGGCGTCGAACAGGTCGACCCCGGTCAAAAAGCCGCCGACGCGCGGCCCGACGCCGCCGAGCAGCGCGGCCCGCTCGGCCGGGACCGGCCCGATCGCCGAGCGCCCGGCCCACAGCAGCTCGGCGAGGCCCTCCGGGTCGTCGGCGCCGGGGAACCGACAGGCCATCCCGATGATGGCGATCGGCTCGTCGTGGGCCGCCTCCGCGGCCGGCCCCGTCGCCGTCCTGTCGAACGAGGTGTCCGCCAGATGGGCCGCGAGCGCCGCGATCCGCGGGAACTCGAACAGCGTCGTCGTCGACAGCTCGAGCCCCAGCGCCGCGCCGATCCGGCCGCGCAGCTCGACGAGCCCGAGCGAGGTCATGCCCTGCTCGAACAGCGTCCGCCCGCGCACGTCGAGCTCGTCCGGCGCGCGCTCGACGATCTCGCCGACCTCGACGCGCAGCAGCTCGATCAGCCGCTGCTCCCGCTCGCCCCGATCGAGCTTCTGCAGCGCGACGAGTCGCTGCTCCCGCCCGACCTCTTCGCCCCGTCGCGGCGCTGGCCCGGACAGCTCGAGGCCCTCCAGCTCGACCCGGCGGTCGGCCGTCTGCGCCGCGACCTCGCCGCGCGCCGCGTCGCTCGCCTCGCGCGCGCGCGCCGGGTCGCTCGAGATCAGCGCCGGCGTCAGCCACTCCGGCCACAGCCGCTGGCGATCGCACGGGTGCGGCGGCAGCCCGACCCAGCGCAGCCCCTCGCCCGCGAGCTCCGGCGCGGCGCCGCCGGCCAGCCACGCCCGCGCCTGCGCGAGCATCATCGGCGGCGCGTCGTCATCGGCCCACGGCGTCGCGCCCGGCGGCGCCGCGTCGGCCCCGGCCAGCGCCGCTTCGCAGCGCCGGAGCTGGCCGAGCAGCCCCTCGCGGTCGCCGGCGATCGCGGCCACGCGATGGCGATGATGCCGGCGCCCGTGCGCCGCGGTGAAGCAGATCGCCGCGAGCGAGGCCGCCTCGTCCGCGCCGTCGGCCACGAACGCGAGCAGCTGCGCGACCCGGCCCCGCAGCGCCGCGCGCGTGTGCCCCGAGAGCAGCAGCAGATACGGCCCCGGGCGCTCCTCGAGGGGGGCCAGCGCGGCCTCCTCGACCACCACGAACGCGTTGGCGCCCCCGAGCGACGTCGAGATCACGCCGGCCCGCCGCGGGCCCGCGGCCGGCTGCGGCCACGCCTCGAGCGCGCGCTGGACTGACAGCCCGAGTCCCGCGAAGTCGATGTGCGGGCTCGGCTCGTCGACGTGGATCGTCGGCGGCAGCGTGCGATGGTGCAGCGCGAGGCACACCTTGATCAGCTGGCAGACCCCGCCCGCCGCGCCGAGGTAGCCGATGTTGTTGCTCAGCGCCCCGAGCCGGCACGGGCCCGCGAGCGCCGCGGCGATCGCCTCGGCCTCGATCGCGTCGCCGCGGGCGAACGCCGAGCCGTGCAGCTCGACGTAGTCGAGCCCGGTGACCCCGACCTGCGCGCAGCACCGGCGGACCACCGCCTCCTGGGCCGCGCGGCTCGGCGCCGTGATCCACTCCGTGCGCCCGTTATGATTGGTCGCGCTCGCCCGGATCACCGCATATACGCGGTCGTGCGGCCCGAGCCGCGTCACCGGCTTGAGCACCACCATCGCCGCGCCCTCGCCGCGCACGTAGCCGTCGGCCCGCGCGTCGAGGGTCCGGCAGCGCCCGCCCGGCGACAGCACGCCGGCCTGCCCGAGCATCACGCTCGCGTCCGGTGCGAGCAACAATTCGACGCCGCCCGCGACCGCGAACTCGGCCTCGCCCAGCGCCAGCGCGCGGCAGGCCTCGTGGATCGCGATCGTCGACGAGGCGCAGCCGACGCTCGTGCAGCTGCTCGGGCCGCGCAGGTCGAAGGCCGCGGAGATGCGATTGGCCGCGAACGAGGCGGTCGTCCCGAGCAGCGCGTAGCCGTCGAGCGCCGACCAGTCGCGCGCCAGCATGCGCTGGAAGTCGGTGAAGTTGAGGCCGACGAAGACGCCGCCCTCGCTGCCGCGCGCGCCGTCCGTCGCCATGCCGGCGTCCTCGAGGGCATGCAGCGCGCATTCGAGGAGCAGGCGGTGCTGCGGGTCCATATGCCGCAGCTCGCGCCGCGGCAGGCGCAGCAGCGTCGGGTCGGCGTCGTGGACCCCGTCGATCAGCCCGGCCCGCATCGGCGGGCGCCGGCCCACAGCGGTGGGCGCCGGCCCGTCCTGCGGCGCCCGCGAGAAGTCGCGGTCGTCCCACCGCGACGCCGGGACCTCGCGCGTCGCGTCGACGCGATCGCACAATAGCTTCCACAGCTCCCGGACGCTCTCGGCCCCAGGGATCCGCAGACCGATACCGACCACGGCGATCGGTGTCCGCTCGAATAAACCACTCACCGACGGACCGGAAGGTACGCAGCGGCCCTCAGACGTGTCAAGCGCGGCGCGACGCACCTTTTGCAGGGGCGATTCCATGGCTGCGGATAATGCACTCACTGTTGCGGACCGGCCGCGTCTTCGCCTATCCTGCGCATGTATCAATGCGCGAATCCGTCGATGTCGAATCCTCGTGGATCGTCCGCCGTTCGCCGCGCGCCGGGGCGCGAATGCGCCTGTATTGTTTCGCCCACGCCGGCGGCGGCAGCCTGGCCTTTCACCCGTGGACGAGCGAGCCCTGGCCCGAGATCGAGGTCTGCGCCGTGCAGCTCCCGGGCCGCGAGAACCGGCTGCGCGAGCCCGCCGTCGGCGAGGTGGGCCCGCTGCTG
>Ga0075163_10009006_pt1 | contig 13112 bp, 16 predicted proteins | sample JI1023141ADNA_FD_71478 | JGI IMG/M metagenome (GOLD analysis project Ga0075163, IMG submission 71478) | Wastewater effluent complex algal communities from Wisconsin, to seasonally profile nutrient transformation and Carbon sequestration -... | ecosystem: Engineered > WWTP > Effluent > Algae...
TCGCCAAACCGCTCCATCAGCTCGCGGCGGCGCTCCGGGCTCATGCGGCGAAACCGGCGCAGGTTGTCCAGGAAGTGGGCGCGCTCGGAGGCGGGCAGGTTGAGGAGCTTGCGAAACAGGCTGCGGATCTCCGAGCGCCGCTCGGGCGCCATGGCCTGGAGGCGATCGAAGCCGCGCAGCAGGTCGCGGCGCTCGCTGGGCGGCAAGGCCCGGAACGCCTGCCACCGCGCGCGCAGGGCGTCCTGGCGATCGGGCGGGAGCTGCCGAAAGCGCTGCCAGCGGTCCTTCAATTGGGCCTGCTCACCGGGGGTGAGGGCCTGGAAGCGCTGCATCCGGGCGCGCAGCTCGGCTTTGCGCTCGTCGCTGAGCCGATCCCAGCGGGCCTTGAGCTCGGCGGGCACCGCGTCCGGGGCGGGCGCTGCGCCGCCGGGTGGGCCGAGCTTCACCAGGCCCGGTATGGCGGGCACCGCGGGGGCCAGGGGCGGCTCAGGGGGCACCGGCGCCTGGGACAAGGCCGGGGCCGACGCCAAAAAAACCAGCAAAAACAGAGGCTTCATGGCAAACCCTCCGCTTCGGGGGCGACTTGATCCAACGCGGCCACCAGGGCGAAGACCTCGGGATCCTCCAGCGCGTCGAGCACCTCCACCTCGTCGTAGGCCTCCAACAAGTCGAGGTAGCCCAGCATCGCCAGCTCTTCGGGGGGGGGCTCGTCCACCGGCACGGTCGGGCGCACCCACACGAAGGCCGCCGCGGCGGCCAGGGCCACCAACGCCCCGACCCAGAGGCGGCGCGCCCGCGGGCTGAAGGGCAGCACCCGCGCACCGGGAGCCGGCAGGCGCTCGGCCACCCGCCCATCGAAGGCGGGCGACGGGGTGGGCTGGTCGGCGTCGAGCAGGCGGTTCACGGCCGCGAGCTCGGCCGCCTGGGCCGCCGCCCACCGCGCTTCAAACCCAGCGTCAAAAGCCGCCGAAGGGGTGGGCGCTGCGGCCAACAGGGCGTCCACCGCCGCGACCTCGGCCGCCTGGGCCGCCGCCCACCGCGCCTCGAAGCCCGCGTCGAAGCTTGCCGAGGGCGCCGCTTCAACGGCCGTCAGCAGCGCGTCGACGGCTGCGACCTCGGCCGCCTGGGCCGCGGCCCAACGCGCCTCGAAGGCCACGTCAAAGTCGGCCGATGGTTGGCCCTCGGGGAGGGCCGCGTCCAGAAGTGTATCCAAATCAAGAGGTTGGCTCATGCCGCACCTCCCGCCGCCGGGGGCAGCCAGGGTGAGAGCTCTTCGAGCAGGGCCCCGCGGGCCCGGTTGAGCATGGACTTCACGGCCGAGACGCTGGTGTCCAACGCCGCGGCGATCTCTTCATAGCCAAGGCCCTCTTCCTTCTGGAGCAAGAGCGCGGCGCGCTGGCGCTCGGGCAAGCCCGCCACCGCGATACGCACCCGCCGCTGGAGCGCCGCCGCGTCCACCAGGGCCTCGGGATCCGACCGCGGCGCCGCCAGGGTGGGCGCCCCCTCCGCGTCCATCGAGACCTTCCCGTGCCGGTGCTCGGCGCGCATCACCGTGTTGAGGCAGTGGTTGGTGGCCACCTTGAAGATGTAGGCCCGGAAGGGCTCGCGCGGCTCGTAGCGGGTGCGGGCGGCGTAGATCTTGAGGAAGACGTCCTGGGCCAGCTCCTCGCCCCGGGCCTGGTCGCCCGTGTAGCGCACGGCGAAGCGCACCATCGGCACCCGCCACCGGGCGAAGAGCTCGGAGAAGGCCGCCGTGTCGCCGTCGCGGGTGCGGCACATCAACTGGGCGTCGTCTTCCTCCATCATGAGCCCAGTGGACCCGCGGAATTGCTCGGTTTTTCGGACACTTCCATTGCGAGCCGTCACTCGTCCATCAAGAGGTCTGCTTCTTCCATCATGTCCAGAGACTCGAGAAACTCGAGGGACCGAATCACCTCGGCGTCGCTGGGCACGTCGGCAGAGGGTGGGGCGGCGGAGGGCACCGAAGCCGGCGCGGGCGGCGGACCCGGCGGTACACCCCCATCCGGCGAGAGCAGCACCCAGAGCAGCCACATCCCCATCGCAGCGTGAAACCGCTGGCCCCGGTCAAGGTTGCGGCGGGGGCCGCTCACGCGCCGGGCAGCCGGACGAGGTCGTCGCGGTGCACCACCTCGGGCACGTGCTGGAAGCTGCCGCCCACCGTGCTGGCCTTGCGGCCCAGGGCGGCGCGCACCTCGGTGGCGCTGTGGTTGACGAGGCCGCGGGCGATCTCCACCCCGTCCGGCCCCAGGATGCGCACGGCGTCGCCCTCATCAAAGTCGCCTTCCACCGCCACCACGCCGATGGGCAGGAGGCTACGCCCTTGATCCAACAGGGCTTTCACCGCACCGGCGTCCACCCGAATGGCCCCGGCGGGCCGCTGGCCGAAGGCGATCCAGTGCTTGCGGCTGCCCATGGACACCGCCTCGGGCGCAAACCAGGTGCCCACGTCGTCGCCCTCGAAGAGCTGGCGCAGCACCCGCGGCGCCTTGCCGGGCGCGATGATGGCGGGCACGCCCAGGTGGGTGACCTGCTGCACGGCCTGCACCTTGGTGCGCATGCCGCCGCTGCCCAGGCCCGAGGTGGAGTCGCCCGCCTGGCCGAGGAGGGCGGGATCGATGTGGCCCACCATGGCAATGCGCGCGGCGCCCGGCTGGGTGGGGGGCCGATCGTAGAGGCCCGCCACATCGGAGAGGATCACCAGCGCCGCGGCCTCCACGAGGCTGACCACCAGGCTGGACAGCATGTCGTTGTCGCCCAGCTTGATCTCGTCGAAGGCCACCGTGTCGTTCTCGTTGATGACCGGCACCACCCCCCAGGCCAGCAGCGTGCGCAGGGTGCGGCGCGCCGCCAGGAAGCGCGGCCGGTGGTGCAGGTCGTCGCGGGTGAGCAGCACCTGGGCCACCGGGTGGCCGTAGGCGGCCAGCTCGTCGTTCCACTGCTGCATCAGGCGGCCCTGGCCGATGGCGGCACAGGCCTGCAATTCATCAATGCGATCGGGACGTTGCGTGCGACCGAGGCGGGCCATGCCCAAGGCCACCGCCCCGCTGCACACCACCACCACCTCCAACCCCGCCTCCCGCAGCGCCACGATGTCGCGGGCGAGCGAGGCAAACGTCACCCGGTCGAAGTCGCGGCCATCGCGCAGCACGGCGCTGCCGATCTTCACCACCACCCGCCGGGCACCCCCAAAGGCCTTGGGTCGATCCACCGCCGCTCTCCTGTGATCTGCTGGCTTGTGGCCTGTTGGACTACGCCAGCCCCGGGGTTTCGGCAAGCGCGGCCCGGGTTCCCCTCCCCGGCGGGCCCGGGCTATCGTGCGGCCATGCTTGAACCCTTCGACGGCACCTTCCCCACCCTCGATCCCACGGCCTGGGTCCACGCCTCGGCGGTGGTCATCGGCCGCGTGCGCCTGGGCCCCCACGTCAGCATCTGGCCCAACGCCACCCTGCGGGGTGACGAGGGCGACATCGTGGTGGGCGAGGGCAGCAACATCCAGGACGGCAGCACGGTGCACATGACCGGCGGCCTCTCCCATTCCACGGTGGGCGCGCGCTGCACGGTGGGCCACGGGGTGATCCTGCACGGCTGCACCGTGGAGGACGACTGCCTCATCGGCATGGGCGCCACCCTGCTGGACGGCTGCGTCATCGGCCGCGGCAGCTACATCGGCGCCAACACGCTGATCCCGGGCGGCAAGATCATCCCGCCCAACTCCTTTGTGCTGGGCACGCCCTACCAGGTGGTCCGCGCCGTGGGCCCGCGGGAGCGCGCCTGGATCGAGCACGGGTGGCAGCACTACGTAGAGCTGGCGACGAAGTACGCGCGGTGAACGCCGCCCTCCTGGCGGGTGGCCAGAGCCGGCGGTTGGGCGGGCGGCCCAAGGGGCTGGTGGTGCTGGAGGGGCACACGCTCGTGGCCCGGCTGGTGGCTGTCCTGCGGGCGATGGGCCAAACACCCGGAATCATAGGCGATCCGGCGGGCCCCTATGCGGCGTTGGGCCTGCCGATCTACCCGGACCTCCTGACCGATCGCGGGCCACCCGGCGGGGTGCACGCGGCTCTCGCGGCGGCTGAGCGCGGCTGGGTGTGTGTGCTGAGCGTGGATCTGCCCTTCATCGACGTGCCCACCCTGGCGGCGCTGCGGGCCCAGTGCCGGGACCAGCACGCGGTGGTGGCCGAGGCCAACGGCCACCTCCAGCCCCTGGCCGGGTGGTGGCACACACGCGCGTTTCCTATTCTGGACGCGGGGTTACGTGCACAGCGTTCGGGCTTCAAGCCGCTGCTGGCCGCGCTGGAGGTCACGGTGGTGCCGTGGTCGGATGGGCGGCCATTCACCGATCTCGACACGGCGGATGAGGTGGCCGCGGCGGGGGGGCAGCTGCCGCCCTTGGCCTCATGACCGCGCCTCGCCCCCGTCGCGCAGCCTCGCCTGGCAGGGTGGCACCGCCCAGCAGGCAGCCTCCACCCGCCGCCAGAGGGCCTCGGGCCTGAGCGAAGCTTCGGGGAAGCTTCGGGGAAGCTTCAGGCGGCGGGTGCAGCCGGCTGCCCGCCTGGTGGGAAACGCGGGGCGGGCTGTGGTGGCCGTGGCGCGTTCGGGGTAGCATCCGCCCAGGCGGCGTGCCCTCACCGGCTCGACGACCTGAGACCCCGAGATGAAGGCCCGGGCAGACGCTTGAGGGTCGGCCGGAAGCGGAGGTGAAGGTGCGCAGATCGGTGGCGCTGCTGGGGGTGTTGGTGGTGACCCCGGCATTGGCAAATCCCTTTTCTTCCGCGCGGTACCGGGGGTTGCAAGGCAGCTCCACCGATCGCAGCGGGTGGGCGATCTATTGGAACCCGGCGGCGCTGGCCACGCTGGATGCACCGCGCATCTCGCTGCATGCCGGGGGGGTGCATCGCTCAGCCACCTTTGATCGGGCGGCCGAGCTCAACGGCGAGGACACCCCCGAGCGGGTGGCCGCCAACTCGGGGGAGAGCAGCACCGATGCCCTGGGGGTGGTGCCCTCGCTGGCGGGCGGGCTGTCCTTTGCCCTCAGCGACGACTTCGCGTTGGGTGCGGGGGCTGGCTTCTATATCGCGCGCGCTGGGCTCGCCAACTGGAACCGCCACCCCGAGGCCCCCGTGGAGTACCCCGGGGCCTTCGACGGGCCGCAGCGCTGGGGCACCATCAGCACCCGCCTGATCGTCGCCACGCCCTCGGTGGGCCTGGGCCTCGCCCACAAGCCCACGGGCCTCTCGCTGGGGGTGGCGCCGGCCTTCAACTTCGTCTCCTTGAGCCTGACCCGCGCCCGCAACCCCGACCAGTCCACCACCCTGGAGGACATCGACGGGCGCATCGCCGAGGGGCGCATCCTGTTGAAGGACGCCTCGGCCTTCGAGCTGACCTGGGTGGTGGGCCTGCGCTGGGATGTGTCGAAGGACCTCGTCCTCGCCGCCACCTGGCACCAGGGCACCACCTACCCGATGGAAGGGCTCTCCTACATCCAGTTCGGCACCGCCGATGAGACCACCGCCAACGCGCGCTTCCCCCTGCAGGTGGCCGACACGCTGCGGTTTGGCGCCCAGATCGGGGTCAACAGCTGGCTGACGCTGCGCACCGAGGCCCAGTGGGACGGCTGGTCGCGCATGGATCGCCAGCTCGCCATCAACATCGACGACCCCAAGCGCCCCACGCTGATGCACATCGAGCGGCAGTTCGAGGACACCCTCGCCGCCCGATTGCGCAGTGATTTCAGCGTGTTCGACGGCCTCACCCTCCACGGCGGCTTCGAGTACGAGACGGGGGCGACCCCCTCGAAGACCTTTGAGCCGGGCCTCTCCGAGTCCGACAGCGTGCAGGTGGGGGTGGGCGCCACCATCCGGCTCAGCGAGCACCTGGAGCTGACCTCCAGCTTCATCTGGCAGGAGTTCGCCGACATGAACGTCACGGACAGCCTCAAGGGGCTCGAAGACCTGCCCAGCGGCCCCCCGCAAAACGGGCGGTACACCGACAGCCGTCAGTATCTGACGGTGGATCTGGAGATCATCCTGTGAGGCGCCCCCCGCACCCCGCGCGCTGGCTGCCCTTGTGGGGCGGCCTCGCCCTCGCCGCCTGCACCGACCAGCCCCAGCTCGACTACGACCACTTCCGCGACCGCACCGCCGGCCGCCGCGACGTGGACGCGGGCGCCGCCGTGGCCGGCTCCCGTCAGGATCTGACGGGCCGCTGGCTGCTGCACGCCCTGCTCCAGGGCGGTATCGACCTCGGCCTCATCGTGACGCTGGAGCCCCAGGGCGAGCTGGCCGAAGGCGAGGTGCCGTCGGTCTACGCCGCGCGCATCTGGTACTGGAAGCAGGACGTGCCCCTGCGCGCCTGCGACACCGCCACCCCGTGCGACAGCGGCCGCTTGTGCAACGATTTTGGCACCTGCGAGAGCCCGCCGCTGGTGGTCACCACCGCCACCGTCACCGAGGACGGCACCTTCGACCTGGTGGCCGACCCCCTCGATCTGCCCGCCGACGTGTTGCGCACGGCGGATCCGGTGCAGGCGCGCGTGATCATGCACGCGGTCATCGCCGACGCGGACCAGTGGTGCGGTGCGGCCGAGGGCAGCGTGGTCAGCCCCCTCACCCTCAACCTGGCCGGCAGCAGCTTCGCCGCCTTCCGCCACCGGCCCCAGGAGTGGGTCTGCCAGGTGCCCGTCGAGGGCGCGGATCCCCGGGCCTGCACCGGGGACACCGAGCTGGAAAACTTCAAGAATTACGAGGCCCTCTACAAGGCGCTGCCCTTCCGCTGCGCCCCCCGCCCCGGAGAGCCCGATCCGGTGCCCGACATGGGTGTTGCGCCCGATGGTGGCCCGCAACGCCCTGAATCGCCTGACCTTTCGGGCGTGGCCAGCGCCCCGCGGGACATCACGGGCAACTGGATCTTCCAGGCCAAGGTGAACGGCGTCATTCCCCTCCAGCTCTGGCTGTCGATGTTTTACACCGCCGGGCCCGATGGCACCGCCAACCTGGACGGCGCGCTGCGCTCGGTGATGGCCGAGCCGGGCACCCCCGCGCTGGCCACCTTCACCACCGTGGTGGACGCCGACGGCCGGTTTGAGGTGTGGCTGCCGGGGCTGACCGTGGTCACCGATTTGGCCACCGTGCAAGCGGACATCCTGCTGGCGGGGGCCACGCTGCCCGAGGCCCTGTGCGGGTTTGCGGCGGGCCAGGTCAACCAGCCGCCGCTGGGCGCCCTCACCGCTGCCACCACCTTCTACGCAGCGCCGTGGGATCCCAACACCGATCCGCCCATGGGCCTGCCCTCCGCCTGCCCGGCCGAGTGACCGGTTGTTCTACCTGCTCACCTTCCTGGCGGTCATCCCCTCGCCGGTGCTGATGTTCCTCAACGGCGAGGCCTGGGCCATCTTCGTGGGGCTGATGGGCACCCGCGACTGGGTGCTGGTGGCGCTGGCCATCGCCTGCGGCCAGACGGTGGGTTTTACGCTGCTCTACTTCTTTGGTGGCCGCGTGTTGGGCCGCATCCCCCGCCTCAAGCGGGCCATGGATCGCTTCGATCGCGAGAAGCTGGCCACCCGAGCGCCCTGGCTGCTGAGCCTCGGCTCGGTGGTGGGCCTGCCCCCCCACAACATCATGTGCGCCGTCAGCCCGCTGGTGGGTGTGCGGTTTCGCACCGTCTTGACCATCACCCTGGTGGGCCGCGGCTTGCGCTACCTGGTGCTGGCCGGCACCCCCGCCTACTTCGCCCACTACATCGACACGAGCTGGATTCCTCAATGGTTACGCGAACTCGTCTGATCCCCTCCTGGCGGCTGCCCCGCGGCGCCGCGCTGCTTGCGGTCCTGCTGAGCGCCCTGCCGGCCGCGGCCCAGCTGGGGGGTGAGAGCCTCGAGCCCGATGCACAGCGGGTCTTGTTGCCGGTGGGACCGACGGGGGCGCTGGCCCTGCCCGGGAGTTGGCGCCTGTGGGGCGGCTACGTGGGCGGCATGGCGGTGGCCGCGGAGGATCCCGCGGTGGGGGAGACCACCGACGCTGAGCACCTCATCGAGAGCCGCCTGCGGTTGCAGCCCGCTCTGGTGCTCCAAGGGCGCGGCCTCATCAAGCTGTGGCGGGTGGCGGCGGATACCGAGCTGCACATCACGCTCGGCGATCTGAAGGCGCCCGTGGGCCTGGAGAACGATCCGCGGTGGATCTTCCGCGAGGATCAGCCCGTGCTGCGCCTCACGCGCCTCTACGCCGTGGCGGCCGCCGAGCACTTTGTGGTGCGGGTGGGCCTCGATCGCAGCCAGTTCGGGCTGGGGCTGCTGGCCAACGCCGGGGAGGACGCGCCCGCCGGCCTCGTGCGCCAGAGCGCCTTCGGGGTGGGCCGCCACGGCGATCGCGTGGCGCGGGGCCAGGTGACGCTGCTGCCCCAGGGCCTGGTGGCGGGATCGCGGCCGGGCGAGAGCCTGCGCGCGCCGCTGGCCATCGCGCTGGCGGTGGATGGCATCATCGACGATGACAGCGCGAGCTGGGCCGACGGCGACCGGGCGGTGCAGTTTCTCGGCGGCCTCTTCAGCCAGCTTGAAGCGGGGCACGTGGGCGGCGGCATCGCCCACCGCCGCCAGACCCACGCCGATGGCGGCGAGACGGTGGTGAACATCGGCCTGCTGACCGGCGGCGTCCAGCACGACCTGGAGGGCGGTCGCCGGCTGTTCATGGAGGTGGAGGCGGCCGGCTACCTGGGGCACACCAACTACGTGCAAAGTGCCATTCGCAAAGGCAATTTCGACATCCTCTCCGCTGGCGGTGCCACCCGCGTCGGGGTGGAGGGGCCGGCCTACAACGCGCTGGTGGAGGTGGGCTTTGCCAGCGGCGACGCCAACCCCTTCGACGATGAGCTGCACGGCTTCACCTTCGACCGCGACTACCGCCTGGGCCTGTTGATGTTCCAGGAGGGGCTGCGGGCCACCACCGCCATCACCGCCCACAACGTGGCCGATCCACGCTTCCGCGGCCGCCCGCCCCGCGGCTACGACGCCCTGGCCACCGACGGCGGCGTCACCAACGCCCGCTACTTCAACCCCCGGGCGGGCTGGCGCGTGCGCGACGATGTCACGCTGCAGCTCGGCTATCTTGTGGCCACCACCGATGAGCCCTACGCCGATCCCTTCCGATCGGGTCTGGCGGGTGGTGGGCCCGTGGGCCCGCGGGGTGCGGTGAACCAGACCTACCTGGGTCAGGAGCTGGACTTCGGCGTGGCCTGGGAGCCCGCGTGGCCGCCCATGGGTGCGCGGGTGCGGGCGCAGGGCGCCTGGTTTGTGCCCGGTGAGGTCTTCAACGACGCCGAAGGGCAGGCCGCCGACTCCATGATGGGCGGCTTCCTGCAGGTGGAGGGCCGATGGTAATACAATGCGAATCCTGCTGATTCTTCTGGCTTTTTCCTCCCCCGCCCTCGCCAAACCCATGCGTTTTTTTGTGGCCGCGGGCCTGGGGATCCCCGAGATCCTGCGGGCCGAGGTGGGCTGGCTGGTGCACCCCCGTGTCTCCATCGAGGCCCTGGCGGGCTTCCCCCTGCTGGCCCCCATGGCGGGCCTGGGCGTCACCGGCTGGCTGCTGGGCGAAGCCGAGGATCGCCCCCCGCGCCACGGCTTGATCGTCTCGCTGCGGGGCCGCTTCCGGGTGGATGAGCTGCGCTTGCGCACCCGCGGCGACAGCCTCGGCACCCTGGGCGAGGTGATGGCGGGCTACAGCTTCCTCGCCGACGGCGGCTTTCTGCTGCGCGCCCAGGCCGGCGCGCTCCTGTATGCCGAAGACGGTCTCGCCTCGGGACCCCAGGTCGTGGTCACCGCCGGCTACGCCTTCTGAAGGCCCTTTGCAGTGCCTGCACGCGCCAGAGGTGACACCGGCGCAGTCTTGATGTCCAATCACCGCCGCGACGTGTGCACCCGGCCCCATCCCTCGGGGGAGGGCGGGCGCAGCGTGTCCAGAAACCGGTTTCCGATCAGGTGCTTGCCCGTGTGGGTGCCGCGATCGGGCGGACCTGCGTCCGGCGAGGTGAGAAGAAAGCAGCGTGGAGGCCACATCCGATGCCCAGCTGGTGGACCAGGCGCAGGCGGCCTTGCCGGGTGATACGCGCGCGTTTGATGAGCTCGTTCGCCGGCACCAGAGCCGGGTGCGCGCCAACTGCCGCGCCATCACCCGCGCGCCGGCCGACGTGGATGACCTCGCCCAGGATGTGTTTGTGAAGGCCTACTTCGCCCTGCCGCGCTTTGAGCACCGGGCCCAGTTTGGCACCTGGATCAACCGGATCAAGGTCAACCACTGCCTCAACTTCATCCAGAAGCGCCGCGGCCGGCAGTACGTGGACATCGACGAGACGCCGGTGGCCGGCAAAGAGGCCACCGACCGGCCGCTGGCCGAAGCGCGCATGCGCAAGCGCATCGAAGAGACCCTCGACGCCCTGCCCGACTCGCTGCGGGTGCCGCTGATCATGTGTGATCTCGATAACTTGCCCTATCAGGACATCGCGGATGCCCTGGGCCTGGGCCTGTCGGCGGTCAAGATGCGCATCAAGCGCGGGCGGGAGCGCTTTCGTGAGCTGTACGGGGAGGGCCCGTGAGCGACGACGACTGGATCGACGAGGAGGGCGACCCCGACGAGGACGGCCTGGGCCCGCCGGTGGATCTCAGCGGGTTGCTGGGTGGGCCCGCGGAGTCCGCCTTCATGGGGCGCATCCGGCGCAGCATCGAGCGCCGGCAGGTGAGCGCCGACTTTGCCAGCTTCTTCTGGTCGCTGCCGGGCACGTTGCTGCGGGGCTTTTTGTGGAGCGCCGCCCAGGATGAATCGACAAAAGTGAGCAAAATCAAGCCCTTTGATGGAGACCCCCATGGGTGAGCGCCTCAAGAACCTCGTGGGCAACTGGGTGGAGGTGGTGGTGGGTGCCGCCCCCAAAGTCCTCCTGGCCATCCTGCTCTTTGTGGGCGCCATCCTGCTGGCGCGCTTCATCCGGCGGCTGCTGGCGGTGGGCCTGCGACGCGCCAACCTGGACGCCCTGTTGACGCGGGCGGGGGCCGACGTGGCCCTCAAGAAGCTCGGGGTGGACAGCCTCGCCGAGCTCATCCCCCGCATCGTCTACGGCCTCTTGCTGCTGCTGTTTGCCGGCGCCGCCGCCGATGTGGTGGGCCTGCAGGCCGTGGTGGGCGCCGTGGCCACGGTGGTGGAGTACCTGCCCAATGTGGCGGCCGCCCTGCTGCTGCTCTTCTTCGGCTCCTGGGCCGCGCAAGGGGTGGGCAATACCATCAGCCGGGTGGCGGTGGAGTCGGGCCTGGACTTTGGCGCCGCGCTGGGCAAGTTTGTCGCCGCCGCGGTGCTCTTCGTTTTTGGCCTCACGGCCATCAGCCAGCTCAAGATCGACACCGACATCGTGCGCATCGTGACGATCTGCGGCCTGGGCGGCTTTGCGCTGGCCTTTGGGCTGTCCACCGGGCTGGGCTCGCGGGACATGGTCAAGAACATCCTGGCGGGCTTCTACGTGCGCAAGCTCTTCAACGCCGGCGACCCCATTCGCATCGGCGAGGTGGAGGGCGTGCTCAAGGGGGTGACCGCGGTGCAGTGCCTCATTGAGACCAAGACTGGCGTCACCGTGGTGGCCAACGCCCGGTTGCTGGAGCAGACCGTCGAGTCGCCGCGAGAGCTGCCTTGAGGCGCCGCGCCAGCCGCACGGCGGAGGCGGTGTGTCTGCTGCGGGGCCTCGCGGGGGTGGACCCCTACGCGCGGGCCTTCCTCGATCCGGCCAGCCGCCTGCTGTTGGCCATGCCACACCACAACCGGCTGCTCAACGTGGCCAGCGGCACCCTGCTGGCCAGCATCGCCGCGCGCACCCGCTTCATCGACGGCGTGGTGGAGTCGGCCCTGGCCGGCGGCGCCGAGGCGCTGGTATTGCTGGGCGCCGGCCTGGACGCCCGGCCCTGGCGCCTCGCGCTGGGGGACAAGCCGGTCTACCTGGTGGACCACCCGCTGACCGCCACCCTGCGGGCCGAGCGCAGCGCCGCGTTGGCGCCACGCCCCCAGGATGTGCGGGTGGACGTGGACTTTGCGCGCGACGACTTCGCCACCTGCTTGCGGGCGGCGGGCTTCGATACCACGCGACCCGCGGCCTTCGTCTGGGAGGGCGTCTCCATGTACCTGCCCCAGGCGGCGGTGCAAAAGACGCTGGCCGACCTCGCCGCCCTCGCCGCCCCCGGCAGCCGCCTGACGCTGGATTTGTGGAGCGACGAGGGTTGGCTGGGCCGCCTCTCCCACCAGCTCGGCGGCCTGGGCCTGGGTCTGTTGGGCGAGCCGCTGCGCTTTGCGGTGCATCGCAACGACGTGGAGGCCCTGCTGGCCGACGCAGGCTTCCACCTCGACCGCCTCACCAGCGCCTGGGGTCAGTCGCGCAAAGCCGCGCTGGGACCGGGCCATCCGGGCATGTTATTTGCCGCCGCAACGCGCCAACCCACCTGAATTATTAGAGAAATCAAAATCCTGCCGAAGACGGGTAACACCGGCTTGCGCAAGGCGTATGCTGCTTCGCCGATGGGGGTGAGCCCATCCAAAACCACCCAAACCAGGGGATGACCTCGATGAAGACCCGGAACCTGTCCCTTGCCTCCCTGACCCTTGGCCTCAGCCTCGCCGGCCTCGCCCTCACGGGCTGCGGCGGCTCCCAGCCCGCCCCCGAGGAAGGCCAGGAGAAGGCTGCTGGCGGCGAGAAGAGCTGCGGCGGCGAGAAGAGCTGCGGCGGCGAGAAGGCCCCCGATGGCGCCGAGCAGGGCGGTGGCGCTGAGAAGAGCTGCGGCGGCGAGAAGAGCTGCGGCGGCGAGAAGAGCTGCGGCGGTCACTGATCCCAGGCGCTGATCCCAGGCCCTGATTCTGGCTGCCTGCACGCAAGCAGCTGGTTTCATTCGGCTTCTGGGACGCTCACCGCGCGGCCGCACCCCGGCCATCGGCCGCCTGCCTGACCGCGCGGTCACCCCTTCATGCTCGAGAGCGCCCGCGACTTGATTGCCCCCCACCGCGGGGGCTGACATGCTGCGCGCCATGGCGACACTCACCATCCAAGGGACCGTGGCCCCCGGGTTTGAGCCGGTG